>Ga0335073_10010015_pt1 | contig 13306 bp, 12 predicted proteins | sample Lox_Sample_22_FD_207093 | JGI IMG/M metagenome (GOLD analysis project Ga0335073, IMG submission 207093) | Soil microbial communities from Loxahatchee National Wildlife Refuge, Florida, United States - Lox_Sample_2.2 | ecosystem: Environmental > Terrestrial > Soil > Wetlands | place: USA...
GGTAGGCAGTTCAGGCCAGCCGCGAGCATCTGCGGGAACGAGACGCCTGCACCTTGGAGCGTCGCCCCGGCCCATGAGCTGAGCGCAGCTGTCAGCGCGATCGCACCGGCGCCGCCGAGCGCGAGCACGAGCCGCCCGGCCAGCCAGCGCGATCGCGACAGCGGTAGCGCCAGCACGGTCTCCAGGCGCTCGGACTCCTCGCGCCGGGCGCTTGCAACCTGCGCACAGCAGAACAGGCAGACGATCAGCACGAAGAACAGGAAGTAGAGCCCGAGCACGTCGGCGGGGTTGGTGATCGAGCCGATTCCGAGCTTGCGCAGCTCGCGCGCCAGGGTTGGCGGGATGTTGCGTTCAGAAGGGCTCGTGCAGAGCACCCCGGCGATCACGCCGTAAGTCGCGGTGCCGGCCAGCCAGGCGCCGAGGCTCACGCGCTCGCCGCGTAGCGAAAGCGCCGTCGGCGATGAGAGCAGTCCGGGGCGCGGCGGATGGCTGTCGGGGCTTTGTAGCAGCGCGGAGCCGACATCGCGGGCCCCGGCAAGCCGGCGCGCGAGCCAGAGCACCAGCACGATCGCAACCGCGAACAGCAGCAGCACAAGTGGCTCTGGGGCAGTGAAGGGGCGCAGTTGCTCGCTCCAGCCCAGCGGCGTGAGCCAGCGCAGCCAGCCGAGCCCCGAGGCGGTGTCGGCGATCGTCCGCAGCGCCAGCGCCAGCCCGAGCGCGGCGGCGGCAAGCTCAAGCGCCAGGCGACGCGTGGCGGCGAGCTGGGAGACGAGCGCGCCGAGCGCCGCGAACAGCAGTCCAGGCGCGATCACGGAGAGCGCCAGATACGCCGACTGACCGAGCGGAAGACGCGATGCGAGCAGGCCGAACAGCGTCGCAAGCCACAACGCGCCCGCGCCTGCACCGACGCCGAGCGCGCTTGCTGCGAACAGCCGCCCTCGCAGCGTCGGCCCGGCGAGCAGCAGCTCGCTGCGCCCCGCCTCCTCCTCGCCGCGAAACGCAGCGACGGCGCTCAAAAGACCCCACGCGCCCGCGAGGATCGAGAAGAAGCCGCCGATCCTCCATGCCGAGTATCCGCCTACCGAGAGCAGGTCGTGCGGCGCGCCGTAAAACAGGCGCAGCATCGCGTTGTCCCCGAAGCTGTGGGCGAAGCCGATGCGGTCTTTGACCGACGGGTAGGCGGCACGGAAGCCTGCGGCGTTGGCGTAGGCCACGAGCGCGAACAGCAGCGCAAACGACGCGGTCCGCACGCGCCCGTCGCGCAGCGTCCGTCGCGCGATCGCGCCGCTCATCGCCCAGAGTGACGGTCGTAGTGCTCGAGAAAGATCTCCTCAAGCGAGGGCTCGCGGCATGAGAGCCCGACGAGCTCGTGCCTTGCAAGCTCGGCAAGCAGCGGCGCGATCTCGCCGCTGACCCGCAGGCTCAGGGTGTGCTCTTCGCGACCGGTCTCGCTGACGCCGGGTAGGCGCGCGATGCTCGGTACCGGACCGGCGAAGGTAGCCTGGACGGTGTGTGAGCTCAGATGCCGCAGCTCGGCGAGCGTGCCCTCATCGACCAGGCGCCCGCGGCGCAGGATGCCGACCCGATCGCACAGGGCCTCGACCTCGCCGAGTATGTGGGAGGAGAGAAAGACCGTCTGCCCGAGCGCCTTGGCCTCGTGCACGCATTCGCGGAAGGCGACCTCCATCAGCGGATCGAGACCGCTGGTGGGCTCATCGAGGATCAAGAGGTCGGCGCGCATGCAGAGCGCGGCGATCAGCGCGACCTTCTGACGATTGCCCTTTGACAGCGCCCGGACCCGCTTGTTGGTGTCGAGCTCGAAGCGCTCGATGAGCTGCTTGCGATAGGCGAGGTCAACACCGCCGCGCACGCTTGCGAGAAACCGGAAGGTCTCCTCACCGGTCAGCGCCGGCCACAGTGCGGGCTCCCCGGCGACGTAGGCGACGCGGCGGTGAACGCTGGCCGCGTCGCGCCAGGCGTCTGCGCCGAACAGGCGTGCCGCTCCCGAGCTTGCCCGGTGCAGACCGAGCAGCAGCCGGATCGTCGTGGTCTTGCCCGCACCGTTGGGGCCGAGATAGCCATAGACCTCGCCACGCGCGACGCTCAAGCTGAGCTGCTCGACCGCGAGCGTGGCGCCGTAGCGCTTAAAGAGCGCCTCGGTCTGAATCGGCGGCGCAGCGCTGGATTCGCGCTGCGCGCTGGCTGAGTGTTGCCCGGCTGAGGTTGCCATGCGCCAAAGAATCAAGGCGCGCCGACTTCGCTCCATCCGGGGTTTTCCGCAGGCGAGGGCGGGTTCGCCGCATCCTCGGCGCCGCGTTCGGGCTCCGTAGTTCTCCGAGGGCCGAGTGCGGGCGAGCGCCGATCTCGCGGGGCGCGTGCAGCCTTAGCCTCAGAGCATGTTCAAGAAGATCCTGCTTGGCTACTCGCGCAATCAAGGGGGCCGCGACGCGGCGGTGCTCGCCGAGCAGCTCGCGGGTCTGAGCGGCGGTGAGTTGGAGGTCGTCTACCCCTACCACCCGCTGCTGGCCACCAAGCCAGCGAAGGATGTCGAGCGCGAAGTGCGAGCGGAGCTCTCTGAGCTCTTGGGCGCGAGCCCGGCGCTCGCCCACGCCCGCTACCGCTGGAGCAACTCCTCTTGGCCGATCCGCGCGCTGCACGAGCTGGCCGAGTGCGAGGAGGCCGAGACGATCGTCGTCGGCTCGACCCCGAGCGGCTTTGAGCGCCGTCACGTGAGCACCCTCGAGCGCCTGGTGCACGGCGCGCCGTGCACCGTGGCGCTCGCGCCGGCGAGCTTCTCGGCCCAGCCACGGCGCCTGCGCTGGATCGGCGTGGGCTTCGCCGATACCGAGGAGGGACGCGCGGCGCTCACGCTGGCGCGCTGGATCGCCGAGCGCAGTGGCGCGAGTTTGCGCGTGCTCGCAGGGTCGGGCCTCTCGCCCACGCTGCAGAGCTACGCCGCCGCATCGCCCGATCTGCCGGCCGCCGAAGCGGAGATGCAGAGCGAGATGAAAGTAGCTGCTTACCGCGTGTGCGAGGAGCTGCTGGCCGGCGTCGACTACGAGATCGACGTGCGACGCGGGGATCCCTGCCAGTTGCTCGTCAGCGCGAGCGAGGACTTGGACATGCTCGTGCTCGGCTCGCGCGCCTACGGGCCACTGCGCCGTGCGCTGCTCGGGAGCGTCTCGGCCGCCGTGATGCGCGCCTCGTGCTGCCCGGTGATCGTCGCCCCGCGCGGCGCGAGCGTGGACGGAGCGCCGAGCGCGCGAGCGTCCACCGCGATCGGGGTATGAAGGTGAACGGCGCGGAACCCCGTCGTAGGTCTCAGGGCTTTGCCGCAGCCAGAAACGTCGTTTGCCCAGTGTTCAACCGGGCGGCGCACGCCTAGCGTGAGGGTCATGGAAACGATCGATCAAAGGCCGGCGCTCGCTGCGGTCGCCGAGCCGGCGAACGCGCCGGCGAGGCCGCTGCGGGTCGTGATCGCCGACGACCACGCGCGCATGCGCCGCGGTATGCGCCAGCTGCTGGAGGCCGAGGGCGAGATCGCGGTCGCGGCCGAGACCTCGGACTTGCAGTCGACCGCGGGGGTCGTGGCCGAGCACCGGCCCGACGTGCTGGTGCTCGACATGTGCATGCCCGACGGCTCGACGCTCAAGCACATTGGCGAGCTGCGCAAGCGCTCGCCGGGAACACAGATCGTGATCGCCAGCATGGAGGACGCCCCCGGCTTTGCCCAGCGCGCACTGACTGCCGGCGCTCTCGGCTATGTGCTCAAGGAGTTCGCTGACGCCGATCTCCCGAGCGCCGTCCGCGCGGCGGCGCGCGGCGATGAGTACCTCAGCCCGCAGATCGCCGGGCGCATCAGCGTGCTTCGCCAGGCGCTGACCGAGGGGCGGCTGACCGCGCGCGAGACCGAGGTGCTGCGGCTGATCGCACTCGGCCACACAAACGTGGAGATCGCGCGCAGCCTGGAGGTATCGGCGCGCACGATCGAGACGCACCGGGCGAACATCCACGAGAAGCTCGGGCTTCGCACACGCGCCGAGCTGGTCCGCTACGCGCTGCGCTGCGGGCTGCTGGAGACCTGAGCGCGCGTGCAAGGCGAGCTGCGCTGCGAGCACTGCCGCGATGTGATCGGCGTGTACGAGCCCGTGGTGACGATGATCGACGGCGAGCCGCTGCGGACCTCGCGCGCGGTCGCACTCGGCCACCTGCGCGGCGCGCCTTGCTTTCACGAGGAGTGCTTTCAGCGGGCCGAGGGACCGGGCGGACCGCCAAAGTCGAACGGATAGCACGGGGGACGGTGATTACCCTGGAGGCGTGACGGACACGCCGCTTGCGCATCCGAGGGATGTGTACCGAGCTTTTACGATTGAAGAGTCAGAACTGCTGCGCGGGTATGTGGCCAGCGTTCGCCGGGTGGGACGGATGCGCTTCTTTGATCAGTTGCCTTCGACCGCAACACAGAGCTGGGATGGCGAGCGGCTCATCGGGGAGATGACAGAGCCGGATGACGAAGCTGCCCAGGCCGCGATCAGCGCGTTTCGCCCGCTCTACACGTCACTGCTCGACACAGATACGGTGCCCTCAGAGCCTACGAGTGGCGCGCGAGCCTAGGGATGGACGGGTCAAAGCTCGAAGACAAGGCGCGCCGTGCCGGCCGTCCCGTCCTCGACTTCGCGGAACGCCTCGTTGACGTCCTCCAGCCGGCGCGTCTCATAGAGCACGCGCGTGCGCCCGTCCTGATGCAGGGCGAAGACCTCCTCGAGGTCGTGATGGGTGCCGACGATCGAGCCCTTGATCGTGATCCCGTTCAGCACGGTCTCGAAGATCGGTAGCTTCACGAAGTTCTCAGCGGGCAGCCCGACGAACACGAGCGTGCCGCCGCGAGCCATCGAGGCATACGCCTGCTCGAAGGCGCTCGGCGAGACGGCGGTGACGATCGCCACGTCGGCGCCGCCGAGCTGCTTGATCGCGGCGACGGGGTCCTCGGCGGCGGCGTTGATCGTGTAGCTGGCGCCGAGCTCGCGTGCGAAGTCGAGTTTGTCCTGGTGGATGTCCACGGCGACGACGGTGCAGCCTGCGATCTGCGCGTACTGCACGGCCATGTGCCCGAGGCCCCCGACGCCGAACACAGCGGCGAGCATCGAGGGTCGCGCGCCTGAGACCTTCACGGCCTTGTAGGTGGTGACGCCCGCGCAGGTCAGCGGCGCGGCGGCGAGTGAGGGCACCGCTTCGGGCACCTTGACGACGTGGCGGGCGAAGCCGATCGCGTACTCGGCGTAGGCGCCGTCGATCGAGTACCCGCTCGCAGAGCGTCTCGCGCCCGTCGTTGCAGTAGCGGCACTCGCCGCAGGCATAGCCGAGCCACGGGATCGCGACGCGGTCGCCCTCGGAGACTGAGCCGTCGACGCCGCGGCCGAGCGCCTGCACGCGCCCGATGCCCTCGTGCCCCGGCACGAGCGGCAGGTGCGGCTTGACCGGCCAGTCGCCGTGCGCGGCGTGGATGTCTGTGTGGCAAAGCCCGGAGGCCTCGATGCGGACGAGCACCTGGCCGTCCGCGGGCGAGCGGACCGGGCGCTCCTCGATCGTCAGGGGCTCGTGGAAGTGGTGAACTACGGCGGCCTTGGGCATCTGCGTCTCCTTGATCTGGACGTGTCGCCAAGCTATGGATGAGGCGCGAGCGGATCATCGGTGCGGACTGCCGGATCGCAGACCGCGGTTTCTACGGACGGCGAGGCATGTCAGAGCGCACGCAGAGCGCGCCGGCGGGAGGAGCTCGGAGAGCAAGTGCCGGTCCTGATCCGCGGCTTCTACTACGAGGGCTGGGATCCCGCGGCGGAGGTGCGCGGCCTGGAGGACGTCGACGGCTTCCTGCACCGCCTCGCGCTGGCCGCCGACCTCGGCGGGGAGACCGAGGCGTCGCTGGCGCTCGCGGCGGTGCTGCGCCCTGCTCGTGGCGCGGACCTCGCTGAGCGCGAGCGGCGGTGCGCTCTCGCACCTGCCCGGCAGGCTCGGCGCGCTCACGAGTGCCTAAGCGGAGTGGGCGGCCGCGTCCTCGCGGCGCCTGACCGGAAGACGCACGCGCACGACGGTGCCCTGCCCTGCCTGTGAGTCGATCTGAAGCTCTCCGCCGAGCAGCGCCACGCGCTCCTGCATGCCGAGCAGCCCGAAGCCCTCGCTGTCCTGTTCGGGCCCAAAGCCGCTGCCGTTGTCGCGAACCAGCAGACGCACGTCCTGCGCGTCCTCGGCGATCTCGATGACCGCACGCGTAGCCCGGCCGTGCTTGGTGGCATTGGTGAGCGCCTCTTGGGTGATGCGGTAGAGCGCTGTCTCCAGTTCACCCGAAAGCCGCTCGGCCTCGTTGCCGCTCTCGTAGGCGAGGTCAATCGAGACGTCGACCTCGATGCCGTGGCGCGCGCTGCGCGTGGCGAGCGCTTCCAAGGCCGCCTGCACCCCAAGTTCATCGAGCGCGGCCGGGCGCAGGTCGGTGATCAGAGCGCGCAGGTTGGCGATCGACTCCTCGATCTGCTCGACGGCTTGGGCGACCGCCGCGTCCAAGCCACCCTCCTGCTCGCTGCGCCTTGCCGCCGAGAGCCCGAAGCGAAGCGCGGAGAGGCTCTGCAGGGTGTCGTCGTGGAGCTCGCGCGCCCAGCGCTGGCGCTCTGCCTCGGCGGCGGCAACACGCTGGCGCTGGCGCTCGGCGGCGACCGACTGCGCGGTCGCGACAGACATCGCCGCGCTGACGGCGAAGGACTCAAGCAGCCGCTCGTCCTCGGTGGAGAAAGATGGGCCGTCCTGCAGCCGGTCGAGCGCCAGCAGGACGCCGTGACTGCGCCCGCGAAAGATCAGCGGCACGACCAGGCCAGCCTCTGCCTGCACGCCGTAGTGCCCTGCGCCGTGTTCGTTGAAGCGCATGCGGTTGAGCTCCTCCTCAAGACGCTGCGTGCGTTTGCTGCGAATCGCCTGCTCGGCCACGGTGTCGCCGAGCGGCAGGCACTCGCCGATCAGCCCGGCCGGGATCTCCCCGGCCGCGGCCGCGACTTCAAGGCGGTTGCCGCGCTCCAGCTCGATCAAGAGCGTCCTGGCGGAGACCAGCGCACGGGCGCGCTTGGCGACCAGCTCGAGCACGACCTCGGGATCGGTCTCCCCTCCCACCGCGCGTGCGATCTGAGTCGTGGCCTCAAGCGCTGCGACGGTGTGCTGGAGCTCGTCGCGATGCTCGCGCGCGCCGGTGTAGCGCCGCGCGTGGTCGATCGCCACGGCGGCGAAGTCGGCGAGCACGACGACCGCCTGCTCGTCCTCATCCGTGAACTGCTGATCGCCCTGCTTCTCGGTCAGGTAGAGGTTGCCGAACGGGTCGCCGTCGATCAGGATCGGCACGCCGAGGAAGCTGTGCATAGGCGGGTGCGCGTGCGGGAAGCCGTAGGAGCGCGGATTCTCTGAGACATTGGAGAGACGAAGCGGTCTGGGGTCCTCGATCAGCACGCCGAGCACGCCGCGCCCACGCGGCAGCGCGCCGATCGCCGCCTGTGCCTCGGCGTCGATCCCCCTAGTGAGGAAGCGAGCCAGCTCGCTTCGCGACTCGTTCAGCACGCCGAGCGCCGCGTAGCGTGCCTCGGTGAGATCCATGGCGGCGCTGAGCACGCGGTCGAGCACGACGTCGAGGTCGAGATCTGAGAGAACGCTGCGGGCAACGTCGAGGATGCCCTGTGTCGCTCGGTCCATGTCGCTTCGCTCGCGTTACTACCCCACGCGGTAGGCCGGCGGCCGATGCCCGCCGTCTCGCACCCCCGCGCGAGGTTATTTCAAATTGAACCACGCTGGAGCGTGCGGCTGCGGGTGCTGCATCCTAGTCGCGTAGGCGGGCATACTCGACAGGCGTATGAGGCCTGCGGCGCGCGGTGTCGCGGCTACGTAGTTCACCACGCCAGGCGGGTGGCTTTACGCGGCTGTCCGGCGGCTTGCGCGCGCTTAGCCTCGCTGACATGACTACTCCAAACGGCAACTCACAGAAGCTCCGGGTGCTGATCGCCGGCGGCGGCGTGGCGGCGCTCGAGACCGCACTCGCGCTGCAGCACCTCGCCGCCGACTGCGTCCAGGTGAGCATGCTCGCCCCCAACGAGGAGTTCGTCTACCGCCCGCTGACGGTCGGCGAACCGTTCTCCTTCAGCGGCGCGCGGCGCTATCCGCTTGAGCCGATCGCCCGCGATCTGGAGGTCGAGCTGATCAAGGGCACGCTCTCCTGGGTGCAGCACGAGAAGCGCCTCGCGCACACCGGCGATGGTCAGGAGCTCCCCTACGACGCGCTCGTGATGGCGCTCGGCGCCCGCATCTCGCCGCGCTACAAGCACGCCCTGACGATCGATGACCGCACGATGGAGCAGACGTTGCACGGCCTGATCCAGGACGTCGAGCTCGGTTACGTCAAGAGCATCGCCTTCGTGGCACCGGGGCGGATGGCCTGGCCGCTGCCGCTGTATGAGCTCGCGCTGATGACCGCGGGACGAGCCTACGACATGAATGTCGAGCTGCAGGTGACGATCGTCACGCCGGAGGGTAGCCCCTTGGCGATCTTCGGCGATGAGGCTTCGCGCGGCGTGGCAGAGCTGCTAGAGCGCTCGCGGATCAAGACGATCACCTCGGCCTACGCGGAGATCCCCGAGCAGGGCGAAGTCGTGATCCACCCGCAGAACCGGCACCTGAAAGTGGAGCGCGTGGTCGCGCTGCCCGAGCTCTATGGCCCCTCCGTGCACGGATTCCCCTTGAGCCCCGAGGGCTTCATCCGCGTCGATCGTTTCGGGCAGGTGCCCGACTGCGGTCCGCTGTTCGCGGCTGGCGACGCGACCGACTTCGCCGTCAAGCAAGGTGGCGTGGGCGCCCAGCAGGCCGACGTCGTCGCGCAGTCGGTCGCCAAGCTCGCGGGTGTCGCGGTCGAGCCCAAGCCATTTCACCCGGTGCTACGCGGGATGCTGATGACCTACGAGCGCCCTTACTTCATGAAGGCGCAGATCACCGGCGGCGCGGGCTTTGCCTCGGAGTTCTCAGAGGAGCCGCTATGGACGCCGGTGGCGAAGATCGCCGCGAAGTACCTGGCGCCCTACCTGGACTCGCTTGACCGCGAGCGCGCCGCGGCGTGAGCGCGCACGCGGCAAGGACGGCCAGCACCGCGCCCAGGCCGACGGCGCGGTGCCTGGTCGTCGGCTATGACGGGCGCCCGGCCGCGCAGGCCGCCGCGTGCTGGGCGGCCGGACGGCTTGGCGAGCAGGGACGCTTGGTCGTGGTGCAGGCATCAAGGCCGCTGCACGCACCGGCCGCGACCCTCGGCACGACAGAGGAGCGCCGCCGCATGGCCGGCGCGAGGCTCGATGAGCTGCTGCTGGAGGCGCCGCTGGAGCTGCTCGACTGCGAGTTTGAGAGCGAGGTCTCAGACCGCGAGCCGGTGAGCGCGCTGATCGAGGCCGCCGAGCGCCACGGCGCGGAGGCGATCGTGCTCGGCGCTCAGCGCCACTCCACCCTCCAGCGCGCGATCGGGACCGTTACCACTGAGCTGCTAGCGCGCTCCCCGGTGCCCGTGACGGTCGTGCCCGACCGCTGAGCAAGAGACGAGCCGGCACCGAAGTCACCCACGACTGTGGCCAAAGCGGACGGCGAGAACCAGATTCGAACCCGGGACACCACGATCGACACTGATGTGGTCTTTGATTCGAAGCTCGTTATGAGACTGACTACCCACGCCGATCCCGCATAGGTAAGCCATTTCCGCCAGATAAGGCGCGCCGACGGCAGACGCTCTTGTCAAGGGTTTGTGCCGACGTTTGTGCCGATGACTGCTTTCGTCAACCTAACGAGGTACCGCTAGCGATCCCGAAAAGATGCTCATTTGCAGCGAGTTTCTAATGGCGAGACCCGGATTCGAACCGGGGACACCACGATTTTCAGTCGTGTGCTCTACCAACTGAGCTATCTCGCCGCTGGCGCCGCCGAGCGCGCAAACGCTAGTCAGCGCGCGCTGCGGACTCCTCGATCCTACCGGCTCCTAGGCCCCGCGTTCCCAAGCTTCGAGGTAGGGCAGCGGGTCGATCGAATGGCCGCCTTTGGCCTGCCAGCCACCGACCCACATCTCGAAGTGCAGGTGCGGCGCGGTGGCATCGCCGCTCTGCCCGGCCTGGCAGATATGCGTTCCGGGCGCGACGGCCTGTTCGACGCCGACGGCGAGCGTGCCCGCCTTACAGTGGGCGAACATGAAGTCGAAGCCGATCGCGGTGTGCTCGACGGCGTAGTAGCCGGCGCCCGACGCCTGATAGGCGGTCCACGAGATGGTGCCGGCGAGGGGCGCGACGTCGGGCGTGCCTTCGGCCGTGAGAATGTCCTGGCCTTCGTGGATGTGATTGCCGCGCGGCGCGCCGTAGCGGTTTTCGGCATCTCCAAAGCTGTGCGTGCCCGCGACGGGGAAGACGGCCCCGTCAGCCAGCGTCTGCGCCGGCGTTGGCACGCCGGGTTCGAGTGCGGGCGCGGGCGCCGCGGGCACGACGGGCGTCGAGGGAGTGGGCGCAGGCGCAGGAGGGACCGCAACGGTCAGTGTCGCTACGCCGGAGGCGTGCGCTGTGCGCGTGAGGTCGTGCCCCTGGTGGTCGTGGGCGCCGACGCTCACGTGGTAGCTGCCGGCGGTCAAGGTCGCGCCGCGTGGCCAGCGAACGCTGAGCGTACGCCCAACGTGCACCCAGCCGAGCTTGGCGAGCACGGTCCGCTTGCGGGTGGTGAGGCTGTGGACGGCGACAGCCGCCTCGACTGTCCCGACGTGTGGCTCATCGAGCCGCAGCGTCACGCGCGGAGGCGCACCGGGCACCGATGCGTTTGGCACGCTCAGCCTTGTAACGACAGGGTGAGGGACGGCGCTGCTGCTCGCGAGGCCGTACTCACTTCCGCCGGAAAGTGACGCTGACGGCGACTGCACCCCGCCATTTGAGTTCGCGCGGGCGGGCACGCCCGAGAAGAGAACCGCGATCGCAGCAGCGAGTAGCGCGGCAGACAGCACCCGGCTGAGCCGATCGACACTTCGCACGCGTGCCACAGGCGACGCGGCCGGAATCCCTTCCATGCGTTTAAGGTCGGCAGACACGTGCCCGCCAAAACACATGCGGGCGGAATTGCATGCGGTCGCTTTGCGCAGATCGCACAAAGCGCCGCAAACCTCATCAGGGCCGGGGCGCGGCCGCGGGGCCTACCCGCAGCGCGACACGCCCCAGCGCATCAAGCCGCTAGATGCCAGGCGTGGCGCAGCGTTCTTCGCCGGTGCCGAGTGCTCCGGTTTCGTAGTCGATCATCGTAATCCCGCCCGGGCCGAGTTTGTTGTAGAGCGCCACCTTCGTGCCCGCGGTCAACGTCGCGACGGGTTTTTCATTTTTCTTCGCCTCACCGATCGCGTTGGCGTATAGCGAGACGCTGGGACACGTAATCGTCGCAGGGACGGCAAGCCCTTCGCCTTCCCCACCGACTTTCGTCGCTGCGGCAAGCACCTTGAACTTCAACGTGTACGACGCGCGTTTGCTAAAGGAGACCGTGATCTTTGTGGTGCCGGCGGCCGAGGGCGCCCCTTCTGGCGACTTGCCGCAGGACGGGCGAGAGATCGGCGCGGGGGAGAAGCAGACCTTCGTGATCTTGCCGGGCTTGGCGCCGGGAGTCGGGTTCACCTGAAGCACCTGACCGACACGGAACGGCGGTTTCTTGCCGTTATCGAAGATCGCGTGCACGCTGACGGGCGGCTTTGGCTTGGCGGCCGACGCGCTCGCGACGAGCGCAACGCTCACGAGTATGGGCAGCACCGCAAGCGCGACGCGGCAGATCCTGGTATCCACGATTTTGCTTCCCCCTTTGACGGCGCCGCCGCCGGTAGTGAATGGCGGAAGCCTAGTCCCCGCACCAGCGGCAATGAGCGCCTGTCGGCTGGTCAAACCCGCTGCCGGTCGCGGCCAAACTCGCTGCCGGCTCGAGGTCAACTCGCCGCCCCGGCCAGTGCCGCACTAACCCTCGCGCTGAAAGTCCTCGACCATCGCCGCATACGTACGCGCGAGCCCCTCGGCAATCGACACCTGCGGGCGCCAGCCGAGGTCGCGTTCGGCGCGCGAAGCGTCGAGCCTTGAGTGCTGCAGCTCGCCCGGACGCAGGTCGGCGAGCTCAGGCTGAAGCGAACCAGGATCGGGGGCGGCGCCAGGAGCATGCGTGCTCTCGGCGGCGGCCTGTAGTCCCTTCCAAATCGTCATGACGTCGGTCTCGACGCCCGTGGCGATGTTGTAGGTACCGGACTTGCCGGAAGCGGCGAGCAGCGCGCTGACTACGTCACCGACGTACACGTAGTCGCGGGTTGGCTTGCCCTGGCCATACAGCTTGGGCGCTTGTCCGGTGTAGAGATGGTGGGAGAAGATCGCGACGACGCCCGCCTCGCCGTGCGGGCTCTGACGCGGTCCGTAGACGTTGCCGAGGCGGCACACGGCATGGGGAATGCCGGAGGACAGCGACCAGGTGTTCACGTAGGCCTCTCCCGCCCACTTCGACGCTCCATAAGGCGAGAGTGGGGCGGGAATGCGGTCCTCGGGGGTAGGCATCGGCGCGGCGTCGCCGTACAGCGCGCCGCCGGTCGAGGTGAACACGACGGGCGCCTTGTGGCGGCCTGCGACCTCGACGACGTTCAGCGTTCCCTGGACGTTGACTTCGCAGTCGCGGCCGGGGTCCTCGACCGAGGCGACGACGCTGGCCTGCGCGGCGAGATGGAAGATCCGCTCGGGCTTGACGCGCTCGGCCAGCGCTGCGAGGCCGGCGAGATCGACGATGTCGAGCTCGACCAGCTCGGCGTCTTTCGCGACGCGCCGCGGATCCCCCGCGGAGAGGTCGTCGACGACGGTAACGGTATAGCCCTCGCCGAGCAGGGCGTCGACGACATGCGAGCCGATGAAGCCGGCGCCGCCGGTTACGATCGCGCTCGTCACGGCGCCTAATCTACAGCGAGGCCGTCTGGGGGCGCTGGGCGAGCTGTTCCTCGACGGCTTCGACGGCCTCGTCGATGCGCTCGAGCACGCGCATGCCGTTGCGCGAGGCGGGCAGCGAGCCGCCGACGGCGGCCCCGCCCAGCACGATCGGGATGCCGGGGTGCGCGGCGTGCAGCTCCTCGACCGCCTTGGCGATCTCCTGCGCGTCCTCGCCGTCGGTGGCGCCGAGCACGATCACGTCGGGGGACTGGCTCGCGACGGTGGCTTGCAGGCGCTCTACCGAGAGGTCGGTGTCGAATACGGTCTGATACCCCGCGGCGGCA
>Ga0335073_10010016_pt1 | contig 13304 bp, 12 predicted proteins | sample Lox_Sample_22_FD_207093 | JGI IMG/M metagenome (GOLD analysis project Ga0335073, IMG submission 207093) | Soil microbial communities from Loxahatchee National Wildlife Refuge, Florida, United States - Lox_Sample_2.2 | ecosystem: Environmental > Terrestrial > Soil > Wetlands | place: USA...
AATTCCCAGAGAAGTTCATGGGTTGCAACAGTCGGGTGACGTAGAAGAGTGGAGAGGAAAGAATCGAGTTGATGTTCAAGGAAATGAAGCACTGAACGAGCGGGGCGGGAAGGTATGGAGCAGGGATCGATGTCTGGAGATGGCAAGGAGGGAAACCAGGAAGGCGGATTTTCGTACTGTAGCCAGTGACGCAGAAATTGAAAGTCTTCCAAGGTTTGAACCGTTGTAATCATCGAAGTCATATCGAACGGTTTCTCTACTCAGCAAAAGACAGAGAGAACTTACGAGTGCGGTCTTGATAATATAACTAATATTGAGGTCTTCGTCGATGACCCCTCGCATGACTCCCGTGACGCGGTTACCGTCAATCGCGTCCCGTCTGAACAACGCAAGTTCTCACATCAGCTCGATATCTAGAAGGAGTACCGTCCAATCGTTCTTTAACCTCATCGTCCTTAGCCATGTCCCCAGCAGTCAATCCCCGTCCTTCCAAAGCCTTGAGATCTGCGTTCCAATCACCGACCAGAAACTCTATGCACTCCATTCGCTTTTCCCGAGCCGCGACATGTAACGCAGTGACTCCGCTTCCTCCAGCTCTCTCATTAACATCGATCCATTTCACAGCTTCCTGCAAAACCTCAAAATGTCCTTTCCAGGCTGCGAGATGTAAAACGGTCAGTCCACGGGGGTCCCGGGCATAAACGTCCACCCGTTTTGACTGAAATAACAGTTTCACCAATTCAATTCGTACCGACGCCAGCTTCGACCAATGTAATAGGGGAGTTAATCCCTTGGCGTTGACGACATTGGCGTCCACGGTTTCGATCTCGAGTAACCGTTTCATACAATCCTCATCGGAGCAAACGTGAAGCAGGGAATTTCCTTTTCCGTCAACGTGATCTTGTCCATTCATCCCCGTGGACTCGACGCACGCAATAACGGCAGCTGACAGCATCGATGAGTAATCTCTATGATCCCATGTCTTGGCGAGAACAGAGAGCGGCGATTGACCAAACTTGTCGCGTATCGTCCAGGGAAGATATTTACCGAGTTTCCATATCAATTCTGGGGCGTTGAAAAGATAATGACCAACTGTGCGACCGTCCTTGTCTTGTCGAGCGAGACTTTGACAGAGGTCCAAGGCAGGGAGACGAAGGAGTGTATCTGAGATGATTGCTACGAAAGGTTGGTTTTCCGCTTGCATGGCTGTTATAAGAGGTGTTTCGTGTTGATAGTTTTCGTCGCCAGCGAGGAATTTCGGAGCTTCGGGACGAGAGAGCAGGTATTGTAAGACTTCGAGATGGTTGCGCTGTATAGCCATCATGAAACAAGAATTTCCTTCACCGTCCTTACTTTCGAAAACTGTCGAGTGCGGTTCAGCTAGACTTCCTCTTCGCGGCCGGGTTGGTGAGATTGGCGGACTGAGCAAGCTCTCTGAGGAGGTTGTAAGGATCGCTTTTAAAGCGAGCAGATCGTTGTTCTTGATGGCCTTCCAGAACAGTTCGTTCCGCTTGCTTAGCTCGGCGAGTCGAGCATGATCCTCGTTTATATGGTACAGCACTGCTTCAACGCTGGAGAGGGTGTATCCGACGATTCCACCGTCTGTGTCGCCGTACGAAAAGTCCCGCACATATGCTAGGTTACTTTCTAGGTTCGAGACGTTTGATCGTAGTATAACGAGGAGAAGTAAAGGCACTAGGAAATCTGAACTGAGGGCTCCGGGGACAGGTTTCTCGTCGTCGCTATCCTGCGGAGCAGTCTCCCCTCCGCTCAACACGTTGACTGTCTCGAGTAAAATGTCTAGTTTCTCCATCGGGGTCCTGGCTGCACCAAACGTACGGAAGCGTTCAATCGCGGTCGCCAACCTCGACAGAATATCCGCATCCACGTACGGTATTCCGACTTGATGGACATCCAAAGACTTGAGAGATAATATCTTATCCGTGAGCTCTGTATCACGGTCGTGATAAGTTTTGGAGAATGAGAAGAAAACGAGATCGTAGGTTTCGTCCAAGACGTACGATTCGATTAGCCGTCCGAGTTTCTCGCCGTTCATGTCAGTTCGTTCGGATAGTCGTTTCATATTTGCGGCATCAACCGATTGAAAGGTATCTACGACAGCAGAAATGACTCCGTCCACAACTCTTTTGATGGCTTCGATTCCAGACGAGAGGTCCGTGTCTGAGGGGTCTTTATCATTCAAATCTCGTAATAGCGACGTGAGTTTCGGGACGACTTGCTTCGCAATCGACGGGAACTCATCGAATAACTGAGGGAGTGTATTGATACTTTTCGGGGCAAGGAAAGACGGTTGTGGCCGTGGAGTGGATGTTCGTACTGGGGCTGGTATCGCAGGGACAGGAATCGAGAGGAGTAATCGGTCGATGAAGTACACTAATATCGGAGCTGCGTCCGGCGAGTCCGGGTATATTAACGTATCGTGAAGTAACTTGGCCTGTCTGAAGTCGGTGAAGCCTACAATCAGTTTAGACGCTGGAGTGAGACACCTTTATTCGTGTACACGATGTCATCCTTGACAACGATAGTCCTTCCATTGTGCGTCATATAATGTCGACTCTTGTTTCTGGTGCTCAACAGTTTGCCGCCAATAGCGGGGACTCTGATAATGTGACTCCCTACTATCAACCCGTTGCGTACCCAGGGCACGTACCAACGACCTCATCAGAAAATACCGCAGAGTCGTATTTGGCGAGACTGTCTGCTGTTGGTGCCAACACGATCCATCCCCATGCGGGGGTGAGACTTGCATACAGATCTCGAAGCCGCTTGTCGTGTGACGGCGCCGTTGTGAGGAGAGCAGCCAGGAATGGGTTAGGCGGTGGACGCTGCATTGCGACAGGATTTTACACGATGGGTAACAAAGACTTATCCATTGACCAGCGACAAAGTCATTCCGAAGGAGCTTGGTCTGTTCCTGGGGCAAACACGACAAGTGACGATCAGGTTTGGTTGAAATGAAAACCTTGGACGAGGGTAGATCGAAAAAGGTTTAATACGATGCTCAGATTACCAACTAACCTTCCTCAAAAAATACAGCCCAAGCATAGGATGAAAGACTACTACATGTATACTCGATTTCAAATGTTGATTTCAACTCTGCTTTGTGACCCTCCTGTTTGTGCCAGCTCCGCAATATCCGGAACTGCGTACGAGATATCGTCCCACGGGTGACGGTACAAACTCGTTCTCAATCTCCTACGCAACAGTTAGTAAAAATGTCCATGAAAGGCAGGGGATTAGGGAGTCTGACTTTTGATCCAAATGATGGCCGATCAAACCAATGCTTCTACCCAAGACAAACAATCCATTCAAAGTTCCCATCTTGAGATACTGTTCAGCCTCCTCGGCAGAGAATGCTCCACAATTCCTCAACAAATCGACAAAGCAGACGGCAACACATCCATCGACGTTCAAAATGAGATTGTCTTTCTTGCTGGTCGTGACGGTTTCGACAGCAAGAGCGTAATCGAGGAGTTTAGTCGATGGGAAGGTATCGTGAACGTATTGCTTGACCAATTCGACACGTAAATCCGGATTATTGCGAGACTTTACCTTGTGTCCGATTCCCGGGATGAGTTTGTTCTGCTTTCGCATCGAGTCGACAAACTCACGAGGCGAGAGACCCTTGTCGTAGGCTTGAGTGAATTCGATGGCTGCACCATCGAGGGCGCCACCAAATCGTTCACCAATAGTCAAGAGACCGGACACGAGCGATGAGATAAGATCTTTACCGGCACGGGTAGTGATGATACAGTTGAAAGCACCACTCACAGCAGGACCGTGATCAGCAGTCAACATCAACACCATTTCAAGGAATTTGCTCGCATAGTCGGGAAGACGTCGTCGGAACCACAGCAAACTCATGACACCACCGATTCCGATTTGTTCCTTGAAAACGTCGCTGATGGGCATCCCCGCGTACAACAACTCTTGACCACGGTCGTCCGAGATGGTGGAAATGAAAGCAGCGGGTTTACGAACCAATCCGAGGGATTGTGCCCAGGCGTAATCGATGGGGATTTTAGGTGGCGTAGGCTCTTTCTTGGGAACAATGACCTTGGCGTCGAGAAGTTTCTTGTACACAGAGTTGAGAACGGCGGGCAAATCCTCAAAGGTGTCGGGGACGTGGAAACCAGCGGCCTTCATGGCGGCGTTCTTGGCAGCTGCAGTCTCCAATTGCGAGTTTGCAAAACTTCCAGCATGACCAAATTGGACTTCAGTTTTGAACATGCCGCTACAAGTTCCGATCGCCCAGGCAATGATGGGTTTCTTGATCTTGCCAGACTTGACGGCTTCGATGACGCGATATTCCTCGACACCACCGACTTCACCGAGAAGGAGGAGGATTTTGCAGTTGGGGTCGGCTTCGTAACGGAGGAGATGGTCGATGAATGTGGATCCGGGATAACTGTCGCCGCCAATAGCGATACCCTCGTAGACACCGTCGGTGGTTTGCGAGATGATGTTGTTGAGTTCGTTGGACATACCACCGGATTTGGAGACGTATCCAACGGAACCGGGACGGTAGAGTTTAGAGGAAACAATGTTGTCCATCATACCACCCGTGTTTCCAATTTTGAAGCAGCCGGGCTTGATGCCTCCGACGGTGGCGGGTCCAATGATGGTGACACCTTGCTTCTTTGCTCGGACCATGATTTCACGAGCACGACGTTCAGGCACACCTTCTGCGATGATCGCAATGGTCTATTTTTGTCAGTCATGTAGAGGGACTTATGCGATACCTTGATTTGTGGGTAATTCATGAGTTCAAGAGTCGACGAGTAGGCACTACGGCTGGATGCAAAGTTGACGACGACATCTGCATCGGGGTGCTTACTGATTGCCTCTTCAACTTTTTGATAAACGGGCAACTGAAGGAATTAGCGAAAACTCACAAATGTGCGTGCATACCAAAGTTTCCTTGGTTCCCCAGTATTGTTTCAGAATGAACTGCCCACCGAAGGGGTAGATGATACCGGCAACGGAGGGAGTCTTCCTTCGGCAGATGAAATCAAAGTCCAACATGCCCTGGACGGCTTTAGGCTGCAAGCCGTAGACGAGTGCACGCGTATTCTCATTGAAGAGTTCGTACTTGAATCCAGGGAATTGTGGAGCAGTGGGGGATTTTGCGGGAGAAGGAGGGAATCGTTCAATGCGATCATTGGCAGATCGAGAGAAGGAGCGTTCTCGAGTCATACCGTTCGAAGACGTGCCGTTGGGGACATTGGTGTTGATGCTTGGAGGAGGAGGTGCCATGGTTGAAATCTTTGGTTGAAATTATTCGAAAAAGGCGGTGGAAAATTTGACGTGAAGATTGTGATGAATAGAGGATTTGAATTGGGCTTTTCAAGGAAGGGAAGAAAATAATCTAAATGAAATTTGGGGTAATAGTCGATGGAAAAGTTGAGACGAGTCTTTGGTCAACCCCCTTTTTTTTCTGTGATTTCTCGATACGTGTATTTTTTTGGTTTTAAGAGGAGTGCACGGGAGTGTGGGAAATTTGGTGGTGGGCAATGGGTGTGTGTGGTTGGGAGTTGGGAAAAGTCTAAAGTTGGGGTAAATTGGTGAGGCGACAGTGTGTCAGCATTTGGCCCATCCAATCATAACATTTGGTTGGGGCCGCGCAAAACGGCTTGTGCGGGAGCGGTTTACGCATATGATGCCCCCGTACTTTTACGACATGTCGCTAAAAATAAGAACTCAATCTCCTATCCAGGCAAATGCGAAAAACATAGCAATGTAAAAATCGGGATCGCTAACTAGTTCGTGTCTTGTTCTGAAGGGGTTCTTGAGGGGGTAAACGCAACTCTGCCTAGGAGCCTGTTGAGGTGAGATGCGGGCCATTTTCAAGGGGAATAACCCGTGCATGACGCATGATAGCTTATCACGAGAAATTGACCTATTGGATTGCACTTCAAAGATTCCGGAAGTACGAGTGATCTATCTAGCTTTCCCGCAGGTTTCCTAAAATCTTCGTAATGCGGGTGCGTATCTTTTAAGGTTGGCCTAATAATCTCCGGCCTCTTAAACTAGAACCACTTTGGAAGGATTTCCTAATTCTAAGTGTCTATAATTCGTCAAAATTTTCGGATATCTATGACCCCAATTGCTGGCAGGCGGTCAAAGCGATATCGGCTCCGCAGCGGATTTCTCGAGATTAATTTACGGTTGGGTGATCCAATTTCCCAACCCCAAAAAGGGGGCGTGATTTCGAAATTTTACCAACACCCAAAATTTATTATTAGCGGGTAAGAAAAGCCTCAACAAATCAAGCCTTTCCAACAACCTCCCTTCACCTCACACGCTTTTCCTTGAAATCCACAAAAACCCTTCCAATTTCAACGCTCTCATTCAGACCTTTTGTTTGAATCAATCGAATATTTTCCTTTCCTAAACGACATCTTCAATACCCTCAAAGAAAAAACACATTTAAAAACCGACAATGTCTGCAAAATCAATTCTTGAGTACGACGGAAAGGCGCTTTTGGCGTACTGGCTGTTCAAATCGCCATCCGTGTCAACCGAAACTTCCCCCTCGACAATCTCTTCCTCTTCTCTTCGCCGTATGTCTCCTAATTGCGCTTTTTACATGGACAACCTCTGATTCTGTCTAGTGGCCCAAATTCAGTTCGAATCTCCTCTTTCCATTGCCCCTGAAAATTATCCCGCACACGTCAAAGAAACTCTTGACCGCGCGGAGACATTAAACCCGTGGATCAAAGATGGACGAAAACTCGTCGCAAAACCAGACATGTTGATCAAACGACGGGGAAAGAGCGGACTGTTGTGTCTCAATAAGGACTGGGAGGAGAGCCGAAAATGGATCGAGGAACGCGCAGGGAAATTACAAAAAGTCTCACACCCACCCTTTACATCGGTATTGACGTGCACAGGTCGAACACGTTCAAGGATATTTGACAAATTTCCTGGTGGAGCCCTTTGTGCCGCATCCACAAGAGACGGAATACTATATTAACATCAATTCTGTTCGTGAAGGCGACAATATCCTGTTCTACCATGAAGGTGGTGTCGATGTCGGTGATGTGGATGCAAAGGCGTCGAAAATAATCGTTCGACCTGGATATCCCTTCCCTTCATTTGCTTCATTAAAGATGCAACTCCTCGGCAAAGTCCCCGAAAAATCTCAAGACGTTCTTCTCGACTTTATCGTCCGACTCTATAGCGTGTACGTCGACTTGCAATTCACCTACCTTGAAATCAACCCTCTCGTCGTCATACCCACTGCAGTATTTCCCGTCTCACTAGAATCTGATTTCTGACTTTTAGGAATCCGCAGAAGTACACTACCTCGACTTGGCTGCCAAACTCGATCAGACCGCAGAATTCGAAGTCGGTTCAAAATGGTCCATCGCACGCACCCCCACAGCACTGGGTCTCCCCGCCAACGTTTCCAAGGGTCCCATCGGTGCCGACCACGGACCTCCCATGGTCTTCCCCGCCCCCTTTGGTCGAGAAATGTCCAAAGAAGAAGCCTACGTCGCTGAACTCGACGCTAAAACCGGTGCATCTCTCAAACTCACCGTTCTCAACGCCAACGGCCGAGTGTGGACTCTTGTCGCTGGAGGAGGAGCGTCCGTCGTTTACGCCGATGCCATTGCCTGTGCCGGTTTTGCTGACGAACTTGCCAACTATGGCGAGTACTCGGGTGCCCCGACTGAAGGACAGACGTATCAGTATGCCAAGACCGTTTTGGATTTACTTACCCGTTCGCAAGCGAAGGGCAAGAAAGTTTTGTTTATTGGTGGGGGGATTGCAAACTTTTCGGACGTTGCACAGACGTTCAAGGGTGTGTGCAAGGCGTTGAGAGAATATGCATCGGTGCTCAAGGCGGGTGAGGGCGTTTCCATCTGGGTGAGGAGAGCGGGACCAAATTATCAGACTGGTCTCAAAATGATCAAGTCTGTCGGCGAGGAGTTGGGATTGGAAATGCACGTCTACGGACCTGAAACACACGGTATTGTCCACTCTAAGTGATAGTGATTGACGTTTAGTGAGCGGTATTGTGCCGATGGCTCTTTTGGGCAAAAATATTCTCCCTGAACCCTCCTTGAGTGGTTCATCCAATGATCTCGCAATGGCGTAGAGCATTGAACTAAATCTGCAATTATCTCGTCGTATTTCATGATCTTTCCGTAGGGCACTTCCATTTGCGAGGAAACAAAGGTAGAAACAATATTATAATTGTATCATCATTCGGATATCGTTTCCCATTTGAGATCGCGAATATGTCTCCTTTGAATGACTGGAGATTCCCATCCCTCTGTGTCATTGACAAATTCGTCTTTTTCTAAAGCCACCTGGTCTGGATCCATTCCGCCATTCTTTAAGTCGTTGATCTCGTCCTTCCAGTACTGAATTGAGCCTCGGACTGTCCGGTACGCCCATCTGGCGAACCTTTCTGTCACAGCGAGGACAACACAAAAGATTCCCATTGCTGCCCCCACTTTTGCGGTATTGAATCCATAGTATAGAGCGTTATTGGCGAAGTGTTCATATTTCCTTGGAGTAGATTTAGGAAAAATCGGCCGCGCAAGGTCTGAATGGGGCGACCTGAGATCAGAAGCAGTACACTGTGGAGCGAACAGGTTTTCATCTGGAGATGGATGGTCCACAGGGGCTGCAAGAGAAGCAATGGAATGATATACCATTAATAGAAAGATCAAAGGCAATGCCATGGTGAGAAAGTCAAGGTTTCATATAATCTTGTCAGTCTTGAAATTGTTGATCAGAATAGGTCGATAAGTAATTCAGTTCACATTCTGCTTTAATTGGGTATAAGTCCACCGACGAATGCCAAATCATCTCCTTATCCCCGACTTTCTCCATGGTCTCCTGCCATCATCGGATGAAATTTCTCATTTGCGATCTTAGCACCGCCCCGCGGTTCGTTTGCACGAATCAGCACAGCCACACTATGCCCGCCATGGTTTCCTATTCTGGACGCACAAAATAGGTCATCGCTAGGTTAAAAGCTCACCCACCTGGCACCGGCTGATGCTATTCCCATTGCTAATCGGAACAGCGTGACCAGTTCAGTATGACAACACAAGAGACGATCCGTGCCGCCGGTCCAAAGTACCTTTCCCTTCAAAGAGCACTCAGCGAGTCGGAATGGTCGGTCTCAGCACTGCCTCAAATCACTAAACGGCTCAGCAACGCTGAAGCATCGGCGAAGCAGACACAAGATAACATTCGCAAATTCGACAAACGTTCCAAAGATCAACTCGGACGTCTACAAAACCTGCAGCATCACGGAGTAAAGAGAGCGTGGTATCGTACGCAGGGCAAGTTGGAAGAGAAACTCAAAGAAGAGGAGAAGGAATGGTTGCGAGAGTATGAACTCGTTCAAGCGGCAAAAGCGAAGGGAGAAGAACAGGAGAAGGAAGTAGAAGAAGCACGAACGCTTCGCGATCAAGTCGTGGCGGCAAAGACGATCTACGAACGGTCGCAACAAGATTTGAACGACCTTTTGAACGAGCTCTTCAATGGACCAACACCCTCGTACCCCTCTGAAGACGAGATCGAACAATCGCTTGTTGCAGCACGACAGCGAATGGATGACATCAACGTCCTCGCTAAACGGCAAGGATTCGTACTCAAAACTCTTCAACGAGCTCATCAATGTCTCCTCGGCTCTCTTCAAGCGCTACAGTCTTCTCTTCAAATGAACACATTCGACATGTTTTCGCACGGCGGGTACGCGGACTGGATGGCTCATTCTGCGTTAGCCCAAGCCCGCGATCTCGCTGCGCGTGCGCAATACCTTGTCACCGAAGTCCGTCGAATCGAACCCAATGTCCCACATCTCGGCGACATTCATATCGAGCAAGATAATTTAGTCTTCAACATTATTTTCGACAATATCTTTACCGATCTCCGCGTCCGTCAAATCATCCAGCAGAGTCAACAAAAAATCTATCGAGCTACAATGATCCTTCAACAACAAGTCCTTCCCGAGCAAGTCAACAAAACTCAGGCTACCGAAGCGCAGATCGAAAGTTGTAAAACCGAGGTACGGAGATTGGAACAGGCGATGTGGAATGAGAGATCCAGAATCATGACCGAAGTGGTCGGAGGTTCGCAGGAACCACCACCTCCTTCTATCGACGAAGTTGAGAATGCTCAATCTCAAAATCTTTTTCGAGACACCTCACGTCAACCTATGGGGCAAGCAACGACTCTCTATGCGCCGCCGCCAGAACCTATCGAACCTCTTTTGCGCTCAGACACAGCGGAGACCGTCAACGATGAGCCTCCTCCTCCTTACACTGAAGAAGAAGCGACCAGCCGACGTAGTCGACGATGAATTTAATATTTGCATGGATGTCACTTTTATTTTCGAATAACCTTATTAGCTACCGTATATATCAATAGATACCCTCATTCATAACCAATTGAGATTAATTTCTTGCTTCGGGATATTCTACTTGACACCCTTGGTCACTGTTAGCCCTCGTTAGAGCATATTCATCTTGTACAGTCGCATGTTTTACAGTTCGCCCAATCTGAATAACCAACGACCAACTTCCGTCATTAGCAGTACCACATGTCACCAACGGCTGAGGCAATGAAAATTTGGATGGTATTATGTGGATTGGTAAAAGATTTCAGAGTTCCAGGTCGCACTACAAACACAAGCTGATTTTACACTTTGTCGTAGCACGACAAAAAACTAAACCACAGGAACACGTCTCATCATCCTCCCAACCTATTCCACCGCGAAAAATTTTCCACCTCACCAGCCAACTTTTCATTGTCCATGAAGTGAAAAAAAGACAAAGCACACTAAAACTAGAAAAAAGACTTTCAAACGACACAGACAAAAGTATCCTGTCGAAACGTTTTCAAGATCCGTTCACACCGTTGTTGGGGAGGGTTTGCGTATCTGACCCGCTTAATTTTTGAGCCTTTGATTTCCGTGTCATGACGAGAGGGAAATATCCAGTATCATCTTCATCTACACTTTCAGGCATCTTGAACCCAACATAATCATCCTTAAAAGGTCAGAATTTGCGCTGTCGAAACAAAGGGGACATACAGTGTGAAGGACTTCCATTCCTTCTTGCAGACTTCCAAGATCTCCTGGCGTGGCACTCCCTCGTTCCCGAGGGGAAGGAGGTGCAGAGATCGGTCTTGGCACTTTTGGTTTCGTCTCGTCGAATGTAGCAGCTTCAAATGCACCATCGTTGTCAAATGCCTGAGGATACGCTCGCCTTAAAGCAAGTTGTCTCGCTTTGACATACTCCAATCCCAAGACCTTCCAGTCCAGGAAGGGAGAGAGACGTTCCGTACGATTACGTTGATTGATGCGTTGTCGACGAGTCTTTTGCGTGAATTGGAGCATTTGTTCGGTTAGTTGATTGACACTCTCGTCAACGGATTTCATTCTTCGATCGACAATGTAGATACCGTAATCGTCGGGGTGTTCGATGAGTTCTTCCATGTAACAACCAAAACCAGAGAGATTGGTGGTGATTGAGGGGACGCCGCAGACGACGCATTCGGGCGGAGTGTAGCCCCATGGTTCGTAATAGGACGGGAATACACCGAGATGACATCCTCTCACAAAGTCGTCATAATCGAGAGGCAACAAGGGTGCATTAGAGTTCAGGAACTGAATATTAGCCAACGTCCATATATAGAGGGGATAGGTACCTCTGGATGGAAAATGATCTTGACTCGATCTGATGGGTGGTTGAACAACTGAACTCTTCTAATTTGGTTCAAAATCGGATCGTTTGCATCGTCCGCCATATTGTGCGTCACGATTGCAGGGTATCCACTCCTCTTCAGCGCAAACACTCGTCGCTTGAGCAAAATCTTGTCTTGTCCCGTCAACAAATCCTTGGAATCGGGCACTTCATTTCCCGGTTCGCCATTCCATCTCGCAGCTTTGTCAAACAATCTCCTTCCAATCGATTCCTTGATCTCATCGACCGTGGATTGCAAACTCTTCATCACAGCCTGGCCCCTGAGAGCTTCGACTGTATATGAGTGAGTCGCAGCAGGCATGATAATAAAGGCCACGACAGTGACTTTGCTCCCCGACGACTTGAGACGATGGTTAAGTCGGGCGAGAGATTCGATAAACATATCGACCCCCTTATTGCGATATTCGTAGCGTCCACTGGTGAAGAAGTAAAGTGTATTGTCGAGATCAAAGTCATAATGACCATAGAAGTGCCCACGGACGAAATCGTTGATGACGTTCTTCTTGATGGCATGTAAATTCTGGAATTCATGCATGGCTTGGAATTTGACAACATTGAGACCGTTGGGTAGCACTCCGTCGGGTTTCCTCTTCAATAAATGCTCGCTCTCGTAGGCGGTGATGTGACTGACGGTGGTGAAGACATCGGCAGAGTGTGCAGCTGCTCGTTCAATGCAGTAACGATGATAGATGCCCCGTTTACCGGCTTCGTGGTCAACATCAAAGTATTGTAAGTTGTTGTAAAAGTCGACGGAACCTGCACAGAGGTATCGTCCGAGAAGAGTGGCGTGGGTGGTGAATATCGTGGTAACATCGATACGACGTTTTCTGCAGAGTGGCAGAGCGATCCCAGCGAGCCATTCATGGAAATGAGCAATGACCGCCTTCGACGTTTCATGTGCAACGAACTAGAAAAAATCAGCACATGCAAACGACACATGGCACATACCTCTCCTAAAAACCAAGCAACCAAGTATCCAAATACAATGGTCTCGTTTGTTTCATGATCGCCTGGAGGTGCTGGTATTCCAGCAACACTCCACAAATCTCCCTTCCACTCGTCCAACCGACTCCAGGCACTTCCAGTATCAAACAGTAATACTCTTGGAGCACCCTCGATGAGCCATCGACCGTACAGCATCTTGATTCCACGGGATTGCATGGATTCGATGGTCTTCTGCAGGGCTTCAGTCGGAGGGTCAAGTGCTTCAACTTCAACTGCATATCGTTAGCCAAGCCGTGGTTTGAGGAGGTGAACCTGGAGCCGATTTGTACGACAGAGGTCCAATCAGCATGTATCGATCTCTGTATTCTGCACTGGTGACTGGAGCTTTTGACTTGAGGACCGAGTAGATTCCACCAACTCGATTGGCCCTAAAGGAGAGTCAACAACTGGTAGATGTGTGGGGGAAGCTGGGGGGACGCACACTTCAGTGGATATCTCGAAAAGGAGATGGTTAACGACGTCTCTGGAGCCCATTTTCAACAGAAATTCAGTCGGAAGGAGATGAAAAGGACAGTTTCAAAATTTTCAGGGAAGAAAAACCGGTGT
>Ga0335073_10010017_pt1 | contig 13303 bp, 10 predicted proteins | sample Lox_Sample_22_FD_207093 | JGI IMG/M metagenome (GOLD analysis project Ga0335073, IMG submission 207093) | Soil microbial communities from Loxahatchee National Wildlife Refuge, Florida, United States - Lox_Sample_2.2 | ecosystem: Environmental > Terrestrial > Soil > Wetlands | place: USA...
CTCAGCGTCGCAGAAGAGGACTTGCCTGAGGGCAACGCGAACGCCATGGCGCCCGATCAGGATGTCGATCTCGAAGTGCGAATCGCCGGATTTGGCGGACAAGGCGTGTTGCTGCTCGGCGAAGTGCTGGCCGAGGCCGGGCTAGACGCCGGGCTTGAGGTTTCGTGGCTGCCATCCTACGGGCCTGAGATGCGCTCGGGCACTTCGAACTGCCATGTGCGGCTTTCAAGCCAACCAATCGATTCGCCGCTGGTGGCCGCGCCGAACTTTCTCATCGCAATGAATGAGCCGTCGTTGCGCAAGTTCGACAAGAGCGTCAGCGACGGCGGATGGGTGATCTACGACGGCGATGAATTTCCTGCCGACTGCGCGCGCAAGGGCGTTCAGGTGCTGGCTATTCCGTTCACGCATGTGGCCGATGAACTGGGTGACAAGCGCGCGGCCAATATGGTGATGCTGGGCGCACTCCTTGAGATGACATCTGTGCTGCCGCAGGCGAGCATCGACGCCGCTCTGCGAAGACTCATCAAGAATCCACGCTGGTTTGAACTGGACGAGCGCGCCCTGGAGCGGGGAAGGGAACTCTGCAAAGAGTCGCTCGTGAACGTGCGAGTGGAGGTGTGAGATGAAGGCGGAGGTTGATCCGAATCTGATTGTCTATTTTGGTGGGAAATACATTCCACTCTGCGAAGCGCGCATCGGAATCATGACACATGCCCTACACTACGGGACTGGTGTCTTTGAGGGCATTCGCGCCCATTGGGATGAAACCGGGCGTGAGCTCTTTCTGATGCGTCCCATCGATCACTACGAGCGGTGGCGGAAGAACTGCGGCATCCTGCACATTGACTTGCCCCTTTCACCGGAGGATCTTTGCGCGATCACAATCGAACTCGCGCGGCGTAACGGATTCCACACCGATCTCTACATTCGTCCACTGGCCTACAAAAGTGCCGAGCGCGTAGGCGTAGCCATTGACGACCAGGACGCATTCTTCATTGTTGCGCTGCCTTTTGGCGAATACCTGCACAGCGAGAACGGACTGCGCGCGGGCGTGAGTTCGTGGCGCCGCGTCGAGGACAACGCGATTCCGGCACGCGGCAAGATCTGCGGCGCGTATGCCAACAGCGCACTGGCCAGCGATGAAGCGCGGCGCAGTGGATTCGACGAAGCCATCCTGCTGAATGAGGACGGCCATGTGACCGAGGGCGCCACGTGCAACCTCTTCATGGTGCGCAAGGATCAACTGGTCACGCCGGCCATCACAGAGAGGGTGCTGGAAGGGATTACGCGCGACTCCATCATGGCGCTGGCGCAGCATGAAATGGGACTGGAAATCGTGGAGCGTCCCGTTGACCGCAGCGAGCTGTATATCTGCGACGAGCTGTTCCTGACGGGCACGGCAGTGGGCTTGGCGCCGGTGGTGCAGGTGGATCATCGCCCGGTAGCCAACGGAGCCATCGGCTCGGTGACACGCAGCCTGCGCCAACTTTATTTCCTTGCGACGCATGGGCGCCTGCCGATGTATCGCAAATGGCTGGTCCCGGTTTACGGTGAGGTCCACGCGCCAGAGCAGGATGCAGCGCATCTGGCGGCAACGAGTGTCGCCTGAACCGTGGCCGGCTCGCTGAGGCGTGCCGGCGCGCTCCAGGCAAGGAGGAAAACCCCGATGCTTACGACTGTAAGTCAAGGCAACGCCTATGACGTTGCCATGGAGAACTTCGATACAGCGGCCAACAAGCTGGAACTGGATAAGAACACGCGCGAAATGATCAAGTATCCAGAGCGGATGTTGACGGTGACCGTGCCGGTGCGCATGGATGACGGAAGCATTCACCGTTTTGAAGGCCACCGCGTGCAGCACAGTTCAGTGCGAGGACCGGCCAAGGGTGGAATCCGCTTCCATCCGCAGGTGACGCTGGACGAAGTGAAGGCGCTGGCCACGTGGATGACGTGGAAGTGCGCTGTGGTGAATATCCCGTTTGGCGGAGCCAAGGGCGGGATTACCTGCGATCCCAAGAAGATGTCGACGGGCGAGTTGGAGCGGATGACGCGGCGCTACACCAGCGCAATTCTGCCGCTTATCGGTCCGGAGCAGGACATTCCTGCGCCCGACGTTTACACCAATTCGCAGACCATGGCCTGGATCATGGATACCTACAGCATGACCAAGGGCTATCCAATACCCGGCGTGGTGACGGGCAAACCGCTAAGCCTTGGCGGATCGCTCGGCCGCAACGAGGCAACTGGCCGCGGAGTGTTCTACACGATCCAGTCGGCCTGCGAGCATCTTCACATGCCGCTCAAGGGTGCGACGGTTGTGGTGCAGGGATTCGGCAACGCCGGATCGATTACCGCGCAGCTGCTGCACGAGGCAGGCGCGAAGATCATTGCAGTCAGCGATTCGACAGGCGGAGTTTACAACCGCAACGGCCTGAATGTGCCCGAGCTGATTCACATGAAGACGCTCTGCGGGCACGTCGACGGATTCCCTGAGGCGAAGCCGATCCTGCCGCACGAGCTGCTTGCGCTTGACTGCGACATCCTGGTTCCCGCCGCACTCGAGAATATGATCCATGAAGAGAATGCGGCGGTCGTAAAGGCACGCATCGTTGCGGAGGCAGCCAACGGCCCTGTGACTCCCGCGGCCGACAGGATTCTCGAGAGCAAGGGCGCGTTTGTGATACCGGATATTCTGTGCAACGCCGGCGGCGTCACTGTTTCCTACTTTGAGTGGGTGCAGGACGAGCAGCACCTCTTCTGGGAGGCGCAGGATATTTACAAGCGCCTCGAGCGCGTGATGAAGACGGCCTTCCGCGACGTGCTGAAGATCCACCTTGACCGGAATGTGTCGATGCGCATTGCGGCGAATATGCTGGGCATCAGCCGCGTTGCTGAGGCGGTACAGCTTCGCGGAATCTACCCATAACTTTCGAATAAAGACCTTCGCCCCGCCCGTCCTTTCTCCACTGCATCGAACTGCGGAGAGAGGATGGGATGGGTGTCTTTTCCCGGCTCTCGATCTCTGTATTATCCTGTTGACGTTGGATCGCTGCACGCGCTGGCGATTTTCATCGCTTGTTCATCCGCACGACATTCAATCGTTCACTGAGGGCCAGAAACAATGCCGCCGAAATTCCCCCTGTTTATATTCCCCGCGATCGCCTTGCTGGGTACGAGTTCTCTCATCGCCCAAACGATTGACCTGCCGTCGAGCAAACAGTTGATCGGCGAGGCTCCCGGGCACCCGCAACGCACGAATGGATTGCCGATGTCGATGGCCATCTCGCCCGACGGCCGCTACGTGGTGACGGTGAACGCGGGCTACGGCACGTACGAGTCGCAATATCAGCAATCACTGACGGTCCTCGATACGCAAAGCGGCACGGTCTCGGACTTTCCCGACGCGCGCACTTCGGTTCGCGCCAAGCAGACGCTGTATTCGGGTTTGGCCTTCAGCAGCGATGGCAGTCATATCTATGCCAGCATCGCTTCCGTGAGCGATCCGACGGGCCTCGGTAATGACGATACCGGCAGCGGCATTACGGTATACAGCTTTGCCGACGGAAAGATCGCGCCAGAGAGGGTGATTCATCTTCCGGTTGCGACGCTCGCCAAAGGTCGCGTGACGCGGCTGCCGGAAGGAAAGGATAGCGACCAAGGGTTGCCCTATCCGGCTGCGATTGCGGTGGTTGGCGAGTCTGGGCACGAAAAACTGCTCGTGGCAGAAAACCTATCTGATGATGTAGTCCTGCTCGATGTGGCCACCGGGGCGATCGAGAAGCGTTTCGATCTTTCGGAGAGCGACGCGGTGCCGGCGACGTATCCGATTGCACTGGCAGTGACAAGGGATGGCAGGCGTGCCTTTGTCGCGCTGTGGAATGCGTCGGAGATTGCGGAACTCGATCTCTCGCGCGGAGTTGTCGGGCACAAGCTGACGCTTCTCAAGCCACAAAGTGCAGTCGCTCCGGGAACGCATCCCTGCGCGCTTACTTTTTCGCCGGATCAGTCGACGCTCTATGTTGCGCTCGCAAATCGGGATGCGGTTGCCGCGGTGAATATCGGCGGCGGACAGTTTGCCGCAAAGGGCTACTTCGATACTCGACTGCCTCACCAGAGCTACTTTGGCGCCGAGCCGGACGCGCTGGCAATCAACGGCGACGGAAGCCGGCTTTATGCCGCCAACATGGCTAGCGACGCCGTAGCGGTGATCGACACCCGCAAGCTGACGGCAAAAACCTCGAAGGCCGGAATGGTCGAGCCAATTGGCTTCGTACCCACTGAATGGCTGTCCACGGCAATGGCGTTTCTACCGTCGGCTTCAGGGGGCAAGCTGTATGTCGCAACGGGAAAAGGGAAAGGAACGGGGCCGAACAATTTTTCTCAGCGCCGCATAGAAAACGTGGACCGCAACTGGATGGGGCGTTCGAATGCCTACATCGCCACGCTGCTCTACGGATCGATCGCCACGCTGGATGAGAGCGATGTCGAGAGGAACCTCGCAGAGTGGACACAGGTTGTGCTGGCGTCGAATCGAATGAAGGCCGCGCAGGAGCAGATTACGTTTACCGATGGCACGAAGAACCGAATCCATCACGTCATTTACATCATCAAGGAAAATCGAACCTACGATCAGATTCTCGGCGACCTGAGCCAGGACGGCAAACAGGTGGGTAACGGCGAACCCAAGCTCGCAATGTACGGACAGAGCGTCACGCCGAATGAGCATAAGCTGGCGCTGCAGTTCGGCCTGCTGGATAACTTCTTTGACTCGGGAGAAGTCTCAGGGGACGGCCACGTGTGGTCTACTGCGGCGATCAATACGGACTACCTGGAAAAAACCTGGCAGCAAAACTATCGAGGCAGCCAGCGCCCCTACGACTTCGAGGGAGTGGTTGCGGATGGATATCCGCTGCGCCAAAACATTCCTGACGTGAACGAGCCGGCCAGCGGGTATATCTGGGGCGATCTGGCATCGCATGGGAAGACGTATTACCACTTCGGTGAGTACATCTCGTCAACATTTTGCGGCCAGACCGAAGTGGCCGACGCGACGCTGGGCGAAATGATGCGCGGTCCGCAATGCGCGCACGGCGAGATCAAGCCCGGCGAGACCCTGCCGGCAGAATGGGGCGGCGGAACGAACAAGTGGCCATGGCCGATTCCACTGATCGCCGCCAATGTCGCCACCAAGCCGGAACTTGTGGGCCACTTCGCGCCTGAGGCGCCGGACTTCAACCTGATGATTCCCGACCAGATCCGCGTAGAGATTTTCTTGCGGCACCTGAAGGGCTGGATCGCCGACAAGGAGCGCGGCAACGACACGATGCCAAACTTTGTGATGCTGCGCCTGCCTAACGATCACACTGCGGGAACGAGGCCGGGGGGACCGACACCGAAGTCGTCAGTTGCCGACAACGACCTGGCCGTGGGGCGGGCGATTGAGGCAATCTCGCACTCGCCGTTCTGGGACGACACGGCCTTCTTCATCCTTGAAGACGACGCACAGAACGGCGCCGACCACGTCGACGCGCACCGCAGCATTGCGCTGGTGGTAAGCAAGTACTCGCCGCGCAGCGCAAATGACGCGCCCTTCGTCGACAGCCATTTCTACTCGACTGTCAGCGTGGTGCGGACGATGGAGGCGCTACTGGGTTTGCCGCCGATGAACAACAACGACGCCTTCTGCTCGATGATCTCATCGCTGTTCTCGGGGCCCGGAGATCAGCGGCCCTATGATGCGGATTACTCCAACCGCGACAACGGGCTTATTTATACGGCAAATCAAAGGAACGCAGTCGGCGCGCGGGCAAGCATGAAGATAGACTTTACGCACGAGGACCGAGCGCCGGTGGAAAAGCTCAACGTGATTCTTTGGAAGGATGCGATGGGCAACACGCCGGTTCCGGCGATGCTGAAAAATGGGCCAAAGAAGGCTGGCGACGGCGACGACGATTAAACGCTTGGTCCGTTGAGTCGGAATGATTCCGCGGCCTGGAATTCGCGCGCCATCGCAGAGTTGGATATTCTCTGCGAGTGCTAAGATGGCTGCCGATGACTAATAAGCTTTCGCTGCGCGTGGGCCTATGTGGCATTGGACTCGACGCCTATTGGAGCCAGTTTGCCGGCCTTGAGGACAGGCTCAAAGGGTATGTTGCAAGCGTCGCGACAAGACTCGCACGGCCCGGCGTTGAGGTTGTCGATTTCGGACTCATCGACACACCGGGGCGATCGTTCGATGCCGGCCATCAGTGCCGCCGCGAAGACATCGATATCCTGTTTCTGTACGTGACAACCTACGCGCTTTCGAGCACCGTACTGCCGCTCGTGCAGCGCGCGGGAGTTCCGGTCGTGGTGCTGAACCTCCAGCCGGAAGCGGCCATCGAATACGAAGCGTTCAACAAGCTCAAAGATCGCGCCGCTATGACCGGCGAGTGGCTTGCCTATTGCTCTGCGTGCCCGGTTCCCGAGATCGCCAACCTTCTTACACGAGCGAGAATTCCGTTTCATCAGGTCACCGGCGTGCTTAATGACGCCGCAACGTGGCAGGAGATTGAGGAATGGCTTGCGGCTGCGCGCGTGCGAGCAACCCTCTCTTCATTGCGGCTTGGATTGCTTGGGCACTACTACAGCGGAATGCTTGACATCATGACCGACGTCACGCTACTTTCCATTGCCTTTGGAACTCACGCAGAACTGCTTGAGGTGGATGAGTTGAGCGCGCTGTGCCAGGAAGTGAGTGACGCCGATATCGCCCGCCGGGTCTGTGATTTCCACGATGCATTCGACGTGCAATCGGATTGCTCTGCCGATGAACTACGACGCGCGGCGCGGACATCAGTAGCTCTGGATCGGTTTGTCGAACGATACGATCTCGACGCAATGGCCTATTACTACAAAGGTAGCGGCAATGCGCCGAATGAAAACACGATGAGTTCAATCATTCTTGGCACGTCCCTGCTTACGGCGCGGCACATTCCGGTAGCCGGTGAGTACGAAGTGAAAAACGCTCTCGCCATGAAGATAATGGATTGTCTCGGTGCAGGTGGTTCGTTTACCGAGTACTATGCGATCGATTTCAACGACAATCTGGTTCTGATGGGTCATGATGGCCCGGGCCACATCGTCATCGCCGAGGGCAAAACCAAGGTGCGGCCGCTGCTGGTGTATCACGGCAAAGTCGGATGCGGGCTCTCGGTGGAGATGAGCGTCAAATATGGCCCGGTTACACTTCTCTCGGTTGTCGAGGATACGGAGTCGCGTTTCAAGCTGGTGGTTGCGGAAGGCGAATCGGTCGCGGGACCGATCCTCGAAATAGGCAATACGAACAGCCGCTATCGCTTTCCGCTCGGTGCGCGTGGATTTGTGGAGGCGTGGAACGCACAGGGACCGGCGCACCATTGCGCCGTCGGCGTAGGCCATGTGGCGAGCACATTGAGCAAAACCGCGGCTCTGATCGGAGTTGGTTTCTGCCAAGTATGTTGAGTAGGCTCCTGCCGGTGCCTTCTACCCGGCCGTACCGCTTTTCTGGCGATCGTCGCTTCGGGCTTATATCCTATAGGGTCAAATTCGTGGAGAGGAATTCTTTTCCCCAATGGCCCAATTCAATAATCTTCCCGGCGTCGAATTCCTGGCGCCACTCGGCGATCGTGACGCCGAAATCCTGACGCCGGACGCGGTTGCGTTCATCGTCGACCTGCATCGCACGTTCAACGCACGGAGGAAGTCCCTGCTCGGGGCGCGGCACGAACGGCAGAAGCGGCTCGACGCTGGCGAGAAGCCGGACTTCCTGAAAGAGACGAAACAGATTCGCGACGCGGAGTGGACGGTTGCGCCGCTGCCCAATGACATTCTCGACCGCCGCGTCGAGATCACGGGCCCCGTTGACCGCAAGATGATCATCAACGCGCTCAACTCAGGCGCCAAGGTCTTCATGGCCGACTTCGAGGACTCGAACACGCCGACTTGGAGCAATTTGATTGACGGGCAGATCAATTTGCGCGACGCGATCCGCAGAACGATCACTTACACCGACCCCTCGACGCAAAAGGAGTATAAGCTCAACGACCAGACGGCGGTGCTCTTCGTGCGTCCGCGCGGATGGCACCTGGAAGAGCGTCACATGATCGTGGATGGCGAGCCGATGTCGGGCTCGATCTTCGATTTCGGGCTGTATTTCTTCCACAATGCCAAGGAGCTACTGACACGCGGCAGCGGCCCGTACTTTTACCTGCCGAAGATGGAGAGCCACCTGGAGGCGCGGCTCTGGAACGACATCTTTCTGCGGGCACAGCCAAAAATCGGCCTGCCTACAGGAAAAATCAAGGGCACGGTTCTGATCGAGACGATTCTCGCGGCATTTGAAATGGACGAAATCCTGTACGAGCTGCGCGAGCACTCTGCAGGGCTGAATTGCGGAAGATGGGACTACATTTTCAGCTTCATCAAGAAATTCTCCGTCGATCGGAACGCGGTACTGCCCGACCGCGGGCAGGTGACGATGACCACCCACTTCCTGCGCAGCTACTCAAAGCTGGCCATCAAGACATGTCACAAGCGCAAGGTGCACGCGATGGGCGGGATGTCTGCTTACATTCCTGTGAAGACCGATCCGGTGGCGAACGAAAAGGCAATCGCGCAGGTGCGCGCCGACAAGGAGCGGGAGGCCGGCGATGGGCACGACGGCACGTGGGTTGCTCATCCGGGCCTGGTGCCAGTGGCGATGGAGGTGTTCGATCGCCTGATGCCGCAGCCAAATCAGATATCGAAGCAACTGCCCGACTACAACGCGACGGCGGCCGATCTGATGCAGATTCCCGATGGGCAGATCACCGAAGCGGGCCTCAAGCAGAATGTCGCCGTTGGACTCGGGTATCTCGAAGCGTGGTTGCGCGGTATCGGCTGCGTCCCGCTTTTCAATTTGATGGAAGATGCGGCCACGGCCGAGATCAGTCGCGCGCAGCTTTGGCAGTGGGTTCACAACCAGGTGAAGCTAAGCGATGGAAGAGTCGTTGAAGCTCCGCTGGTGGAGAGCGTTATTGCCAAAGAGCTGAGCGAGCAAAAGGCCAAAGTCGATGAGGCGCGGTACGCTGCGTACGAAAAGGCCGCGAACCTGATGCGCGACCTGGTGCTGGCGCCGGAGTTTACTGAGTTCCTGACGCTGCCGGCTTATGAGCGCGTGCTGAAAGACGAAAAGCTCGTTCCGGTGTAGAGAATTTCAGAATTGGCCTTGGCCGGACCGTCCGGAATACAGGGTCTATATCCGCGCCGCCGGAGCCGTGAGCGTCGGTCCTTGCCCTCGGAGCAGCCAACGGTTCACAAAATGGGATAAATGGTGCAAAACTGCGCCCGAACTGCACCAGAGTACTCGAGTTACTTAGCCAAAAGCGCCCCCAAACTGTTAGCTTGAACTAGGGCCTCGAATCGGGGCTCCCGAGGTGTTTTCTTTCCCGGAATGGCTTCCAGTCCCTACTTTTCACTAGCGGTTTTGTTCGTCGCGGCGCTGGGCTTCGGCCTTGCACCGCTGGGGCTGGCATGGCTCTGGGCCAGGGTGTTTTCTCCGCCCAAGCCGAACCCAGTGAAGAACTCTATTTATGAGTGCGGGCTGGTGTCGAAAGGCGATGCCTGGGTGCAGTTCCGCTCGGCCTATTATCTTTACGCCATCATTTTTCTGGTCTTCGATGTGGAAGCTGTGTTTCTGCTGCCCTTTGCAGTGGCGTTTACCGGATTAAGCGCAGCAGCCTGCGTGGCCATGCTGGTTTTTGTGCTGCTGCTGGTGGAGGGATTGGCCTGGGCCTGGGCCAAGGGAGTTCTGACGTGGGCGTGAAGGAGCCAGTTCACAGTTCGTAGTTCGCAGTGACGAAGTGAGTGCAAACGGGGAAGAGGAATCTGTGAACTAAGAACTGCGAACTGTTTTGCGGAGCAAAGCGAAGTATGGACCAGCAACTGAAAATCGAGCTTGGCAAGCAGGGCGTCTTCGTCACGACTATTCAGGAGCTTTACAACTGGGGGCGTCGCAGCTCTGTGTGGCCGATGCAGTTCGGGCTTGCCTGCTGTGCCATCGAGATGATTGCAACCACCATGGCCCGCTACGACATGGCGCGTTTCGGCGCCGAGGTGTTTCGCCCTTCGCCACGACAGGCCGACCTGATGATTGTCTCCGGAACGGTGACAAAGAAGATGGCGCCGCAGGTTGTGCGGCTGTACAACCAGATGGCCGAGCCGCGTTACGTCATCGCCATGGGCGCATGCGCGATTTCGGGCGGGCCATTCAAGCAGGGCTACAACGTGCTCAAAGGGATCGATCGCTACATTCCTGTTGATGTTCACATTCCTGGCTGCCCGCCTCGGCCGGAAGCGCTGCTGCAGGCTTTCATCACATTGCAAAAGAAGATTGACGGGCAGCCTTTGACGGGTGAAGGCCGGCCGCGCTATCTCGATGCCGAAGCCCAGGGTGAATTTCCGGTGCCTGAGCCGGCCGCACACGATCTGGAGCCGGCATCGAACGAGGGCGTATGGCCTGTGCAGATCCAGGGAACAGGGAACAGGGAATAGGGAGCTGGAAGCAGAATTGAAGACCGTTCAAGAGATCAAAGCGGCGATTGAAGCGGCTGTGCCGGACGCGAGGGTTGAGGTTGTCCTCAATCCAAGCCCGAGTGCGCAGCACTCGCTGCGGATCGGCCACGAAAAAGCGATCGAAGTCGCGACCTTTCTGCGCGACGATCCGGAGCTGGCCTTCGATTTTCTCTCCAATGTCAGCGGAGTCGATTGGCCCGATAAAGAGGTCACGGAAAAAGTGAAGGTGACACGCCAGGTGACGAAGACCGTCGACGGTGTGGAGCAGGCCGTGGAGGAAACCGTCGATGAAACACGCAAGCGTGTCGAGCCGGGATACCTGGAGTCGGTCTACCACCTCTTTTCGGTTGCCAGGAAGCACGGCCCCCTCGTCATCCGCATGAGGACTGCGAACCGGAACGACCAGGTGGAGATGCCCTCGTTCACGCCCATTTGGCGCGGTGCCGAGTTTCAGGAGCGGGAAGTTTTCGATCTTTATGGCATTGTCTTCGCGGGGCATCCCGATCTGCGCCGGATTTTGATGTGGGATGGCTTCAAGGACTTTCCGATGCGCAAGGACTATGTGGAGCCGGATGACTACGAATACGAGCCGACCCCGCACGACCATGTGCTGGCGCGAGCGCAGGAGCATAAGAACAGGGAACAGGGACCAGGGAACAGGGAACAGGAAACGGCCGGCGCATGAGCATTGCGGAGACGAAAGTGGAGAAGGTCGAGGGCTGGAATCGGCCGCCGGTAATTGAGCCGGACGGCGAGGGCGATCTGCTTGAAGTCGCCATGGGGCCTCACCATCCTTCGACGCACGGTGTCTTTCGGATGGACATCGCGCTAGATGGCGAGAGGGTGATCCGCCTCAAGCCGGTCTTTGGCTATCTGCATCGCAATCACGAAAAGATCGCGGAGGGTGCCGGGTATCTCGCATCGATGCCGTATACCGATCGACTCGACTATTTCTGCTCGCTCACAAACAACTGGGCGTACGCACTGGCCGTTGAAAAGCTCGTCGGCCAGGAAGTGCCCGAGCGCGCTGAGTACATTCGCGTGATCCTCGCCGAGCTCACCCGTATACAGAATCACGCTTCGTCTATCGGCTTCCTGATGCAGGAGATGGGCGCCAGCGGCACGCCGCTGATGTATGCCTTCCGTGAGCGCGAAAAAATTCTCGATCTCTTCGAATCGCTCACCGGCTCGCGCATGATGTGCAACTACATGCGATTCGGCGGCTGCCGCGTGGACGTTTCTATGCCATGGCTCGATGCCTCGCGCAAGGTGGTTGCCGGGCTGCCGGGGTTTGTGGATGAATTTGAAGCGCTGCTCACATCGAACGAGATTCTGATGGCGCGCTGCCAGGGCGTTGGCGTGCTCAAGCCGGAACTGGCAGTGAACGCGAGCATCTCGGGCCCCATGCTGCGTGCGTCGGGCGTAAATTACGATATTCGCAAGATCGATCACTACGGCATCTACGACCGCTTCAAGTTCCGCGTGCCACTGGGCGATCACGGAGACATCTACGACCGTTACATGGTGCGCGTGCTGGAGATGCGCGAGTCGATCGTCATTCTCGAGCAGGCGCTCAAAGACATTCCTGCCGGGCCGATCATGGATCCGAAGTCAAAGATTCGTGGGTTTCGGCCCAAGCCCGGCGAAGCCTACGGCCGAATCGAAGCGCCGAAGGGCGAACTTGGTTTCTATCTCATCAGCGACGGCGGCCCGAATCCCTACCGCTATCGTGTGCGTCCACCCAGCCTGATCAACCTGACGGTACTCGAAGACATGTGCCTCGGGCAAAATGTCGCAGACGTAGTGTTGATCTTCGGTAGTGTGGACATCGTTCTTGGAGAAGTGGACCGGTAATGCAGAGGGTGCCGAAGCTGGTCCAGGTTCAAACGCAGCATCAACAGCAGGAGGTCGCGATGAATGGATCGAAGCGTATCTGGGCTCTTCTGGTGATGTGTCTGTTTTTTGGAAGCGCAATCGGCGCACGAGCGGCAACGTACACCCTGACGTGCGAACCCTCGCGGGGCGATGCGTTGGTGATTGTTCTAACCGGGTTCAATTTCAAGGTGACTGGCGGAGCGGAAAACCCGGCCAGTGGCTTGGGCGCCGGCGCCCGGAAGTCGAACTTTGAGTTGACTATTCGGCTCGCTTTGAACAAGGACTACGAGGCACTGGTTTCGATGGCGGAGGATAACGAGGTCCTGCGGAGCTGCAAGCTGACCGATGGCGAAGTGAGTGGCGGCGTTGCAGCCTCGGATAACTGGACGCAGATGTCTGTGACCAAAGGGAAAAATGCGAAGGGAAAGAATGCGGCGCCGGCTCCGACATCGAACGGGGCATTCGAGTGGATCCTGACGAACGCGACGCTCACGAGTGTGTCCGCGATCGGAAGTGAAAACGCGACTGGCGCTCCTGAGAGCTCGGTGACGGCGACAATCGAGGCACAGAAATATACCTTCACGATGTAAGTGAGCACGGACGGCACAAAGAACTGCGAACGATGAACGGCAAATCGCAAATCGGAGGGTTGCCTTGTTAGGCGAGGGAATTCTGAAAGGAATGGCGGAGACGGCAAAGAATTTTGCCGGAAGCTTCGTCTCAGCGGAGCGATTGACGACGGTCGAGTACCCGGAGCAACGGATCCCGACCGTCGAAAATGCGCGCGTCTTTCCGTTCCTTGTCTATGACGGCGGCGACTGGGAGGCCGGCATGCGCTGCGTGGCCTGCCAGA
>Ga0335073_10010018_pt1 | contig 13303 bp, 11 predicted proteins | sample Lox_Sample_22_FD_207093 | JGI IMG/M metagenome (GOLD analysis project Ga0335073, IMG submission 207093) | Soil microbial communities from Loxahatchee National Wildlife Refuge, Florida, United States - Lox_Sample_2.2 | ecosystem: Environmental > Terrestrial > Soil > Wetlands | place: USA...
TCCGATGCGCATGTTCTGGCTCCCGATATGTATAACAATTGTCTTGGAGCCACTATGTGCCTCGTCTTCCGCCTCTTCTTGGTCCTCATCCATTTCCACATCACCGTCTGGTCCAACGGGCTTCCCTTGGGCCAGTGCTCTGTCACGGTCCTTTGCTTGTTTTGTCATTCTGTTCCGAGCTTCTTCTTGCTGCAAGCGGAAGGCCAAGATCTGGTCATCGCGCTTCAGGTATTCTGTATAGTAGTTCTTTTGATTTATGGGATTGACCATGGGCCAGCTCGTCATTTCCATATTGTTGTCCGTTCGTTCGAGGCCTATTAGTGGTTAGCTTCTGCTGTCCAAAGTGTTCTCCACGGACTTGCATACCCTCCTCCCGCAGGAGAGCCTTTCCAGACTTCTTCCCGACCATGCTGAACGCAGGGCAGTTCCTTAGAAGATGCTGGTACCGTTTCGGAGGAGTCTGTCTCGTCTAGGACACCAATCCTAGGATCATTCACAGAAGTTCATGGAGTTTTATGTATTGAAGCTTGGGAAATGGCCCGAGATACGAGGCCGGCCAGTGATGTCGTGCGCTACAGCTGTCCGGCAGTGACCGCTACACATGGAGAAGCTCTTTCGGTCGCGAAATGCGTATCATAAAAAGTACATTGTCGATCACTTTACTTTTCCTCCGCCGCAAATCCCACATGACCATCAGCTTGTACACAATACAACATAATTTATCTTGAATCTCCTTTCTTCACTTCTGCGACTGTAATCTATAGCACGCCCCTGTGTGCTTTCATAGCAGAATCCATAAAATAGCAGCATCACCGTTCCCAAACCTCAGACCCTGTGACGACTACCAACCAAGCCCGTACTTTACGGAGGAGTTGGGGGAGAACGGCGTCATGGGCGCAAGTATATCTAAGCTCTTCACCGGGCTTATATGGGGCAAGAAAGAGATTAGAATATTGATTCTGGGACTGGTGAGGGCGACTAGCTCGTCATGAGCAGCTTTCGTCTGCGCAGGCAGAAAGCTTATGCAACAATCAGGACAACGCGGGCAAGACAACATTACTCTACAGACTTAAGGTCAGCAGTGAAAAGCCGTGAGGGCGCTACTCAGGAATAGCATCGATCTGACTTACAACCAGATTGGCGAGGTAGTAACGACAATACCTACCATCGGGTTCAATGTCGAGTTTGTGGCCCTTTTGCCTTGCGCCTCATCGAACCTTCACTGAGAGCCTGATAGGTCCGTGACATACGGAAATCTGAACTTCAATGTCTGGGTAAGGTACAGTCCCTCTATCTATCATGCTGCGAGCTGACCGATCCAGGATCTCGGAGGACAAACGTCAATACGACCGTACTGGCGGTGCTACTACGCCAACACAGCAGCCGTCATCTTTGTCATCGACTCCACAGACATAGAACGCCTCGAAATCGCCGCGGACGAGCTCCGGTCCATGCTAAACGAGGAGGAGTTACGAGACGCTGCGCTGCTAGTGTTCGCGAACAAACAGGACCAGCCGGACGCTCAAGGAGCAGGAGAAATATCAGAAGCACTCAAGCTTGGAGAGCTAAGAGATCGGAATTGGAGTATCGTCGCTTGTTCTGCGATTGACGGTAAAGGCATCACGGAGGGTATGGACTGGCTTGTGTGAGTTCTACAATGACGGTCAAGGGGGCAATCCACTAATCCCAAACATAGGCAAACAGTACAATCAGAGTCAACATAACGAGGGCGTACACTTGGAAATTGCATATATACCCAACTAGCATTCGTATGGAGTTTTGGTGGGCTATTCCAGGTTGCTAGAGCCAAAAGATCTCGCCTTGATTCTAGACCGTTGGTCTACAGCGTTCTGTTCTGTTCTCCCCTATACACCAATCTACACGAAGTTCATTCCTTGGATTTCGCGTACGAGGCTCTTCGGTTGCTTCGCATTCTTGACTGACCTCTCCTGTTACGCCTTTCTTAGAGCCTTTTCTTTCTGTCTTTCTCATTTGCGGACGGATCCTTGTGCGGAGGGCAGCATTGGACAAGAGGTTTGGAGGAATAAACCCATAGTACTATTTTGGTTGAAATACTCCTTTTACTCCTTCTTCGCTATGATCGTGCTACAAATTCCTCGTACGCAATTAGCTCCTACATCTCCTGTCCTCCTTCCTATCTGTCTTATCACGCGCAACGGCTCCAACGCCAGATTTTTGCAAGAAACCATCTGACGCCAGTGCTAGCAGGTTTTCCTTCGGACGGAGCCAAAATATGCACATGCAGGCCCCAGAACAGAATTCGCGCACCGAGTTGTCATCTCTCCACGCATCTTCCTGAGTAGGCTCTACAACACACCCCTCCCGCTCGCAAAACGAAAGCCCGCTTATCGTGTTCCTTTTTTGCTGGGCTCTCCATTATCTGAACCGTGCAGTGCACCTGCCCATGACGTCCCCTTGACATACCAACTCCGCATTAAACTCGCTGCCGTCAAGCGTCAAGTAGATGTCGAAATAGACACGGTAGAAGGTACCCTGCGGCGTGTCCATCCTTTCGAAATCTTTCTCTAGGTTCTTCCGCGATAGGTCGGAGGTGAGGGTGACGACTTCCTTGATGCGTGGGTCTTTGGTGTATTCAGGACTGAAACACGAGGTCAGCAATTTCCTACCCCAGAATCCAATATTGAACTTACCAAACATCTTCATCACATGCGTAAAGGATATCTTCGTACATGAGAGTGGCCCCCGGCGCCACCTGGCGGAAGAAGGAGACCTTGACAGGTTCGCCAATCTTTACTCTCTCGCCCTTCTGCACAAATATTTGCCTTGTATACTTGCACCGGTCCTTACCATCAAGACTTGGGACGCGGTACTGCTCGGGATGATGGCCTTCTTTGAACGGTTGCAACGTAGCCATGAGGTAATGTCTTCTTGCGACTCTACTCGTGACGACTCGTTCGGTAATGCCGGCTGTGACGGCGCCTTTCACGATTGCCGCGACTGAGTCCATGGGCCGAACAACCTTTGGCTGGAATTGAGGCGGCACGTGTAGCTTAATTTGCGAGAACAAGTACTCGCTCGCACCGAACCCACCCACGACAAGCACGTTCTGCAGCGACCTGTTCTGTGCCTGAATTGCAATAATCTGGTTCCTTACCAGCTCCAGGATCCTGTTCACAACCGGCTCAAAACACTGGAGGATTTCCTCGTTCGTGAACGTCATATAACCCTCTTCGATCCCGGCTTCTGGGAATTCCGCCTCGATCCCGACATCGACAGCCCACTTCTGACCGTTGTTGCGGAAATCGGCTTTGATTCTGTTCTCAAAGTCCATGATACATTTGGCATACACCTTGCCGGCCGTTCTTGAACCATCAGGGAGCTTCATCTTTCTGATCTTCGCACGGAGGATGTTGCTGAAATTGCGGTTAAGCGCCGTTGAACCGCAACTATCTCCGCTGCCGGCCGTGCACTCGGCGACGGAGAATGGTGTCTCTTCTTCAACTTCATAGGCAATCAAATCCACAGTCCCGCCTCCGCAGTCGACAATAAGGACTGCGTCATGGATCTTGAGGTTCAAAAGGCCGGTCTTGGAACAAAACATGGCAGCAGCTTCAGGTTCTGTGATCAAAGTTAGTCGAGTGTCATTCTCATCACGTAGGAAGCCAGCTTGGATGGCAGCAGCGCGCGTAGCCGCTTTACCAGCATCGTTCCAGATGGCTGGGACTGTAAGGAAGTAGCGGATGTTGCGTTCCTCGCGGTTGAACACCTCGCCCAGTGTCTTCTGAAGCTGCGCTCGCATAGCCTGCCGTAACTTGAACAAGTAATCTGCTGCAACATCGATCTCCGACTTTCCAGGTGGAAGAGGAGGGAGATTTATTGGGTCGATGTATGTGTTTCCAGATAGCATGAGCTGAAGCTTGAACCATTCGACCTTCTGCACACCCGGTTTCGGATAGCCAGTCGGGGCCAGCGCATCAGCAATGTCAGGACCCCACCCCACAACTTTCTGGTATTGATCGTAGTAGAGGACTGTTGGGATCTGGGGGAAAAATTAGTCAGCAAAGGCTGCTGGGTTGGTAAGGCCAGGAAAGCCAACCTTTTGCTTCGTCTGATTTCCTGCGCCAGGCCATTCAGTGATGATATCTTCTTTGGCCTCGGTGTTGGTTGCAAAGGCGAATGCAACGCCAGAAAATGTGGTTCCCTGCGCATGTCAGTCGATGGAGTATCATCTTCGGTTGATAAGCAACGTCGACTTACAAAATCAATCCCCACGATGAGTTGAGCTTTGTTTCTTGCTTCTCCTGGTGCTTCTGCTACAGGGCGCATCGGTCCATACTGTCCGAGCGGCTGAGGAACCGGCGCTGGTTGTTGGCCATAAGCTCCACCATAGCCAGGAGGCTGAGGTGCACCCATCGTCGGGTTGGTGCCTGGGTATCTTTGGCTGGTATCTATTGGAGGTGGATGGTGTGCTGCAACTTGTTGGTTTTGGGGGGGCATGGGGCTTTGTGGCCGGCCAGCGTTATAGTTTGAGTAGCTTGGAGGACGACCAAGGCCGTTGGGTTGCGGATTCATCGAGGACTGGGGGAGGCTGGTGGTGGAAGAATTTGGAGGAGGGGTAGTGGCAGGAGTTCCGTTGGTTGCAACAATGGCCGTCTGAATGTTGCTCTTTCGCTTTGATCCAAATCCGAATTTTTGAAAGCGAGTGCTCATGGCATCCATGAGACGGACGGGGAGGACAATGCGAGGAAAGGAGAAAATTGTCAGCTGCGGGCCTGGGGGAGCGTTATTCTGGGTGCGGGTCTTCAGGTCCGAGCAATTGAATGTCTGACCTTAGCGGCGCGGCTGAGGGCTGTGTAGGGCTGCAAGGGCGCCGGTCGGTTTGGGTCCCTAGCGATTGTCGCTTTGTCCGCAGTCGCTGGTTCGTGAATCGTGCAAAAGTCCTTTGTCTATTGTCACTTGCGGGAACTTGGATATGGGGAAGCCGAGACGATGTACAGGATGAGGCTGCATGCGCGGGAGAGACTGAAACGGTGCACAACGTGATCAAACTTTGTCTTCGAGGCCCAAATTGCTCTCAGATCGCTTCCAGATTATGGAAGGAAGCCCCCACCCGGCCTTGCACTTCTAGGCCTGCGGTCGGCGGAAAGTTCGCGACGGGCTGAACGCCCCCTGCTCCTCCCTTTTCTTACAGCTACTACCGTAATCCCCATTCCCTAAATGACGACGACGAGTTTTTGTCGTCGCCCACCCTATCCTTCTGTTCTACGTCGTCAGCTTCTCAGAGCTCATTAATACTCGCTGTTCAACAATTTCCTTGCTCTCTGTTGTCCATGAATCTCACTTGTTGAAGCCACTTCTGAACCCCTTCCCAAAACGTCCAACTACACCGTCAACTAGGTTTTCTTGCTATCCAGTGGGAGACTCGGTACATGTTCTGGATCATGCTCTGTGGGTTCTGAATATAACCAACGCCTTCGTTTAGAATCTCTTGTTTTTCAATTTCAAACCCCAACTTCTCAACCAGGAGAAGTACTTCCTCATTTGTAAGTTCAAAACTTCCAGGCTCCCCGATTCCCTGATCTTTGCGGCTGTTTGTTGCGACGTTTGATTCGTCTTTGTTGCCATTTAGATTTGGTGCTCGGTCGTCGAAGTGCCATAGCAACGGCCCAAGGTTCACAAACACACCTCCTGGTTTCAAGCAATTGTGGATCGTCTTGATGTACCTGATGAGGTTCGGGGCAGTGTCGATGAAGAAGACTGCGACCACAGCGTCAAAGGTCTCTCGCTGGGCTGCATCGCTATAAAGAACCACAAAATCGGCTGCCGTCATGTCCATCCGTCCAACCGACGATCCCTGTGCAGCTGCCGCTGCAGATACCTGTCCAGGGTGGACGTCCGGTATCAAGACTCTTCGAAGCTGGTCTTTCCGTGATACGACGTTGGAGAATGTTGACGCGAAGGGGAACAAAGGATACGCCATTTTCGCATGCGCTTGATTCAAGATCCAGTTGCTAGCCAGCAGTTGGTGATAAGAGAGCTCATTACCCTCGACATCGTAGCCTGCGAGGGCCAGGTCAAACACCAATCTGCCCAACCCAGCTCCTGGAACGAGGATTTTGGGTGCTGGCTTAGACGAAGTATTGTGTGAAAGAGGCCCGTTCAGTGCCCATTTAAGATCTTGAAGTGCAATGTCGTTGCAGAACCTCCTTTCTGAATATCCCTCATGACTCCAGTCTCGGTAAAATTGGCGAATGGTAGAATGTGCTTTAGCGATATCGTGTGGCCTTGCTTTACCCGTCCAGTCCTTGCCTGAACCCTTTGGAGGGTCGGTTGGTAGTCCGAAAGCCTCGAGTCCATGGGCAAGGATTTCATCTGCTATTTCTGCATTGTGGTCTATGGCATCATCAACGGCGTTGAGGTTGTCAAGTAGCGAGAATGGCGGGTCAGAGAGCATCTGCCATTGCGAAGTTGGAAGACTGTACAAATTCTGCCGTCTTCGATGAGTCACGTTGTAGTGTTCGTTTTTGCGATACTGTCTGTTATCAGTCAAAGGGCTGAAAGAATGAAGGTTCACTAACTTGGTGGCTTCGCTACACCTGAGGAGAGAACTCACTGGAAAGAGTCAAGCGCGGCAAATATCACTCGACGTTCCTCTAGGTCGGACAAAGGGTCGAATGGGACCCGTGTGTCCAAGGTATCCATATCACTGGTGGTGTTGTTCCTATTGTTGTCCTTCGAGTGAAAACCAATAACACGGTGTGGAACCATTGGAGCATTGGGACGGGATTGAGGGCTAGAATTCTGAAAATATTTAGGTCTTGGCGCTCTTACGAGGTTCCTACCTTCTCCGAATATTGTGACATTTTCTACTCAGACTTTCTTAACATCACTCATATCCTTCTCCCCACGCGGCACAGTCAACATCAGCAACGCCGCCTACGGACGTATAGTGATGTATCCCTCATCCAAGCCTCTGGAACTCTCTTTTCCACATCCGAAAGCGCCACATATTATCCTTCAAGCTCACCTTACATTCCTGGCTACGTCTACAACACTATTCCTAACTACAACCGCTGTCGGTGAATCTGCTTCAACGCTAGCTCCAATGGGTAGCTTTGTCTATGCCATGCCAGACGTAAGTGCTTGAAGCGTCACTTTGTCGGACTGGAAGCATTGTTTCCAGCCCTTGTCTGACGATTTTAAAAGCGCACGAATCAATCAAATGTAATCAGTACTGCCATATATTCGTCCGACTCAAGCATCGATTACGCCAATCGGGTGGCTAAGATACTGGCTCGGAAGACGGCGCTGCCTGTGTACGTTGGTTGTAGCATGAATTTCTCGGGCCTGACGGTCGAGGAAGAGATGGAAGGGCTAACGAAAGTCATTGAGACTGTTGTGACTAGGTGGAAAGAGAAATTATGAGGGACGGTCAATTCCTTGACGCAATGTACGGATACTCCGAATCACTAATGATCCATGCCTTTCTACGGGGCCGGACCGCGATGCCTTTCCATTCGGCGGTGACAATGAGAGCTGGACATGATGAGTGCCTAGCAGTTGTCTCTTGCCAAGGAGCACTTGGAAGGAAAAGACGACGATGGCGTCAATCGAGAAAGCATCAACAGTATTTTGGCCAAGTGAAACCTCTCACAAATCACCAGCGCAAAAGCTCGCGCGCGCAGCTATTTGGATTAGGGCAAAGCAAAAGTGGTCGCAGTAACGTTTCTTGCATATTGGCTAGAACCTCACTTCCTTCTTGGTGAATAGTGTGGTGTTGGTGCGGTGTTTTCCGTAACAGAGAACCCCTTGAAAATAGGCTTACTAGCATCCGTCAACCTGGAGGGGGGAGGTTGGAACACGATTTGTTCGAGATTGCATGATGTCTGGATTTAGGTGGTGATGAACCTGGGTTAGGAGTGCTTTGGTCGGTACTTCATGCAAGCTGACTCGAATTGGGGAAGCGGGTTACTGCAGAACGCTCTACTGTTGAATCACATGGACAATCAGGTTCAGACGCCAGCGTTCGAAGATTGCACTTGGGGCCCCGACCCATCAAGCAAAACCGACAAGGGTCTAGGTCGCATGGGAAACGGGATGGCACCGCTTCTGGGCTTCAACACGCGAACTCTGGTCTTTTTGCCTTTCTGCCTTTCGACGCCGAGATAGTCATAATTTTGTGACAGTTTCAAAATGGCATTAGCCGCTCGATAGTCCATGATAGCGTCGAGGGCAGTCCAAGAAGGCGCCGCCATGACCGAGTTTGAGCGTTGACCTTTATCACACAAAACTTTCCTCGACGTCTTTTGAGAGGCTGCGGTCGGTTAAATCTAACAAGCGCCGGTTGTATTTGTAGGAATACTGTCTACGGACGGCTTAAGGGAAAGACGTGCAGGGTAAAGGTTCCCTGCGAAAGTCCAACGACGCATCATTGGCTTTGCGCTGGATCAAACCGCTAGCAGATGAGTGGCTCAATGAATTGACCCTATTTCACCGTGGGTGTCGTTTTCTGACACGTCTCCACCGAAACTTTTCAAGCAACGAGAACCGGGGTTTTTGAGCCGGAGTGAGTCGCATAGTTCTCCACTCTTGCCGCGACAGCTCTGGATTCAGAACAGCTCCACACACATCCTTCCAGCTATTCGATCTACGACGTCTTTCGATGGTCGTCGCAATCGCCGAGGTCGCCGCTGAAGGGGGCACCAGCGACGATCATTAAGAATCTATTCTGCTTCATCTACCTCATGGTCTTTCTCCTTCGTGGCACTGCGCTTGATGTCACGGCATGTCTTTTTCAAGGTCTCCACTCCAAATCCTTTCTAGATTGTCGATCATGACTAGGAATTTAAGGACTCGGCGCCAGTAAACACTGGCGCATGCGCTGGTGCGGCTTGAGCGGGTCCATGAAACGACTACACCCCTTTGTCAGTTCCGATAGCAAGCCCGAACCTTCAGATTACCCCGCCCTAGCTACTTCCAATATCAAGGTAGATAGGTAATCGAAATTCCCGGTGTTACTGTTGGCTATAGCAACTGTTTGCCGGACAATTGCTAATGCACGCTTGCAATCGGGAAAGTTGACAAAGGGGGGGGAGAGTATTCTTCAAAGTCCCGTCTCTCTGTTTGGCTACCCGGAATGCACGTGCCGAAAACCCGTTGCACTGCTACTGGAGCTATGTTTCCCAAGGTTCGTTCAAGCGTGGCGAGCTAGAACAGAAAGCTCGCACGAGAAGAGTTGAAGCGTTGTGGTCCACCACGCAATAGTCCAGCGGATCCTCCTTTTTTAGGTTGTACTGACAAGGGCAAGGAAAGTTCAACCCCACCACGATTACTTGCGGTGGGTTAGGTGATTGCGGAATCTAACTTGATTGACACCTGATCTACCTGCATTATGCGACTTTACGGCAAAAAGGCTTGATGTCAGAGATGGAGACAAGTCAAATTGCTCGAGACGGAAAGTTTCGTGGGTGATAAAGTTCGGACTCCATTTATGATCCACCACGGCTGTACAATCATGGGATCTGCGTCTTGCAGCGTGTTCTCGCGATACCCAATCATGAATATCCCAAGAGTTAGGCATGCCATTTTAAGACCCGAAACTAGAAGCGCATCTGGGCCATCAGCACCTTCTTAACAACTGTAGGCGATGATCTTACCTGTGTAGCAAGAAGCCACCGCCGTCGATCCGCCGTAATACCCGGGCTTTGTTGGGTCGTTTTCCGAATGGTACCCCAACCACCACCCACCCAAAGCCATCTGCGCCTTTGCCCGGCGTCATCAAATTGGTGCCCTGGCTTTCCTAGCTTGGCCGCAATGGGCAACTTTAGAAACGGCTGGGTTATGATTGGCCCACGGCGCGCAAGAGACCTGGAGGACAATCACATTCTGACAGGGCTGTCCGGTTACACCATCACTTCGCATTCTCCGTCGTCATTAGAACATCTGTGGCGGAAACTGATGCCACCAAAAACCCAATTCACAAACCACCTTCCCCTTTGGTTTGACCTTCGGGCGTACTCCAAGTGTGGAAATCTGAAATGATAAGATGAAATGCGTGACTAACAAGGCGATCTCTTGCCCCGTTGTGGGGGCGAGTTTCAATCCTTCCTACGAAACCTGGCGACGTCACCCTAAAAATTTAACCTTACATCCACACTGCCCCTCCCCCCCCCCCCTAGCATCGTACTGCACTGCCCATCTTTTTTGTCGGATTTCCAATAACCTGACGAATCGGTAACTATCCCTGCCTTCTCGGAAGAGAAACCAGAGAGCCTCCAATTTGTCGACGCACGGCGCGACCCTCATGTCGAGCAACGTTTCAGGGCATCAATGCCCAGTCCCCCACACGGACATCCTACCGGAAAGAGACCATTATTCCATAGCGTGCGACTGGTTCAGCTTTTCTGGCACCAGCAATACTCGCGCCTCTTGGGCGCCGGCTGACATTTTGCTGGGTGTCGTACATTTGCGTTTGTCCCATGCATGTTCCAGTTCGCCCCTGTCAGATCCCGGCTTGTCAGTCCGGAGCAAATGGGCCGAGCCCTCATTCCATTGTGATACAACGCACTGATCTACAGGACATAGCGACTGCCAACTACTCTAACGCTAATTATCCCTGGCGCTCAACAAAGGTTTCGAGTGCTTGGAGCGGTCAACCACGATTGATCTGGGCCGTGACTTCAACTAGGGCGTTGCGTACGTTTTCGGTCCTATCTCCATGTGTACCTCTGAAGTTTTACATGCCTCCGCTTCCATCAAGGTAACGGGGTATTGCCTAGTGGCTTGATCGCCGCGAATCTTGGCTCATATTCACCGTTCTCCATCTGTCGTCAACGTTCGGTTTAACTTTGCGACCACACTTCATTTCCTATCTTATGTCAATTGCAGCAAACCTGGGACTGCAGAGTGTGCAATTAATTCCAATTGTTTGCTCAATTCTCGACCCGACATCGGCATACTGAGCCGCCGACTGTTGTACACCAGGCGAATCTCTGATTTGCCAGTCCCTGTCGATTCCGGAAAGCAAAAATTGAGTTCGCATGAAGCTTCTACGTATGAATGAGATAGGCCGTCTGGATTCCGAGCGAAACTCGATCTTTTCAGGTTGCCATTGACTTCCTAGCTCCTCAAATCGCCGCTGCGCTTCACGAGTGTGTTTGTGGTTCAACATTCGAGGAGGTGATCGAAGCCGAAAGCTTCCTTGCGTCTCAATACCCAGCATGTTCACCAGAGCGAATCGAGTGATTGAGTCTTGTCGAAGGCTGTTGTGATCGGCTCGTATTCATCAATCCCTCTATTTTTGGGACCGCGACTCAACTGGTCTAATTCTCAAAGCGGTATTGCAGCTGTCACAATGAGCTCCTACCATCCTCACCCTACACATCAACCCAACACGTCGGGTTCGTATGACTCGTCCTCTGTCAGCTCCACTGCATCGCCACAAGCCACAGTCCACCCAAGCATGAGCCTTGCCCAGATGAGCGTGCCGAATTGGCCGACGGGCAATCTTCCTCCTTTTCAAAATGCACACCATTCAGCACCTCCAATCTACTCTGATTACGACTCGGGTTCGATCTCTCCAAACGAGCAGGCGATTCAAAACTTCGACTCTCTCGTGCCAGATGGCACAATGCTTCAAGGGCCTGCGACAAATCAGACAAGTCCCGCACTAGCACACAATACGAAAAGGGTGTACAGGCAGCGAAGAAAAGACCCAAGCTGCGATGCCTGTCGAGAGCGGAAAGTGAAGGTAAGGCCATGTGGCCGTTTTCCCTCGATTCGGGGCTAAAACCCATGCCAGTGCGACGCAACGGATGCCTCTAGCTGCTCGGAATGCTCGAGTAGGAACGTCAGATGTCAGTTCACCAAAGAGACTAATCGACGGATGTCATCAATGAAGTCAGTCAGACGGGGCCTTTAACTTGACACAATTTGGAGGAAAGGCTAATAGATACCAGGCAGGTTCAGGATCTGGAACGACAGCTCTTTCAGGCTCGCCAGCAAGTAGATCATTTAAGGGCACTGGTATCCAAAGACAATCTGTCGATGGGGCTAGCCGCGAGCAGCCCATCTCAGTCCACAGGCGACTTGCCTCCTATTGGACTACCTCCACTAAGAAGGCCTAAACCGCCAGTCATGCAAGATTTCTCGCGCGTCAGGTCTCATTTAAGAACCTATGGTGGCTCAATACTCAAAGCCCCAACACCATATCGACAACTCGGCTCACAACAGGGACTACCGCGTGAACTTCCGGATTTGCCTCCAAAACAGACTGCAGACCGCCTGCTAGGCCAATACTTCAACCACGTACACCTGCAATTCCCAATCTTGCACAAGCCCAGCTTCTCTGCTGAATACGAGAAGGTCTACAAAGAAGGAACCATAGCGGGCATGAGGAGGGGATGGGGAGCCGTCCTCTTCTGCGTATTTGCCTGCGGTACGCTGCATACTCTAGATCCGAATCGATTGCAAGACGGAAAGGAGTACCTGACAAAAGGCACGGCCATGATAGATTTCTGGCAAGATGAGCTTTCTGTCGACCAGGCTAAAATGGCCTTCCTCACCAGCATTTTCTTGACAGAGATCAACCTGATATCAGCCGCCTGGATCTGGTTGGCTGGAGCGGCAAGAATAGCGCAGGACGTTGGATTGCACGTCGAGACAGGACCATGGCCAGCCGTGGAAAGAGAGATGAGGAGGCGAATATGGTATAGCATATACGCATTTGACCGGTTTGGCACCCACGCATCCCTAGTAAGGCATCACTGACCAAAATGTGGCAGATTACTCGCACTTGAGCTTTGCAAGCCTCTTATGATAGATGACAACGCTTGCGACACCGAATATCCTGAGCCCGTTGATGACGAATATATCGCTAATAACGAGGTGGCCCAAGATGGACAGCCGACACCGCTGCTTGCGACCATCCACGTTGTCCGATCTGTCCAAACTCTTGTCAGGCTCTTCAAGTCAGAATGTATATCGCCTGAGGCCATTAATTCCTTCGGGAAACACCTCGACGCATGCCACGATCTTTTTCCGCCGCCTCTTTCGCTGTCTTCGAAAGAGCCGCTTGATTGCCGCTCAGTTGCGCCAGTAATTTATCTCCAGAACGTACGAATGATGCTTCATCGGCACAATCTTTCGCCATTTTGCAGGCCTGAAGCTAGGCGTGGAGCTGTAGAAGCCTGCGTCAATATCGCTCTCAATACATCGCATGTGATGTCCCGATGCTTGGGCCGCTCCCCAGCCACAGATAACGACCTCGCAATGTCAGCGACAACCCTTTTGTGCACCCATCTCTGGCGCTCTACGCTCTTCC
>Ga0335073_10010019_pt1 | contig 13300 bp, 8 predicted proteins | sample Lox_Sample_22_FD_207093 | JGI IMG/M metagenome (GOLD analysis project Ga0335073, IMG submission 207093) | Soil microbial communities from Loxahatchee National Wildlife Refuge, Florida, United States - Lox_Sample_2.2 | ecosystem: Environmental > Terrestrial > Soil > Wetlands | place: USA: Florida...
CGCGCGGTGACCCTGCACGACCTGAAGCGTTTCGAGGACGCGCTGGCCGGCTATGACCGTGCCATCGCCGCCAGGCCCGACTACGCGGCCGCCTACAACAATCGCGGCGCGACTCTGCAGGAGCTGCAGCGATTCCCGGATGCCGTGGCCAGCTACGACCGCGCCATCGTGCTCAGGCCTGAGTACGCGGCCGCTCACAACAATCGCGGCGCGACTCTGCTCAAGATGGGACGTGTGGACCGCGGCCTGGAGAGCGCGGAGCAGGCGATCACGCTGCAACCGGATTTCGCCGAGGCACACAACAATCGCGGCATCGCGCTGCAGAAGCTGGAGCGCTTCGAGGAGGCGCTGACCAGCTACGATCGCGCCGTGTCGTTGCTGCCCGGCTACGCCGAGGCACACAACAGCCGCGGCACGGCGCTGCACGAGCTCGGCCGGCTGGAGGAAGCCCTGGCCAGTCACGATCGGGCGCTCGCCATCAGGCCCGGCTACGCCGAGGCACACAACAACCGCGGCATCGTGCTGCGCGCCCTGAAGCGCTTCGAGGAAGCGCTCGCGGGCCACGAGCGGGCGGCCGCCATCGTGCCGCAGTACGCGGAGGCGCATCTCAACAGGGGCGCCATACTGTATGACCTCGGCCGCTTTCACGAGGCGCTGGAAAGCTTCCAGCGTGCCCTCGAGGCCCGCCCCGACTACGCCGATGCGTACAGCAATCAGGGCCTCGCGCTCCGCGAGCTCGGCCGGCCGGAGGAGGCCCTGGCGAGTTACGAACGCGCGCTCGCGCTCAACCCGGACAACCCCTTTCTGGAGGGTGTATGCCGGCACGCGCGCATGCAGATCTGCGACTGGAACGGACGCGCGGCCGAGCTCGACGAGCTCAGCGTGGGTATCGAGTGCGGGCGGGCAGTCATCACGCCTTTTGCCGCGCTGTCGCTGTTCGATTCGCTGCCGCTGCAGCGCCGGAGCGCCAGCATCTGGGCGCGCGAGGAGTGCCGTCCGGCGCAAATGCTGCCTCCCCTGCGGGATTACCCGGCGCACGGCAAAGTGCGCATCGGCTATTTCTCGGCGGACTTTCGCAACCACGCCGTCTCGGCTCTCGCCGCGGAGCTCTTCGAGTGCCACGACCGCTCTGCGTTCGAGCTCACCGGCTTCGCGCTCGGTCCCGACGTCCGCGACGGGTTGCGCGAGCGCATCGAGCATGCCTTCGACCGATTCATTCCGTGTTTCGACAAGTCCGACGAGCAGGTGGCACTGCTCGCCAGGGACCTCGAGATCGACATTGCCGTCGACCTCGGAGGCTACACCCAGCACGCGCGGCCGCAGATCTTCGCCCAGCGCGCCGCTCCGATCCAGGTGAGTTATCTCGGCTTCCTCGGCAGCATGGGCGCGGCCTTTATGGATTATCTGCTCGCCGACGAGGTGATCGTGCCTGCGGGGCTGCGGCGGCATTACAGCGAGCGAATCGCCTACCTGCCGGCGTACCAGGTCAACGACACCAGACGGACCGCGTCGGACCGGGTGTTCACCCGCACCGAGCTGGGGCTGCCGCCCACGGGATTCGTCTTCTGCTGCTTCAACGCGGGCTACAAGATCACTCCGGAGACCTTCGGCAGCTGGATGAGAATCCTGGCGGCCACGCCGGGCAGCTCGCTGCTGCTGCTCGGTGACAGCAACGCCGCCAGGCAGAACCTGCGGCGACAGGCGGTCAGGAGCGCCATCGAGCCCGGGAGGCTGGCATTTGCGGGCCGCATTCCCTACGGCGATTATCTGGCCCGGTACCGCGCCGCCGACCTGTTTCTCGACACCCATCCGTACAACGCCGGCACCACCGCGAGTGACGCGCTCTGGATGGGCCTGCCCGTACTCACTTACTCGGGGGAGACGTTCGCGGCGCGGGTTGCCGCCAGCCTCCTGACATCGGTGGGCCTGTCGGAGCTCGTCGCGGAAAGCCGCGCCGAATATGAGCGGCTCGCAATCGAGCTGGCGGCTGACGCCGACCGGCTCGGCGCGACCCGGCAGGTGCTCGCGGCCGCCCGCTCCGGCGCGGCACTGTTCGACACCCCGCGGTCGACGCGCAATCTCGAAGCGGTCTATCGGCGAATGTACGAGCGGCACCGCCTCGGCCTGCTGCCGGAGCATCTGGCAAATGAGGTTCGACAATGAGCGGTTCGCGCATCTATCAGATCTACTATTCGGAGCAGACGCGCGCGGAAGTCGATGCGGATTTCCTGCCGCTCGACAACCTGGCGAACGAGCGTCCCGACTGGCGGGAATACTGGCCCATCCGCCGCTTCCTCGCGAGTCAGCAGCTCGAGGCGGATTGCTATTATGGCTTCTTCTCGCCGCGCTTCCGCCAGAAGACCGGCCTGACCGGGGCCGCCGTGCACGAGTTCGTGCAGCGCCATGGCGGCGCTCCGGACGTGATTTCGTTCTCGCCGTTCTTCGATCAGATGGCGTACCCGCTCAATATCGTGGAGCTGGCCGCCGTTCGCCACGGCTGCGCCGACACATTCTCGCAGTGCGCGGCGTTGGTCGCGCCGGCGTTCCGGCTGGATCAGAGCGTCATGAGCTCGCTCGACACCGTGTATTGCAACTACTTCGTCGCCAAGCCGCGCTTCTGGGCGGAATGGCTGCGGGCATGCGAGCAGATCTTCGACACGGCCGAGCAGGCGCTGACCCCGCTCGGCGAGGCCCTCAACCGTATGGTCATGTACGAGACCGCATCGGCGCCGGCCAAGGTGTTCATCATCGAGCGCATCGCCTCGCTGCTGCTCTGGTCGCAGCGCCACTGGCAGGTGAAGTCCTTCAACCCCCTAAAGCTGCCGCCGCTGTCGGCGAAGTTCGCGGCGATGGTCAGCGTGCCCACCCTGCTCGTGCTCGACTCGCTGAAGATCGCCTACGTGCGTACCGGCGTCGAGGAATACCTGGGTGCCTACAGACAGCTTCGCGAAGCAGCCATGACGCGTCAAAACACCAATCAGACGCAGATGCCGAGGTCCTCCCATGGCCGATGACGTCCGGGCGATAGCTTTCTATCTGCCCCAGTACCACCCCATCCCGGAGAACGACGCCTGGTGGGGCAAGGGATTCACCGAGTGGACCAAGGTGGTCGACGCCAAGCCGTTGTTTCACGGCCATTATCAGCCGCAGCTTCCGGGGCCGCTCGGCTTCTATGACCTGCGTCTGCCGGAGGTCCGCGAGGCGCAGGCGCAACTTGCCGCCCAATACGGCATTCACGGGTTCTGCTACTACCACTACTGGTTCAACGGCAAGCGGTTGCTGGAGCGTCCGTTTGCGGAAGTACTGGCCTCGGGCCGGCCAAACTTTCCGTTCTGCCTGTGCTGGGCCAACGAGAACTGGACGCGGCGCTGGGACGGACAGAACAAGGAAATACTGATCGCGCAGAACTACTCGGCCGAAGGCGACAGGGCGATGATCCGCGAGCTCATCCCGGCCTTCAAGGATCCGCGTTACATTCGCGTCCGTGGCATGCCGTTGTTCCTGGTGTACCGCGCGGGCGAGCTTCCCGACCCGAGGGCGACGGCGAGGATCTGGCGCGAGGAAGCAGTAGCCGCGGGACTGCCCGGCATCTACCTGTGCCGCGCGGAATCCATGGTGGAGGCCGTCCTGCAACAGGACCCGGCGCAGATCGGCTTCGATGCCGCCTGCGAATTCCCGCCGCACGGAATCCGGGTGACGAAAACCAACATCCCGGTCGCGGGGCTGGAGCCCGGGTTCACGGGATCCGTCTACGACTACGCGGAGGCGGCGCGGGAATTCGCCGCGCGACCCACTCCCGCCTATCGCCGCTTTCGCGGCGTGATGCCGTCCTGGGACAACACGGCCAGAACGGGGCGGCGCGCTTATCTCGCGCTGAATTCCAGTCCCGAGGCCTATAGGGCCTGGCTCGAGACGGCGGTCATTCGCACGCGGCAGGACACGCCGGGCGATGAAAAGCTGGTGTTCATCAATGCCTGGAACGAATGGGGCGAGGGCTGCCACCTCGAGCCCGACCGTCGCCACGGGCTGGCCTGGCTCGAGGCGACGAAGGCCGCCCTCAGCGGCGTTGCGCCCAAGATGAGCTTCGACCCCGAGGCGCAGACTCATCTGTCGATCTACCGACAGATCGACCGGCTCGCTCAGGAGCTCGGCCTCGAAGGCGCCGGCCCGGAAACCGTGCTCAGTGAGCTGTCGGCGCTGGTGCGCCGCCACAACGGCGATCTCGCGAAACGGGATGATGTCATCACCTTCCTCAACGAGAAGCTGGCTCGGGCCGCGCAGTGAGCGCCGCGCCCAGACCACGGCCCACCGTCCTGTTCGTCTTCGGCATGGGGCGATCGGGCACCTCGGCGCTGACCCGCGTGCTCTCGCTGTGCGGTGGCACGCTGCCAGGAGAGCTGGTCGGCGCCACCGAGGGCAATCCTCTCGGTCACTGGGAGCCCGAGAACGCTCTGGCCATCAACCAGGACTTCCTGTCCCAACACGCCTCGACATGGTTCGACCCGACGCTGCGTCTACAGGGGGAGATCGCCTTCACGGCCGCGCAGCGGTCCAACTACGTCGAGCAGATCAAGGCGTTCCTCTTGCCGCTGGCGGCAGCGCCGTTGATCCTCATCAAAGAGCCTCGGATCACGGCGCTCTCCGAGTTCTGGTTCGAGTCCGCCCGACAGCTCGGGTTGTGCGTCGCAACCGTGATCCCGGTGCGGCATCCGGAGGAAGTGGCGGCGTCGCTCGCGGCTCGCGATCAAACGTCACCGGAGCTCTCGTCTGCGCTCTGGCTCAAATACAATCTGCTGGGCGAGCGCGAATCACGCGCCCATCCGCGGGTGTTCGTGGAGTACGACGCCCTGCTGAGCGACTGGCGCGCACAGATTTCCCGCATTGGCGCGGCGTTGTCCCTCGATCTATCCGTGCGGGACGAAGCCGCCGTCGACGGCTTCCTCCGGCGCGATCTTCACCGGCAGCGGCACGGCGGCCGCATCTCAGAGCTCTTCGGCCACGGGTGGATCTCTCGGGTCCACGTGGCGTTGTCCGCGGCGGCACGCGATGAGCCGCTGGACACAGCCATGCTGGACGAGGTCTTTGCCGCGTATCGCGCCAGCGAGCGCGCCTTCCGGGTCGCCCTGGATGATTTCCGGGCGCGCCTGGCCGTGGACGTCGGCCGCAATCCCAACATGACCACGCGAATCGCGGCCGCCGCCGGCTCCCATTCGCAGACACTGCAAGCCTGCCTCAGGAGCGCTTGGTACGGCGCGCACAATGCCGACGTGGTGGCGGCGGGATGCGATCCCTACGAGCACTGGATGGCGTACGGCGCCAAGGAGGGTCGGCTGCCCTGCGAGGACCCGCTCGCTCTGCTGGAGCGCCTGATGCGCGAACGTGCCGCAGCGGAAACAGCGCCGAAGATCTGAACCGGCGCCGCTACTTCGCGAATGAGACGAACGCCAGGCAGTCGGTCTCGAGAGATCGCGCCGCCACCTTGACGGTCCTGGCGCCGCTTCGCATGAGAGCGTCCATGATCGGCTCGTGCCAGGCGATGATGTCGCTCCCGATCGCCGGCCTTGGATCGAACATGTATCCCGAAATCAGTCCGCCCCTGGCCGCCGCGGCAATGATGTTCCTCAGCAGCGCGTCGAACTGCTCGCGCCGGTGCTGGTGGATGAGCACCTCCATGCAGAGAACCACGTCGGCGCGCAGCCCTTCCGTGTCCGCGCACCGGACGAAGTCGAGGCATTCGAAGCGCCGCCGAGGAAACAGCCGGCGATTGCGTCCGACGATGACTTCGGACACATCCAGTCCCACATAACCCGGCAGGTGCTCAACCTGCCGCAGCACCTCATGGTCCCCGCAGCCGACGTCCAGCACGGTAGCCGGTGTCGTCTCCTGCAGGAACTCCTCGATGACCTTCTTCTTGTGCAGGAGATTGGCGCCGCGCGAGCCGACGCCGGAGCCCAGCCCGGGATCATCGGCATAGCGACGATTCCAGAACTCGCGGTTGTCGAACAGCTGGTTGTTCTTCGTCATCGCGATGACGGCTAGCGTACCCACGCGGGATTGAGGAATTTATCGAGATGATCGCGTGTCGACGGCAATGCGCGGATCACCGCGACCGCCTCGGCGATCCGCTCGTTCAACCGCGACAGGCCGGCTCTGACCCCCTCCGCCATTCCGTCCGTTACCAGGGTGCGGTCGGCGTTGAAGAGCTTGGGAAATTCCGGAATGTGCCCGGTGGTCAGATGCAGGGCATAGCAGGTGGAGATCTCACGCAGCAGGTGCAGAACGGTATTCACGTGCGGGCACAGATGCTCGACGTCCTCACCCAATTCCTCCATCGCCAGCGCGAACCCCACCTGATCGACGTGCACCGCCCAGCGCTCCAGCAGGTGACGGTTGCGCACCAGCCAGCCGGCCCATTTGCGCCATGCCTCGGCCAGCTCGCATGCGCGTCCTCTGGGCGCGACGACGATGCCGGCGGATATGTTGTTGATGTGTGTCTCCCGGACTCCCTCTATGCCGGTGAACAGGGCCATGCCCGGACGGTAAGGCCGGTCGAGGCCACAGGCCGCAAGGATGGACCTGAAGACCCGCGGCGGAGGATTGGCGTGATTGTTGGGAGCCGCGCGGACGCGGCCGCTCGTCAGGAGAAGGCTGGGATCGCCGACCCAATAGAGGTCGGCGTCGCAGACTACCGTGAAGTCGGCGTCGTGACCGCCGAGAAACGGTGCGATCTTGTTCGAATGGGGAGACCCCTCGACGACGGGAGTCACCGCACGTACCTCGATCTTCTGACTCCGCAGCCAGTCGAGCAGATCGTTCGGCACATTGCCGACCACATAGACGAAGGGTCTGAAGTGATCTGGAAGATTTCGCGTCGCGCAAAGCGCCCACAGAACGGATTCCACGTAGAAGCGCGGATGCGCGTCCACCACGCAGCAGAGAGCAACGGTAGATTTGCGCATAGCGGTCATCGGCAGCCCGGCAATTTTCCGCAGTCGGCATCCGCCAATCCACGCTGCCCGTCACAGAGTTTGACAGAATCCCGCCGGGCGACGCCCCGAGCCCCGGGTGGCAGGGTCAATTTCCGCCGGCTGCGGCCGATAAGGAGGCCGCAAGGCTATGGTCAGCCGGGTGCGTTCATGAAGATTGTCCCTGCCGCCGAGTGTGTCTTTTACGTGGAAGAGCTGATCTCGACGGATCTATGCCGCACGATCATCGAAAACTACCATCGCGACCCGCGCAGGCACCCCGGCTACACCGTCGGCCACCAGGGCGAAACGAAGCTCCAGGATGAGATCAAGGTCAGTACGGACCTGGAAATCCCCAAGGCAGGTGCCTGGACGGCGGCCTTCGACGAGTTGAATCTCGCCGTCAACACCGGCGTCACGAATGTTGCGGCGCAGATTCCGTTGCTGCCGGCTTGGCCGCTGTGGTGGACGGGCTACAAGATCCAGCACTACCGGAAGAACGAGGGCCACTTCAAGTGGCACTTCGATGCCCTGGGGCCGGGCACCTGGCACCGTCAGATCGCCATGATCATCTATCTGAACTCGGTCGCCGACGGCGGCGAAACCTGCTTCCACCGGCAGAGTCTGCGGGTCAAGCCGGTTGCCGGTGCCGGACTGTTCTTTCCGACGTTCTGGACACACGCGCATTGCGGCGAGGTTCCCCGGTCGGAAGACAAGTACATCATCTCGTCATTCGTCAGCTTCGTCATTCCGCCCGCCGAGCCGAAGCCGGCGTAGCCGGCACGGATCGGTAGCGATCGAGGAAACGTGGAGAAATTGAAGGACGTCGTTTCCGGCGTCCGAAGCGGACGTCACCCAACAAAACGCCGCGCGTTGCGAAACAACCGCATCCAACCACTGTACTCGCCCGCATCGCCCGGTCGCCACGAATTCTGTATGTAGCGGAAGGACCGCTCCGGGTGCGGCATCGTGATGGTCACGCGGCCATCCAGGTTGCTGAGCGCAGCGAGGCCGAACGGGGATCCGCTCGGGTTGAAGGGATATCGGCTGGCGACGCTGCGGTCGTGATTGACGTAGCGGAAGCCGACCAGGCCGCTCCGCACACACTCCTCGGCTGCCGCCGGTGACTCGAACTCCGCGTGTCCCTCGCCGTGCGCGACCGCGATCGGCAGGAACGAGCCCTCCATGCCTGCGAGCACGACCGACGGAGAACGCAGAATCTCGACGAGCGCGAAACGGGACTCGTATTGCTCGCTGCGGTTGCGGACGAAGCGCGGCCAGTGCGCGGTGCCGGGAATGATGCTCTTCAGCGCGGCAAACATCTGACAGCCGTTGCAGATACCCAAGGCGAAAGTCTCCGGCCGGTCGAAGAACCGTTGGAATTCCTCGCGCAGGCCGGAATGGAAGAGGATCGACTTCGCCCAGCCCTCGCCTGCCCCGAGCACATCGCCGTAGGAGAAGCCGCCGCAGGCGACCATGCCGACGAACTCCGCCAGCCGATGCCGGCCGGCGACGAGGTCGGTCATGTGAACGTCGTAGGGCGCGAATCCCGCCTGGTCGAACACCGCGGCCGTCTCGGTATGGCTGTTGACGCCCTGTTCTCTGAGTATGGCCACTTTGGGCCGCGCTCCGCGCGCGACATACGGCGCGGCAATGTCCTCTTGGGGATCGAAGCTCAGTGCCACCTCGAGACCCGGATCCGCCGGCGCAGTCTGCGCCGCATATTCCTCGTCGGCGCACTGCGGATCGTCGCGCAGCCGGCGCATCCGCCACGAGGTCTCCGACCAGGCGCTGCGCAGATCGACCCATGACTCATCGAGCAACCGATCGTCGCCGACGTGGATTCGCACCCGCAGCTCATGAAGCGGCACGGCCACGCGGCTGGTGAGCGCCGCGAGTCCATGCCGCGAGAGGATTTCCCGTACACGGCTGTCGTCGGCGGCCTTGATCTGCAGCACCACGCCCAGCTCCTCGGCGAAGAGCTGCGCGGCCGGCGAGCCGCTCCTCTCCGGCAGCCGGATGTCGAGGCCGCAGTGACCGGCAAACGCCATTTCCAACAGCGTAGCGAGCAGTCCGCCGTCGGAACGGTCGTGATAGGCGAGCAGAAGGCCGGCATGCCTCAGCTCCGCCAGCGCGGCGGCGAGGCGCACCAGCCGTTGGCTGTCATCGAGGTCGGGCGGCTCCGCGCCGAGCTCGCCGTAGACCTGCGCGAGCGCCGAGCCCCCCAGCCGAGCGCGGCCCGCGCCGAGGTCGATCAACCAGAGCGCCGTCGGACCGTCTCGCGTCGACAGCGCTGGCGTGAGAGTACGCCGGGCATCGTCCACGGGTGCGAACGCGGACACGATGAGCGACACCGGCGCAAGCACGCTGCGGTCCACTCCACCGTCCTGCCAGCTGGTACGCATAGCCAGCGAGTCCTTGCCCACGGGGATGGCTATGCCGAGCGCGGGACAGAGCTCCTTGCCGACGGCGTGCACCGTCGCGTAGAGCGCCGCATCCTCCCCGACTTCCCCACATGCGGCCATCCAGTTCGCGGACAGGCGGATACTGCTCAGCGACGGCACGTCCGCCGCCAGGATGTTGGTGATAGCCTCCGCGACCGCGAGCCGCCCCGAGGCAGGAGCATCGAGTACCGCCACCGGCGTGCGCTCGCCCATCGACATCGCCTCGCCCGCATGTCCGCGATAGTCGGCGACCGTCACCGCCACATCGCTCACCGGAACCTGCCAGGGGCCGACGAGCGGATCGCGGCTCACCAGTCCGCCCACGGTCCGGTCGCCTATGGTGATGAGAAATGTCTTGTCGGCCACTGCGGGCAGCCGCAGCACGCGATACACGGCCTCATGCAGCTCGATGCGGTTGAGATCGAGCGGGCGCGGCGGCATCGTCGCGCTGCGCACGTCGCGCACCATGCGGGGCGGCTTGCCGAGCAGGACTTCGAGCGGCATGTCGACCGGGTCACCGCCGAGGAGCGGATCGGTCACGGTGAGCTGTCCTGTGCCGTCGACTTCACCGATGACGGCGTAGGGGCAACGTTCCCGCACCGCAATGGCCGCGAACGTCTCGAGCGACTGCGGTGGCACGACGACGACGTAGCGCTCCTGTGCCTCGTTGCACCAGAGCTCGAGCGGCGACATGCCGGGCTCGGCGCTCGGGATCGCGCGCAGATCGATTCGAGCGCCTCTATGGCTGTGCGCCACCGCTTCCGGCACTGCGTTGGAAAGTCCGCCCGCGCCGACATCGTGGATGAGGACAATGGGGTTGGCGTCACCCAACTCCCAGCAGCCGTCGATCGTCTCCTGCGCCCGGCGTTGGATCTCGGCGTTGCCACGCTGGACCGAGGCGAAATCCAGGTCGGCGCTCGAGGCGCCGCTGCCGACCGAGGAGGCGGCGCCGCCGCCCAGGCCGATGAGCATCGCGGGCCCACCCAGCACGATGAGCTTCGCGCCCACGGGCACGTCGGCTTTGTCGACGTGCGTGCGCCGGATGTTGCCGAGACCGCCGGCGATCATGATCGGCTTGTGATAGCCGCGCACCCTGCCGGGCGGATCACCCGGCACGACCAGCTCGAAGCTGCGGAAATAACCGCAGATCGCGGGGCGGCCGAACTCGTTGTTGAATGATGCGGCGCCGATCGGCCCCTCGAGCATGATGTCGAGTGCGGAAGCGATGCGCGCCGGAATCGAGGGTGGCCGTTCCCACGGCCGCTCGTACCCCGGAATGCGCAGGTTCGAGACCGAGAAGCCGGTGAGCCCCGCCTTCGGCCGCGCGCCGCGCCCGGTCGCGCCCTCGTCGCGGATCTCACCGCCCGAGCCCGTCGCCGCGCCGGGAAAGGGCGAAATGGCGGTCGGATGATTGTGAGTCTCCACCTTCATCAGGATGTCGATGGGCTCGCGGCTGGCGCCGTAGGCGCCGGTTCGCGGGTGGGCGAAATAACGCCATCCCTCCGCACCCTCCATGACGGCGGCGTTGTCGCGATAGGCCGAGAGCACGCCCTGCGGACTGCGCGCATGCGTGTAGCGGATCATCTCGAACAGCGATTCATGCTGCGCACGGCCGTCGATGACCCAGCGCGCATTGAAGATCTTGTGGCGGCAGTGCTCGGAGTTGGCCTGGGCGAACATCATCAGCTCCGCGTCGGTCGGATCCCGGCCGATCTGACGGAAGCTCGCGAGCAGGTAGTCGATCTCGTCGGCCGAGAGCGCGAGGCCCATCGCCGTGTTGGCCTCCTCCAACGCCGCGCGGCCGCCGGCGAGCGCGATCCGCCGCGACGGCCGGGGCGCCGAGTGAGCGAACAGCCGGCCGGCGTCCGCCGCGTCGAGCAACGCCATCTCGGTCATGCGATCGAGCAGCGCGGGGGCTAGCCGCGACAGCCGTTCGGGCCCGAGCGGCTGCCGGGCTGCGATCCGATACTCGATCCCGCGCTCGATCCGCTCCACCGCCGCGAGTCCGCAGACGTGCGCGATGTCGGTCGCCTTGCTGGACCAGGGTGAAACCGTCCCTGCACGAGGAACCACGAGCAGGCGCTCGGCCGCACGGCGATTGTCATCTTGTTGGAGCTCGGGGACGCGGGGCCCGTATGTCAGCAGTTGCCGCAGGATCCGCAGCTCGTCTTCGCCGAGCGGACGCGCCAGGGACGCAAAATGCACGAAATGCGAGACCAAGCCGGTCACTGCCGGCTCCAGGGCGGCGATGCGGGCGAGCAGCTTCTCGATGCGGAAGCCGGATAGTGCCGGGGCGCCGGGGAGGACGAGCAGCCGCCCGCTCATCTACTTCTTCTCTCCCGGGGGTGGCGAATACAGCGGCATGGGGAATTGCGCCACGTTGGCGCCGCCGGTCTCGAGGGCGGTGATCTTGCTCACCCCCTGCTTCTTGACCTCGTCGATCCGCAGCACCGAGTGCAGCGGCAGGAAGGTCCGCTTGACCCCCGTGAACTCGCCCTTGATGCGCTCCTCGGAGGGGTCCAGGACCACCGAAGAGCGCTCCCCGAACACCAGCTCCTCGACCTCGATGAACCCGAAAAGCTCGCCATGGCCGACCTTTCGGGCGTAAACCTCGTAAACCTTGCCCTGATTCACGAACATGATCCGGAAAATGTGACTGGCTGCCATGGCGCAGGTAGAGCCCGCTGCTAATTTGGGGGGGCCATTATATTGCCGGGCGTGCCGGGGAAGCTGCCGCGCCCGCGCAACGGGCGCGTATTTTCGCAGCAACGGCCACTTGACTTCGGGGCACCATGACGCTTCGCCTGCGCGTCGTCAGCGATCACCGGCGGCAGCTCGCCGAGCGACATACCATCATTTTCGGCATGAGCGGCGGCTCCATCGGCCGCTCGAGCGACAATGATTGGGTGCTTCCCGACCCCTTGCGCTACGTGTCGGCGCACCACGCCCGCATCCATTTTCGGGACGGGCACTTCTATCTCGAGGACCTGAGCACCAACGGGGTGTTCGTCAACGACCAGACGGAGGCGGTCGCAAAGCTCGGCTCGAGCGGCTGCAAGCTGAAGAACGGCGATGTCCTGCGCATCGGCGACTATCAGATCGTCGTCGCCCTGGATACGGAGACGGTCCCCGAGATACCCGAGCTCGACTCGGCAGCGGCCGTACCCACCAGCATTCATGCGCTACATCCCGTCGGGCGCGCAGCGCAAACCGACATCGGCGCCATGCTCGACCTCGAGGAGCTCCTGGTCAGCGACAATGCAGGCTCGGGCAGCTTCCAGCCCGTGAACGCTTACGGCCAGGCCATCTCCGGCTTCCCCGGGGGACGGGCGGCTGCGGTCGCTGCCAGGCCCGAGCCGGTCGCGGAGCCCAGTGACGATTCCCTGGCTCGCCGTATCGCGCGGCTCGCCAGGGCGGCAGGTCGGGATGCCCGTGGGGCCAGCGCGCCCGCGCTCTACGACGTGCATTCGGGACTGCAGGCATTCTGCCGTGGCGCGGGCATCGATCAGGAGAAGCTGCCCGCAGACGCCCAAACTCGCATGCTGCACCTCGCCGGACAGCTCCTGCGGGAGGCCCTGGTGGGCCTGAAGGACCTCGAGCGCTCCCGCAGCGAGCTTCACGACCGTTTCCGCATCGAATTGCCGCCACCGGAGCCGGACGATCCTCGTCCCTCGCTGGTGCGCCTCACAGTAGATGAGCTGCTGCTCGATATTCTGGTGCAGCACGAGAGCCGCAGCATCGACGCCGTGCAGTGGCTGCGGGAGGCGGTGGGCGAAGCCAAATCCCACGAGCAGGCCGCGGCGCAGGCCATGCGCGCGGCGTTCGTCGAGTTCCTCGACAGGCTCGACCCCGCGGAGCTGGAAGCCCGCTTCGAGCGGGCCGCGCGCCGCG
>Ga0335073_10010020_pt1 | contig 13299 bp, 9 predicted proteins | sample Lox_Sample_22_FD_207093 | JGI IMG/M metagenome (GOLD analysis project Ga0335073, IMG submission 207093) | Soil microbial communities from Loxahatchee National Wildlife Refuge, Florida, United States - Lox_Sample_2.2 | ecosystem: Environmental > Terrestrial > Soil > Wetlands | place: USA: Florida...
GGTGGTGATGCTGGGGTCGCAGCGGCTGGCGTTGCCGGCGTCCGAGGCCGGCGGCCGCCTGGCCGCCTACCAGGGTCGCAAGATCATCGTCGGCCTGCGTCCCGAGGACCTGTCGGTGGCTTCGGATGCGTCCTCGGGGCCGTCCTGGGGGTCGTCTTGGGGGTCGTCCTCGGGGTCGTCCTGGGGGTCGTCTTGGGGGTCGTCCTCGGGGTCGTCCTGGGGGTCGTCCTCGGGCTGGCCGGCCTCACTGGTCGCCGACGTGCGGATGGTGGAGGTGCTCGGCAGCGAGCAGCACGTCTACTTCTCGCTGGACGCGACGCCGGTTGCGCCGGTCGGCGGCTCGGGCGAGATCGCCCAGGAGGGCATTCTGGCCGACAGCGTCCCCAACGGCGTGGCCCGCCTCGACCCCCGTGCTGGGGTCCGAGCCGGGAACCGGGTCACCTTCGCCGTGAACGTAGGCCGCATGCACTTCTTCGACCCGGACACGGGCCATGCCATCGGCTGAGTGCCTGAGAACTTGCGGTCGGTAGCGGGGTCGTGGCCCCCCGGCCCGGTAGCCGGGGGCACGCCGACTCTGCCACCATCCGGGCGGCCCGCCGGCTGGCCATCCAGGCCACGGCGAGCCTGTAGCCGCCTCGTTCCGCCTCGTTCCGCCTCGCCCGTCACAACCGCCGCGAGGGCCACGCCAGGCGGAGAGGCTCTCCGTTTATTGTGGTGGATCCTCGCGTGGCGGTGGATCAGTGGTGCCCCAGCACCACCGATCCACCGCGACGCGAAAATCAACCACACAACTGGTGCGGACGTGACGTGAGAGGCCAAAGACGCCCGGCCCGCGTCCGCAGCCGACGCAGGCAGCACCCCCGATCCCGGAGACGGGGCTTGCAGCCCACGCACCCCACCCGCGGCGCACCGACATTTGGGGCTTGTGGCCCCCGGGCCCCGAGAGACGGGGCTGGTGGCCCACCGGCCCATTGGCGGAGCCGCGGGCGAGGTCGGGAGCCGTTTTGGTGGCACGCTGGCCGCCGTGGTCGTGGTGTGCTGGTCGCCGGGTTGACGGTGCGCCGGCCGCTGGTCACTTGGTGAGGCAGGTCAGGTCCTTGGCCGGCTCCTGGCCCGGGTCGGCAGGCTGGTGGGACAGCCACGGGATTGCGAACGAGATCGCGACCCAGTGCGTGAAGGTCAGGAACCGTTCCTCGACGTAGAAGGTGTCGGCCGTGTTGAAGCCCTGGCGTTCGTAGCAGGGGCCGCCCAGCCGGACCGGGATCGCGATCTGCGCCGCCTGACCCGGTCCCAGGGAGAGTCCGGCGGCCGGGCGGACGATACCGGTCGGGCGAGGGGTATCGATCATGGCCCGCGCCCGCCCGGCCGGCACCAGCGGCCAGGCCGCTACGGGTGTGCCGATCCGCGGATCATGCTGAGCCTGCTGATCCGGCGGGCTGAGGATCGAGACGGCCGCGATGGTGACCGTCTCGGGCCCGGTGTTCTCGACGCTCTCCACCACGGTGAACGTACCGAGTTGCGGCGGCACGTAGACCTGGCCCCACTGGAGGCCGAAGGTGTTGACCGAACGGAGGCCGGTGGCGGTCGGCAGGCTCGGGAAGCTGACGCCGCTCGTGCCGCCGAACCGGACCGGCTGGTACGCGCCGGCCAGCACGGCGAGGACCACGAGCGCGGCGGCGAGCAGGGGCGGCCACCCCGGCCAGGGCCCAGCGTCGCCGGCCATGCCGCGGGCCGGGTCCCGGCCGGGCCGCCGTCCGGCGGTGGCCCGCTGGCCGGCTGCGTCTCGCGCGGTTCGGTGACGGCCATCGCTGCCTTCGCGGTCCCTGCTGCTGGCACGACCATACCGCCGGCCGCCCGAAATTCGGTTGCATGGGCCAGGGTCCGTGTGTCAGCCTGCAGCGGTCCGGGCCAGTGCTGGCTCGCTGAGCGGAAGGGAGACGCCAGATGTATATGCCCGTCGCGGGCGCGATGTCGCCTGCCCCGTCCGACGCTCAGCCAAGGAGCACCCTCCGTGCCCGACTTTCATTCCGCCTACGACGGAAAGTTCACCTCCGGCCGCGGTAAGCGGCGCTTCAACGACGACGATCCGACCACGGCCAAGCGTGCCCGGGGGCGCCGGGCGCTACCCTCACTCGAGACCTTCGACATCACCGACGGCCTGCCCGAAGGCGACCGGTGGTCGACCTGGGACCAGTCCACGCCGACCGAGCGCGGCCCGAAACCCTACCCGGACTGGCTGGTCACCGAGCTCGCCGCGGTCGACAGCGAGCTCGGCGTCCTGAAGACCGGCAAGGAGGCCGACGTCTTCCTGGTGCGCCGCGGCGTCCCGGAAACCAGCCGGTCCTGCCTGCTCGCGGCCAAGCGGTACCGGTCCGCCGATCACCGGATGTTCCATCGCGACGCCGGCTACCTGGAGGGACGCCGGACCCGGGAGAGCCGGGTCAACCGGGCCGTGGCCAGCCGGAGCGCGTTCGGGCGGCAAGCCATCGCGAGCCAGTGGGCCAGCGCGGAGTTCACCGCGCTGGCCCGGCTGTCCGCGGCCGGGGCCCCGGTGCCCTATCCGGTGCAGATCCTCGGCACCGAGTTGCTGCTGGAGTTCATCGGCTCGGCAGACGGCACGGCCGCGCCGCGGCTGGCCGAAATCCGGCCCGGCCCGGCCGAACTGGCCGGGCTGTGGGACCAGATGGTGGAGGCGCTGGTGGACATGGCCCGGGATGGCCTGGCCCACGGCGACCTGTCCGGGTACAACGTGCTGGTTCACGATGGCCGGCTGGTCATGATCGACCTGCCGCAGGTGGTCGACGTGATCGCCAACCCCCGCGGGGCCGCCTTCCTGACCCGCGACGCGGAGAACATCGCCCGCTGGTTCGGCGCGCGGGGACTGTCCGGGGTGAACCCGGAACCGGCGGACCTGGCCGCCCTGCTCCTGCGCGAGGCCCGCCTCGACTGAGGCGGGGGGAGCTTGGCCGGGGGCGCGCGCCGGGCCGGGGGCGCGCGCCGGGCCGGAGGTGCGCGCCGGGCCGGAGGTGCGCGCCGGGCCGGAGGTGCGCGCCGGGCCGGAGGTGCGCGCCGGGCCGGGCGCCGGCCGGGACGGATCGGCCGACGCCGGCCCGGTTGCCGGGAAACCACCTGCCGGCGGGTAGGAGGCCGACCCGGCCCCGCGCAAAGTACGGCAGGGGCTGCGCGGGGACGGGCCGGCCTCGGTTCCGTGCGTGCGGGTGCCGGGCTAGTCGAAAGTGATGGTGTCGGAATCGTCGAGGTCGGGCAGGTCGGAGTCGCCCAGCTCTTCTATGTCCTCCAGGTCGGCCAGGTCCGGAGGCTCCAGGTCGGCGGCGAACGAGCCGACGGCCGACAGGTCAGAAGGCTTGAGCGGCTCGGGATCGGTACGGTCTGGGACCCTCGCCGGTCCGGCCTGGACGTCTGGGGACGGAACGTCAGCGGGAAGGCCGACGGCCGGCGAGGGCGCCGCACCGGCTGAGCCGGTCCGGGCCGCCTGGACCTGGGGAGCCTGTCCCTGGCGGGACTGCTTGAAGCCCAGGCGGCCGTTCTTCATCACGCCGATCCGCTGGGCGCGGCGGGCGATGCTGCTGTCGTGGGTGACGAGCACCATGGTCAGGCCGCGCTCGCGCCACATGGTCTCGAGCAGGGCGATGATCTCGTCCCTGGTGTCCTCGTCGAGGTTGCCGGTGGGCTCGTCGGCCAGCAGGACCTTGGGCTCCTTGACCAGGGCCCGCGCGATGGCGACGCGCTGCTGCTGGCCGCCGGACAGCTCGCCGGGCACGTGCCGCAGCCGGTCGCCGAGACCGACGGCCTCCAGGGCCATCGTGGCCCGCTGCTGGCGCGCGGCCGCGCTGACCCGCAGCGGGACCAGCGCGGCCTCCACGTTCTCCAGGGCCGACAGCGTGGGCACCAGGTTGAAGGTCTGGAACACGAACCCGATGGACCGGGCGCGGACCTTGGTCACCTCGGCCTCGCGCAGCTGCGCGAGGTCACGTCCGTCGAACTCGACGATGCCGGAGGACGGCCGGTCCAGGCCGCCCAGGATCTGCAGCAGCGTGGACTTGCCGTGTCCGGTGGGTCCCTGGACGGCGAGCCACTCGCCGTCCTCGATCACCAGGTCCACCCCGCGCAGGGCGGCGACCATGCCCCGGCCCTTGCGGTAATTCTTGGTCACTCCGGAGAGCTTGTACATCTGGCTTTTCCCTCCCGTTATGCGACCTTGGACAGCGCGTCCGCCGGACGCAGCCGGGCCGCCCGCCACCCGCCGAACGTCCCGGCGATGATGCCGCCGGCCACGGCCAGCGCGACCGCGAGGACGATGACCCCGGTGCTCACCGACGCGGCCAGGTGAACGCCCACCGTGTGGGCGGCCGTGCTGGCGTTGCGGAAGGCCGCGAAGGGGCTACCCCCGCCACCGCCGCCGCCACCGCCGCCGCCAGGGAAACCGCCGCCTCCGCCGCCTCCGCCGCCGAAGCCGAACTGGCGGGCGCCGCCCGGGGTGGCCGAGCCCGTGGTCTGCCCGACCACGGCGGTCAGCTTGGGCGACAGCTTGGTCACCAGCTCCGCCCCGGCCAGGCCGAGGCCCACGCCGATCGCGCCGCCGATGATGCCCATGGCGACGGCCTCCCCCATCACCTGGAGGACGATCCGGCGGCTCGTCCAGCCCAGCGCCTTGAGCGTGCCGATCTCACGCACCCGGCGCGAGACGGCGGCCATGGTCAGCAGGCTGGCCAGCAGGAAGGCCGCGATGAGGACCGCGATCGCCAGCCACTTGCCCAGGTTGTTGGCCAGGCTGGAGGCGCTGGACAGCGAGCCGGTGACCTCGTTGGCCAGGTCCGCGGAGGTGGTCACGGTGTCGGCGGGCAGCGCCTTCTGGATCTCGCTCTGGACCGCGCCGATGGCCGAGGAGCTGCTGGCCGCGACGTAGATGGTGTTCACGTCGTTCTTCATGTTGGCCAGCTTCTGGGCCACCGCCAGCGGGAGGTAGACGTCCGACGGGTTGTCGCCGGCCGGCTCGCTGACGATCCCGATGACCTTGAAGTTCGTGGTCGTACCGCTGCTGTTGCCGATGGCGATGGTCGAGCCGACCTTCAGCTTGTTCTGCGCCGCGTAGCTGGCGTCGACCATCGCCACGTCGGAGGAGGCGTCCGCGCTGGTGAAGGTCCGTCCGGAGCTGAGCTTGCCGGAGCTGAGCGGGCCGAGTTCGCCGGCGCCGAGGTCCACGCCGTTGACGGTGAAGCTGTTGGTGTTGAAGTTGGCCCGGAAGTTCTGGAAGCCGGACCCGCCGGACCCGTTAGACCCCCCGCCGGACCCGCCGCTGCCGCCGAATCCACCAGCGCCCCCGCCGTTGAAGTTGATGGCCGGCACCGTACCGCTGAGGGTCCGGTCATTCAGGGTCAGCCCGCCGGCCGCGGCGGCCACGTCGTGCAGGCCGGCCACGGTGGTGACCGACGAGGCGCTCATCGAGGCCAGCGTGGCGGTGCCGCCGAGCGTGCTGGTGTTGATCTTGGTCCCGGCCGCGGGCCGCTTCGTGGTTCCGGTGCGGAACCCGAAGCCGAACGAGCCCCCCGAAACCGATCCGGCGGTCGGCGTCTTGGTCACGGTGACGTCGGTGCCCACGCCGTACAGCGCTTTCAGCACCGTACCCTGGGCGTTCTTGACGCCGGCCGCGGCCGCGGTCACGGTGATGACCAGGCCGATGCCCAGCGCGAGGCCGAGCGCGATGAACACGGCCTGGCGCATGCGGCGCCTGAGCTCACGCCGCAAATAGGTAAAGAACATTCACGTACTCCTGCTCGGTCGCACGCCAGGCCAGGCCTACGCTGGCGTGCTTGTTGTCCCGATAGCGCCGGATATCCGAAGCGGGTCGCCCTATTTGGCGGCGCGGGAACCGCCCCGGGGGTCTTCCGGGCCGGAGGCCGCGCCAATTCAGAGCATGGCGGCGCTACCTGAACAACCGCTGAGCAGAACCTGCGGTATTACCTCAACGTCTGAATGGGCGGCTCAGCCCCGAACGGCCCGGATCGACTCGCGCAGCGAGCTCATCGTGGCCAGCACGGCCGAGGGCTCGTAGCCGCAGTGCGCCATGCAGTTAGCGCACCGGGGGTCCTTGCCCCGTCCGTAAGCGTCCCAGTCGGTGGTCTCGAGCAGCTCCTTGTACGTCTTGGCGTACCCGTCCGACATCAGGTAGCAGGGCCGCTGCCAGCCGAACAGCGAGTAAGAGGGAATCCCCCACGCGGTGCAGCCGAAGTCGGTCTTGCCCTCGAGGAAGTCCAGGAACAGCGGCGTGTGGTTCAGCCGCCACTTCTTCCGCCGGCCGTCGGCGAACGCCTTGCGGAACAGCTCGCGGGTCTCGGTCACGCCCAGGAAATGCACCTGATCCGGCGCCTTCTCATACGCGTAGGCGGGCGAGATCTGCATTTCGTCAATGCCCAGATCGTCGTTCAGGTAATTCAGGACATCGATGATCGTCTGCGGCGTATCGGTGTTGAAGAACGTGGTATTTGTGTTTACCTTGAACCCGCGTGACTGGGCCAGCTTGATCGCGGCGACCGCCTCGTCGAATACGCCTTCCTTGCAGACCGACTCGTCGTGCCGCTCGCGCAGCCCGTCGATGTGCACCACCCAGGCGAAGTACGGCGACGGCTTGAACTTGTCCAGCTTCTTCGGCAGCAGCAGCGCGTTGGTGCACAGGAACACGAACTTCTTGCGCTTGATCAGCTCGGCGACGATCACGTCGATCTGCGGGTGCATGAGCGGCTCGCCGCCGGCGATGGACACCATCGGCGCGCCGCATTCCTCGATCGCGGCCAGGGCCTGCTCGACCGGCATCCGCTGCTTGAGGATGTCGTGCGGGTGCTGGATCTTCCCGCAGCCCGCGCACTTCAGGTTGCAGGCGAACAGCGGCTCGAGCTCGACGAGCAGCGGAAACTGCTTACGGCCAGCCAGCTTCTGGCGCATCAGATAGGACCCGACGCGCACGGACTGACGTAGTGGCATGGGCATTATTGCCGGACCTCCTTGGGCAGGCCGAACCGGATTGATTCCGTGGTCGTCACTTTTTCCTGGACCGTTAGCGGTCCGAGCCCGGATAGCGCGGAGATGATCTCCTCCACCACGGCGGGAGGCGCGGAGGCGCCGGCCGTCAGGCCGATGGTGGACACCCCGGCGAGCCAGTCGAGCTGGATGTCCTCGGCCCCGTCGATCAGGTAGGCGGGCGTGCCGGCCCGCTCGCAGGTCTCCACCAGCCGGACCGAGTTGGAGGAGTTCTTCGAGCCCGCCACCAGGACGACGTCGGACCCGGCGGCGACCGCCCGCACCGCGACCTGGCGGTTGGTGGTCGCGTAGCAGATGTCGTCACTGCCCGGCGCGCGCATCGCGGGGAAGCGTTCCCGCAGCGCGCCGGCCACCTCGGCCGCCTCGTCGACCGACAGCGTGGTCTGCATCAGGTAGGCGACGCGCTCGCCATCTCGCGGCCGGAGCGCGGCGACGTCGGCCGCGGTCTGGACCAGGACCGTCGAATCGGGCGCCTCACCCAGCGTGCCCTCGACCTCCTCGTGCCCGGCGTGGCCGATCAGCGCCACCGTGTACCCGTCGGCGGCGAACCGCCGGGCCTCGGCGTGCACCTTGGACACCAGCGGGCAGGTGGCGTCGATCACCGCCAGCCCCCGACGGGCCGCCTCTTCACGGACCGCGGGCGACACGCCGTGCGCGGAGAACACCACGGTCGCGCCGTCGGGCACCTGGTCCAGTTCGTCGACGAACACCGCGCCGCGGCTTTCCAGGTCGCCGACCACGCGGGTGTTGTGCACGATCTGCTTGCGCACGTAGACCGGCGCGCCCTGGCGTTCCAGGACGCGCTCGACGATCTCGATGGCCCGTTCCACGCCGGCGCAGAACGACCGGGGCCCGGCCAGCAGCACCTGGCGCGTGCCGCAGGCCGCGGCCCAGCGCTGCGCCACCGGCGCGGCGGCCCGCAGCGAGCGCAGCGCGGCCAGCCCGCCGGAGACGATGCCGGCCAGCGGGTGATGCGGGGTGTCGGACACCGCGCGGATGACCGCCACCGGCCGCCCGCCGGCCGCGGAGGCCAGCGGCGCCGATTCCATGTCGGCTAGCAGCCAGCCCTCGGCGGCCAGCTTGGCCCGCTGCGAGCGGCGGAGAAGGTGGTCGACGGTGGTGATCCGGCCGGTGGCGACGGGCAGCCCGGCGCGCCGCAGCTCGCCAGCCAGGATCGGGGCCGACGCGCAGGTCACAGTGCTCACTCCCGGGCCGACCTCGGTGCCGACGACCAGGTCGCCCGGGCTGAGGTCGGTGCTCAGGCCGCCGCCCACGCCCATGATCATCATTTGGCCGAACGGGCGGTGGCTCAACTCCTGGGCCTGCTGCGACGCGCGCGTGGTGCCGTACCCGGTGCGGAGCACGCTGGGCGGGTCCGGGAGGTCGTGCAGGCCGCGGCGAAGCGCCCGGGCCTCGATCCGCAGCGGCGCGCAGAGCAGCAGCGGGTCCGCGGGGGCCGGCCCGCCGAGTTCTTCGTCGTCGCGGGGCCTCGGGATGGTGTCCGTCATGCGCTGCCTCCGGATGTGTGGGCCGTTGCGTACCGGCCGAGTGCGCTCAGGGGGAAGGCCAGGCGGTACAGGTGGTAATTGATGTAGAAGTCGCCGGGAAAGCCGGTGCCGGTGTACTGCGGCTCATCCCAGGTGCCGTCGGGCCGCTGCGTCTGCGCCAGCCAGCGGACGCCGCGCTCGGCCGCCTGGCCGTCCTGTTCGCCGGCCGCGAGCAGGGCGAGCAGGGCCCAGGCGGTCTGCGACGCGGTGGACGCGCCCTGGCCCGCCAGCGCGGGGTCGTCGTAGGAGCGCAGGTCCTCGCCCCACCCGCCGTCCGGGTTCTGGCGTGCCTGCAGCCAGGCCACGGCCCGGCGGATGGCGGGCTTGGACGGCCGTACCCCGGCCGCGATCAGCGCGGGTACCACCGCGCCGGTGCCGTAGATGTAGTTGGCGCCCCAGCGGCCGAACCACGATCCGTCCGCCTCCTGGGCCCGCAGCAGCCAGACCACGCCCCGGCGGACCGCCGGGTGATCCGCCTGCCCCTCGGCCGCGAAGGCCTCGACGATGTGCGCCGTCACGTCGGATGACGATGGGTCGATGACCGCCCCGAAGTCGCAGAACGGCAGCTTGTTCACCAGCGCGCGGGTGTTGTCCGCGTCGAACGCGCCCCAGCCGCCGTCCTTGGACTGCATCCCGGCCAGCCAGCGCAGCCCGCGCTCGATGGCGGGCTTGGCCTCGGCGGCCGGCAGGGCGGCCCGGCGCAGGGCCAGCACGACCTCGGCGGTGTCGTCGGTGTCGGGGTAGTTGTCGTTGTCGAATTCGAAGGCCCAGCCGCCGGGACTCAGGGCGGGCCTGCGGACCTGCCAGTCCCCCGGCCCGCGGATCTCCTCGCCGAGCACCCACTCCCCCGCCTTGACCAGCGCCGGGTGATCGGACGGCAGGCCCGCGTCGGACAGGCCGATCATGGTCAGCACGGTGTCCCAGACCGGGGACTGGCATGCCTCGAGGCGGCGCACCGGGCCCGCGGGGCCCTCCTCGGTGATCGTGAACCGGTCCAGGCCGCGCAGCCCGCGCTGCATGACGGGATGCTCGATGTCGTAGCCGAGCAGGTTCAGCGCCATCAGCGAGTACACCCACGGCGGCTGGATGCCGCCCCAGCAGCCGTCCCGCTCCTGCCGGGCGATGATCCACTCGGCGCAGCGGCGCAGCGCGGCGCGCCGCACCGACTTGACCGGACGGTACCTGTGCAGCGCCTTGTCCAGGGCGGAGAAGAAATGACCCCAGGGGTCCCGCACGGGCTGGGCGGGAACGGGCCCTTCATGATCGCGGGCAGTATTGGACTCTATTTGGCCAGAACTGCCCGCGATCATGGTGGAGGGTCCCGGGAGAGGGCGCGCGTCGAAGGAGCGGCGCGGGCCGGGGGCACGGCCGTGCGGGCCGCCGGTCTTCAGCTCGTCGATGGAGATCCCGATGGGCCGGGAGGGGCGGAAGGACTGGACCACGGCCAGGGCCACGATCGTCTGCCGGGCCCAGCAGCCCCAGTCGTAGATGTTGAGCGGGAACCAGGACGGCAGGTAGATCAGCTCGGGCGGGATGACCGGCAGGTCATCCCAGGACCATAGCCCAGACAGGGCCAGCCAGATGCGGGTGAACACACGGGTGGCCTCGACGCCGCCCTGGGCCAGGATCCAGTCGCGGGCCCGCTTCAGGTGCGGAGCGTCCGGCTGGTCGCCCGCCAGCCGCAGCGCCAGGTAAGCCTCGACCGTGGTGGACAGGTCGGCCGGGCCGCCGTAGAAGTTGGCCCAGGTGCCGTCGTCCCGCTGCTGGTGCCGGATCCAGCGCGCCGCCGCCGCGATCGTCTCGTCATCGTGCAGGCCGAGGAACTCGCGCAGCAGCAGGTCCTCGGCGTCCATGGTGACGTTGGTCTCGAGCTCGCCCTGCCACCAGCCCTGGGTGTGCTGCAGGCCGAGCGCGTGGTCACGAGCCCGGCTCAGCGTGTCGCGGGCCAGATCGAGCACCGCGGGGTCAGCTACCACTGACGGGCCGTGATGAACTCGGCGATCGCGGTCAGCTCGGCGCGGACGTCGGCGGGCAGGTCGACCTCGGACAGGCTAGCGTTGGCCGCGGCCAGCTGGGCATCGGCCTCGGCCTCGGCCCACTGCTTGCCGCCCGCGGCGACGATGAGGTCGGCCGCGCGGATCAGGGCCTCCTCGCTCAGCGGCTCCGGGTCGGTGAGCAGGGCGCGCAGCTGCGCGGCCTGGGCCGTGCCGCTGGTCAGCGCGGCCACCACCGGCAGCGACTTCTTGCGGGCCCGCAGGTCGGCGCGGACCGGCTTGCCGGTGACCTCGGGCGCGCCCCAGATGCCGAGCAGGTCATCGGTGAGCTGGAAGGCCAGCCCGACGTGGGCGCCGAACCCGGCCAGGCCCATGGCCAGCGTGGGCGGCGCGCCCAGGTGGACCGCGCCGATGCTGCACGCGCAGGCCATCAGCGCGGCGGTCTTGTCGCCTGCCATCTCCAGGCACTCGGCCAGGGCCACGTCGTCGCGCTTCTCGAAGGCCAGGTCGGCGCCCTGCCCGCTGATCAGCCGCTGCACCGCCGCGGACAGGCACCGGGCCGCCCATGGACCCTGCGGGCTACCGTCCTCCAGCAGCAGGTCCTGGGCCAGCGCCAGCAGCGCGTCCCCGGCCAGGATGGCCGGGCCGACGCCGAACACGGTCCAGGCGGTGGGCCGGTGCCGGCGCTCGGTGTCGCCGTCCATGATGTCGTCGTGCAGCAGCGACCAGTTGTGCACGAGCTCCACCGCGACGGCGGCGGTCACGCCGCGCTCCGGCGGGGCGCCCGTGGCGCGCGCGGACAGCAGGGCCAGGGCGGGCCGCAGCGCCTTGCCGCTGCCGCCCCCGGTCGGGTGGCCTTCGGCATCGGCGAAGCCGAAGTGATACGCCGTGACCATGCGCACGTCCGGCGTCAGCCGGCCGATGGCCGCCTCGATCGCCGGGCTGACCAGGTCTCGGGCCAGGGCCACGCCCTCAGGCATCACAGCAGTCACTGACGTACCCCAATCGTTGAGGTGGAACTGTTCCCTTCGGAACCGGAAACTACGGAACCGGAATATCCGGCACGAGGATGTCCGGGCGCGGAAAGTGCGGAGTCGGGATGTCCGGGCGCGGAAAGTGCGGTGCGGCGGAGTTCGATCGCGGCGGCCAGGCCGCTGCGCACGGCGCTCTCCATGGTGTCGGGCCACCCGGTATCGGTCCACGCGCCCGCCAGGACCAGGCCGGGCAGCTCGGTGCCCGGCCCGGGCCGGAGCCGGGCCGTGCCGGGTGCCTGGCGGAAGGTGGCCCGCCGTTCCCGGGTGACGAAGAACTCGGTGACCTGCGCGCCGCGCGCCGCCGGGAACAGCTGGGCCAGGGCCGGCACGAACCGCTCCCGTAGTTCGGCCGCGGGCACTTCTACGTACTCATCGGCCGCCGACAGTGAGATGGCCAGGTACTGGGCCTTCCCGGGCGAGTTCCGGTCCAGGCCGGAGATGCGGGTGCGGTCGAAGACCCACTGGACGGGCGAGTCCACGGCGGCAGCGAAGGGCAGCTCCGTGACCGGCCGGTCATAGATCACGTGCACGTTGACGATCGGCGAGGCGCCCAGGCCGGCCCAGCCCGCGACGGTCGCGTCGGGCAGGGCGCCGGGCGGCATCAGGCGGGCGGCGGCCTCGTGCGGCACGGCCAGCACCACCGCGTCCGCGGGGATCTCGGCCGGGACCGCCGCATCGTCCCCGCCGCGGGCCAGGCGGACCAGGAACCGGCTGTCCGGGCTGTCCGCGGGTTCGATGGCGGCAACCTTGGCGTTCAGCAGGACCTGGGCGCCGAGCTTGGTCAGCAGGGTGGCGCCCGCGTCGCCGTGCAGTTCGCCCAGGGGCAGGGCGGGGACGCCGATGTCGGCGGCGTTGTTCTTGCCGAGCAGGCCGGTCTTGACCACGGTAGCGGCCAGCGACAGGGACGCGTCGTCGCCGGCGATGTTCAGGGCGGAGACGGTGAACAGGTCCCACAGGGCCCGCCGGGCGCGGTCGCTCTGGCCCCGGGCCGCGAGCCAGTCGCCGAACCGTTGCTCGTCGACTCGGGGAGCGGCGGGGTTGGTGAAGCGCATGGCGAGAGCGGGTCGTGCCACGCTGGCCCGTTCGGCCAAAGAAAGGAAGCGGTACCGGGCGAGGGCCGGCAGCATATGCAGGGGGCCCGGCAGCGCGGTGCGGCGGAGCCGTCCGGACCGGGAGCCGGGGGCCAGCACGGTGACGTCGAAGCGGGCCTGGAGCGGGGCGTGGGCCGTCATGCCGAGCTTGTCCAGCAGGCCGCGGTAGGCGGTGCAGCAGCCGAGGTAGATGTGCTGGCCGGTGTCGACGATCAGGCCGTCGCGGGCGAAGGAGCAGGTCGCCCCGCCCAGCCGGGGCCGGGCCTCCAGCAGGGTGACCGCGGCGCCGGCTTCGGCGAGGGCGATCGCGGCGGTGATGCCGGCCAGGCCGCCGCCGATCACGGCCACCCGGCGGGCCGTGCACCGGGCCTCCGGAGCGGCGCTCACCCGAACCTCCCGGTCAGGGCCTTGACCGCGACCGTGGCCTTCTCGCGGCCGGACAGGGACATCCGGTCGCGCAGGACGCCGGCGGGATCGGCGGCGATGCGTTCCAGTAGCCTGCGGTAGATGCCGGCCATCGCGCCGGTGCAGGCCGCGCTGCGGCGGTCGAGCAGGGCCAGCAGCTTCCAGCCGGTGG
>Ga0335073_10010021_pt1 | contig 13299 bp, 9 predicted proteins | sample Lox_Sample_22_FD_207093 | JGI IMG/M metagenome (GOLD analysis project Ga0335073, IMG submission 207093) | Soil microbial communities from Loxahatchee National Wildlife Refuge, Florida, United States - Lox_Sample_2.2 | ecosystem: Environmental > Terrestrial > Soil > Wetlands | place: USA: Florida...
CTAAGACTGCCCTCCTGCTCGAGCGGCCACTGTTCGGGCACGTTATTGAAGGCGAAGTGGTCCCGTCGCAGGACGGTGCCATGATGCCGGTCATCGACCCGGCGACGGGGGATCAGATCGCCAGTGCGGCGGCTGGTTCCGAGGCCGACGTCGCGAACGCGGTGCGCTCCGCCCGCGTGGCATTCGACGATGGCCGCTGGCGCTACCTCGCCCCGCTTGAGAAGGAGCGCCGCCTGCGTAAGCTCGCGACGTTGGTCGCCGAGCACGGCGAGGAGTTCGCCGAGCTCGACGTCCTCGATGCGGGGCTGCTGCGCTGGTACACCGGCTTCATCGTGCAGTTCGCCGTCGACGGGATCGACTACTTCGCCGGCTGGCCGACCAAGCTCCAAGGATCGATCCCACCGGTCCCCACCGACCTGGCCGTCTACGAAATGCGCGAGCCGATCGGGGTGGTCGGACTGATCACTCCATGGAACGGCCCGACGGCGGTGTTCGCGTTCGTCGCCGCGGCGATCAGCGCGGGAAACTGCGTCGTGCTCAAGCCAGCCGAGCAGACTCCGATGTCGGCGGTGCTGATGGCCGAGCTGGCTCTTGAGGCAGGCCTTCCGCCCGGAGTCTTCAACGTCGTGCAGGGCGTCGGCGAAACGGTCGGCGCCGCGCTCGTCGCCGCCCACGAAGTGGATGCCATCTCGTTCACGGGCTCCGTGCCCACCGGCAGCGCGATCCAGGCGGCGGCGGCCAGGCGAGTGAAGCGCGTCGGTCTCGAGCTCGGCGGGAAGAGTCCTTTCATCATCTTCCCTGACGCCGACCTCGACGCGGCCGCCGCGGCGGCGCAACTGGGGGTATGGGGTGCTTCGGGTCAGGTCTGCACCGCCGGCACGCGGGTCATGGTTCACCGCGACGTGCACGATGAAGTGGTCCAGCGGATCGTCGAAGGCTCCCGGGACATGAGGATCGGTCCGGGCTTCGATCCTTCGAGCGAGCTCGGACCAGTGGTGTCAGCCGATCAGCTCGAGCGCGTCGCGCGCTACGTCTCCATCGGACGCGAGGAGGGTGCGGAGCTCGCCCTCGGCGGCTCGCGCTATGGCGAGGTCGGCTTCTTCTACGAGCCGACCGTGTTCACCGGGGTTCGTAACGAGATGCGCATCGCCCAGGAGGAGATCTTCGGGCCCGTGATGACGGTGCTGTCATTCGGCTCAGAGGACGAGGCCTATGCGCTAGCGAATGCGACCGAGTATGGCCTCGCTGCGGGGGTCTGGACCAACGACCTCGGACGAGCTCACCGCGCGAGCCGGGCGCTGCGGGCTGGGACGGTGTGGATCAACACCTACCAGATGGTGTATCCGACGGTGCCTTACGGCGGAGTGAAGCTGTCGGGACACGGTCGCACCCTGGGCGCCGCGTCGCTCGACGAACTCACGCAGATCAAGAGCGTTTGGACGAAGGTCGGCTGACGCGCCGCCGCGCTGACTCGACACTGACTCCGCGCGGCGCGCGCAAATATCCCTTATCTGATGTAAGTTCGCTGCGATCCATCGCGCGATCGCGTGCACTCGCGGCCCGCCTGTGACGGTGTCTCCCTGGATTTCTAACATCGCCACCCATTCTTACTTGACATCAGTTCAGTTTGGCGTCTATTATTGCTGAAGCGCCCAGACGGCGACGAGAAGCACACGCCGACACAAGAGGAGAGAGGTCGTGACCACCAATTCGGCTACGCGCGACGTGGCTCGTGATCGCGTCGAGATCACCGACGCGCTGTACCGGTACGGGTCAGCGACGGACCGCTTTGATTACGAGGGCGGCCTGCGGTCGATCCTGGCCGACGACATCGTCGCGCAATACGGAAACGCCGAGCCCCTCCACGGCGCCGACGCCGTGATCGACTTCTTCAACGAGTTCACGGCCGGCTGCGTGATGCAGCACCACTTCCTCAGCGTGTACCACGTCGACGTGGATGGCGACCAGGCCAAGGCGCTCATCTACCACACCTCCCACCAGCTGTTCGACCGGTCTCCCGGCATCGTCCACGTCCTGGTCGGTCGCTACCACAACGAGCTTCGACGGACCGAGGACGGGTGGAAGATCTCCAAGCTGGCGCTCGAGATCTGCTGGGGTGAACGCAGGGCGGATCCGAGTGGCTATCTCACCGACGTGGGTGGCCGCGGACCGCTGGCCTGAGAGCCGACCCCTACACCGACACCGGAACGAACATGCAAGCCTCATCCGTCATCTCACATCTGCCCCGCCTCGGCCTCGGCGCGCCGGCGCTGCGCCTCACGGGTCTGTCCAAGACATTTCCCGGCACCAGGGCGCTTGTCAATGCCTCGCTCGAGATCCGCCAAGGAGAGATCCACGCCCTGGTCGGGCAGAACGGCTCGGGCAAGTCGACGCTGATCAAGACCCTTGCCGGCTACCACACCCCGGACCCCGGCGCGGTCGCGGAGTTCGATGGCGAGCCATTCGCGCTCGGGCATTCGGTGCCGGAAGGACTGCGGTTCGTCCATCAGGATCTGGGGCTCGTCCTGGAGTTGAACGCAATGGAAAACCTCGCCCTGCGGGGCGGCTTCATCAGCGGCGCGGCCGGGCGGGTCCGCTGGCGCGAGCAGGAGGAGGAGACCTACCGCATCCTCGAGCGCTTCAACATCGAGCTCGACATTCACCGCCCACTCGCGGAAGCGACGCCGGTGCAGCGAACGGTGGTCGCGATCGCCGGGGCGCTTCAGGGTTGGCACGGCGGGGGGGGCCTGTTGGTACTCGACGAGCCCACGGCCGTCCTCCCTCACGACGAGGTCGAGCGGCTGTTCGCGATGGTGGAAGAGGTGCGTCGGGACGGCACCAGCGTTCTGTATGTGTCGCATCGCCTCGACGAGATCTTCGAGATCGCCGACCGGGTGACGATCTTGCGAGCGGGTCGCGTGGTGACCACGCTGCCGGTCGCCGAGGTGGACCAACGGAGCCTGGCCAAGCTGATGGTCGGTGAGGACGTCGATCCGGATTACCGAGCTGAGGTCGCGGCCAGGCCGACGGCGCCCGTCGTCCTCGAGTTGCGCGACGTCCGTGGCCACCGCTTGCGGGGCGTGGACCTCGAGGTCCATCAAGGCGAGATCCTCGGGATAGCTGGCCTCGCCGGCGCCGGCGTCCTGGAGCTGCCATACCTCATCGCAGGGCAGCCACGCTTTCCTGCGACGGGGTCGATCCGATTGCCGCAGCGCTTCAGCGAGTGGCGTGATGTGGGCGACGCCAAGTCGCTCGGGATTCCGCTCGTGCCGGCAGACCGCGCGCGCGACGGGATCGTGGCCGAGTTCGCGGTCAGCGAAAACCTGACGCTGTCGGTGCTCGATCGATTGGCGTCGCGTGGACGGTTGCGCAAATCCCGGGAGCGCGATGTAGTCGACCACTGGACGCGCCGACTTGGGATCGTCACCGCCGGGCCCGACTCACTGATCTCGACGCTCAGCGGCGGCAACCAGCAGAAGGTCGTGGTGGCACGGTGCCTGGCCCGCGATCCGGACCTGCTGGTCCTGTCGGAGCCGACCGCCGGCGTCGACGTCGGCACCCGGGTGGCGATCTACGAGCTGATCGCGGGGCTCTCGCGCGACGGCCTCACGGTCGTCGTGTCCTCCTCGGACCTAGGCGACCTGCTGGCGATGTGCACGCGGGTCGTCGCTCTGAGAGACGGCCGGATCGCCGGCGAGTTTGCCGGCGACGGACTTACTGAACACGAGCTGGTGAACGCAATCGAGGGAGAACACAGTGCCGACGGTGTCGACAATGGGAAGTAACGAGATAGTGCCGGGCGCACAGACAGCGCCAGCGCCGCAAACAGCGCCACAGGCCAACTCGACGCACGCGCCGATGCGCGGGCGTCCGTCGATGGCGGCACGCGTACGGCACGGCCTCAGCTTCAACACGATCGGGGCGGTGTACGTGCTCATCGCGATCATCGTCGTGTTCTCGATCTGGGTCCCGAGCACGTTCCCCACGATCGCCACCGTCAAGCAGGTCCTCAACTCGAACGCGATCACGGCGCTCGCCGCCCTGGCGATCACGATCCCGCTGGCGACCCGAACCTTCGATCTCTCGTTCGCATACACGATCACCCTGAGCGGCGTTGTCACCGCCCACTTCCTGACTGACGGAACCCCGCTCGCGCTGGCAGTACTGCTCGGCCTGGCCGTGGGGGTCGTGATCGGCGTGGTCAACGCCACCGTCGTGGTGGCGATGCGCATCGACTCGTTCATCGCCACGCTGGCCACCGGATCGTTGATCCAGGCGCTGATCACGATGGCGACGAACGACACCCCAATCGTCAACGTGCATCTCCAAGGCGGCTTCGCCAAGATCGGCCAAACCAACATCGGCGGAATCACGCTGCCGGTCTTCTACGCGCTGATAGTCGCACTCGCGCTCTGGTTCGTGCTCGAGCACACCGCGACCGGCCGGCGCTTCTACGCCACCGGCTTCAACCCAGACGCCGCTCGCCTCGCCGGGGTGCGCGTCGACCGACTGCGGTTCATTTCTCTGATTGTGTCGGGGTCGCTCTCGGGCGCGACGGGGATCGTGTTGGCGTCGACCATCGGCTCCGGCGACCCGACTGCGGGGACCGCATATCTGCTGCCAGGCTTCGCTGCCGCCTTCCTGGGCGCCACACAGCTCAAACACGGGCGCTTCAACGCGTTCGGAACCATCATCGCTGTGCTCCTGCTGGGTACCGGCGTCGTCGGGCTAGGCCTCGCGAACGCGCCCCAGTGGGCGGCCAACATGTTCGTTGGCGTGGTCCTGATCGCCTCGCTCGCTGTGACCGGCATCCAGCGGCGCTCGACCGGGGCGACGCCATGGCGCAAGCAACTCTCTTTCGCGCGCCTGCGCCGCAGCGCGACCGCAGGCTGAGACTGCCTCGGCGACTCCCAACAGGAACCGTCTCTGAATACCCATGACTCACACGGAGGAGAACAAGATGTACCTATCCACGCCGGCTTTCCGGCGGAACCGACGCGCCCTCGGCCTCGCCGCGGTCTGCGCGGCGCTCGTCCTGGCAGCCGCGGGCTGCGGGTCGAGCAGCAACTCGTCCAACAGCGGATCGTCCGGCGGCGGATCGACCGCCAACGCCGCCAACACCACCTCGGGCGCGAACGTCAGCGCGGCACAGGCAATCGTCGCGCAGGCCTCCCAGCGGCCCGCGTCGATCACGGTCACGAAGCCCGTAGGCAAGCCGATCCCGACCGGCAAGAAGATCGTGTTCATCAGCTGCGGCGCCGCCGCGTGCGAACTCCAGGGCAACATTGTGGCGCAGGCCGCCGCGATGCTCGGCTGGAAATCGTCGACGATCGCCACCAACGGAACGCCGGCAGCCATCCAGGCCGCTTACGAAACGGCGCTCCGGGAGGGCGTCGACGGGATCGTTACCACCGCGGCGCTCCGGGCCGAGATCGAGTCTCAGATCCCCCAGCTCGTCGCCAAGGGCATTCCGGTGTCCGACGCCTCCTCGACCGACCCGATCTCGCCTCCGTTCATCTACAACACCAGCACGGCCCCGCAGAACGCGACGATCGGGAAGTACCTCGCGGCGGAAGTCGTCGCCGACAGCAAGGGCAAGGCGAACGCCCTGTACGTGAACCTGCCGGCGTACACGATCCTGGCGCCCCTCGGGTCCGCGTTCGAATCCGATCTCAAGCAGCTGTGCGCGAGTTGCGGCTATGGGTCGATCGGCGTGCCGCTCCCCCAGCTCGCTAACGCATCGACCCTGATCGTCTCCTACCTGCGCAGCCATCCATCCGTCAACTACGTGGTGCTGTCGGTCGCCGACGCGCTCGATCCGGGACTTCCCGCGGCGCTATCCGCCGCCGGCCTGAGCCATGTGAAGATCGTCGGCCAGGGTGGCGGCCCGACCGAGTTCGGTTACCTGACCAACGGGCAGGAGCTCGCGCTCGTCCCGTACGACGACTACGACGTCGACTATCAGATGATCGACGCGCTCGCCCGGCACTTCGCCGGGGTACCCGTCCAGCTGACACCACCGCCGTTGTGGCTGATCACGAAATCGAACCTGCCGGCGAACCACTCGGCGATCTTCCCGATGGTCGCCGACTACCAGAGCCAGTTCCTCAAGCTCTGGGGCAAGCAGTAGGACGTCACTCCACGCGTCTGGTCGGCTCCTGCCCTGCGTCACCCGCCGAGTAGGAGTCGACCGCACGTGGCCAGTGACACCATGGTGCAACTGATGTCCAGTTCGCGGTTCGCCGGCAAGGTCTTGGTCGCAACCGGCGCCGGCTCCGGTCTCGGCGCGGCGAGCGCCCGACGTTTCGCCGCCGAGGGAGGCCGAGTCGCGGTGCTCGATCTCGACGCTTCACAAGCCGAAGCCGTGGCATCCGATCTCGGCGACTCGGTCGGACTGCGCTGCGACGTGACCGACGAGCAGTCGGTGCGTGACGCCGTCTCAGCAGCACACCAGCGTTTCGGCCGGATCGACTGCGTGATGAACGCGGCGGGCGTGTTCACCGCCTCGCCGATCGAGGAGCTCTCCCTGCGTGACTGGAACACGATGCTCGCCGTGCATATGACCGGGACGTTTCTCGTATGCCGGCAAACTATTCCGCTGATCCGCGCCGCCGGCGGCGGCTCGATCGTCAACTTCGGCTCGGTGACCGCTCTGATCGCGCGCGCGAACACGGCGGCTTACTCCGCCGCCAAGGGTGGGATCGTCGCGTTCTCCCGTCAGCTCGCGCTGGAACTCGGCGCTGATCGGATCAGAGTCAACGTGATCGCGCCCGGGACGGTGCGATCGCCGATGAGCGACGCGGCCTACGGACCTCCGGGGACCCCCGGGCAGAAGCTTCCGCTGTCGATCCAGATGCGGATCGCCGAGCCGGAGGAGGTCGCCGCCCCGGTGTGCTTTCTCCTGTCCGATGAGGCGAGCTTCCTGACCGGCACCGTGGTGGTGGCGGACGGCGGCGCGACCGCCGTGTGACGCCGCGTGTTCTGAGCCTGCGCATTCGAAGAGGAGCCGACATGCCCGAAGCAGTTATCGTCGACGCCGTCCGGACCCCCATCGGTCGTGCCGTCAAGGGCTCGCTGAAGGCCGTCCGTGCCGACGAGCTCGCCGCGATCCCCATTCGCGAGCTGGTCACCCGCAATCCCGGGGTCGACTTCTCTGACACCACCGACGTGCTGATGGGCGCCGCGTCGGCGATCGGCGAGCAGGGCTACAACGTCGCGCGCAATGCCGCGCTGCTGGCCGGGCTCGATCACCACGTGCCGGGCTGCACGGTCAACCGGTTCTGCGCTTCGTCGCTGATGACAATCCGGATGGCGTCGCACGCGATCAAGTGCGGCGAGGGCGATCAGTACATCGCCGCAGGAGTCGAATCCGTCTCGCGGACCGGCAGCCTGGTGACCGACGAGGTCAAGCATCCGCGGTTGAACGGCTCGGAGTCCTCACTGTACGACGTGTACATCCCGATGGGCCTGACCGCCGAGAACGTCGCCAAGCGCTGCGGAGTGAGCCGTGAGGAGCAGGACGAGTGGGCGCTGGTGTCCCAGAGTCGCGCCGTCGACGCCCAACGCGCGGGCCACTATGACACCGAGATCGTCCCGGTCACGGTGCCCGCACATCGGGGCACCGATCGCGAGGGCAACCAGATCGACGTGCCCGAGACGGTCGTGCTCAAGGACGACGGCCCGCGTCCAGGCACGACCCTCGACGCGCTCGCAGCCCTCAAGCCTGCCTTCAGGGCCGACGGCACGGTCACGGCGGGCAACGCCTGCCCGCTCAACGACGGCGCCGCGGCCGTGCTGGTGATGTCGGAGGCGAAGGCGGCTCGCCTCGGCCTGGCGCCCAAGGCGCGCATCGTTGCGTCGACGGTGGCGGCGATCAGACCAGAGATCATGGGGCTCGGCCCCATCCCCGCCATCCGGGCACTCCTCGATCAGGTCGGGATGACCATCGACGACATCGACATCGTCGAGATCAACGAGGCGTTTGCCGCGCAGATCGTCCCGTGCAAGAAGGATCTCGGCATCCCGGACGAGAAGCTCAACCCGTTCGGCGGTGCGATCGCCCTGGGGCATCCGTTCGGGATGACCGGCGCACGGATCATGGCCTCGCTGCTGAACGGGCTGCGGGCGACCGGCGGCACGTACGGGATCGAGTCCATGTGCGTGGCCGGTGGGATGGGCCAGGCGATGCTGATCGAGCGACTGAACTGATGGGTCTAAATTGATCATTGGAGCAACGCGCGCGACATCGGCAAGGCGGCGGCGGTGAATGAATGTGACTCGCGCAATTGCCGACTCAGCGCAAAAGCTGCCCGAGCGCGTGCTGTGTGATGATGGCGGCTGGCACGAGTGAGAATGCTCACCACCACGCTCGGGCGGAGGTGCGCACCCGAGCGTCCGCCCGCATCAGCTCGAGCACGGTCCGATCGGCGTCCCAGTTTGCATGGGTGAGTCGCCTGGGCGAGACGCAATCGCCGATCGCGCGGATGACCACTCGACACTCGTCGAGCTGCGAGGCGAGCTCGTCGTTGCTCCTCGCGCCCGCGTAGCCGACCACATAATCGGCATCCAGCTCGAAGGAGTCGCCGGTGAGCGTGTGCTCGAGCCTCACCGCGCTGCTCGACACGTGGATCACGGTGGCAAACGGGTGGAAGGCGACCGATCGCTCGCCCAGCCGCCGGCGAAGTGGCCCGATGCTCTCGAACGGGATCGCTGCGCCGATGCTGGCGGCCGGTGTGACCAGACGCACCGAGACGCCGGCGCCGCCGAGCAGCTCGGCGGCGCTCACCGCGTCCCAGAAGCCGCTGCCGTCGTCAACCACCACCGCTCGGCGGCCGGAGGGCCGGGCGCCGGCGAGTAGGTCCCACACCGAGACGACGGTGGCCGAGTCGTCGCGCGGGTAGGCGGGCGCCGCCGCGTGCGCTCCGCAGGCCAGGATGATCGCGTCGGCACCCGTGGACTCGAGAACTTCCGGCGTCGCTTCCGTCCCCCGCTGGATCTCGACGCCATGGCGCCGCGCCTCGTACTCGAGATGGTCGACCAGGGCGAACACCCCGGACCGGCTCCTCACGGCCGCGGCCAGCCGCAACTGACCGCCGAGCTGCTCGCCGCGCTCGTAGAGCACCACGCTGGCGCCGAGCTCGGCCGCGAGACGAGCCGCCTCGAGACCCGCCGGGCCGCCACCGACCACGACGAATCTGGCGTGGCGTCTGCGTGGAGCTCGTAGCTGCGCCGCGAACCAGCGCTCACGGCCGGTACGGGCGCTGGCGGCGCACAGGATCCCACCCGGGAACGTTCGGCACTCCTGGTTGACACCGATGCACGGGCGGATGGATCGGTTCATTCCGGCTGCGGCCTTGGTCGGCCACTGCGGATCGACGACCAGCTGGCGCGCCATTCCGACGAGATCCGCGGACCCCTGGCGGACGATCGCCTCCGCCATGACGGGATCGACGATCCGACCGGCGACGAGCACCGGCAACGACGTGGTTTGCTTCACCGCCCGGGAGGCCGCGACCGCGACGCCTTCGGGATGGGTTATGTCCTTGACATAAGCTCCGCGTTGTCCGAGGGTGATACTGACGTAGTCGATCGCCCCGACGTCCGTCAGCGCTCGGACGATCGCCACAGTGTCCTGCAGTTGCATTCCCCCGGAGATCTCTTCGTCCGCGCTGAGGCGCACGCCGAGCACGCAATCGGTCCCGCAACGCGCCCGGATCCCCGCGATGATCTCCTCCAGGAAGCGCATCCGGCCGGTCAGATCGCCGCCGAACACATCATCGCGGAGGTTTGACGCCGCCGAGAGGAACTGGGCAATCAGATAGCCGTGCGCCGCATGCAGCTCGATGCCGTCGTAGCCCGCCTCCCTTACGTTCTCCGCGCTCGAGACGAACGCTTCGATCAGCTCCTCGATCTCCCCGACGCTCAACGGATGTGGCGTGGCCGCGTCACGAGGCGAGCGCACCGCCGAGGGGGCGACCGGAGCGTACTCCGACGCTCCGCCCACGCCCTCACGGCCGAGGTGATTCAGTTGACAGAAGATCGCCGACCCGTGCCGGTGTACCCGCTCGGCGCGCCGAGCCATCTGTCGCAGCGACCCGGAGTTCCAGGGCTCCGCGCGACGGCGATCGCGGAGCACGCCGCTCGCATGCGTCGTCGTCGCGCCAATGATCATCGCGCCAACGCCGCCCGCCGCCCTGGCCTCCCAGTACGCGATGTCATCGTCGGTCGGAATGCCGCGTTCGATCATCGCGGTGCCGTGCGGCACAGCGACGATCCGATTCTTCAGCTCGACCCGACCGAGCTCATACGGCGAGAAGAGCGTTTCGAATTCAAGGCCCGGCGCTCGCACCTCGGCCGCCATCTTCGATCAGCGGGATGATTCGTCGCCCGCTAGGGTGGGGACCGGAGCCGCCTGATCGCTTGAGCGGCAGGCCATCAGGCGCGCCGTCTTGTAGGACATCACTTCGGTGCCGTGCTGATTGAACACTCGGTGGCGCAGGGTGAGGACGCCGTGACCTGGTCGGCCCTGCGACGGGCGCGCTGATTCGACTGTCACTTCGGCACGGATGGTGTCTCCACATACCACCGGAGCGGTGATCCGCAGCTCGTCGAGGCCGAGGAACGCCCGACCCTGGTGAGTGTGACCGGTCTGGACGTAGAGTCCTTCGGCGACCACCATGATCAGCATTCCGGGAACCGCCCTGCCCTTGAACAGCGAGTTGCTTTTGGCGTACTCGGCATTGATGAAAAGCTCCTCAAAGATCCCGCCGAAGGTGACAAAGTTGACCAGGTCCGCCTCGGTCACTGTCCGCCCCATCGTCCCGTGGACCTGTCCCGCCTCGAAGTCTTCGAAGTACCAGTCGTGATCAGGCAACGGTCTTCACGCTCCTTTGCGCATCGTCGGCCACCCATTGCTTGATCTTCGCTCGATGGAACTTCCCGAGCTCGGTGCGGGGAAGATCGTCGGTGAGGATCAGGCGCTCGGGCAGGTTCTGCTTGGGCAGGCCCCGCTTGATCAGGTGATCACACAGCTCCTCGAGGTCGGGTGGATCGTCGGCGCTCTCAGCTACCGCGACGATCACCGCCCGCTCGCCGAGGCGCGGGTGTGGCTCGCCGACGACGACCACCATTGAGACCTTGGGGTGCGCACCGAGCATGCCCTCCATCTCGATCGCGTCGATCTGGAGCCCGCCGCGCCGGATCACGTCGCGCGTTCGCCCGCGCCAGTTCACGTAGCCCTCGGGACTCTTGACCATCACATCTCCGCTGCGGTAGAAGCCGTCCTCGGTAACGGTGCGCCTGGTCAGCTCGGGCTGACCGGCGTAGCCCATGAACAGGTTCGGCCCGCGGCACTGGTACTCGCCGAGTTCACCGTCCGGTACCGGCGCGCCGAGCGCGTCAACGATCCGGTATTCCAGCCCCGGAAACGGGACGCCGTCTTGATACAGCCTCACCTCGGCAGGATCGTCGAGGCGGCCGATGGCGTGTCCTGGACATTCCGAGCACCCGTACACACGAACGAGTGGTACGCCAAGCTCGCGCTCACCGTCTACGAAGAGCGAATCCGCGCCCGCGCCCGTGGTCACCAATCGCAGCGAGCGCAGACAGGATCGCATCTCCGTATCGAGCGTCAGCAGGTCGAAGATGTGCGTGCCCATGGTGATGAAAGTGGTGCCGCCCCAGCGCTCGATCGCTTCGGCTACGGGCTTCGGTCGCCAGTGACCGATCGGCAGGATCGACGCGCCGTAGAGCAGCGGCATGTATTTCTCGAAGACCGAGCCGCCGGCGTGGCCGGGTGGCGCAAACGCGACCTGCACGTCGCTCTCCACGTAGCCGATGTCCGCGCCGAATCGCCGGGCCGCGTAGATGAGCGTCTCGGCACAGTGGACGATGCTCTTGGGTTTTCCGGTCGTCCCGCCGGTCGAGAGCACCAGGCACGGCTGACACGGCGCCGGCCTGGCCGAGCTCATCGGCGGACCGCTGCTCGCGGCCTCCTCGAGCTGGAGCTCGATGCCGTCCACCGACAGGCCTTCTCCCTGCAGCATCACGGGGCGGCCCTGGAGTCGAGCCCGCATGTTCGTCAGCATGGCCAGCCACTCGGGCTTTTCGAGCAGAGCGGCCTGGAGCACAAGCCCGCGGCAGTTCGTCTGCTCGAAAGTGTTTAGGGCGACCGTCGGCGAGACACGCGCCGACTGAGGCACGAGCGCGGCCCCCGCGACCGATGCCGCAACGTCGAGGACGATCGCCTGCCAGCAGCTCGGGATCACCGCCAGCAAGAAGTCCCCTGGCTCGAGTCCGTTTGCCCGAAGGGCGCCGGCGAGCCGGCGCGCCCGTTCCCAGAGCTCGCCGTAGGTCAACTTCGTGTCGCCGGTGACCGCGACTCGGTCGGGATGGCGAAGCGCTCGCGCCTCGACGATGTCGGCCAGCGTGATGTCCTCCCAGTAGCCTTGGCGCCGGAAGTTGTCTTGCACCTCGGCCGGCAGGAGCGGGTGTGGCTGAGCCGGCGACGCCTGGCTCTCAGTCTTCATCCTGTGTCTCTCCTCTGAAACGACGGACTGCGGTCAAGCCAAATCTACCGGTCATCGCCTGAAAAAGCAAGCTGACTTCAGTTCAAAGAGTTCTGCGTCGCTTCTCGCTGGCGGGCGGCTACCGCACCGGCCCAGCGAATCCAGGGGACGGTCTGCAGTGGCTGCTCCAGGTATGGCAGGTGTCCGGCGTCCGAAATCGGGACGAGCAGCCCGCGGCAGCGCAGCGCCAGCTCGGCGTGCGCGGAGAGGGGTACGCCAGGATCCCGCACGCCCCACACGACGAGCGTCGGCGGCGGGTCGGTCAGCGCCGTCGGTCGGTGTGCGGCGAGAACGCGCATGTGGTTGAGCAGCATGGTTTGCCCGCACGCCTCGTGATCGCGCCTGATCAACTCGGTCACCGGCCGTTGGTCCGGATCGGCGACGACGCCGCGGGCCATCTCCTCCATCAGCCCTGGTGGATCATCGGCAATCCGGGCCAGCACCGAGGGATGGACCCTGATCCCGAACCCGGCGGCAATCAGCACCAATCCGTCGACCGCGACCCGCCCCGCCAAATCGAGTGCGACGAGGGCTCCGAGCGACGAGCCGACCAGCACGCGCGGCGCCGATAGCCGCTCGATGCGCGGCGCCAGCGCGTCGCTCATGGTGGCGACATCCGGCGCGTCCGGCAGCGGGAGCACGGTCGCGTTTTCGAGTTCGGCGGCAGCTTGCTCCCAAACCAGTCCCGCGCTTCCCGAGCCCGGCAGCACGGCGTAGGCCGGGGACTTGCCTA
>Ga0335073_10010022_pt1 | contig 13298 bp, 10 predicted proteins | sample Lox_Sample_22_FD_207093 | JGI IMG/M metagenome (GOLD analysis project Ga0335073, IMG submission 207093) | Soil microbial communities from Loxahatchee National Wildlife Refuge, Florida, United States - Lox_Sample_2.2 | ecosystem: Environmental > Terrestrial > Soil > Wetlands | place: USA...
GCCTTCGTCGAAATAGACGTTTCCGACCATGGTCGTCAGAAACGCCGTCGTGGGGTGGGATTCGCCCATCACGCGGCGTGCTGAGTTTAGAGCGCCGGTGGCGGTTTGTTCGGCCTGCTCGAACTTGCCTTCACGGTCGTACAACCGCGAGAGAAACAGCTTGGTGATTAGAATGTCGTTGTACTCAGGCCCGAACCGCCGAGTCTGAAGCTCCAACGCTTTCGCAAAGAGCTGCTCAGCTTCCTGGTATTTGCCTTCGTTGGAATAGGAATCCGCCAGGTCGCGCATGAGACCGAGTGTTTCATCGTCCATCTCCCCGGATATGCTCCGGGAGAGTTCGAGCGCTTCAGCCAAGAGCTTTTCCGCCTGCCGGAATTTGCCCAAGCGCGTGTACGCCGAACCCAGGCTGTACATCACGGAACGCGTTTCAGGATTCCGCGGACCCAGCGTGCTTCGATCGATTTCCAGCAACTGGCTAAACAGCGGACTCGCTTCTGCCCAGCGGCCCTGACTCAACTCCAGGTCCGCCAGATTGCGCATTTCCCACAGCGTTTTCGGGTCACGGTCGCCGGACGCGCTGCGATGCAACTCCAAGGCGCGCTCCCATTGGCGCCGCGCGTCCGGAAAAAGCCCCAGGTTGATATAGGCCTGCCCGATCGTGTCCCGGATCGAAGCTTCCACCAGCGGCTGCTTCGCAAATTTCCCTTCGATTTTCGCTGCGGCTCGGTCCAGCGCGGCACGAACCGTGAGATTGGGATCGACCTTGGCGTCGGGTCCCGCTTGCTCCTGGTGGCTCGCGCTGGCCTGCGCCAGCAGATCATCCTGCAAAAAGTGCGTCACCGCCTGGGCGATCTGTTGCGCTTCCCGGGCGTCAGCGGCCTCCTGCCTGCTGTACGTCCGCTCGCGCGCCAGCCGCGCCGCCAGAAAACTCATCCCGGTTCCGAAGCCCAGCAGCACTGCCACAAACGCCGCTGCGCCGGCGATACCCCAGCGATGCCGGCGCATGAATTTCGCAGCCCGATACCGGCGCGTTCCTTTGCTGGCCAGCACCGGAAACCCGTTCAGGTACCGGTTGAGATCCTCCGAGAGATGCTCGACAGAAACGTAGCGCTCGGCGGGCTCTTTGCGGATCGCCTTCAGGACAATCGCGTCGAGATCGCCGCGCAACTCCGTCCCCAAGCTCTGACTCGCAGCCTCGCGGGCGGCTGCGCTTGGTGGTTTGGCTTCTGTCTCGCAAATCGCGCGCTCCAGAGCGATAAAATCCGTCCCCACCACCTGGAACGGGTGCCGCCCCGCCAGCAATCCATACAGTACAATTCCCAACGCATAAATATCCGTTGCCGTGGTAATCGCCAACCCGCGGATTTGCTCCGGGCTCGCGTATTCCCGCGTCATCAGCCGTTGCGCGGGTGCCGTTAGCGTCATCGGTTCGGCGGCTGCCTCGATCACTGTCGCGCTGTTCCGCCGGTCGCTGCCTCGCAACAATTTCGCGATGCCGAAATCCAACAGCTTCGGTACCCCATCCGCCGTCACCAAAATGTTGGAAGGCTTGAGATCGCGATGCACCACCAAATTGCGGTGCGCGTACTGCACCGCCTCGCACACATGCCGGAACAACTCGATGCGTTCCCGCAGCGAAACCTTGTTCCAATCGCAATACTGATCAATCCGCACGCCCTCGACGTGCTCCATCACCAGGTACGGAGTGCCTTCATCCGTAATCCCGGCATCCAGCAGTTGCGCGATGTTCGGATGCTGCAGCGCGCCGAGAATCTGCCGTTCCATGCTAAAGCGGCGCAACAACTCCGGCGCGGACGCCGGGCCGCCCAGCACCAGCTTGATCGCTACGCGCCGCTCATACTGGCCGTCGGCGCGCTCCGCCAGGTACACCACTCCCATTCCCCCGCGCCCAATCTCGGACAGCACGCGGTACGCCCCGATCCGTTCGGGAATAGTTACCGTGGCGACCTGCGCTGCATACGACGCGATCTGGTTTTCGAGGAAGCCCCCTTCTTGATCGAGGGCCAACAGCAAGGACTCCACTTGCAGGTACAGCGTGCGGTCGCCCTGGCAGGCGTTCGCCACCCACTCCTGCCGGCCTTCGCGCGGCAGTTGGCTGGCTTCATCAAATACCTGCTGAATCCGCTCCCAGTTGAGCGTCTTGCTCACCCGGTCCGCCATGGTTTTCGAGGATATCACGCCCGCACAGCTTCAGGCTGATGTTCGGCGTACACGCGCGAGCCGTGTCCGGCAGCCGCCACGGCTCCGCCTCTCTGCGTAATGTGCGTACACGTCACGAAGGGTAACGTCCGCTCCACTTTGCCCCTCAAGCGGGCTTCTGCAGAAACTCGCTCTTCCGCAAGTCGCCCACACTCTGCGGCCAGTCGCGCACCCTGCGCCTGGTCGCGCCTGCGGCTGTATCTCCTTCGTTGCCTTGCTCGACTTTTATGCGCCCCGCCGAAGCACGAGCTTCCAATGGGTGTTTTCCGCCGGCTTCCGGCGGGGCGGTCCAAGAAACACGCTCTTACCTCCTATAGCGTCAAAGCCCACCCAAACCGCTCAGTTTTAGCAAGCACGCAACATCGTTTTTCTTCTGCGGTAACGGAATTTCCTCTGAATCGTCTACGTTAGGTGAGTACCATCGGCTGAATTTCTGCCCGGTCGTGAGTGGCTGACACTTCGCTGGAGGTCCCGCGAACATGCGCCTGCTCTCCTTTACGCACGCCTTCCTGCAAGACTTTCGTTATGCTGCTCGGGCGCTCTCCAAAACTCCGGGCTTCGTTGCTATCGTCGTTCTCTCGCTCGCTCTCGGCATCGGCGCCAATACCACCATCTTCAGCGTTATGAACGCGCTTCTCTACCGGCCTCTCTCTTACGACCCCCACCAGCGCCTCGTCGCTATCTGGGAGACGCCCACCGGCCATCCCGACCAACTCCAGCCGCCGCCCATCGCCGAACTCCTCGACTGGCGAGCGCAAAACACGGTTTTCGACGACATCGCTCTCACCAGCGACGGCGGCCCCGATGAGGTGATCAACGGTCCCGCCGGCCAGGAGTCCCTGCGCGTTATCGAGGTCACTCCGAACTATTTCTCTCTCGTTGGCGCCCAGCCTATCCTCGGGCGCATTTTCACCGCTGACGAAATGCAGGAACTCGCGGAAACCGTCGTGATCAGCAACTCCTTCTGGAAAAGGGATTACCACAGCGACCCCGGCGTCATCGGAAAAACGTTTGTCATCCGCACAACTGGCATTCTGTGCACTATCGTCGGCGTCATGCCACCCGACTTTTCCGATATGTACGGCCAAGCGGTGGGTTTCTGGCAGCCCGTCAATCCCGCCAGTTCCCGCTATTCTGCCCGTCAGGATCATTGGCTCATCCCGGTAGGCCGCATGAAGCCCGGCGTCACTCAGGCGCAAGCCCAGGCACAAATGGACGTCATCGCGCTCCGCATCGCGGAAGCGCATCCTGAAACCAACAAAGGTATCGGCAAGAAGATTCAGCCGCTCCACGAGGCTCTCTTCGGATGGGCTCCCAAGGTTACCTACCCGCTCTTCGGCACGGTTATCTTCGTGCTCCTCATCGCCTGCGCCAATGTCGCCAATCTCCTGCAATCTCGCACCGAAACCCGCCGCAGTGAATTCGCTGTCCGTGTCTCGCTCGGCGCTGGCCGCGCCCGTCTCATCCAACAGCTCTTCGCTGAAAGTTCTCTTCTGGCCCTGACCGGTGGCCTTCTTGGCGTTCTGCTCTCCTTCTGGGGTATCACTATTTTTCGCAGCTTGACCGGCGATTTTCCCGGCGCGACTCTTATTCGCGTGGACCGCAGCGTCGTCCTTTTTACTCTCGGCATTTCTCTGTTGACCGCGTTCGTCTTCGGCCTGTTCCCGGCGATACACGCTTCCCATCCTGACCTGAATGCCGCCCTGCGCGAAGGCTCCCGCCGGACTTCCACGGGCTCTCGCGCCATCACTCGCCACGCCATTGCCGTCTGCGAAATCGCTCTCGCCATGGTCCTGCTCGTCGCCGCCGGCCTGATGATTAACTCTCTTCTCCGCGTGCAGCGCGTGAATCCCGGCTTTGACTCCAACAATCTTCTCGCCATGCGCCTGCAACTCCCCGAAGGCGGCCGCTATATGCACCGCGTTCCAGGCGGTGACCTGGAACGCCCGACTCCGCAAGTCGCCGCGTTCTGGCAGCAGCTCTTTGACCGCGTAGCTGCTCTTCCCGGTGTTACTTCGGTCGGCTCCATGATCGGTCTTCCCGGCCGCCCGTTCGGCGAGCAATACAGTTTCTCCGTCCTCGGGCAAGCGCCCCCGCCCCCCGATCAGCGGCCGCAAGCGGGTTACACCATATGCTCCCCGTCGATCTTTCAAACCCTGAAAATCCCTCTCAAGCGCGGCCGATACCTCGACGCCCATGACTCTGCCGCTGCTCCCTGGGCCATCGTTGTCAACGAAACCTTCGTCCATCGCTTCTTCCCCGAACAGGATCCTATCGGCCGCCAGATCCTTATCCGCTACGATCCCTATCCGGTTGACCAGGACCATCCGCGCACCATCGTCGGGGTAGTGGGCGATACCAAGCAACACGGGTTGGGCGCCGATGCTCCCCCTTACATGTACGCTTCGATCTTCCAGCAACCCGCCGTCTTTCCCGGCGGCAGCATCATTGGTCTCCTGCACCAGGACCTCGCCGTTCGACCAGCAGGCCAGGTCCGCGCTGCGGATTTGTCTATCGCCGTCAAGAAAATCGTCACCGATCTCGACGCAGAGCAGCCCATTCAGCAGGTTACGACTATGAGCGAGATCCTCAATCGCACCACCGGCGACTATCTGTTTTTCATGAAGATTCTGGGCGCCTTCGGCGGCTTTGCTGTGCTGCTGGCCATACTCGGAATTTATGGCGTCATGTCCTATTACGTCAGTCAACGTATACGCGAAATCGGCATTCGCGTTGCCCTCGGAGCCGACTCCGCCAGCGTTCTGGGGCTCGTCGTACGGCTGGCCCTGAGGCTAGCTTTGTTGGGGATCTTCGCCGGCACCCTCCTGGCCCTCGGCGTCACCCGTCTCATCGCCACTTTTCTCTATAACGTCAAACCCTCCGACCCCTTCACCTATGCCGCCGTCGCCATGGCCTTGATCGCTGTGGCGCTGCTAGCCGCCTTTCTCCCCGCGCGCCGCGCCACCAAGGTTGACCCTCTTGTCGCACTTCGCTATGAATAAGCGAACAGCGTAGGGTTACGAAACTCAGAACCGCGCACTTTAGCGGATCGGGTACCCGCATATCAGGAGGCGCTCAATGCTTCATCAGCTTCTTCTTACTTTGCTTTTCGCCCTCGCTTCCGCCATTCCGCAGACAACCCCTCCCACGAGCCCCGCCGGCGAAACTCTGCAAGCCTGGCTCGACGCCTTCAACAGCGGTGACCGCGCCCAAATGGAAGCCTACTGCAAGAAGTACGACCCGAAGCAAACGCCTGACCGCATGCTCTCCTTCCGCGGCCAAACCGGCGGCTTCGAGCTTCAGCAAGTCCTCAAAAGCGATCGCCTGCACCTGGAATTCGTCGTCAAGGAACACAATAGCGACACCCGCGCCATCGGCAGTCTCGACGTCACCGACGCCCAACCGCCGCAGGTCGTCCAACTCGGCTTGCGCGCTCTTCCGCCCGGAGCTTCCTTATCCGATGTCACCTTCAACATCGACGCCGCCACTCGCATCAAAGTCATCGACGGCGCCATCCTTCAGCTCAACGAATTCTATGTCTTCCCCGAAACCGCCCAAAAAATGGAAGACGCTCTTCGCGCACATCAAAAGCACGGCGACTACGACTCCATCACCAATGGCAATACCTTCGCCGCTAAACTCACCGATGATCTGGAAGCCGTCAGCCACGACAAACATCTCCGCGTCAACTACAGCCCCGTCAAGATGCCCGATCGTCCCGCCGATGCCAAACCGAGCCCCGAAGAAGTCGCGCAATACCACAAGCAAATGGAAGAGGCGAACTGTGGCTTCGACAAAGTCGAGCACCTCGCCGGCAACGTCGGCTACGTGAAGTTCGATTTTTTTGCTGACCCTGACGTGTGCGGCCCGACCGCTGTGGCCGCCATGAACTTCGTCGCCAACGTGGACGCCCTCATTTTCGATCTGCGCGAAAACGGCGGCGGCGATCCCAAGATGGTCGCCTTCATCTCGTCCTATCTATTCGACCAGCCCACTCACCTCAACGATCTCTACACCCGCAAAGACAATTCCACGCAGCAATTCTGGACCCTGCCTTATGTTCCCGGAAAAAGACTCGCCGGCGTACCCGTCTACGTCCTCACTTCAAAGGAAACCTTCTCCGGCGGCGAAGAGTTTTGCTACAACTTGAAAAATCTGAAACGCGCCACGCTCGTCGGCGAAACGACCGGCGGCGGCGCCCATCCCGTCTCCGGCCATCGCCTGGACGATCACTTCATGATTGGCGTCCCCTTCGCCCGCGCCATCAATCCCATCTCCAAAACCAACTGGGAAGGCACCGGCGTCGAGCCCGACATAAAAGTCCGCGCCCCCGACGCCCTATCCACCGCCCAAAAACTCGCCTCCGAGAAGTCTTCCGCAGACAAACCGAAACCTAACTAGGTGGCGCGGCGGTTAACCATGAAGCGTTCTCGTCTTTGGCGGTGCTCCACCTGCGGGCGCCCTTTTGCCACCCGCAATCAGTCCCATTTCTGCTCGCGCTACACCCTTCGTCAGCATCTCGCTGGCAAGACGCCCCACGCTATCGCCCTTTTTCGCGCCTTCGCCAGACTCGTCAAGCGTTGCGGTCCCGTTCGAGTGATCCCCGAAAAAACCCGCATTGCCTTTCAGGTCCGCATGAGCTTTGCCGCTGTCATGCTACGCCGCGAACGCCTCGTCGGGCACGTCGTCCTCGCCCGCCGCCTCCGCCACCCGCGCTTCACCAAAGTCGAATCCTTTTCGCCACGCAATCATGTCCATTCCTTCTCCATCGACGCGGTCAGCCAGCTTGACTCCCAACTCCTCTCCTGGCTTCGCCAAGCTTACCGCGTCGGCCAACAGCGCCACCTCACCAAGAAGGCTTGATCGCACTAAGCTGGCGAGAAGTCATGTCCTAAATTGAAGTTGGGAAAACTTCGCCGGCGTGTGTCTCGTGGTCTGCGGACAGATCTACTTGTCTTCACTCAGAATGGGCCGCGCCGATGCGGCTAGTCTTTTTTCTTGCGCTGGCAATGCATGGCTTCTTAGCCGCAATCGATAAAACCGCGGCACGCCCCGCGACCGCCAATACGCCGACTCGTAGTTTTGTGCCTGCAATCCGGTCCGCACCAGGCTGTAAAAACTGTGTTCCGCTGGATTCACCACGATTCCCACATGTCCTCGCCACGCAATCACATCTCCGGCCCGCGCATGCTTCACCCGCACAAAACTCGCGTTCCCCGCATAAATGTCCGACGAACTGGCATACGGATACGCGTGCCCCGCACTCGCATAAATCGCATGCACCACATGCGAACAATCCCAAGCCTCTTCCAGCGCCGCCACCTGCTCCAGCGCCACATCCACAATTGCCCGCCCTTCCTCCGCTCCCAATAGCCCCGTCGCCTCGTGCGCTGCCACTGGCACCACGCGCTGCGCCTCCGCCCGCCATCCTCCCAGCAGCCACGCAATAAGCACGGCACCCGTCAGTGCCACCCGCCGAACGGCCGGTCCTGCTGCGGCCTGCACTCGCTGCTCTTCATATTTTTCTGCGTGCTTGCCCATATTCCTGACCGTCGGCGCTAGTTTCCCTCCGAAGACACTAGAGTCTGCTTCCGCAGACTTTCCGCCATTCGGTGGAACTACCGCCTCACTCTCAGGAAATCATGTAGCTTTGCTCGCGACAATGGCCCACGCCGCCAGCCGCACTTGGCCTGTCGGCCAGTACCCCCGAGCAGGTACGCCGTGCATCTCTCTCGCCTTCCCGTCGTCGATTTGATTTATTCCTACGACAAAGCTTCAAATCGCACAGGGTTTACGGACCCCGAGAGCGGCTCAACCAGCTACGCTTATGACACGCTGAACCGCTTGCAGACGCTAACGCCGCCAACCGCGTTCACCAGCGGCAATTTCGGGTTCAGCTACGACGGGCTGTCGCGGCGCACGCAGATGACCCGGCCCAATTCGGTCACCACGAACTACGCATACGACAATCTCTCGCACCTGACCTCCGTGTTGCACCAGCTGTCCGGGAGTACCATCGACGGGGCCGCATACACGTTGGATAATGCGGGAAATCGCACAGCCAAGACTGATGAACGGGCAGGAGTGACGTCGAACTACTCCTATGATGCGATTTATGAGCTGACGCAAGTGACCCAGGGAACCAGCACTACGGAAAGCTACAGCTTTGATCCGGTGGGCAACCGGACGGCGTCGCTCGGCGTGGCGTCGTACACGACGAATTCCTCGAACGAACTGACCGGCAATTCCAATGCCAGCTATACCTACGACTACAACGGCAACACGCTGACGAAGGTCGTTGGCTCGAACACGACAACCTATGCTTGGGACTTCGAAAACCGCCTGACGAGTGTGACGCTTCCTGGAAGTGGTGGGACGATATCGTTTGCGTATGATCCATTCGGGCGTCGCATCAAGAAAGTAACGCCGAGCGCGACGAGCATCTTCGCCTATGATGGTGATAATCTCATCGAAGAAACCAATTCGTCAGGGACGGCCGTTGCACGGTATTCTCAAGGGCTGAATATTGACGAGCCGCTCGCAATGCTGCGCAGCTCGGCGACCAGCTTCTATCAGGCCGACGGGCTAGGTTCGATTACCTCGCTGAGCAACGGCACAGGTTCGCTGGCGCAAACCTATACCTTCGATTCGTTCGGCAATCTCACGAACTCCTCTGGTTCGTTGACGAACCCCTTTCAGTACACCGGGCGCGAGTTCGACCCCGAAACTGGCCTCTATTACTATCGCGCCAGATACTACGATCAGACTTTTGGCCGATTCATCAGCGAAGACCCCATTGGCTTCGGGTCGGCCCAGAACGATTTCTACGATTATGTTTCGAACTCGCCCCTTGGAGCATTTGATCCAAGCGGACTGGCGTTTTGTACCTACGACATTTCTGAGGGATGGCTTTCCTGCATCCCCCAAAAGCCGGGCGATCCATACCTTCTCATTCCCGTGTCATCGGGCAACGATGGTGACAGCCAGCACCACTGCAAAGACAACCCGAACTGCCCGACAGCGAACGGCGGACACGGTCCGATTCCACCCGGCTGGTACCAATGGGGCGGACCTTCTGCAACGCACACCAACAGCGGCGGGATGCACCTTTTCCCCATACCCCGAACAGGCACGCCCGACTTCACGAAAGACGGGAGGTTCTTGACGCATTCTTGTAAGAACCCTTTCGCCAACCCTTTTGTCGGGCCTTTCTGCTCAACGGGATGTGTGACGTCCACTCCGGATAACATAAAGGCATTGAACCAATTACTGAACGCGGAGCCCGGATCTGTCTTGAACGTGGTCGCGGGCCCACCCGATTTCTAAAGGAGTCGAATGAAGCCGTTAACTCCTCAGATTGCGAGGGATTCCCTAGCCCTGATCGGCTGCGTCGCCATTGGATCAGTTTTGTTTTGTTCAACGGTGGTTGGGAAGAAGCAAGGGACCGGTTATAAAGGAATTCGGGCCTTGTGGAAGGCGGCCTCGCTCCCTTGTCCGTTGGCTAAACCGATTGTCGAAGGCACCTCGATATTTATCGGCGCATGTGACGGAAATCTGTATGCCTTGCGTAAAAGCACTGGCGAGACTGACTGGGTTTACCCCGTGAGCCGCAAGGGTCAACAAGATAAATTTCGGGCGAGTCCATTGGTCTACAAGGACGTAGTCATAGCAGGTACAGATAGCGGCTGCGGGAAACCAGCAGACAGTTACGTTTACGCGCTGAAGAAAAAAACGGGGGAAGTGGTTTGGAAGCTGAAAGCAAGCATTGCTTCAACTAGCATCGTTAGCCTAGACGGACTACCTGAGACGGAAGGTACAGTCGTCTTCGGTACGAGCGAGGGGCGATGGCTTTCCGTCGAAGCTGGTAGCGGAAAAATCAGATGGCAACTTGAAAGTCCCAATACCGGTCTGGATTGCAGCGTGAGGGCATCGGTTGCAACAGATGGTGTTAATGTGTGCTTCCAAGCGCTTACTGGAATCATACAATGCGTGGAGGCTGGGTCAGGCCGCCAACTTTGGAAGCGGAATCCTGATTCCGTGGTGACAACGAGCCTCTTTATCTACAAGGACGTTCTTTATTTTGGCACTGCTGACCACCGCATTTATGGTCTTGACCCCGCAAATGGTCGACAGCTTTCAATACTAAATGTTCCCCAGGCTCCGACCGGAATTTTCATGTGGTCATATAAGGACGAAAAGACAAACGATGAGTACATTCACGGCTTTGCAACGGGCGGACATAATGGACCTAGTTCGATTTTGACGTTCGATGACGAATTCGAGGATGTGGTCTGGTCACATACTTCTGCGGAGCCTTGGACTTCAGGAGAACCCGAGCTCTGGAAGGGAAACCTAATTGCGGGCAACTGCCAGGGCCAAATCGTGGCTTACAGCCCTTCGAACGGCAAGTCTCAATGGGAAATTCATGTCGATGGATGCATCAGCAACTTCTCGCACGACAGCTCCACACTTTACGTTACAGTCAAAGAAGGCATCTTGTATGCTTACCAACTCGCTGGTTTGAGCAGGAACGCCTCGAACTAATAGTTGATACCTTGAATTACGATGCCCTTGGGCGGCGCATCTACAAGTCACGGTCTTCCGGCACGAGGGCGGGTGGCGCAAGCGTAAAACCGGTGCCGCACCCTTTGTTTTCTAACGGTGCGGGTTTGGCTTCAACTTCAGCGAGGGCCGAAATGCCTCTCCAACTCGGGCCCTCATCCGCATCGTACTACCGCGCCAGATACTACGACTCGAGTGTGGGACGATTTATGAGCGAGGACCCCAGTGCTTTCACAGATGGAATAGATTTCTATGTTTACGTTCGGAACAATCCGGTCCTGTACTTCGATCCCACGGGATTAACAACATACGTGGGATTTTCGGGAGAAGATCTTTTGGACATGATACTGGCAGTGGAAAGGGTCGAGCAAACACTGAAGGGGAAGAACTGCGGCGGCCAGTCCTGCGCCGGTCCAGACGCAGGCAAGCTCCTGAACGCCTTAGAAGGCGCAACATTTGTTTTCAATCCAAAGAGTACGGACTGCGGTAGCGTAGGTCCCTCCGATTGGGTTAGGCACAGAATCGTAATCGGTCCCACCGCTTTCGGCATCGGCTGCTGTTACAAAGGATCGCCGCTTAATGCGTTGCCCTCAACTTTACTTCACGAGACTTTTCACCTACTGCACATATTTCCTAAGGAAGGCGGCGCTTTCGAATTAGAAAAGAATTGTTTCGGATGTCAGCGCGCTCCGGGGCAACGATGATGAAAATACGGCTAATAATAAGCTATTTTCTCATAACCATCTTAATTCTTGGTTTAGGCGGCCAAGCTTACGCGAAGTGTGCGGTCTTCACTGTAGTGATTGACGGAGAATTACCATCTAGCGGAGAGAAACAGACGATCCTTGTTCGCGTGCATGCAAATCGAGGTGAGAAGATTTTCCAGACTGAACTCACACCTGAGAATCACAGGTTTCGCGCGACAATTCCATTTGACAGCTTCGTTTCCGCACATATGTTCGGCGGACACAATTGCTCCAGGGTGCCAACCAGAATCGATGTTGTCCTCCTTGATAGTGGAGTGGCAAAAAAAACGATGACGCTTTCAATTGAGCATGACTTCGACTGGGACTCCAAATTATCCGAGTGGCACGTTAAGGCGCCCGTTGTGTTTTGATGCGCTTAGCCTTGAGCCACTCCTTCGATCCGATGGGCAACCGGCTCAGTTCGCTTGGCGTTTCGCCGTATAGCGTGAACACCTCGAACGAACTGACTTCGACGCCCAGCACAACCTACACTTACGACAACAACGGCAACACGCTGACGAAGGTGGTTGGCTCGAATACCACGAGTTACGCCTGGGACTTCGAGAACCGGTTGTCGAGCGTTACGTTGCCGGGTTCCAGCGGCACGGTTTCGCTTACCTACGATCCGTTCGGGCGGCGAGAAGGTTACGTCGAGCACGACCAGTATTTTTGCCTACGACGGCGATAACTTGATCGAGGAAACCAATTCTTCGGGCACCTCAGTGGCGCGCTATTCGCAAGGCTTGAACATTGATGAGCCACTGGCCATGCTGCGCTCTTCGGCCACGAGCTTTTACAACGCCGATGGCCTCGGCTTGGTAGGTTTTTGTCGGAGGATGAGCTTGGCTTCGACGCAGGAGTTAATTTCTATCCGTATGTGCTGAATAATCCTTTGAATTGGATCGATCCTTTTGGGGATCAAGAAGACTCAGTCACATCGAGCCTGATGCAGGCAATTCGAAGCGGAAACTCTGCCGAAATCGAAAACATTCTCGATACCGCCGGTGACGTACTCTCTGAGGATGCGAAGCAATTGGGGAGAGAAGCTGTCAAGCGGCTCCGGACTCCTGTTCGCGACCTGATTAAGGGATTTGAAGCGGTCGGAGTCGTATCATTCCGAGTTGGAAGAGAAGACTCTAGAGCAGATCATGAAGGACACTTGCCAAGCCGCCAAGCAGATGAAAAAGCTTGTCCAGCAGTCGCCACGGCTGCTCGGGAAGAGACTCCCCTACTAGCGAGTGGAAGAACTATGGCTAAATTGGCACATTTGCAAGAGCTGTGGAAAGCCGAGCAATTTGACGATGCATTGCAGTTGGTCGATCAATTACTCGCCGATTCGGCAGAGTGCCCCTACCTTTTGGTTACGCGGGGCATTCTGATACAACTGCTGGATCACAAGAACGGCCCACCTTTGAGCGAGGCCGAACAGAACTTTCTAACCGCGTTGAGCCTAGCGCCCGGAAACCTCGATGCCATGGAGGAATTGGCCCATTACTACGATGCCGTTGCGCCTAACCCGGACAAGGCGAAGTTTTATGCTGCCGAGTATCTTAAGAAAGCGGAGCCAGCACTTGAGAAAATCCGTTCAATCCTTAGCGACGGGTCCTGACGCACACGCGCACGCACGCGAGCACAGATGATGCGAACGGGGCGGGTGGCCCGGACAGAGCCGGGCAGAGTTTTTGGGTGCCCCAGGTTTCGGGTTTGGAAACCTGGGTCTTGCCGTTTTCCCCCACTTCCATCAGTGCTTTCAGTCGAGAGCGCTGCGCG
>Ga0335073_10010024_pt1 | contig 13297 bp, 9 predicted proteins | sample Lox_Sample_22_FD_207093 | JGI IMG/M metagenome (GOLD analysis project Ga0335073, IMG submission 207093) | Soil microbial communities from Loxahatchee National Wildlife Refuge, Florida, United States - Lox_Sample_2.2 | ecosystem: Environmental > Terrestrial > Soil > Wetlands | place: USA: Florida...
CTCGGCCTCGACGGTGGCGGGGGTGCCGCGCGTGAAGCTGCCGCGCGCGCAGACCGGCTCGCAGGCGGCGACGAAGCCCAAGGGGTGGCAGACCGCGGACGACCTCGACCTCAAGACGACGGATCTGAAGACGGTCGAGCTCAAGAAGAAGGCCATCGGGCCCGCGGCCGCGCGGACGGAGCTGCCCACCCGGATCGGCGCGGGCCGCACCGAGGCGCCGACCCGCATCGGCGCTCCCGCTGGCGAGGCGGAAACCGAGGTCGGTGAGCCGGCCGCGCCACAGTTCCCGGACGACACGCCGGAGGAGATCTCGGTGCCGAGCCGGCGCTTCCGCTTGCCGCCGCTGCCCTCGCCCGGCGCGCGGCGGCTGCTCGCCCGGCTGGGGCTGGCCGGGGTGGCCGCTGCCCTGGCCATCGCCGCCCTCCCGACCCTCCGGGGCTGGGTCTCGGCCGGACGCGCGCTCACGTCCCGCCCCGCCGGGAGCGACGCCGGCTGCTTGCTGTGCGGTCTCGTGCCCCAGGACGAGGGGAAGCTGACGCTCGTCACCGAGCCCGCGGCGACGGTGTACCTGGGCCAGGAGGCGCTCGGCTCGACGCCGCTCGTGGAAGCGCCGCTGGCCTCGGGCCACCTGATCCTCCGGGTGGTCAACGACTCCCTGGCGCTCGACGAGCAGATCCCGGTCGACGTGAAGCCGAACAAGCTCACCACGGTGCAGCGCACGTTCTCGCAGGGCACCGCGGCGCTGGCGGTGCCGAAGGGGCACTCCTACGCGGTCTACTTCCGCGACAAGGCGCTGGGGCGCGTCCCCGGCCCGCCCATCCAGATGGTCGAGGGAAGCCACGTGCTCACCCTCGTCGACGAGGAATCCGGCCAGCGCCAGCAGCGCACCGTCGAGGTGAAGGTGCCCAAGCAGCGCGCGACCCGCGCGACTCCGTGACGAAAGCGGCGAAGCCCGCGGGTCCGAAAACGAGCGTGCCCCGCGGTCCGTGGTATTGTCGAAATCGGTGGCACCCGCGGCCGTCGACCCGATCGAGGAGACGCACATGAGACTGGGCTGGTTCGTCCTTCTGCTGGGCGCGGCGGCGTGCTCGTCGACGCCTGGGGTGTCGGGCAACAGCGGCGGGGCCGTCTGCGGCGGCTCGCACACGACCTGCCAGGTGAGCTCCGACTGCTGCTCGCGCAGCTGCGAGAACGGCGAGTGCGCCGCGAGTGCGGCCACCGGCGGCCGGACCGCCGGACAGACGGGCGGCGGCAGCGCGACGGCTACCTCCGGGGCGAGCAACGGCACGGCGAGCGCCGGCACGGCCGGCGACGGCGGTCAGACGAGCGGCGAGGACGGAGGCAGCGGCGGCACCGGCGCCACCAGCGCCGGCACCGGCGGCTCGGGCGCGACGTCGGCCGGCGCTTCCGGGGGCTCGAGCACCGGCGGCCCCCCCACGGGCGGCTTCGGCGGCAGCGGCGGCGGCTGCAACTACACGCTGAGCGGGAGCTGCCAGCCCCTCGCCGCCACCTGCACGACGGCGGCCGACTGCTGCGACAGCGTGCAGTGCCTCGGAGGCCTCTGCTGCGTCGCCGCCGGCGACTGCTGCAACGGCGACGACGATTGCTGCCTGGGCTACTGCGACAACAACGATACTTGCACCTGCGACCCTCCGGGCGTCGCCTGCGCGAGCGACGCCGACTGCTGCGCGGGAAGCTGCACGGACGGCGTTTGCGGCAGCACGACCATCGGCAGCAGCTGCTCGCAGGCCAGCGACTGCTTCACCAACGTCTGCACGAACGGCAAGTGCGCCTGCGGCGTGAGCGCCTGCCGCCAGAGCGCGGATTGCTGCAGCGGCACCTGCCAGGCCACCGGCTCCTGCCAGTGCGGCGGCACGGCCGACGCTTGCGCGACGAACACCGACTGCTGCAGCCTGAGCTGCACCGGCGGCACGTGCGCCTGCCTGGCCGTCAACGGCGCCTGCTCCACCAACTCGCAATGCTGCGACCAGATGTCCTGCGTGAGCGGCGCGTGCCAGTGCGAGTCGTCGGGCTACGAGTGCTCCACCGGATCGAGCTGCTGCAGCGGCAGCTGCGTGGGCAACCGCTGTCAGTGAGCCAGCGATTCAACCCGGGCTAGGAGCAGACGCCGCCGTCGCAGCTGCTGCTGCAGCACTCGTAGGCAAAGGCCTCGCTGCACGCCATGCCGGAGGGCTGGCAGGCACAGCTGCCCGAGGTGCAGACCGCGGTGCAGCACTCGCCATTCTGAGAGCAGGTTCCGCCGAGCTCGGTGCAATGGCAGGCATCGCCCTGGCAGCTGCCGGCCCCGCCACAGCATTCGGCGTCGGAACGGCACTGTCCCTGGGTGGAGCAGCAGGTCCCGGAGATGCAGAACTGCTGGACCCCGCACTGGGCGTTCGACGTACACGTCTGCGCCGGCGGGATGCAGAAGCCGCCGGCCGCCACCCCGGTGCAGCAAGGCCCGTTGGCGGCGGACAAGGTCTCGATGCAGCAGGTCCCGGCGTCGCACCCGAGGCCGGAGCAGCAGTCCGAAGCCGTGCCGCAGCTCGAGCCGGCGCCCGGACAGCCTCCCGTCGTTCCCCCGGAGGAGCTCCCGCCGCCGGTGGAGCTGCCGCCGGTCGTGCCGCTCCCGGTGGTCGTGCCGCTGCTCTGCCCGCCGGTGCTGGAGCCCGCGCCGGTGTTGCCGGCGGTGCGCCCGCTGGTCGTGATGCGGGAGCCGGTGGACGAGCCAATCCCGCCGGTGGTGCCGCCGGTGCCCTGGCTACAGCCAAAGGCGCCGAAGACAGCGATGAGCGGGAGCCGCTTGATCAATGAGCGCATGTGGGAACCCTTCCTGGGCGCACATCGTAGCAGATCGGTGGCCAGTGCCAACCCGCATGAGTTGCATAGTGACACGACGAATCTTGCGGACCTGGAGCATCTGCCGGTCGGTACCCGCCGACGGTCGACCCGGAAAATCGGGCGGTTGAGGGCTGGAGCAGCGCCGCTCGCTCGGTATGCGCCTTGCTACGAAAGCAGCTGGATTGGCCTACTTCGGAGGTTAGCGTGACCCGTCTGGCTCTGATTGCGCCGCTGGGGATCTTGTTCGCCTGGTCCGGCTCCTGGACCTGCGGAAGCTACACGCTGCCGGACGGCGGCACCTCGCCCTTCAACCCCAACCCCGGCCTCACGAGCGGCGGCACCGGCGGCGGCGGGGGCGTCACGGCGCAAGACGCCTCCGTGGTCTACGACCCCGACTCCGGCAGCCAGTTCGGCGTCATGGCCGGCCCGGACGGCGGCGTCACCGTGGGCGTCGCGGCGAGCTTCTCGTCGAACTTCGTCTACATGTCGAACTCCGGCGATGGCACCATCTCGCGCATCGAGATTCCCACGGCCGGCGCCCCCTACGAGCGCGCCCGCTACTTCTCGATCGTGCCGGTCGACAACCACAACATCAACGTCTCCGGCATCTGGGGCGGCGAGCTGAACCAGGGAGGCGCGATCTCGCCCTCGCGCACGCTCGTCGATCGGAGCGGCAACGTCTGGGTGGCGCTGCGAGCGCCCGGCGAGCAGGCCGGCATCACCGAGATCGTCGACGTGGGTGACAGCATCGCCCAGTGCACCCCTCGCTGCCACCAGCGCAATCTCTTGAAGCCCGGCCAGACCTTCACGGAGGGCGTGCCCCTGAACCTCTCCGCCGGAGGCACCGTCACGCTCAGCCCGCCGACCGTGATCCGAGCGAACTCGACCTACGCCAGGACGTACTACTGCGAGGACGTGGGCTCCGATGGCACGCATGGCAACGACGCGAACGACCCCCGCAACTACGACGACTGCCTCAAGATGTCGATCCCGCTCGGCGATCCAACCCCCGACCCCAACGCCGATCCCTTGAACCTCACGCGGGGCACGAGCTTCGGCCGCGCCGCCGCCATGAGCCCGAACTGCAACCCGGCCACCGAGCAGTGCGACGTGTGGCTCGGCATGTGGAACGGCGCGGCCGACGTTCACCTCGGCTACTCCTCGCCCTACGTGGGTGGAGCGCCGTACGACGTGGTGGCAGTCCATCCGACGGGCGTCAATCCATACGGCATGACGGTCGACTGCGCCGGCATCGTCTGGTCCGGCCCGGTCGCCGACGGCACCCTCGCCGCGGTGACCACCGTGCCGCTGAACGACGTCGACGCCGGCCTGAGCATCCCCGGCGACGTCGTGCTCACCAACTTCCACGGATTCCAGGGCATCCCCAACCGGTCGACGTGCCAGCAGTACGGCATCTCGTCGGACATCAAGGAGCGCATCTGGATCGCGAGCTGGGGCGCCGGTCCGTACGCCTGCTCGTTCAACGCGGGCGCGCTGCTGAACGACTATGCCGCGTACATGGACGGCGGGCTCTCCAACGCCCAGATCGACGCCGATCTGTCGGCCGCCTGGCACACCTACTCGCTGCCCGGCACGTACGGCGGCATGGGCCGCGGCATCAACACGGACAAGGATGCCAACGTGTTCGAAGCGTTCTACAGCGCGGCGAACGACGGCGCGCACGCCACCTCGTTCAATCCGGACATCGTGGGCGGCGTCGCCTGCGGCTCCCCGAACGCCGGAGGCGCCCCCTGTCCGAACGGGAAGCTAAACTGGGACGTGAACCACGGCAGCGGGAAGGGCCCGGTCGGCATCGACCTCGACGCCAATGGTAACGCCTGGGTGGGCAACTACGACGGCGCCTCGGCCATCGAGTTCCTCGGGACCACCGGCGCGTTCCAGTACGAGGTGCCGATCGGCAACAACGTGTACTCGTACTCCGACTTCTCCGGGTACGCGCTGCGCAACATCACGCTCGCCTCGGGCCTCGTCACGCAGCAATTCAACGGCTGCGGCAGCGGCCCCGAGTTCACGCAGTGGCAGGAGCTGACCTACGGCGTCACGACCCCGCCGGGCACCGACGTCGAGATCCAGGTCCTCGCGACGAACTCGCTCAATCCGGCGGTCCTCGCCACGGAGACCCCGATCACGGTGTGCAAGTCGGTCCAGGACGGCAACTGCACGGCGGGCGTCTGCACGCCGTGCGGCAACCCCATCAACCTGCACAACTACGACGTGCCCGCGGGCGAGTACCTCCTCGTCGACGTGGTGCTCTTCCCGAAGATCTGCTCGCAGAACGGCGGCGCGTCGTCCCAGGGCAAGCCCACCCTCTGGTCGCTGTCCGTCACGAAGAACTGCGGCTCGAACTGATCTTCAGCGGCGCGCGCAGGCGCCCTCGAAGCCCTGCGCGCACGCCCGTTCGGACAGCTCGGCCGGCGAGGCCCGGGTCAGCTTCAGGCCCTTGCTGCCGACCAGGATGATCGGGTAGTCGGCCAGGGTCGGCGGCGCGTGCGCGGGCGAAGCGGCCCCGCTCGCGAGACCCTCTGCGTTGCTGCAGGCCGGCTGGAAACCCAGCCGGCAGCCCCGCGCCATCAAGCTCTGGGCGAGCGGGGGACTGACCTTCGCCAAGGACAGGGCCAGCTCGTTGCAGGCCCAGCCCGAGCCCCCCTGGCAGTACTCGTTCTCCATGTCCGCGAGGCGGACGCAGGCGCGCGCCTTCCCCTCCTGGCACGCGTTCTCCCAGAAGGGCAGCCACTGGCCCGGGAAGTCGTCGCCCACGGCCTGCACCGAGCTCATCAGCGCGAACACGCAGGCCCAGACGCCCATGTAGGCGACGTTTCGCCGGCGGCCCAGCACGGCCGGGCCGAGGCGCGCCGGGTCGAGCCGGCGCAGGAGCTTCGACTGCGCCGCCCGATCGATCCAGCGGACCGACAGGTTGAGCAGCGGCACCGCGAGGAGCTTGCTGTAGAACGCCGTCCCCAGCGCCTCCAGCGCGATGAAGCTCGCCCCGTAGAGGACGCCGAAGATGATCCGCCCCAGCTCCGTCCGCGGCGAGGTCGACGGGTCGGTGAACAAGAGGAGCATGGCCAGAAAGACGGCGATGGGGATGTACGAGTCGTAGACGAAGTACGTCCCGGTCACGTGGAGGTACGCCACCCCGAAGGCCCAGGCGGTGAGCACCGCCGAGAGCGTCATCGACGTCACGCCGAAGAAGAACTGCACCGGCAGCGCGACCAGGAAGAGGAACAGGTACATGTGCGGCGGCCAGAACTGCGAGAACGAGATCTCGAGCACCCAGCTGGTGCTCGTCCAGTGGCCCAGGATGAGGACCAGCGAGGCCACCGCCAGGGGGAACGAGGACGGGTTGAAGATGTGCGTCCGGCGGCCGTCCTTGCGCCAGCGGACCAGCTCCTTCACCGCGAAGCCCGCGGCCAGCGTCACGAACTGCAGGTAGAACCAGTCGGGCTTGAACCAGAGGAAGAGGTTGGCGCTGAGCACGACCGGGAACGGACCGAAGCCCAGCGTGTAGCTCTCGCGCCGCGACCAGCTCAGCAGGATGTCGAACGCGTAGGCGAACAGAAGCTGCGCGAGGATCAGGTAGGCGAAGCGGTAGACCTCGTCCCAGTAGAGACCCCAGTACAGGTAGATGGACGTGTGGATGCAGGCCTGGATCCAGTGCTGCTTGCGGATCTCGACGTGCAGGAAGAGCCGGCGGCCCTTCACGACCGACACCCAGAGGACGCCGATCCAGGCCACGAGCGCGCCGGCGGCCCCCAGGACGCTCCACAGCAGGACGGGGTTGGCGCGGATCGAAGGGAGCGCCGCGTAGCCCCCGAGCGCGGCCGCGAAGCCCAGCGGCAGGAGCAGCAGGCGGGCCGGAGTCGACTCCGCGCGCTCCGTCATCGCGATCCGCGGCCGTCGCCGCCGGACGCTCCGCGATCGATCGTCAGCTGGATGGGCTCGAAGCCGTTGCCGGAAAGGGTCACGCCGAAGAAGGCGACGTTGGCCTTCGGCCCCACCTGCCAGTCGGCCACCCATCGGTGCGGACCGACCTGGCGGGCCGTGGCGCGCGAGACGTCGTCGTCGTCGTCGTCGTCGGCGTCCTTGTCGTCGCGGTGGGCGCTGCCGGCCTGGATGATCAGCGCGCCGCCGGGCCAGTCGGCCTGCAGGTGGTAGCTCTCGCCGGGCTTCGCCTCGAACGACCAGTAGTGACGCGCCGCCGTGACCTCGAACGGCTTGCCGAGCGGGACCCGCTGCCCGCCGAGGATGGAGAGCTCGTGCTTGCGGCAGGCCGAGAGCGCCAGAGCCGCCAGGGCGGCGAGGGTGAGGGTCCGCCGCGCGCTCAATGGAAGTTCGGCGCCGGGCAATCGTAGTCGAGCTGCAGCCAGCGCAGCGTCGGCGACAGGCCGCTCTCGGTGCAGCTCGGGCCCGAGAGGCGCGCGGTCACGCGGGCATACTGCGTCGCGGGCAGGGCGGCGGAGGCGAGCGAGGCCACGCTCGGGCACGTCGCCGCCGAGGCGCAGGTCCAGCTGCCGAGGATCGGCGCGCCGCCGCCGGTGAACGCGGAGGGATCGTCGGCCACGTCCACCTCGAACGCGATGTCCGTGCCCGCAGGGATCACCGCGCCGTACCCGAGCCCCTGCCATTCGGTCTCGGTGGGCGACGGGCAGCCCGCGAACACCTGCTGGTAGGCGCCCGCGGGCTGCGTGATCTTGCGGAGCGCGTAGCCGGTGAAGTCCGAGTACGAGTACACGTCGCCCGGATCCGTGGGGCCGGCGAGCGGCGTGTCGCCCGCGGCGAAGGGCGGCAGCGGCTGGCCCGTGGCGGCGGTCAGGCCGACCACGCCGGGGTTCGTGCCGCCGCGCTGCGCCACCCACGGGTTGCCGTCCTGATCGAGGTCCACCCCGATCGAGCCCGCGCCGTACGGCACGCCCGAGGCGCCCTGGAACGCCCACAGGCAGGGGCTGTCGCCGTTGGCGCCGCACGCGCTGCCGGACCCGTCGTAGGTGAACGCGATCAGCCCCGGGATGCTGCCGGCGTTGAAGCCGTTGTCGCTCACCGCGAGGTACACGACGCCGTTCACGTCGGCCACGATGCCGCGGCCGTTCCCGGAGGGGAACACGTTGTAGAAGGGGAACGCCTTCCAGTCGGTCTCCATCAGGGCCTGCGCCTGGGCCTGCGGCAGCGCCCCCGCCCCGCCCGGCTGCAGCGCGGCCTGGGCCTGGAAGGCGCGGTAGTCGAAGGCGCAGGCGCCGCTCATCGAGTTGCCCGAGGCGGGCAAGAGGCCGGTCCACACGCGCTGCTCGAGATCCACGGCGATGCCGTAGCCGAGGCACTTGCCGCCGAACTCGGCCACGTCGGGCATCGTCTGCGTCTGCCCGTTGCCGTCGACGTACTGCCACTGGCTCACGATCTTGTCGGTGTCGGTGTCCACGCCCACGCGCGCCGGGCCCGCCTCCTGCGTGCCCCACAGGACGCCCTCGCAGTCGATGGCCGCGCCGTACATCCCGTAGCTCGTGAGCCCGGTGTCGATGACGTTGGTGACGCTGAAGTTCGAGCCGTGCCCGAGGTGCAGCAGGTACGCCGTCTCGGTGTGCGGCTCGGTGAGGCCCACGTACACGTCGCAGAGCTGGCCCGGGCCCTCGAAGCCGCCGCAGTTCTTCGAGATGGCGAGCCCGCGCGGCGCGAAGCGATCCTGCCCGAGGCCGGCGGTCTGCTCGAGCGGCAGGTCGTAGCCGTTCGGTGAGCCCACCGGCACGGTGAACTGCGCGCAGTCGTCGTAGTTCGTGAGGTCGGTGACGTCGGAGGGGTCGTGCGCGAAGCCGTCCTGGCACGGGTGCGCCCACACGTCGGGGGCGTACTGCTGGCCGGCGCCCGGCAACAGCGCCTCGTGCGGCGAGATGGTGGCCACCCCGCCGTCCTTGAGCGGCAGCGCGTAGCCGGAGGTGAACGGCGCCGGGCTGCCGTCGGGCAGGGCCCAGCCCAGGCGGTTCTTGCAGCGGGGCGCGCACTGCTCGGGGTGGTCCACGAAGTTCGCGATGTAGGTGACCGAGCCCTGCACGAACACGCCGTTCGCGTTGCCGCCGGGATCGCCGGGGCCGAGGTACTTGCCGTTGCCGGGCGTGCACGCGTACCAGTCGCACTGGCCGCGGTTCGCGACGAAGACGCCGCCGTTGAGGTCGACGACGGTCCGGGAGGGCGCGTTGTCGTAGAAGGTGCTGGTCACGTCCACCAGGCACGTGGTGGGCTGCCCCGCGTCGCACAGCGGCCGGCCGCCGTTGTCCACCGGCACCACGCTCGGGTAGCGGGCCAGCTCGAGGCCGGTGTCCGTGTCCACGCGCGAGACGAACGAGGTGTCGGCGTTCTGGCCGGAGTTCGCCTGGTAGGCGAAGTGCGACTTGAAGTTGGCCACCGTGCCCAGCACGACGCCGCCGCCGTCCGGCAGCTCGTCGAGCCCCGCTCCCGCGCCCCCGTCGAGCGAGGCCACCGTGACCGGCGTCTGGTGCGGGCCGTACTGCGAGCCGGCGTCGACCTGCCCGGTGCCGCCGCCGCTCGAGCCGCCGCTCGCCGTGCCGCCGCCGCCCGTCGAGGCCGAGCCGCTGGACGCCCCGCTGGTCGAGCCGCCGCTGCCCGACGTCGCGCCGGTGCCGGGCGTGCTTTTGCAGCACGCGGCCACGAGAAGAGCCCCGCCCAGCACGAGCCAGCGACGCATGTGGAGGACCTAGCTGCGCGCGCCCGCGGCGTCGAGCGCCTTGCCGATCTGGGTGACCGCGACGTTCGGATCGAAGGGCTTCTTGAGGATGTCGTCCGCGCCGAGCTTGCGGTAGGTCTCGGCTTCCTTGTCGCTCATGCGCGCGGACATGAGCACCAGGTAGGTCTTCTTCCAGTGCGGGTGCGCCTTCACCAGGCGGCACACGTCCGCGCCGTTGATCTTCGGCATGTAGATGTCGAGCAGGAGCGCGTCCGGGTCGTAGGCGGTCATCTTGCGGAAGACCTCCTCGCCGTCGACCGCGTAGCCCACCTCGTAGCCCGCCTCCTCGAACGCGGACGTCAACGCGTCGAGCAGCGCCGTGGAGTCGTCGACGATGAGAACCGAACGCTTCTTGGACGGGGTGGGCGCGGAAGCCATGGACCCGTCGAGCATAGCACTCTTCCGGGGACGGGCAAGCCGTTCGTCAGCGGGCCGCAGGCGCGCCCTTGGGGGCCCGCGCGTCGAGCCACGCCACCATGTCCGCCATCACCTGCGCCTTCTCCGGCTCGTGCAAGAGGTCGTGGTAGAGCCCCGGGTACAGCTTCAGCGTCTTGTCCTTCGACGAGGCGCGCGCGACGAGCTCGCGGCTGCCCTCGGGGTTCGTGAGGCGGTCCTCCGTGCCGTGCATGTCGAGGAGCGGCACGCGCACGTCTTCCATGTGCGCCTCGATGCGCTCGAAGGCGCGCAGCAGCTCGGCCGCCGTGCGCGCCGGCCCCGGCTTGTGGTCGACCAGCGGGTCCACCTTCATGGCGGCCACGACGGCCGGGTCGCGCGAGAAGTCCTCGTCTTTCAGGTCCAGCACCTTCAAGTGCGGCGCCACCGCGCTCAGGATCTTGGTCGCGCCGATGAGGAAGCGCGAGACGCCCGCGCCCGGCTTCAGCGCCGGCCCGGAGAGCACCAGCCCCGCGAGGTCGGGCTGCCGGGTGATGGTCCAGAGCGCGGCGATGCCGCCGCCCATGCTGTGGCCGAAGAGGAACACCGGCCGGCCGGGCTCGCGCTGCCGCACCAGCTTCATGAACGCGTCCAGGTCGTCGAGGTACTGGTCGAACGAATCCACCCAGACGCGCTCGCCCGGCGATTCGCCGTGGCCGCGCAGGTCGAAGGCGTACACCGCGAAGCCGCGATCGACCAGCGCCTGCGCCAGCGCCGCGTAGCGGCTCGAGTGATCCTTCAGCCCGTGCAGCACCACGAGCACCGCCCGCGCGGGCCCCGCCGGCCGCCAGGCCTGATCGTAGAGCTCCAGGCCCCCTGCCCCGGCGAAGCGGCCCTCCTCGTGCACGAGGGGCTGCGCGGCCGCCGAGGCCGATGCGATCGTGAGTCCCACCGCTGCGAGCGCGCCGCGCATCCGTGCCGCGGACGCTAGCACATGGTACAGGACGGTGGCCATGCCGAGCGTCGATCAGGACTACGTGATGCGCATGATCCAGGAGCTGGCGGCCTTCCTGCGCCGCGTGCGCGACCTGTTGCGCCTCGGCCGGGCGCAGGAGGCGCTCGACGAGATCCAGGCCAGCTGCCAGGCGTTCATCGGGATGGACGCCCGCGTGCTGGCGCTGCTCGACGCGCGCACGCTGCTCGACCAGCTCGGCTCCCCGGAGAAGGCCGGCGCCGCCGCGGCGCTCTTCGCCGCGCAGGGCGACGCCTACGAGTCGCTCGGCGAGCCGGAGCGCGCCCGGGAGGCGCGGCGCCGCGCGCTGGAGCTGTACCTCGAGATGCAGCTCGCCGGCACGCCGCCCGACGCGCCGGGAGTGGCCAGGGCGCGCGAGCTGCTGGCGCTCGAGGCCATGCCCCTCGACGACCGGCAGCGGCGCGCGGCGGCGCTGCTGCGAGCCGTGCCGTAGCGTCAAGCGGCACGGCCGCTTGCTTGTGAGGCGTGCGCCGCCGTGGTATTTCGTGGGTTATTCCACTCTGACAGGGAGAAGCACATGCGCGCGTTCGTCCCGGCCCTCGCCGTCGCCGTCCTCGGCTTCGTGGCCGAAGGTTGCAACGTGACGCCCCAGGAGCAGCCGCCCCCGCCCACGAGCGGCGGCGCGGCAGGCGGCAACAGCGGAGGCTGCACCACGCGCTGCGGGAACAACGGCAGCAGCACCGGCAGCGAGGGGAACGGCGCGAGCTCGAGCTCGACGGGAGGCTCGGGGAGCACGGGCGGGACGACGGGAGCGGCGGCGTCGTCCAGCGGGTCGGGTTCGACCGGCGGCTCAGCCTCGGCCGGCACCACGAGCGGCGGGAGCACGGGAGCACCGGATGGAGGGCCGCTCACGGTGGGGGGGGTCACGTTCGTCTCGGTGAGCTACCCCACGGAAGGCACGAACGGCTCGGCGGCCTTTCTGGGCGTCAACTACAACGCGACGTACACCATCAACCCGGTTGCCACGTTCCTGTTCCGCGTGGAGGATCCGACGGGCAAGATTGGCGTCCCGAAGACGCCCGTGACCTTCTCCATCAACACCGCCACGCAGCAGATTGGCGCCAGCCTCGTCGCGTCCTCCCAGTGCACCGCCGTGGGCTCGAACGGGACCTCTGCGGGTCCTTGTCTGAGCGACGACAACGGCGAGGTCACCATCGTGCTGGCCTCCGGCCACTATTCGGGCGGCGTGACCGTGACCGCCTCCGTGACGCTCTCGGACGGCTCGGTCGCGAGCGCCCAGGGCGTGTCCAACGTGGTGGGAACACAGCCGAGCGTGGCCACGTCGACCCTCATTTGCAGTCCGGTGAACCTCCCCGCCTTCGTGGGCAGCGGCGGCGACCTGCCCTGCGCCAGCCAGGCAAATCAGACGGGGCTGCAGACCACCTGCACCATCAAGCTGGCCGATCGCTTCAACAATCCCATCGGGGTCGTGGTTTCCGTGCAGTTCTTCACGGAGGCCGGCACCTGGGTGAGCGACCAGGTCCAGACCGGTCAGACGATCGGTCAAACGACTTTGCCGCTCAACGAAGCGCAGAACACCTTGAGCACGAGTGGTCTCTTGCCCGAGGAGGTCACCCCACTCGGAGCGTCGGCCGCCAACCCGACTGGCGAGCCTTCCTATACGGGCACGTGCTCCGGCGTGCCCTGGGTCTACTGCCCGCGCGACGGCCTCGTCACCATCGTCGCGGTCTTCACCGGCGAAGAGCCGTTCACCGATCACGCGGGCACTGGCTACTGGGAACCAGGGGATGCCTGGGTCGACATGCCCACGCCCTTCGTCGATTCCAACGACAACTCGGTCTGGGATCCGGGCGAGTTCTGCTTCGGCGGCGCGCAGGGCATTTGCCCGGGACCGAATCACCAGTGGGACGGCGACGATGCGGTCTGGATCGAGACGCGAGTCGTGTTCACCGGTGATCCCCTTGTGTTCGGCAACGGAGGCCCCCAGATCTCGAACTGGTTCAGTCCCGCCTCCACCGGGACCAACTCTTTCACCGTGGCGAAGGGCGCGCCGATCACCGGCCACATCCTCTGGGCCGACATGAACATGAACATGCCTGCGGGAGCCACCACGGACTGCGACACCCTGCAGTCGAGTCAAGCGTGCGACACCCTCTACGGCGTGACGATGTATGGATCCAGTTGCTCGACCGCGCCCACAGTGACCTACCAGGGCCCCAGCGGTGCCGGGGGCGACGCCTTGGGGCTCGACTTCGCGCGGTTCGGCCTACCCGCGAGCGGTAACCCGGACTGCGACGCTGGCTACTACGTCGACGACGCCGGCGCCCAGGTTGCGAATC
>Ga0335073_10010025_pt1 | contig 13296 bp, 13 predicted proteins | sample Lox_Sample_22_FD_207093 | JGI IMG/M metagenome (GOLD analysis project Ga0335073, IMG submission 207093) | Soil microbial communities from Loxahatchee National Wildlife Refuge, Florida, United States - Lox_Sample_2.2 | ecosystem: Environmental > Terrestrial > Soil > Wetlands | place: USA...
AGCCCGGCTACGGCCAGCCCGGCTACGGCCAGCCCGGCTACGGCCAGCCCGGCTACGGCCAGCCCGGCTACGGCCAGCCCGGCTACGGCCAGCCCGGCTACGGCCAGCCCGGCTACGGCCAGCCCGGTTACGGCCAGCCCGGTTACGGCCAGCCCGGTTACGGCCAGCCCGGCTACGGCCAGCCCGGCTACGGCCAGCCGCCGGGCGGGTACCCGCCCGGCGCGTGAACCGCGCCGCTCAGAACGACAGCTGGTAGCCGGCCGAGCGCAGGTGGCCGATGACGCCGGCGCAGTGCTCCGGCCCCCTGGTCTCGACCTGCAACAGCACCTCGACCTCGTCCACGCGCAGGCCGGGCGTGACCCGCTCGTGCATCACGTCGAGGACGTTGGCGCCGAGCCCCGCGACTTCGGCGAGCAGCGTGGCCAGACCGCCGGGCCGGTCCGGGATCCGGCAGCGGAAGGTCAGGTAGCGTCCCGCCGCGGCCAGGCCCTGCCGCAGCACCTTGGCCAGCAGCAACGGGTCGATGTTGCCGCCGGACAGAACGACCACCACCGGCGGCTCGAACGCCTCCGGGTGCTCCAGCAGTGCGGCAACGGCCGCAGCGCCGGCCGGCTCGACGACCTGCTTGGACCGCTCCAGGCAGAGCAGCAGCCCGCTGGAGAGGCTGTCCTCGGACACGGTCACGACCGCGTCCGCGTACTCGGCGAGCACGCAGAAGGCCAGCTCCCCCGGCTTGGCCACGGCGATGCCGTCGGCCATCGTGTGCCCGGGGGTGCATGCGACCGGGTGGCCGGCGGCGAACGACGCCGGGAACGGCGCCACGGCGTCCGCCTGCGCGCCGACTACCCTGATCGCCGGTCTCAGTCCCTTGGCGGCGATCGCGATGCCCGCGGCAAGCCCGCCGCCGCCCACCGGTACCGCGATCGTGCGCACGTCCGGGCACTGCTCGACGATCTCCATGCCGACGGTTCCCTGGCCGAGCACGACGTCCGGGTGCTCGAAGGGGTGGATGAATACCGACCCGTTCTCCGCGGCCAGTTCCTTCGCCCGGGCCAGCGCGTGCTCCACCGCGGTGCCGTGCAGGATGACCTCGGCCCCGTAGGACCTGGTGGCCTCGATCTTGGGCAGCGGCGCGCCCTCGGGCATGACGACGGTCGTCTTGGTGCCGAGCAGGCCGGCGGCGAAGGCCACTCCCTGCCCGTGATTGCCCGCGCTGGCCGCGACCACGCCGCGGCCGCGCTCGGCGTCGGACAGCCGGGAGATCCGCAGGTAGGCCCCGCGGGCCTTGAAGGACCCGGTCCGCTGCAGGTTCTCGCACTTCAGGTAGACCGGGCCGCCCATGCGCTCGGACAGCGCCCGCGACGCCAGCACCGGCGTCTGCGGCAGGATCGGCTTGATGACCTCGCGCGCTGCGGCCACGTCATCGAGGCCCAGGCGAGGAGTGGTCGTGGTCATGCATGAAGTCTGGCACCGGCGCCGGACTCAGTCGGCCGCCCAGTACCGGTCGCCCGCCAGGAACAGCGCGGCCGCCCCGACCAGGCAGGCGTCCTGGCCCAGCGCGGCCGGCACCACCTGGACCCTTTGCGCGAAATCGAGCCTTGCGTGCGCGTGCAGCGCCTCCTGCAGCGGCCCGAACAGCAGCGCGCCCGCCTGGGAAAGCCCGCCGCCGACCGACACCACCTCCAGGTCGCACAGGTGGGTGGCCGACGCGATCGCGATGCCCAGGGCGCGCCCCGCCCGGCGCATCGCGGCCACGCCGAGCGGGTTCCCGCCGGCGCCGTCCTCGGCCAGGTCCCTGGCCGTGGCGTCCGGCTGGCCGGCGCGCCACCCCTGCCCTCGGGCCCAGGCAACCAGCGCGGGCCCGCGCGCGATCGCCTCGAGGCAGCCGCGGCCCCCGCACGAGCACTCCGGCCCGGCCGGGTCGACCACCACGTGCCCGATGTGCCCGGCGTTGCCCGACGCGCCCCCGATGAGGCGGGAGTCCACGATGAGCCCGCCGCCAACCCCGGTCGAGACCACCATCCCGAGCACGTTGTCCCTGCCCTGGCCCGCGCCCCGCCAGTGCTCACCGGCCACCAGGCAGATCGCGTCGTTGTGCACCCGGACCGGAGACCCGGCGAACAGCTCCCGCAGCCTGGCGCGGAGCGGGAACGACCGCCAGGCCGGGATGTTCAGCGGCGACACGACGCCGGCCGGCCATTCCATCGGCCCGCCGCACCCGACGCCGATGCCGGAAAGACCGTCGACCTCGCGGACCCCGGCCGAGGCCAGCACCCGGCCGAGCAGCCCGCACAGCGCGCGCCACAGCAGCTCCGGGTCGGGCTCGCGCGGGGTCGGCATCTGGGCCGACGCGATCAGCCACCCGTCCCGCGCGACCACCGCGGCGGCCAGCTTGGTGCCGCCGACATCAACGGCGAGCACAGGCCTCCGGTCCGCCACGCCGGCCTCCCCGGGATGCGCATACGGCCAACATGCACATAGTGTCTATGGGTGACGCGAAAGAGCGAACCCACGACAGCGAAAGCCCAGTCAGCCTCCCCAGCAGCCTCGACCCTAGGCGAACTTCGCGCCAGCGATCACGAGTTCGCCACGGTGAAGCAGGAAATCCGGCGGAACCTGCTGGCCCGGATGCGCGCGGGTGAAGATGCCTTTCCCGGGATCATCGGCTTCGGCCAGTCGGTCCTGCCGCACCTGGAGCGGGCCATCATCGCCGGTCACGACGTGATCCTGCTCGGCGAGCGCGGCCAGGGCAAGACCCGCCTGATCCGGACGCTCACCGGCCTGCTCGACGAGTGGACGCCGGCGGTCGCCGGATGCGAGATCAACGACCACCCGTTCGCCCCGGTGTGCGCGCGCTGCCGCCGCCTCGCGGCCGAGCTCGGCGACGAGCTGCCGGTCACCTGGCGTCATCGCGACGACCGGTACGGCGAGAAGCTGGCCACGCCGGACACCAGCGTGGGCGACCTGATCGGGGACATCGACCCGGTCAAGGTGGCCGAGGGCCGGACGCTCGGCGACCCCGAGACCATTCACTTCGGCCTGGTGCCGCGGACCAACCGCGGCATCTTCTGCCTGAACGAGCTGCCCGACCTGGCCGAGCGCATCCAGGTGGCGCTGCTCAACGTGCTGGAGGAACGCGACATCGGGGTCCGCGGCTACGCACTCCGGCTGCCGCTCGACCTGGTTCTGGTCGCGAGCGCGAATCCCGAGGACTACACCAACCGCGGGCGGATCATCACGCCGCTGAAGGACCGGTTCGGCGCCGAGATCCGCACCCATTACCCGGTGTCGCTGGACGCCGAGCTCGCGCTGATCGGACAGGAGTCGCAGGTGGCCTGGGACCGCGCGGAGCCCGGCGCGGTCCTGCCCGCGCACCTGGTCCAGGTGATCGCGAGGTTCACCCGGCTGGTGCGCGCCTCGCCCGCGGTGGACGCCCGGTCGGGCGTGTCGGCCAGGTTCGCCATCGCGGCGGCCGAGGCGGTCGCCGCCTCCGCGGTGCGCCGCGCCGCGATCACCGGCGAGCGCCAGCCCGTGGCCCGGGTCTGCGACCTGCCCAGCGTGGTGAGCACGCTGCGCGGCAAGGTCGAGTTCGAGGTCAGCGAGGAGGGCCGGGAGCAGGAGGTACTCGATCACCTGCTGCGCCGGGCGATCGCCGAGACGTTCCGCGCGTCACTCGGCAGCGCCGACATGAGCGGGCTGCTGGCCAAGTTCGGTGAGGGCGGGAGCGTCGAGTCGGGCGAGCTGGTCCCCGCCGACGAGCTGCTGCGCAGGATCGGCGACGTGCCGGGCCTGGCCAAGATCATGGAACGGCTGGACATGGACGGCAGCGAGTCGTTCGGGCAGGCTGCGGCCGCGCTCGAGTTCACGCTGGAGGGCCTGTACCTGATGCGGCGGCTGTCCAAGGACGTCGTCGACGGCAGCGCGGTCTATTCAACGTAAAAGGCCCGGGGCGAGACATCCAGGAAGGCGGGAACGCAGCGTGAGCGGTTACCGGTACGGGCCGTACCACGACGGGCCCGACCCGCTCGAGCCGCCCTACGACGTGCGCGGCGCGGTTGACGCGCTCGGTGAGTCCGTGCTCGAGGGGTCGGATCCGGCCAGTGCCCTGCGCGAGCTGCTCCGGCGGGGCATGTCGGGCCACAGGGGCCTCGATGACCTGCTCCGCCGGGTCCGCGACCGGCAGCGGGAGCTGCGCAACCAGGGCCGCCTCGACGGCATCCTGGAGCAGGCCCGCGCGCTGCTTGACACCGCGATCGGGCAGGAGCGGGCCGAGCTGTTCCCTGACCCCGACGACGCGGCGCGGCTGCGGGAGGCCGAGCTCGACGCGCTGCCGTCCGACACCGCGCAGGCCATCAGGCGGCTCGCCGACTACGACTGGCGCTCCCCCGCGGCCAGGCAGACCTTCGAGAAGCTCAAGGACCTGCTGCGCCGCGAGGTGCTGGACAGCCAGTTCCGCGGCATGAAGCAGACCCTGCAGCAGCCCGATCCCGAGGCCATGCAGCGGGTCAAGGACATGATGGCCGCGCTGAACGCGATGCTCGACGCCGACGCCCGCGGCGCTCACACGCAGCAGGACTTCGAGGACTTCATGGCCCGGTACGGGGACATGTTCCCGGACTCGCCACGCAACCTCGAGGAGCTGGTCGACTCGCTGGTCCGGCGGATGTCGGCGGCGCAGCGGCTGCTGAACTCGCTGACCGACGAGCAGCGCGAAGAGCTCGCCGACCTGATGGCGCAGACGCTGGAGGACGCGGGCCTGGCCGCCGAGATGTCCAGGCTGGCCGACGCGCTGCGTTCCCGCCGCCCCGACGTCGACTTCGACGGCTGGCCGGGCGAGCGGATGACCGGCGACACCCCGCTCGGGCTGAGCGAGGCCACCACGGCACTGTCCGAGCTGGCCGACCTGGCCGAGCTTGAGGACTCGCTGCGCCAGGACTACCCGGGCGCGCGGCTCGACGACATCGACGAGGAGGCGGTGCGGCGTGCCCTCGGCCGCCAGGCGGTCGACGACATGGAGGCGCTGCGCCAGATCGAGCGGGAACTGGAGCGCCAGGGGTACCTGCAGCGCGTCGACGGCAAGCTGGAGCTCACCCCGAAGGCCGTGCGCCGGCTGGGCGAGACCGCGCTGCGCCGGGTGTTCGCCGACCTGCCCGAGGGCGGCACCGGCGACCACGACCAGCGCGACGCCGGGCAGGCCGGCGAGTACACCGGCAGCACCCGGCCCTGGAGCTTCGGCGACGAGCAGGCCCTCGATGCGCCGATGACGGTCCGCAACGCGCTGCTGCGCGGCGGCCTGCCCGGGCCGGACGGCCCGGTCCGCCTCTCGGTCAGCGACTTCGAGGTCGAGGAGACCGAGCGGCGCGCGGCCGCGGCGGTCTGCCTGCTCGTCGACCTTTCGTACTCGATGGCGCTGCGCGGCACCTGGGGCGTGGCCAAGCAGACGGCGCTGGCGCTGCACGCGCTGGTCCGCAGCCGGTACCCGCAGGACTCGATCCAGGTGGTCGGCTTCTCGAACTACGCCCGCGAGCTGCGCGAGACCGACCTGGCCGGGCTGGGCTGGGACATGGTGCAGGGCACCAACCTGCATCACGCGCTGATCCTGGCCGGGCGGTTCCTCGACCGCAGGCCGGAGCAGAACCCGGTCGTGCTCGTGGTAACCGACGGCGAGCCGACCGCGCACCTGCGGCGCGACGGGCAATCCTACTTCGACTGGCCACCGTCGCCGGAGACGCTGGAGCTGACCCTGGCCGAGGTGGACAAGATGACCAGGCGCCGGGCCGTCATGAACGTGTTCATGCTCGCCGACGACGTCCGGCTGACCGAGTTCGTCGACGAGGTGGCCAGGCGCAACGGAGGCCGGGTCCTCCGCGCGCTGCCGGAGAATCTGGGCGAATACGTGGTCAGAGACTTCCTGCGGTCGCGCAGGAACGGCACTAGATAGATTTTACTTTCGTCGCTTTTGGGAAGTCCTCCGCCGCGGTGCCCGCACGTAGTACCGTGCCGCAGGTAGTCATCGATGACGGGCATGAAGGATGGTCCAGCGCGTGACGCTGCGGCCCTTCTAGGAGGAGACAGTGAGTACAGCAAGCGTGTCCGGCGGCTCGTCGGCGAGTAAGAAGCCGCTGGTCATCATCCTGGCGGTGATCGGCATTGTGGCGATCATCGTGGGCGTCCTTTACATGGTCGCCGGGAGTTCGCTTCCCAGCTTCCTGACGGCCGGCAGCCATGTCCACAAGGGCAATCACCTCGCCCGCGGCGGGGTCGCGCTGGTCGTCGGCATCGCCGCCTTCATCGGCGCCTGGTTCAGCACCAAGTCGCGGTCCAGGTAAGCCCCGGGCGGGAGGGTTGCCCTCCCGCCGTCAGCGGCTCCGGGTCCCGGTTCTTCCGGGACCCGGACCTCTGCGTCTCGCCCGGATGACGAATGCGGTTCACGTCGCTCCCAACCCCAGTCAGTAAGCTCAGCTTCACTGTCCGGCACCTAAAGTGGGCACAGCCCATCTTGTAGGAGGAGCACGTGAGTTCTGGGAATACGCCCGGGGCGTCGCCTGGCCGAGGGCCGCTGGTGATCGTCCTGGCCATCATCGGAATCCTGGGGATCATCGGCGGGATTCTTTACGTGTCCGGCGCGGCGAACTCGATCCACTTCATCGACGGCGGCCACTACAAGGGCCATCACCAGGTCCGCGCCGCCGTCTCGTTCATCGTCGGCATCGCCTTCCTGATCATGGCCTACATCGCCAAGACCAGGCCGGCCGGCGCGCGCCGGCAGGGCGTCGCCGGCGGCACCGGCGCCGCTGGCACGGCCGGGCCGGCCGCAGGCACCGCCGGGCCCACCGCAGGCAGCGCCGGGCCGGCCGCAGGCACCGCCGGGCCCACCGCAGGCACCGCCGGGCCCACCGCAGGCACCGCCGGGCCCACCGCAGGCACCGCCGGGCCGGCCGCAGGCACCGCCGGGCCCACCGCAGGCACCGCCGAACCGACCACCGGCGGCAGCGGGACACCCACGACGCCAGGCGGCAGCTAAGCGCCGTACGACCCCGTCCGGCCTAGGATCGGCACATGTCCTTTACCGACCGGCTGCTGCTCTGGCTGCACATCGGCTTTGCGATCTTCACGATCGGCCCGGTCACGGTCGCGATTATGTCGACGCCGCGCCACATCAGGAAGCGCAATCTGGTCGTGGTCAGGTACCTGTACCGGACAACGCGCCTTTTCTCGATTATCTTGCTCGGCGTGCTGATCGCCGGCCTGGTGCTGGCCAAGCAGCTGAATGACTTCAGCAAGCCGTGGCTGACCGTCTCGCTGACCCTTTTCGTGGTGTCGCTGGTGCTGCTGGTGCTGATCATGCGCGACCAGCACCGGGCCATTGCCGATCTCGACGAGGCCGAGGCGGACGCCGCCGACGCGGCGGCACTGGTGACCGAGTCGGTCGGCCAGGCCGATCAGCAGGCCGGGGCTGCCGGGAGCCAGGGTGCCGGCTCGGCCGGCCTGATCGGCGACCCGGCCACCGCCGGCGTCCACCCCGGGCACATGGAGCGCGGACGGATCGCCATGATGGGCGGCGTGGTCGCGCTGATCTGGCTGGTGATCCTGGTCTTCATGGTCTGGAACGGCTGAGCACGGCGTGTTACATTTCGTCCTGCTGCGGGGCGAAAGGGGACCTCAGCATGCGCGGTCGGTCTTTAGCGTTGCGCGTCGCCGCCGTGACGGCGGCAGCCAGCCTGGGGCTGGCGCTCGGGCCGAGCGTGGCGGAGGCCGCCTCGTCCCCGCACTGGCAGGTAAGCTAGCCGAGCGCGGAGCGGAGGTCTTCGAGCAGGTCGTCGCAGGTCTCGATGCCGACCGAGAGCCGGACCAGGTCCGCGGGCACCTCCAGGGCCGACCCCGCGGCCGAGGCGTGCGTCATCCGGCCAGGAAGCTCGATCAGCGACTCCACCCCGCCGAGCGACTCGCCGAGCGTGAACAGCCGGGTCCGGCCGCACACCGCGGCCGCTTCGGCCTCCCCGCCCGCCGCACGAAACGACACGATCCCGCCGAACCCGCGCATCTGCTTGGCCGCCACCTCGTGGCCCGGGTGCGACGCCAGCCCGGGGTAGAACACCTCCGCGACCCCGGGATGCGCCGCCAGCATCTCCGCCACGCGCAGCGCGTTCTGGCAGTGCCGGTCCATCCGGACGCCGAGGGTCTTGGCACCACGGAGCGTGAGCCACGCATCGAACGGGCCGCTCACCGCGCCGGTAGCGTTCTGGATATATGCCAGTTTCTCCCCGAGGTCGGGATCGGTGACGATCACCGCGCCGCCGACCACGTCGGAGTGACCGCCGATGTACTTGGTGGTCGAGTGCACGACCACGTCGGCGCCGAGCCCGAGCGGTTGCTGCAGGTACGGGGAGGCGAACGTGTTGTCGACCACGAGCAGCGCCCCGGCCTCGTGCGCGGCGCCGGCCAGGGCCGTGATGTCGGCCACCGACAGCAGCGGGTTCGTGGGCGTCTCGACCCAGATGACCCGCGACGGCGTGTCGCGCAGCGCCTGCCGGACCGCGGCCGGGTCCGACATGGGGACCGGGCGGTAGGTCATGCCCCAGTTCGTCAGGACCTTGTCGACCAGCCGGAACGTGCCCCCGTAGGCGTCGCCGGGGATCAGCATGTGGTCCCCGGGCCGGCACACCGTGCGCAGCAGGCAGTCCTCGGCGGCCATCCCTGACGCGAACGCCAGCGCGCGGGTGCCGCCCTCGAGCGCGGCCAGGCATTCCTCGAGCGCGCCCCGGGTCGGGTTCGCCGTGCGGGAGTACTCGTAGCCCTCGATCCAGCGGCCGGGGCCGTCCTCGGCACCGGCGTGACGGCCGCCGCGAAGGCCGCCGACCCCGTCCTGCTTGTAGGTGGAGACCTGGTAGATCGGAGGGATCACAGCCCCGGTCACCGGGTCTGGCTCCTGGCCAGCGTGGATCGCCAGGGTCTCGAACCCGTCAGCCATCTTTGTTCCCCATTCCGCCGGCCGCGAGGTATGTCAGCACATCTTGCCGCGTGATCATCCCGGCCGGCTTGCCTTCGACCAGAACCACCGCGGCGCCCGCCTTCTCCATGGCCCGCACCGCGCTGCTGACCGGCTCCCCGGAGCCCACCATCGGCAGCGGCGCCGACATGTGCCCGGCCACCGGGTCCTGCGGCCCGGCCCGGCCCGACACCAGCGCCTCGAGCAGGTCGCGCTCGACGATCGAGCCGATCACCTCGGCCGCCATCACCGGCGGCTCCGCACTCAGCACCGGAAGCTGGGACACGTCGTACTCGCGCAGGCTCTCGATCGCCGCCGCCACGCTCTCGTCGGGATGGGCGTGCACGAACGGCGGCAGGCCGCCCTGCTTGCCCGCGAGCACGTCGGCGACCTGCGGCTCGGCGCTTTCGGCGGCCAGGAAGCCGTAGTCGGCCATCCACTCGTCGTTGAAGATCTTCGCCAGGTAGCCGCGGCCGCCGTCGGGCAGCAGCACGACGATCACGTCGTCCGGCGCGGCGGTCTGCGCCACGCGCAGCGCCGCGACCACGGCCAGCCCGCTCGAGCCGCCGACCAGCAGGGCCTCCTCGCGGGCCAGCCGGCGGGTCATCCGGAACGACTCGGCGTCGCTGACCCCGATGATCTTGTCGCATATATTCTTGTCATAGGTCTCCGGCCAGATGTCCTCGCCGACCCCCTCGACCAGGTAGGGACGGCCGGTTCCGCCGGAGTAGACCGAGCCCTCGGGGTCGGCGCCGATGATCTTCACTCGGCTGCCGGAGACCTCCTTGAGGTACCTGCCGGTGCCCGAGATCGTCCCGCCGGTGCCGATGCCGGCCACGAAGTGGGTGATCCGTCCCTCGGTCTGTGCCCAGATCTCCGGGCCGGTGGTGTGGTAGTGCGAGGCCGGGTTCTCCGGATTGGCGTACTGGTCCGGCTTCCAGCCGCCCTCGGTCTCACGGGCCAGCCGGTCCGACACCGAGTAGTAGGAGTCGGGGTGATCCGGGGAGACCGTGGTCGGGCACACCACGACCTCGGCGCCGTACGCGCGCAGCACGCTGATCTTTTCCTGGCCGACCTTGTCCGGGCAGACGAACAGGCACCGGTAGCCCTTCTCCATGGCCACGATGGCCAGGCCGATCCCGGTGTTGCCCGACGTCGGCTCGACGATCGTGCCGCCGGGCCGCAGCGCGCCCGAGGCCTCGGCCGCCTCGATCATCCGCAGCGCGATCCGGTCCTTCACCGAGCCGCCCGGGTTGAGGTACTCGACCTTGGCCAGCACCTGCGCGCCATCGCGGGTGACCTTGCGCAGCCTGACCAGCGGCGTGTTGCCGAAAAGCTCGATCAACGAGTCACGAACCTGCATGCCACCCACCTTGCTCTCTGGCCACCGACCGTATCCCACCCGGTCGCGCAGCCAGGTCAGCAGGTGAAACGCGAGCCCGCGCGGCATAAGCTACTGTCGAGTTAACATCCAAGTTTTGGGGGTTCCCATGCCCGAGGCAGTCATCGTCGCCACCGCGCGCTCGCCGATCGGCCGCGCGTTCAAGGGGTCGCTGACCAGCATTCGCCCCGATGACCTGACCGCTCAGATGATCACTGCCGCGCTGGCCAAGGTGCCGCAGCTCGACCCGGCCGACCTCGGCGACCTCATCCTCGGCTGCGGGCTCCCCGGCGGCGAGCAGGGCTACAACATGGCCCGCGTGGTCGCGGTGATGCTCGGCCATGACCACCTGCCGGGCACCACCGTCACCCGGTACTGCTCCTCGTCGCTGCAGACCACGCGGATGGCGTTCCACGCGATCAAGTCGGGCGAGGGCGACGCGTTCATCTCCGCCGGCGTGGAGTGCGTGAGCCGGTTCGGCAAGGGCAGCAGCGACAGCTGGCCGGAGACCAGGAACCCGGTCTTCGCCGCGGCCGAGGAGCGGACGGCTGCCGAGGCCGCCGCTGTGGGCGGCCACTGGCACGACCCCCGGCAGGACGGGCAGGTTCCCGACGTCTACATAGCGATGGGCCAGACCGCCGAGAACGTCGCGGAGCTTCGCGGCATCCCCCGCCAGGAGCAGGACGAGTTCGGCGTCCGGTCGCAGAACCTGGCCGAGAAGGCCATCGCCGACGGGTTCTGGCAGCGCGACATCACCGAGGTCACGCTGCCGGACGGCACCGTCGTGTCCGCCGACGACGGCCCGCGGCCCGGGACCACGCTGGAGAAGGTGGCCGCGTTGCAGCCGGTGTTCCGGCCGGACGGCACGGTCACCGCGGGCAACTGCTGCCCGCTCAACGACGGCGCCGCGGCGGTGATCGTGATGAGCGACACCAAGGCGGCCGAGCTCGGCCTCACCCCGCTGGCCAGGATCGTCTCCACCGGCGTCACCGCGCTGTCGCCGGAGATCATGGGCCTCGGCCCGGTCGAGGCGTCGCGGCAGGCACTGGCCAGGGCCGGGATGACGATCGAGGACATCGACCTGGTGGAGATGAACGAGGCGTTCGCCGCCCAGGTGATCCCGTCCTACCGCGACCTGGGCATCGACATCGACAAGCTGAACGTCAACGGCGGCGCGATCGCGGTGGGGCACCCGTTCGGCATGACCGGGGCGCGGATCACCTCGACGCTGCTGAACAGCCTCCAGTTCCACGACAAGACCTTCGGCCTGGAAACCATGTGCGTGGGCGGCGGCCAGGGTATGGCGATGATCTTCGAGCGCCTGTCCTGATTGCCCGGTCCCGGCGGGTCCGGGAGCCTACCCAAACGTGGCATTACGGAAGGGTGACATCTGGGGGTTGTCAGAGGCCTGCTCGTGGTGCAGTCTCGACAAGAAGGGGTTGACCCCGCCCCCAGCGCCTGGAGGTGCCACTTGTCTCTGACCCACTCTCCGGAGATGCACAAGAACCTGATCGCCCGCATCCCCACGGTCACCGGTCGTGACCTCCGAGAGTGGTTCTCCAGGCTCGAGTCTGGCCCGGCGCTGTTGTGCTGCGCGGAACGCGCGCACTGGCTGGCCGACGAGCACGGGCTGACGCACGGCTACGCCAGCGCCATCGTGCACGAGTACGAGGTGCGGCGCCGCCTGAACCGCGCCTGAAGTGGACCCGCAGCGCGTCAGGGAGTTCCTGCGCGTCCATCACCATGCCGTCCTGGCCACGCTGAGGCGCGACGGGCGCCCGCAGCTCTCGCCGGTCACCGCCGGCGTGGACGCCGAGGGTCGGATCCTGGTCAGCACCAGGGAAACCGCGATGAAGACCAAGAACCTGCTGCGTGACCCGCGCGCCTCGCTCTGCCTGCTCAACGACGGCTTCTTCGGGGAGTGGGTCCAGGCCGAGGGCACCGCGGAGGTTGTCCGTCTCCCCGATGCGATGGATCTGCTCGTGGATTATTACCGGCGCATCTCCGGCGAGCACCCGGACTGGGACGACTACCGCGAGGCCATGCGCCGGGAGCGGCGGGTCATGGTGCGGATCACGATCACCCGCGCCGGCCCGGACGCGAGCGGTTGATCATTCGCACGCCATAAAGCCTGACTTGCAAAAGCACGTGCACAAGCACGTGCAAAGGAAAATGCATACCAACGGTAAATGGTCGCGCAATGGGGTCGCGCGGCTAATCGCGCACTGGCGGCAAGATCATTCAACCGCGCCGAAGCGACGACTGAATGAACGGTCAACCACATGGCGATCGCGCGGCGCGGGGTCATGGCAGCTCAGGCGTACCCCCGGTCGGAGTCGAACCGACACTGGGGACCCTTTTAGGGGGCCGGCCTCTTCCCTTGGGCTACGGGGGCTCAGAGATAATACCCCGCGCCGTTCAGATAATGCACGGAGAATGGATTTACGGCGAGTCCGTTTCTTGCCCAAAGGCACCTATCCAAATGATTTGATCTAGCAAACAGATACGGCGTGTAACTATTGTACGAGAACATTTACACTCTGTAAGCAGATCGGCGGGGGAAGAGGACGTATCGGCGCGGGACCGGGGACGTATCGGCGGCTGACCGGGGACGCATCCGCGGCTGACCGGGGACGTATCGGCGGCTGACCGGGGACGCATCCGCGGCTGACCGGGGACGTATCGGCGGCTGACCGGGGACGCATCCGCGGGTGACCGGGGACGTATCGGCGGCTGACCGGGGACGCATCCGCGGGTGACCGGGCGTATCAGCGGGGGCGGGGGAGGTATCGGCGGGGACGGGACGTTACGCGCCGGCGTGCGCACGCGCGCGCCGGAACACGTCGTCTAGCATGACGGCGGTCACCCGGCCCGTAAAGGTGTTCTGCTGGCTCGGGTGATAGCAGCCGATCACCAGCGGGCCCGG
>Ga0335073_10010026_pt1 | contig 13295 bp, 11 predicted proteins | sample Lox_Sample_22_FD_207093 | JGI IMG/M metagenome (GOLD analysis project Ga0335073, IMG submission 207093) | Soil microbial communities from Loxahatchee National Wildlife Refuge, Florida, United States - Lox_Sample_2.2 | ecosystem: Environmental > Terrestrial > Soil > Wetlands | place: USA...
GCGTCACCCGCGCGCAGCTCACGGAGATGGCGCAGGACCCCTACAAGCCCGAGATGTTCCGGCCGCTGCAGGGCTCGTACCACCCCGGCTCGACCTTCAAGGCCATCACCGCGCTCGCGGGCCTCGAGCACCACGTCATCACGCCCGAGAGCCACACCTTCTGCAACGGCGGCTACACGCTGGGACACCGGCGCTGGCGCTGCTGGAAGGATGCGGGGCACGGCGAGATGGACCTGCACCACGCCATCGTCCATTCCTGCGACACCTTCTTCTACTGGGTGGGCGACAAGCTCGGCCTCGACGCGCTGGCCGAGACCGCCCGCATGCTCGGCCTCGGCGCCCCGACGGGCATCGGCCTCGACAACGAGTCGGCCGGAGTCATTCCCGACGTCGCCTACCACGACCGGGTCACCCCCGGCGGCTACCAGAAGGGCTTCGCGCTCAACGCGGCCATCGGGCAGGGCGACGTCAACGTCACCCCGCTGCAGCTGGCGATGGTCTATTCGGCCATCGGGAACGGCGGCACGCTGTACCGGCCGCAGGTCGTGCGCCGCATCGAGGATCCCGACGGCAAGGCGGTCAAGGTCTTCGAGCCCGAGGTGCGGCGCAAGCTGCCGATCGATCCCGCGAACCTCGCCGCGGTGGTGAGCGGCCTCACGGGCGTCGTCAACGAGCCGGGGGGGACCGCTTACGCCCATCGCTTGAAGGACATCGTCGTCGCGGGGAAGACGGGCACGGCCGCGGTCGTGGCCTACGGCGCGAACCTGCACGCCAAGCTCGACTACTGGCAGAACGATCACGGCTGGTTCGCGGCGTTCGCGCCGGCGGACAACCCCGAGATCGCCGTCGTCGTCCTGAACGAGCACGCCGGCCACGGTGGGAGCGCGGCCGCGCCCACGGCGATGGCGGTGATCCAGGCCTACTTCGACGAGAAGAAGGAGGACGAGGCCGCGCGCGCCGCGCCTCCGAGCGCGCTGCCACCCCCTCCCACCAAGAGCGGCACGGGCGAGGGGGAGCCGCCGCTCGCTCCCGGGCCGGAGAAGAAGAAGGAGCTGGGCCTGCTGCCGCCGGGCCTGGCCGCGAGGCGCCGGTGGAGCTGACGGGCGGCCTCGCGCCCTCGCGCCGCCTCGCGGCCCGCTTCCCGTGGGCCGCGCTCGCGCTCACGTGTGCCATCGCGGCGCTCGGCGTCTGGAACCTCGCCTCGGCCTCGCGGGTGAGCAACGTCTCCCTGTGGAAGTCCCAGCTCGCCTGGCTCGGCGGCGGCCTCGCCGTCGTCGCGCTGCTCGCCCTGTGGGACTACCGGCACCTCATGGCGCTGGCATTCCCGCTCTACGGTCTCGTCCTGCTCCTGCTGCTGGCGGTGATGCTCAAGGGGCGGACGGTGCTGGGCGCGCGCCGCTGGCTGGATCTGGGGCCCGTGCACCTCCAGCCTTCGGAGCTGGCGAAGCTCACCGTGCTGCTCGTGCTGGCCCGGCTCTTTCACGAGCGGCCTCCGCCCAAGGGAGGGTACGGCCTGCCGCAGCTCCTGCTCCCGTTCGCGCTCATCCTCGCGCCTGCGGCCATGGTGATGAAGCAGCCCGATCTCGGCACCGCGCTCATCATCGCCGCCGTCGGCTTCACGCTGTGCGTCTTCGCGCGCATCCGCACCGCGACGCTCGTGGTGCTCCTGCTCGTGGGCGCGGTCGGCTCCGGGCTGGCGTGGCAACGCTTCCTCAAGGGCTACCAGAAGCGGCGCATCGAGAGCTTCCTGAACCCCGAGGGCGACGCGCTCGGCGCGGGGTACCACGCGAACCAGTCGATGATCGCGGTCGGCAGCGGGCAGCTCACGGGGAAAGGGTGGGGCAAGGGGACGCAGACGCAGCTCTCGTTCCTGCCCGAGCAGCACACGGACTTCATCTTCTCGGTATGGGCCGAGGAGCACGGCTTCGTGATGTCGGTGCTGTTGCTGCTGCTCTATTTCGGGTTGTTCGTCTGGGCGCTCTGGGTGGCCGGGCAGGCGCGCGAGCGGTTCGGCAGCTACCTGGCGGCGGGCGTCGCGGCGCTGATCTTCTGGCACGTGTTCATCAACATCGGCATGGTGACGGGCGTCCTGCCGGTCGTGGGTGTCACGCTCCCTCTGATGAGCTATGGCGGGTCGAGTCTGCTCACGATCCTCATCGGGATCGGCATCGTGCTGAACGTGCAGATGCGGCGGCAGCTGTTCTAGCGGGTGAGCCGGCGCCCGATCATTTCCAGCACATGTGGACGTCGTAACCGACGCTGCCGGTGTTCGCGAGGCAGTAGTCGGCGGAGAACACCACGCTGTCGTTGAACCCGGTGGGGCAGCTCTGCGCGCCGGTGATGGGGTTCACGGACTGGGCGATCGAGAAGCTCGAGCCGGTGCCGCACACGGCGCCGCGGAGCCCGACGTACACCGTGTACATGCCCCCGAAGCCCCAGCTCGCGCCGCGGATCGTGCCCGTGATGTCGGCGTTCCCGTTCACGGTGGCATTCCCGCTCACGGTGGTCGCGCCGCCAAGGGTCGAGGGGCCCCCGACGGTGAGGCCGCTGCCCGACAGCGTGCCGGTGACGGCCACGTTGCCGCCGACCGAGAGCGTGCCGGTGACGCCGGCGTTGCCGGCAACGTCCAGAGCGTCCAGGGGCGCGGGATTGCCGATGCCGACGTTGCCGCTGCCGTTGACGACCTCGGCGAGACCGCCCGCCGCGGTGGTGAACGTCGCGATGGGGGCCTCGACGCTGTACGAGCTGGCGTTCGCCGCGGGGTTGAAGGCGGCCGCGGTGGTCAGCGTCTGGGCCGCGGCGTCGACCGCCACGACGGGTTGCGACTGGGAGCCGACGATCAGGACGTCGCCGGGCACGACGTCGGTGCCAAAGGTCGTGCCGCTGCCGGTGACGGTGGTGCCGGTGCTCGTCACGGTGCCCGCGCCGGCCACCGGGGCCGGCCCGACGATGTCGCCGCCGAAGCTGCCGGTCGCGCCGGCGGGCCCGGTGGGCCCCGCGGGGCCGGTCGGGCCGGTCGGTCCGCCGCCAGATCCCGAGCCGGCAGGGCCCGTGGGCCCCGTCGGGCCGGCCGGACCCGTGGCGCCGGTGGGCCCGGTTGCGCCGCCGCTGCCGCTGGTGCTGCCGGCTGCGCCGGTCGCGCCCGTGGGGCCGGTCAGCCCGGTGGGGCCGGCTGGGCCGGTGGCGCCCGCGGGACCGGTGGGGCCTTCCTGGCCGCTCCCGCTGCCGCTCGGCCCCGTGGGACCGGTGGCGCCCGGAACGCCTTGCGGTCCGGTGGGGCCGGCGCAGGCGATCGCGAGGGAAAGGGCAGCGAGGGCGGCGAGTCTTTTCACGGCGGCGCTCCTGATTGGGAGGCCGCAAGCTGCCCGACGGTCGAGGGCTAGTCAAGCGCCCGCGGAGCGGGCCTTTGCCAAGGCTAGAGCGCCTTGCGCAACGCGTCCTCGATCTTGCCCTTCGGCACCGCGCCGACGATCTGGTCGACGACCTTGCCGCCCTTGAAGACGAGGAGCGTGGGAATGCTGCGGATGCCGAAGCTCTGCGGGGTGGCCTGGTGGTGGTCGATGTCCATCTTGCCGACCTTCACCTTGCCCGAGTAGCTCTTCGCGAGCTCCTCGACCACCGGCGCGATCGCCTTGCAGGGCATGCACCAGGTGGCCCAGAAGTCGACGAGCACCGGCTTGTCGGCCTCCAGGACCTCTTTCTTGAAGTTGTCGTCGGACAGCTCGAGGATGTGCTCGCTCGCCATGGCTGCTCCCATCGTCGCGCTCGCCCAGCTGCCGCGCGAAGCCCACATCTAACCGTCGCGCCGACTTTTTTCAACCGGAACCGGGGGCGGCGCCGTGGTATGAGACCCCGATCGTGAAGCCGGGCAGCTCATGAGCACCGCGGTCTTTCTCATGAACCTGGGCGGGCCCAGGGATCTCGCCGAGGTACGTCCGTACCTCTACGAGCTCTTCTCGGATCCCCGCATCCTGCGCATGCCGGCGGTCGCACGGCTGCCCCTGGCTTTTCTCATCTCGACTCTGCGCGCGCCGTCGTCGCGCGCCAAGTACGCGCTGATCGGCGGCGGCTCGCCCCTGGTGCGCGAGACGCAAGCCCAGGCCGACGCGCTGGCGCGCGCGCTGGGCAGCGGCTTCTCCTGCCACCTGGCGATGCGCTGCGGCCACCCGTCGACTCGCGAGGCGGTGGAGGAGGCGCTCGCCTCGGGGGCCGAGCGCGCGGTGGCGCTCTCGCTGTACCCGCAGCTCGCCGGGCCCACCACCGGGTCGTCGCTGCAGGAGCTCGAGCGCTGGTGGCCGAAGGAACGGCCGCTCGCCAAGGTGCTCCACTACGGCGACGAGCCGCGCTTCGTGCGGGCGGCCGCGGCCTGCCTGTCGGAGGCGCTCGCGAGGCTCACGGGCGATCAGAGCGCGAGGCGGCTGGTGGTCTTCAGCGCCCACGGGCTGCCGATGCGCGACATCGAGGCGGGCGATCCCTACGAAGGCGAGGTGCAGGCCAGCTGCCGGGCGCTCGCGGCCGCGGTGAACCTCGCGGACGAGGAATGGATCCTGACCTACCAGAGCCGCGTGCGGCCGCGGGAATGGCTCGGTCCGGACACCGTGAAGACCCTGGCCGCGCGCGCGAAGGGGCGGGCGGTCGTGGCGGTGCCGGTGGCCTTCGTGTCCGAGCACCTCGAGACTCTCTACGACCTCGACGTGCTGGCCCGGCAGGCCGCGGAAAGCGCGGGCGCGGTGACCTTCGTGCGGGCGGCGGCGCCTGGCGTGCGGGGCGAGTTCATCGAAGCGCTGGCGAGCTACGTGCGCGAGGCGCTGGCAGGCAGCGTGGCCCGGGCGGGAGCTTGAGGGTCGCCGTCGTCGGCGGCGGCATCGCCGGGCTCTCCGCGGCGCTCGGGCTTCTGGACGCCGGCGCCGAGCCGACCATCTTCGAAGCGGCCTCGCGCGCCGGCGGCAAGGTGGGGAGCTGCCGCGAGCAGGGCTTCCTCACCGAAGACGGCCCCAACGCGCTGGCGTCTTCGGCGACGACCGCGTTCGACCTGGCGGGTCGCGTCGAGCTCGCCGGCGAGATCCGAGAGGCGCGGCGACCTGCGGCGCGCTGGGTGTTTCGCCGGGGCGCGCTTCGACGGGCCCCCGGCCGGGAGCTGCTGTCGGCGTCGGGTTGGCTGCGGGCGCTCTGCGAGCCGCTCGTCCCCGGCGACCGGCTCGAAGCCGATCTCCCCCTGCGGGAGTTCCTGGCGCGGCGGCTGGGGGCGGAGGCGGGTGGGCTCGCCGCCGACCTGATGGCGGCCGGGGTCTACGCCGGCGATCCGGCGACGCTCTCCGCGAGGGACGCGTTCCCTTCGCTCGGTCGCCTGGCGACCGGCCACCGCAGCCTCTTCGTCGGCGCCCTGGCCAGCCGCTCGCCTCGGCGTCCCCAAGGCACGACGCCGCGGTCGCTCTGGTCGTTCTCGGAGGGCCTCGTTACCCTTGCGGACGCGCTGTCGGCGCGGCTTCGCCCGCACCTGCGCCTGGGCGTCCAGGTTCGGGCGCTGGCCCCGGAAGGAGCGGGTTTCCGCGTTCTGCACGACCGCGGCGACGAGCCGTTCGAGGCGGCGGTCCTGGCCCTGCCCGCGTTTGCGGCCGCGGAGGTCGTTCTCGGCTTCGCGCCACGGCTCTCGGAAGCGCTGGGGCGCATCCACTACGCCCCTGTGGCCGTCGTGCACCTGGGCGTGCCCGAGGCGGCGCTGGGCCGCCCTGCCCAAGGCTTCGGCTTGCTCGACGGCGACGGGACCCTTTCTTTGCTGGGGACGCTGTTCCCGGCCTGGCTGTTCCCGGGGCGCGCGCCCGCCGGTCACGCGCTGCTGACGTCCATGGTCGGCGGCGCTCGTCGCCCGGAGCTCGTCGAGAGGGCCGAGGGCGAGCTGGTCGACCTCTGCCGGCAGGATCTGGGCCGCGTGCTCGGGCTGTCGGCGTCGCCCGTGTATTCCCGAGTGGTGCGGCACGCGCGCGCCATTCCGCAGGTCGAGGTGGGGCACGCCGCGCGACTGCAGGCCATCGAGCAGGCCCGCCAAGGCTGGCCCCAGCTCGCCCTGTGCGGCGCTGCCTACCGCGGCGTCTCGGTGGATGCCTGCGCGGCCGACGGCCTGCGCGCGGCTCGCGAGATCACGCGGCGTTGACGCCCCCGAGGTTCAGGGCATACTCCCTCCTGCCATGAAACGGGTCGAGACGGTGGCGCTGGTCGCGAAGCCCGGCAGCGCCGAAGCCGTGTCGCTGGCGCGGGAGATCCGCGATCTGCTGCGCGGCCGCCGCCTCCGGGTCCTGCTCGAGACGGCACTGGCGAGCGCGCTCGACGACTCGGAGTCTCCGGCGGCGAGGGACGACCTGCAGCACGCGCAGCTCTGCGTGGTGGCGGGCGGCGACGGCACGCTCATTCACGCGGTGAGGCTGCTCGATGGCGCGGAGGTGCCCGTCTTCGGGATCAACGCGGGAGGCCAGCTCGGCTTCTTGACCGAGATTCCCCGCGCCAGGGCCCTCCCGCTCCTCGATCAGGCGCTCGCCGGGGAGTGTCCGATCGAGCCCCGCATCAAGCTGGCGGTCGAGCTGGTGCGGGGCGCGCAGCGGGTGCTCTCGGCCGAGGTGCTCAACGACGCCGTGATCAACCGGGGCGCTCTCGCGCGGATGGTGGAGCTGAGCACCGAGATCGATGGGGCGCGCGTGACGCGCTTCCGGGCCGACGGGGTCATCGTGGCGACGCCCACCGGCAGCACGGCCTACAACCTGGCGGCGAACGGGCCCATCCTGCTGCCGACGATCGAGGCCATCGCGGTGAGCGCCATCTGTCCCCATACGCTGACCATGCGGCCCCTCATCGTGCCCGATACGAGTCACATCCAGATCGAGGTCCTGTCCGCGAACGGGGAGCTCCTGCTGTCCCTCGACGGCCAGGTCGGCGAGGAGCTGCAGGTCGGCGACCGCGTCGAGCTCCACCGGTCCGAGCACCGGGTGTGGCTCGTGCGCAACCCCGAGCTGGACTTCTTTCAGATCCTCCGCTCGAAGCTGGCGTGGGGGGAGCGGTGAAGATCGCCACCTGGAACGTCAATTCAATCCGTGCCCGCGAGGAGCGGGTGCGCGCTTGGATCGAGGCCCAGCGGCCGGACGTGCTTTGCTTGCAGGAGACCAAGGTCGAGGACGAAGCGTTCCCCCGCGCAGCGCTGGAAGGACTCGGCTACCACGTCCTGACCTACGGGCAGCGCACTTACAACGGTGTGGCAATCCTGTCGCGCACGGAGCCGAGCGACGTGGTTCGCGGCGCCGCTGGCGGCGAGGCGGATCCCCAGGCGCGATTGCTGGCCGCAACCATCGATGGCGTCCGCGTGGTCAGCGCGTACGCCCCCAACGGTCACGCGGTGGGGAGCGAGAAGTTCGCGTACAAGCTGGAATGGTTCGGACGGCTGCGCTCGTGGCTGGACCGGAGCTTCGACCGCAACGCTCCGCTGGCCATCTGTGGCGACCTGAACGTCGCTCCGGAGGCCCGGGACGTCTACGACCCAGAGGGACTCGCCAACGACGTCCTCTTCCACGCCGACGTCCGCGCAGCGCTCGCCCACGTGACGGACTTCGGCCTCGTCGACGCCTTCCGCGCGCTCCGGAGCGAGCCTGGCCTCTACTCCTGGTGGGACTACCGGCAGCTCGCGTTCCCGAAGAACCGGGGCGCGCGCATCGACCACGTGCTCGCGACCCCGGTCCTCGCCGGCCGCCTGCGCAACGCCTCCATCGACCGCGAGCAACGCAAGGGCAAGCAGCCGTCGGACCACGTGCCGGTGGTCGTCGAGGTCGAGCCCTGAGCTGCTCTAGCCTCGGGCCGGCGCCACGCGCAGCGTCAGCACCGCGACCTCCGACGGGGCGCGCACGCGCAACGGAATGCTCGCGCCCAGTCCGCGGCTGACGTACAGCAGCGAGCTGCCGACGCGATACTCGCCGCCGAGGTAGTGGAATCCGCGGCGCCGCATCAAGCGCCTCGTGAGACCAGGGACGTCGATCTGCCCGCCGTGGGTGTGACCCGCGAGAATCAGGTCCGCACCCCGGGGCGCCACCCGATCGGCCTGGCGCGGGTCGTGGGTGAGCGCGACGCGAAAGCCGGCGTCGGGCACCCCCTCGAAAGCCCGGACGGGATCGGCGTGCCGCGTGGTTCCATCGTCGAGGCCGATGACGTGCAGAGGGGCGCCGCGCAACTCCAGGGTCAGGTGCTGGTTCTGGAGCACCCGGACGCCAGCAGCGGTCAAGGCCGCAGCGACCTCGCTCGCCCCCGCCCAGTGATCGTGGTTTCCCAGCGTGGCGATCGATGGAACCGCGATCGCCCGCAGGGCTTCCGTCAATCGGGGCAGTGCCTTGAGAGAGGCGCAGACGTAGTCGCCGGTCAGCAAGACGAGCTCGGCGCCGCTCTGGGCCACCCGTTCCACGGCCCGCCAGAGGAGCCGGGGCTGCGCCAGCGCGCTGACGTGAACGTCGGAGAGGTGTGCCAACCGGACGCCCGCGAGGCGGGGGTCGAGGCCGACGACCGGGACGTCCAGCTGCCGGACCATCGGCCGGCGCCGCCGCAGGACCGTCGAGCGCGCGGTTCTCTTCATGGCCGAGCCTGCGAACACTCCAGGGCAGCGGACTATTTCGCGGCCGTGGGGCTGGGCACCAGCCGCGCCACGCGTGCGCCGGCGTCGCGAATGGAGAGGACGCTCATGCCGACCACCGGCCACCAGTCGTAGCGGGCGTTGCGGGCGACGAAATGATCCAGGGGTTCGTCGACGACGCGGTGGAACACCGTGCTCGCGTGCCGCAGGAAGGGCACGCCCTGGTGGTGAACCAGGAAACCGAGGTGGGTCACGCGCTCGGGGTAGGTCCAGCGGTCCGCGCGGACGACGAGGAGGAGCGCGCCGTCGGGAATCTTCGCGGCCACGTCGAGGAGCTGGCCGAGCGGCACGACCGGCAGCGCCCACTCGCCCAGGGGCACGCGATCGGCCGGCAGCTGAATCGCCGCCGCGCTGCGGCGCGCGGCCCAGCTCTTCGCGGTGATGCGCTTGCGCTCGGTCTGCGCCACCGGCCCTGCGATCGAGACGGTCGCGTCGCGCAGGTACCCTTTGGCCTCGTTGCGCGGCACCCACTGGGACATCATGAAGTGATCGCGCTGCTCGTACGTCGGCGCTCCTCCGTAACGAATGTCGTCCAGGATCGGCAGCAGCGCGTCAGGCGCCGCGGCCTCGCCCAGGGCCAGGGCCTCCTCCACGAAGGTCTGACAATCGACCGCGTCGAAGCGAATCCGCGGATCCGGATCGGGCCCGGTGCCCTCCCCGAGCGGACCCTCCTGGTAGGGCGTCTCGAGCATCAGCGAGCTCGCGGCCAGCGCGCGCGCTCGGCCGCGGGGAAAGCGGGCGAGCCAGGCGAAGGTCTCTGGCGGAGGCGTCGCGGTCCCCTTGGGGAGCTTCCAGAGCGGCGGCGGGCGGGGTACCGCGAGGAGGGCAACGGCCGTCAGAGAGAGGATCATCGCCGCCCCACAGCATACACCGCACGCGCTTCCCCTGCTTGCGGCTCGACGCCGCCCGGGCGTAAGATCCGCGCCGGGACTCTCCATGCACTGGATGCTTTCCTTGCGAGGCGCCGCGGTCGTGGCGGTGCTGTCGGCGGCCGGGCTTGCGAGCGCGGATGGCCTCCACGTCCGGGGCGGCGGTCGCGTCCTCACCGTGAGCGGGGAGCCGCTGCTCGTGTATCACCTCGTCGAACCGGGCCGGTCCGTGGAGGCCACCGCGGAAGGTCCCCTCGTCGTCAGTCTCAAGCTGCGGCGCCATTCTCGCAGTCACCATGGCGGCACCGCGCGGGCGGTGCTCGAGCTGGACGGCGGTGAGATGGACCGCTTCGTCCTCGAAGCCCAGCCGGCGGGGCGTTACCTCGCGGGGTTCGGCTTCGCGCCGGGGCCGGAGAAGAAGCGGCAGATCAAGCTCGGACCCGGCAAGCACCGACTCTCGGTTCGCGCGTTGGCGGGCTCTATCATCGTCGCGTTCAGCGCGGGAGACGAGGAGCTGGAGGTCGCACCGCTGGTGGCGCAGGCGCCGGTGGTTTCCAGCGCGTCCGTGGTCCGCGCCACGCCGGAGAATCCCGTCGCGACTTCGACGGGGGCGCAGGCCACCGCCGAGGAGCCGGTGCCGCCCAAGGAGATCGAAGCCCAGCCGGGCCCGAGCGACGAGCCGGTGCACGTCGAGCAGGCTGCCCCGGTCTCGAAGGGCGGGCGCCCTGCGCACGTCCTGCTGGAGCTCCGGGTGGGCAGCGCGACCCAGACGCAAGTCGGCTCGACCGGTTTCGGCGGGGGGATCGACCTGCGCTACTTCGTCGCGCGGCGCTTCTCCATCGGCCTCGGCGCCGATGCTTACGGGGTGGCCCTGGGCGGGAAGCTCTCGGGCTCGCCGGCACCCGAGGCCGTGGGCCCCCTGGCCCTCGACGCGTCCGTCATCGCCGTGCCCGTCCTGCTCGAGGCCGCGTACGACCAGCCGCTCGGCAGCGTGGTGGCGCTCACGCTCGGCTTGGGTGCGGGTGCCGAGTACCAGCGGATCAGTCGATCCGCGACCTCCGGCACCAGCGCGCTGGCCGAGCCCGTCTCCCAGGGCGCCGCTCCGGTCGGCGAGGCCCTGGCTGGCCTCTCGATCCGGGCGCCGGGCGGTCGCGTCGGGGTGGAGGTGCGCCTGTCGAGCAGCTTGCCCCAGGACATCGATGGAGTCGCTCGCGGCGCCGTGGTCGGCGCCCTACTCGCGGAGGTGGGCTATCAGTTCCTCCTCTAACCGCGTGAAGCCGCCGGGGTCGGCGCGCGCCGGACGGGCCCCAAGGGACCGCTCGACTCCGGTGGAGAGCTTCCAGGAGATCACCTGGCAACGCTTCGACCAGCTCACGCGCGAGCTGGCGGCGCGCATGGGGCGCAACGTTCCCGAGCTGGTCATCGGTATCGCCAAGGGTGGCGTGTTCGTGGGTGGCGCGCTGGCGGCGCTGCTCCGATGTGACTTCGTTCCGGTGCGCATCTCCCGGCGCAGCCGCGATCGCGTCGCTCGCCGGAGGCCACGAGTGTTCGGGAAGATGCCCGCCGAGGTGAAGGGCAAGCGGGTCCTGGTCGTGGACGACGTGGTGGCCAGCGGCGAGACGCTCAAGCTGGCGTGCGCCCAGGCGCTGGCCGCGGGTGCCCGCGAGGCAAAGTCGGCGGCGCTGGTCGTCCGGGAATCGGCGCCGCGCCCGGATTGGTTCGCCCTGGAGACATCGGACCTGGTCGTCTTCCCGTGGGACTACGACGTCATCGACGACGGCCGCTTCGAGACGGATCCGGAGGCGGCCGGCGCGTAGGGAAGGGGAACCGCCCCGCGCCGGTTCGTGAAACGGGAGATGAGACGCTTCGTCATCGGCACCGCCGGCCACGTCGATCACGGCAAGACCGCGCTGGTGAAGGCGCTCACGGGAATCGACACCGACCGCCTGCCCGAAGAGAAACGGCGCGGGATCACCACCGAGCTCGGTTTCGCTCACCTCGACCTGCCCGAAGGCCCGGCGGGCGTCGTCGACGTGCCGGGCCACGAGCGCTTCGTGCGGGCGATGGTGGCGGGCGCCGGTGGGATGGACGTGGCGCTGCTGGTCGTGGCCAGCGACGAGGGGGTGATGCCGCAGACGCGCGAGCACGTCGACATCTGTGGGTTGCTGGGCATGCGGACCGGCGTGGTGGCCATCACGAAGGGCGACCTGCTCCCGGGGCTGGGAGAGGAGTGGCACCGGTTGCTGCACGCCGACGTCCATGAGCTGATCGCGGGCACCTTCCTCGAAGGTGCGGCCGTCCTCGAGGTGTCCGCCAAGACGGGTGCGGGGCTGCCGGCGCTCGTCGAAGCCCTCGCCGCGGTCGCGGCGAAGGTCCCGCCTCGGCCGGTGGTCGGCCCGGCCTTCTTGCCCCTCGATCGTGCCTTCACGCTGAAAGGCTTCGGCACCATCGCGACCGGCACGCTGCTGTCGGGCTCGCTCGAGGTGGATCAGGCCGTGGATCTGCTGCCGGATGGGCCGACGGGGGTGCGGGTGCGCGGCCTGCAGGTCTTCGGCAGAAACGTGGGGCGCGTCGAAGCCGGCCAGCGCACCGCCGTGAACCTCACGGGAGTGGAGGTTGGACAGCTGCGGCGGGGCATGGCCGTCTGCCGGGAGGGCGAGCTCGTCGCGACGCCGATGCTGGACGTGGCGCTCTCGAACCCCGTCTCCGGGCTGCGCCCGCTGCCCGCGACCTCGAAGCTTCTTTGCCACATCGGCACCGACGTCGTCTCCTGCAGCGCGGTGCTGCTCGGGCGAGAGGCGCTGGCCCCCGGCGAGAGCGGCTTCGCGCAACTGCGGCTCTCGAGGCCGGTGGCGGCTCATTCCGGTCAGCACCTGATCCTCCGCGGCTTTGGAGGCACCCGCGGCCGCGGCCAGACCGTGGGCGGTGGGACGGTCGTGGCCATCCTGCCGCGGCGCCGCCGACCCGGGCGGCCGAGCGCGACCGCGGGCCTGGACGTCCTGGCCGGGCCCGATGCATTGGCGAAGATCGATTGGCTGCTCGAAGACGCGGGCCCCGGCGGCCTCACCGAGCGCGACCTGCTGCGCCGCACGGCGCTGCCAGCGTCGGAGATCTCGCAGGTGGTCGCCACCCTCGGCAGCCGGGGCCGGGCCGTGCTCGCGGATCGGGAACGGCGCCTGTTCGTCGGCGGGACGGTCTTCGAGGGGCTCCTGGCGCGCGCCGCGGACCTGGTCCTCGCGCACCACCGCGACAACCCGCTGGCGCCGGGCATTCCGAGGGAGGAGCTGCGGCGGCGCCTGGCGAGCGGGCTCGACGTCCAGGTCTTCGCCAAGGTGCTCGCCGGGCTGGCAGCCGGCGGCCGGCTGGCCGTCGAGGGCGACACCGTGCGGTTCCTCAGCCACGCCCAGGAAGTTCGTGAAACGGACTCCGACATGCGGCGGCGGCTGGTGGAGACGCTGGCGGCGGGCGGCCTCTCGCCCCCCGGTCCGGCGGAGCTCGCGGCGGGCTGCGGCGCGACCCCCGAGCGCGTGCTGGCGCTGCTCAAGCTCTTGCAAGCCGAAGGACAGGCGATCCGCGTCAAGGACGACCTGTACTTCGCGGCTGTGGCCATCGAGGAGCTGGGCGCACGCCTGCGGGCTCACCTCGTCGCGAAAGGGGAGATCACCACGCCGGAATTCAAGGAGATGACGGGGGCGACGCGGAAGTTCACCATCCCGCTCGGCGAGTACTTCGATCGTGAGAAGCTGACGATCCGCCTCGGCGACAAG
>Ga0335073_10010027_pt1 | contig 13294 bp, 10 predicted proteins | sample Lox_Sample_22_FD_207093 | JGI IMG/M metagenome (GOLD analysis project Ga0335073, IMG submission 207093) | Soil microbial communities from Loxahatchee National Wildlife Refuge, Florida, United States - Lox_Sample_2.2 | ecosystem: Environmental > Terrestrial > Soil > Wetlands | place: USA...
AGACGACTTCGGCGGTTGGCATCCCGCCCCACGCGTAGAAAAGCTCCTCCTCGAACGTGCAATTCCATTCGCCGAGAGCTTCCTGCCACGCGATGTAGTGCAGCGGCATCGAATCGACAATCGTTCCATCGCAATCGAAGATGTAAGCCCGGAAATCGCCGGGAGGCAGTGGAAGTTTCATTCGATTATGCGTACGCCTGCCGGCACGTCTCGTGCTCGCGGCAACTGGGCGCGCAATTCGTTTTGTCGATGAAAATGTAATTGTGGCAGTGAGCGCATACGATTCCGTAAATCGTCTCTGTAAACTGCTCATGCGTCGTTTGCGACGTGTGCTCCGCGCGCGCCTGCTCTCTGCTCTTGGCCACAGCGTTCTTCTCATTCTCCGCTCAATTGTCATCCCGAGCGGAGCGAGGGATCTGCTCTGTTCGTCACTCGGTCACGGCTTCCAGTTCGCCTGTCCGGCAAACGGCAGCAGCGGGTATACGTCTCCAAAAATCTTTTCGATCTCGCGCTCGAATCCCGGCTTCGTCGCCGCCGACGCTTTCAATTTTTTCCGCACCACCCAGCCCTGCAGCCTCTTCCAGTCGTCGCCCTTCAGCGGCCAGCCCGCATGTTTCGTCCATTCGCCTTTTTCTGTTGAATACCAGTAGCTCTCGTATTTCCCTCCGAGCCGCTTCTTTTGCTGTCCCAGCCAGCCGGGATTTTCCACGCCCCGCCCCCGGCCGAATTGCAGCAACGGCGAGTCTTTGCCGTCGCCGTATATCCGGAATCCAGCCGTCAGCGCCTCCGGCGACAATCCCACATAAAGCTGCCCGCTCTCGCCGCCGCCTTCCGCAAAGAAAAGGTACATCTGTGTGCGGTACGGCGATTTATCCGCCGCAAACCGGATATCCCGGTTGATTCGCGAAAAATTTTCTCCCGTTCGCCCGCTGACCTGAAACCGCGGGTTCAGCTTCAGCGCCACTGGTGACAGCCTCTCGAGCAGTTCGCGAAACGGAACCACCACCGACGATTTGTACCGGTCGCGGTTTTCGTCCATCCACGGCTTGCGGTTGTTTTCTCCCAGCTCCGCGAAGAATCGCAGCGTATCCGTGCTGAAAATTGGGCCTGCTTTCATATAGACTTCCCTGTGCTTTCCGCCCGCCTGCGGCTGGCAGGCTCGCCGCCTGGGGCGCGGCGTGCCACTTCGTTCCCTCCAGGGGAACTTATGAGGTCCTAAATGAACTGGAAAAATTATAGCGCATGTCTTCTTGCCCTCGCATTTTCGTCTATGGCCGCGGCGGCTGCCGGCCTGCATCCGTTCACTGTCGAGGACTGGGCGAAGCTTCACTACGCTAACGCCGTAGCCGTGGCTCCCGACGCGAAGACGATCCTCTACCGCGTCGATCACGGCGCGGAAAAGGGGCCCGAACAGCAGGAATGGCACCTGATCCTCGCCGACGGCTCGGGTGATCGCACGCTCAAAGTCCCGGAGCATTTCACCCCCGAGGGATTCACGAAGGACGGCGCCGCTCTCTACGGCCAGTTCGAAGTATCCAAGCAGCCTCAATTGGCGCTCTTGTCCCTCGCCTCTCCGGACGCAAAGCCCCAGGTGCTCACCTCCATCCCCTCCGGCGTCACTCATGCGATGCTTTCGCCCAACGGCTCGCGCTTCGCTCTCCTCGCCAATCCGCAGCCGCTTGATCCCCTCGCGGAAATTCACACCGTCGTGCAGGACGCTCCCACCAGCGTCTACGTCATCGACGCCGACGGCAAAAACGGCTCTTGGTGGTGTCCCTCTCTTCGGCAGGTAGGAGCGGCCGTCTGGTCGCACGATGGCTCGTCGCTCGCTCTTGTCTCGCAGACTCAGATGATCGGCTATCATTCCGTCCGTGCCTTCATCGACGTCTGCTCCGCCTCCGGCGTTCATCACGTCGCAGACATTCCCAACGCCGCCATTTCCGAGCTTCCCGGCGGTACGGGCGGAATCGCCTGGAGCAAAGATGGCAGGCAGCTCTACTTTCTCTCGACCACCACCGACGTCCTCACGCCCGATCACGTCTGGACCGTTCCCGCCTCGGGCGGCCAGCCTGCCGATCGCACGCCGAATCTGAAAGGCTCGGCCATGCAAATCGTCGGCGATGCGCAGGGCCGCACCTGGATCCTTGTTGCCGGCGGCGTCCGCAACGAAGTCGATTCCTTCAGCGACGCCAAGCTGACGCCTGTCTACGACTGGCCTGGCGGCACCATCCACAATGTTCCTGTCTCGCCCGAACTCTCCTCCTCCGCCGAAACGCTCGCCTTTTCCGTCGGCGACCCCGCGCACACCTACAACGTCGCGGTCGTTTCCGGCGGGGCGCTAAAAAAAATCACCTCCGAGGGCGATAGCCAGCTTGCAAGCATCGATCTCGGCGCCGTGAAAACCGTTCACTGGAAATCTGCGGAGGGAATCGCTCTCGAAGGCATCGCCACGTTCCCCGGCGGATACCAAGCAGGCAAGCGCTATCCGTTCCTCGTGCTTCCTCACGGCGGGCCCGAGGCCAACGACAATCTTGATTTCGATTCTTTCTCGCGCCTCATTTCCGGCATGGGCTACGTCGTTCTTCAACCTGAATATCGCGGTTCTACGGGCTACGGCACCGAATTTCTCAACGCCATTTACCAGCATTTCGGCGATCGCGCCTTTCGCGACGTCAATAGCGCCACCGATTTCGCCCTCGCGCAGGGATGGGCCGATCCCGCCCGCCTCGCCATCTTTGGATGGAGCGCCGGCGGCTTCATGACTTCGTGGACCGTCACGCAGACGCATCGCTACAAAGTGGCTGTCGAAGGCGCGGGCATCACCGACTGGCTCAGCTTCATCTGGACCAGCGACATTCAGCAGATCGATTACGATGCCCGCTGGCCCGAATCTGACCCCGATGCCTTCCTCCGATTCTCCGCCGTCATGCACGCCTCCAATGTCACCACGCCGCTCCTGATTCTTCACGGGGCTGACGACAAGCGCGTCCCCACCTTTCAAGGCCGCGAATATTTTCTCGCGCTCGCCGCCCACGGCAAAACCGTTCGCATGGTCACCTATCCTGGCTCCCCGCATTTTCCGAAGCTCTGGGAGCAGCGCGCCGACGTCTTCCACGAAATCGCCGCATGGCTCGCGAAATACAATCCGTAACCGTCCGAGGAGGTTTTTTCATGTCGAACGACTCTCCACGTTTCTTTGCCGCTGCGGCTCTTGCGGCACTGCTGCTCGCACCCTGCCTTGCCTCCGCTCAACAGGCGGAGAATCCGCCTGCCCCTTCGGCGCCCGCGCCCCTCAACCAATCCGCCGAATGGAAGCCCGAGGATTTCGTTTTCGCCGAAGGCATCGGCGAAGTCCGCATTTCTCACGATGGCAAATTTGCCGTTTGGGTGAAGACGGCGGGCGACAAGGATAAAGACGAGCGCATCAGCAATCTCATCCTCACGAATCTCGCGGACAAGAAGGAAATTCCCCTTACGCGCGGCACCGACAAAGTTTCCAATCCCCGTTGGTCGCCTTCCGACGACCGCATCGCCTTCCTCAGCACGCGCGCGCTTCCCAAGCCCGACGACAAGCTGGCCTCCACACAGCTCTGGATCATGAACGCCTCGGGCGGCGAGCCCTGGCCCGTCACGCGCTTCGTTCGTGGTATCAAGCAATTCGAATGGCTCGACGCCGACACGATCCTTTTCAGCGCCGAAGAGGATCCCTCGCTCTACGAAACCGAAATGAAGCAGCGCAAGGACGATTCCAACGTCGTTGACGACGCAGCGCACACGCCGCCCGTGCGCCTCTTCAAACTGTCGCTCTCTGCCAACAAAGTCACGCGCGTCACCGCCAACATTGATTGGATCGATTTCTTTGAAGTCTCCCGCGACTCCAAAAAAGCCGTCGCGGTTGCTACTCGCGAACTCAGCTTCGAATGGGACCAGAAAATCCCGCCCGCCACATACCTCGTCGATCTCTCGACTGGCCAATTGACCCCGATTCTCACCGACGGAAAAATCTGGCCCTTCTCCGCCGCCTGGACGCGCGACAATTCGGGCATCTACTTCGTCGCGCCCTATTCCACCGACACGCGCTTTCGCACCGCCACCGTCCAGCGCGCCTATTATTACGACCTCGCATCCGCCGCTGTCACCGAAGTGAATCTCGATTGGGACCGCGGCCTCGCCAATGGCAGCCTCACGCCGGTCGACGACGGTTTTGTCGCTCTGATGGCCGATGGCGTTCACGACCGTCCCATGCGCTACACGCGCCACGGAGACGCCTGGACCCGCAAGACCATCAGCGCCGAAAACGCCTCGAATATTTTCTCTCTTGTCCTTGGCGACGATGGCCGCACCCTCATCTACGACTATTCCACCGCCAGCAAGCCGTCTCAGCTTTATCGCGCCCGCCTCGACGGTACGAAAATCACTTCGCCCGCGCAAATCACCGACCTCAATCCCAAATTCAAAGACAAGACCATCGCGAAGTCCGAAATCATTCACTGGCAGGGCGCAAACGACGAGGAAGTCGAAGGCATTCTCTTCTATCCTAATCAGTACGATCCTTCAAAAAGCTATCCGCTGATTGTTTCGACCCACGGCGGTCCCGCATCCCTCGATCTCGACGCGTGGGAGGAAAGCTGGGCCTATGCCACGAATCTCTATACGCAGCGCGGCGCGTTTGTCTTGAAAACCAATTACCACGGCAGCGCCGGCTACGGCCTGAAATGGGTGGAATCGATCTGCTGCGGCAAGTATTACGACCTCGAAGTCCCTGACATCGAGAAAGGTGTGGACAGTCTAATCGCCAAAGGATTGGTTGATCCGGACAAAATCGGCGCGCTTGGCTGGTCCAACGGCTCGATTCTCTCGATTGCGCTCACTGTCGCCGATCCCGACCGCTATAGAGCCGCCGCTGTCGGTGCTGGAGACGTTGAATGGATCAGCGACTGGGCCAACGTCGATTTCGGCATGGCCTTCGACAATTATTATTTCGGAAAATCGCCGCTCGAAGATCCTCAGCTCTATATCGAAAAATCGCCCTTCTTCAAAATGGATCGCGTGAAAACTCCCACGCTCATTTTCTTCGGCACGGTCGACCGCAACGTCCCCACCGATCAGGGCTGGTCGCACTATCGCGCGCTCTATTCCATCGGCAAGACGCCCGTGAAATTCATTCTCTTTCCCGGCGAGCCGCACGGTCCCCGCAAGCTCTCCCACCAGCTTCGCAAGCTCGACGAAGAGACCGCGTGGTTCGATAAATATCTCTTCCACACCAATCCGCCGCCGAACGAAGCTCTCAAAAAAGGTTCGCCTCTCGAGTTCGCCCTTCGCCGCCGCTCGATTCAGCGACTCGGCGCCGATTACGGCGTCGGCTTCCATCCTCCCGCGATTCCCGAAAATCCTCCGCCGCCCACGCTGATTCCCGAAACCGTCAAGCGCGGCGACATCGAAATTGGCCGCTTCGAAATCACCCGCGCGCAATTCGCGGCCTTCGACAAGGACTACACGTTCGATCCCGGCACTGAAAATTTCCCCGCCAGCGGCATCACGTTCGATCAGGCGCAGGCCTATTGCAAATGGCTTTCGGATTTGACGGCGGAAACCTATCGTCTCCCGTCGGAAAAAGAAGCGGAGAGCCTCTACAAATCACGCACGGGTGAAAACACTCTCGACTACTGGGCGGGCTACTCCGTCAATCCCGACGACGCCGCGAAGCTCGAATCCGAAGTGAAGGAACTCGGCGCCGGCGCGCCGCTCCTGCGGGAAGTCGGCAGCTTTCCTCCCGATGTCGACGATCCCGCGAGCGACACCGGCGAACTCGTCTTCGATCTCGATGGCAACGTCGCCGAATGGATCGTCGCCCCCAACGGTTCGGGCAAAACGATGGGCGGCAGCGCCGACCGTCCCGCCGACCCCAAAGCCCGCCTCACCGCCGCCGATCCCGCCTACACCGGTTTCCGCGTCGTCCACATCCCCCCACCGCCTCCACCCCCGCCCGCTCCGTCAAAATAAATTCACCGTCGCCTGCCACGCGATTCCGTGCCGCCAGATGCGTCTCTTGTAGCGGCGGCCTTCAGGCCGGCGCAGTTCCGCGGCGCTCCTCGTAACCTCACCACCGCAGCCCCGAAAATTAACCCGCCAGCGCTGCCTGCCTCTTCTGCAAAAATCTCCGCACCGCCGGATCCCGCTCTAATCCAATCGCCATCTCATACGCCCTGCGCGACTCTTCCCGCTCGCCCGCCTTCGCCAGCAACTCCGCTCGCGCCGCCCAATATGGCTGATACTCCGACATCCGTGCATCCGCAGCCGCCTCCTCGATCGCTGCAATCCCCACTTCGGCGCCGTGCAATTCCGCAAGCGCCAGCGCGCGATTCACCGCCACCACCGGAGACCCCGTCAACTCGAACAGCGCATCGTACAGGCCAACCACGTCCTCCCAATTCGCTTCGCCCGTGCGGCAGCGGTGCGCGTGCGCCGATTGCAGCGCGGCCTCCAGCTGATATCGCCCAACCGCGCCCAGCGCGCTCGCCCGCCGCAGCAACTCCTCCGCCTCGCCGATCATCCGCGCATCCCACAGCGCCGGATTCTGCTCCGCCAGTGGCACAAATTCTCCGCAAGCATCTCGCCGCGCTTGCCGTCGAGCCTCCGCGTGCAGCATCAGCGCCAGCAATCCCAGCGCCTCGGGCTCGCCCGGCAGCAGTTCGCTCACAACCCGCGCCAGAAAAATCGCCTCTTCGGTCAGCTCGCGCCGCGCAACGTCGGCTCCGCCCGGATCGCTCCATCCCTCGGCAAACGCCGCGTAAATCGCTTCCAGCACCGCGTCAAGCCGCTCCGGCAGCTCCTCGCGTCCCGGAATGCGAAACGAAATGCCCGCCTGCCGTATTTTTTCCTTGGCGCGCACCAGCCGCTTGCCCATCGCCGCCGGCGACAGCAGAAACGCCGAAGCAATCGCCTTCGCGTCCAGCCCCAGCACCACCTGCAAAATCAGCGGCGAACGAATCCCCGCCTCCACTGCCGGGTGCGCGCACGCAAACATCAGCGCCAGCCGCTGATCCGGTATTTCCGCTTCCGCCGCCGCTGCTTCCAGCCCTTCGGCCATCACCTGCAGCTTTGTCGACGCTGCTTCGTCCCGCTTCCGTCCCCGCATCGCGTCGATCGTCTTTCGCCGCGCCACGGTCAGCAGCCACCCCTCCGGATTCGCCGGACACCCGCTTCGCGGCCAATCCGCCAGCGCCGCCGCAAACGCTTCCGACAGCGCATCCTCGGCCGCCGCCACGTCGCGCGTCCGCGCCGCCAGAAACGCCACCAGCTTTCCATAGCTCCGGCGCGCCACCGCTTCTGCCGTGCTCCGCGCTTCTGCGCTGCTATCGTGGGAGTTCATCTCTTTTCGCGAATCTTTTCGATGCGGAGTAATTGCTCGGCATGAATCGGATGGGCTTCTTCATCTGCCGGCGGCGGGAATGAATCCGGCACTGGCTCACACCTGAAATCCAGCGTTACTCTTTTCGCCCTTCCGCGATCGCGCAAAGTCCGTCCGATTCGATTTCGAGCGGCAAATTGATCAGATTGTAGTAATTCTCCAACGCGTTCAGCCAGGTAATCTCCGCAATCTCCCAATCCTGAAAATGTTTGCGCAGCTCTTCGAACGTCGCATCGCTCACCCGTTTGTTCCGGGTCGCTTCCTCCACGTACGCCAGCGCCGCCCGCTCCCGCTCGTTGAAGAGCGCGCTCGTCCGGTATTCCGCGAGCGCGTTGAATTTCTCCATTCCTAGATGCTCGCGAATCGCCACGGCTCGCGCGATGTCCACGCAGAACGCGCAGCCGTTGATCTGCGCCGCCAGCATCGTCACCATGAACTTCAGCTGCGGCTCCAGCCGGATTCCGTTCATTTCGAATTTCTGCAGCTCGTATCCGGCTTTCAGAATTCCCGGCATCCTCGGATACACCACCTTCATCGGCGTGATCACTTTCCCCAGCTTCCGCCGCGTCATCCAGTAGGCGAAACGCATCATCAGCCCCTTCGGCTTTTCGATCGGTTCCAGTCTCACCCGCCATCCTCCTTTCCTGGTTTCATGGAGCGGCGCGCAATCGCCTTTGCTGCATATCGCGTCTGCGCGCCGTCCTTGTTTTCGTTCACCGGTCCGCCGCTAGGCGTTTGCCTGCGCCGCGATACTCCACACCGGACGCACTTCGATCACGCCATGGCTTGCTCCCGGGCAACGCGCCGCCCAGGAAAGCGCCGCGTCCAGGTCCGCCACGTCGATCAAGTAATACCCTCCGAGCTGCTCTTTCGCCTCCGCGTACGGCCCGTCGAGCACCTGCGTCTTCCCGTTCTCCACGCGCACCGTCGTCGCCGCCGAAACCGGCTGCAGCCGGTTCGAGCCCACGTAGTGTCCGGCCTTCTTCAGCGCCTCCGAGTACGCCTGATACGCCGCCACGGCCTGTTCCTGCTCCGTCCGCGCCAGCTTCGCCCAACCCGCTTCCTCCGCATGCAGCAAAAGTAGAAATTGCATCTCCATCCTCCCTCTCGAAATTAGGCGTCTCTTTCGCGCCTTCACTCTATTGACGTTCGACCCCGCCCCATTTGGACATCCCCGCCAAAATATTTTCTCCCCCATGCCGCGCCGTAGCCCGCCTTTGGCGAAGGAGGGTTGCCTCGCCGAAGCCCGCGTTCGGCGAAGGTGGGTAGCCGCGCCGGCTTTTCATGGACTGCGGAGGCTTGACGCCGCTTTGCATTTCACGCCTTTCGTAGCGCCGGCTTGTCCTGATCGCAGTTGAAGAGCGTCCCGCCGGCTCATTCGCCTTTGTAGCGGCGGCCTTTACGGCCGGCGCCTTTAAGCGCGCTGCCTTGCCTGTCTGTCGCGCCGAAGCCTGTATTTGGCGAAGGCGGGTTGCCTCGCCGAAGCCATCCCTCCGCGCAGGCAGCGGGCTTATGCCAGATGTGAACCTCCGACCCACGAAAATGCAAGATGCTTGCTGGAGGCTCGATTTTTCGGGTGGCGCGAGGTTGCGTGGAGCCGAAAGGGCAACCCGTAAAATGTACCGATTGGGAGGCATCGCGGTTGTTTGTTTTGTGCGAGTTACGGCGAAATGTGTTTGTGGGCGTGTATCGATTTGAAGTGACGGGATTGGTGATTTGTGACTGGCGATTTGTGAATTCGAAATTCGGGTTCGAGGGTCAAAAGCCGGGAGGCCTTGACTCACAAATCGAAGTTGGGAGGCGGACGCGCGGAATAGCTGGTCAGAAGGCGCCTGTGTCGGAGGCTTTGAGGCCGGGGACTTCGGCGGCGGCGCGGCTGAGCCACTTCTGGCGGTGAAGAACAGCTGCCGCAATCGCAGACGTGCCACGATCTCGTGGACGGGTGGGTGATGCAAGATGGTAGCCAGCACTTGATTCCCTCTGTCTTTCACGCAACTCCGATTCACGCCACCGCTGATCTACTCACACCGGCCACAGCCACATCCGCTCTATCTACAGCTCAGGAATCATCGCCGTCTCACCGTCCTAGAGCTAAATACCCTGTTTCCAGCATCTTCGGCCACACGAAAAAACAGTAAGCTGTTTGTCGATTCCCGTCCGGCCCGTTCGACGCGTAAGTGGAGCCGCACCGCACCAGGCACCTCGCAACTTTCCGGGCCCGGCGCAGCCCAAGCTCCTATATAAAAGCCGCGGCGCTGATACGGCGCCCGCTCAACGCTCAAGGAGAAGAAAATGCGCTTCATGATGCTCATATTTCCGAAAGAGTACGAAACCGCAAAACCCGGCTGGGTGCCCGACCTCAAAAGCATGGAGAAAATGGGCAAGTACAACGAGGAACTAGGGAAAGCCGGCGTGCTGCTCGCGCTCGACGGGCTGACCCCGCCCGCGACGATGAGCGCGCGCGTCACCTTCAAAAACGGAAAATCGAAAGTCACCGACGGCCCGTTTCCCGAAGCGAAGGAAGTGGTCGGCGGCTTCTGGATCATCGATGTGAAGTCGCGCGAAGAGGCGCTCGAGTGGGCTTCGCGCATCCCCGGACAGGATAGCGAAATGGTCGAAGTTCGCCGGTTGTTTGATTTGACCGACTTCGATCCCGAGACCCAAAAGGAGATCCAAAAGAGATTCGGCGACGCCGGCGCTGGGCCCGGCCGGCAATAGCTTTGTCACTCGCCGAGACTCGCGTGCGAATGCTTGGCGATGCGCGTCGATTTCAACGCGCGTCATTGGACGTACGTGCAGAGAGAGTCTCCGTCCCAAATCGCGCGACGGCGGCTCTCCACAGCCTGCAATCGATAGGAGACTCTCGTTATGCCTTCCATGATGCTGGTTCGAAGCGCAGCGCTCCCGGAAATGTTCGACAAGTGTGGGTTCGGTCGAAGTAGGAACGGAGCCGTAGAAAACGAAAAAGCATGGAGGAAAGCGATGACCCGAAATCAAGTACACAGCATTTTCGTAAGCGCATTCGTGCTCGTCGCCGCGCTGATCGCAACCCGGCCCGCCGCCGCACAAGACACCAAACAACCATATCCAACGATGGCCCCGATAGAACAATATCTAATGAATCGCGACGCAGAAATCGCCCTGGCCCGCAGCGCTGCCCCAGACGCCATCTCCCACGACGCCTCGGTCATCGTCCTAACCCGTCACGGCTACGAGACCGCAGTCCAAGGCAAAAACGGCTGGGTCTGCTGGGTCGGACGCGGATGGATGGCCATGTTCGACCACCCCGAATTTTGGAACCCAAAAATTCGCGCCGCGGAATGCATCAATCCACCCGCCGTCCGCTCCGTCCTGCCCTATGCCTACAAACGCACGGAATTGCTGCTCGCCGGCCATTCCAAAGTAGAAGTCATCGCCGCGATCAAAGTCGCAATAGACAATAAAGAATTGCCGGCCCTGGAGCCGGGAACGGTCAGCTACATGATGTCGAAGGATTCGTATCTCAGCGATTACGGCGGCCACAACGCTCCCCACTTGATGTTCTACGAAGCAGCGAAAGACGGTGCAGCCTGGGGCGCAAATCTCCCAAACTCCCCAGTTCTCGCTGTAAATTTCTGGTACATCTCCGCGGAAGCCTACCCACAACTCAAATCCTTCCCACCACTGTCCGTCTTCCTGGTAGGAGTAACCAAATGGTCCGATGGAACGCCGGCACCGGGCATGTAAAGACTCGGCGGCAAATGTTTGCTCGATGGCCATGAGCCCTCTTTGTGCCGCCATTTGGGAAACGACCGGAAGGCATTTCAGCAAGTTCTCAGCGGCCACCTTGTCCACCTCAAAAATGCCGACAAGGAATCCGCACTCGCAGGTTGCGCCGAATTTCTCGCGGTGCATCGCCAAAACTGGCCCGGTTGGGGAGGCGAAATCGAAATGCGCTCCATCGTCAACGACGCCCCGCCCCGACCGGAATAAATAGCCGGGTTGCGGCTCACAAAGAAAAATGTTGTGATGGGTGCCGGACATGTCCTCCGGCACTCGCTCGACAGATTCGCACGCTGATCCACGTCGCGACGTCCACGCCGCGATCGACGCCGTCTGGCGCATCGAATCGCCGCGCCTGATCGCCGGCCTGACGCGCATCACGCGCGATGTCGGCGCCGCCGAGGATCTCGCGCACGACGCTCTCGTCGCCGCGCTCGAACAGTGGCCGCGGGAAGGCGTCCCATCGAATCCCGGCGCTTGGCTGATGGCCGCGGCAAAGCATCGCGCGATCGATCTCGTGCGCCGCCGCTCGCTGCTCGATCGCAAGCACGGCGAGCTCGGCCGCGAGCTCGAAGAGAAGCAGGAAAATTCCGTGCCCGACTACGCTTCTGCTCTCGACGATGACATCGGCGACGACCTGCTCCGCCTGATCTTCACGTCGTGCCATCCGGTGCTCGGCACCGACGCGCAACTCGCACTCACGCTGCGGCTGATCGGCGGCCTGACCACCACCGAGATCGCGCGCGCCTTTCTCGTGCCCGAACCTTCTATCGCGCAGCGCATCGTCCGCGCCAAACGCACGCTCGCCGACGCGCACGTTCCCTTCGAAGTCCCGCGTGGAGCCGAACTTTCTGAACGCCTCGCCAACGTCCTGCAGGTGATCTATCTGATTTTCAACGAAGGTTACTCGGCCACCGCGGGCGACGACTGGCATCGCCCCGCGCTCTGCGAAGACGCGCTCCGGCTCGGCCGAATCCTTGCCGAACTCGCGCCGGGCGAGCCAGAAGTTCACGGCCTCGTCGCGCTCATGGAAATTCAAGCGAGTCGCACACGTGCTCGCGTCAGCGCAAGCGGCGAACCGATTCTGATGCTCGAACAAAATCGCGCGCTGTGGGATCAACTTCTGATTCACCGCGGCCTCGCCGCTCTCGCGCGCGCCGAAGAATTGAGCCGCGCGCTCGGCCGCATCGGCACCTACACGCTGCAAGCCGGGATCGCCGCCTGCCACGCCCGCGCGCTCACCGCCGATGCGACGGACTGGCCTCGCATCGCCGCACTCTACGCCGCGCTCTCGCTTGTCGCTCCATCGCCGATCGTCGAACTCAATCGCGCCGTCGCCGTGGGCATGGCCGAAGGCCCCGCGGCGGGGCTCGCGATCATCGACGCCATCGCCAACGAGCCCACACTGAAAAATTACCACTTGCTCCCCAGCGTTCGCGCCGACCTCCTTTACAAGCTAGGCCGCCACGACGAAGCCCGCGCCGAATTCCAGCGCGCCGCCTCACTAACGCAAAACTCCCGCGAGCGCGACCTCCTCCTCTCCCGCGCCTCCAGCTGCGACACGTCTTCGAATTAGTGGTTTTGGCGGACGTGCGCCCAGCGCGAGTCGCGCAGTCCGGCGCTGGCATGTCTCGACCCACCGTTGTAAATTCCGCCGGGCCCCTACCGGAGGATAAATGAATCGTCGTTCCATCGGCGGGTGGGCAATGCAAGATGGTGGCCGGCGCTTGACTCCCTCGGTCTTTCACGCAACTGCGATTCATGCCACGGCTGATCTACGCACACCAGAAACCCCATCACATCCTGGCCTAACCCGAGTGGGTGCCGCATGATTCGGCTTTTGAAGCGTGCGGGTTTTGATCTTCCTTCACAACTCTCGTGCGATCATCTTCTCGCGCACCGTTCGTCCGCAAGCGTCTTGCACTATGGCGGCGTCGGAGGTTCACCTCCGGCATAAGCCCGCTGCGCGCAGCGGTAAACTCTTGCGCGGCCCGCTTTTACTCTCCACCAGGCACTCGTCACTCGCCACTAGCCACTCGCCCTTCCCCCACCCATCCAGATTGGCACTTGCCGCTCCACCTCTCGCGCATTACGCTCTCAGCATGACTCCCACAACTCCCA
>Ga0335073_10010029_pt1 | contig 13294 bp, 11 predicted proteins | sample Lox_Sample_22_FD_207093 | JGI IMG/M metagenome (GOLD analysis project Ga0335073, IMG submission 207093) | Soil microbial communities from Loxahatchee National Wildlife Refuge, Florida, United States - Lox_Sample_2.2 | ecosystem: Environmental > Terrestrial > Soil > Wetlands | place: USA...
CCGTGCGTCACCTCGCCACCGGCCCCGAGCGCACGGACACATAGCGGACGGCGGCGGCCCCAAATCCCGCCTCGGAACGCATAACGGCAGGTTAGGGGCATAAGACTTGAACAGGAGGATAGGGCTGTAAAACCGTCGGCTTAGCCTACGATGGTTCGAACCCATCACCTGCCACCACCTGCGGAAACGCCCTGCTAGCTGCGAATTCTCGTGCTGGCGGGGCGTTTTTCTGTGTCCCGGCGCGTGTCACCTTGTAGCGCTGCAGGGCGTTGTGTTGCGGTGTCCACGGACGTATAGGGGACGACCGTCCGTGCGGTTGGGCCGGTCGGTCTGGGCAGCTACGACGGTCGGTGTGCGCAGTCGCGACGGTCGGTGCGCACCGTCGGCGTTTCCACGGACGGCCACGGACGGGCCGCGCTGGCGGCGTGTCCAGGCTTGACGCACGCCGCCGAGTCCGCGGTCATCGCCGGGGACGGTATCGTCAGGGTCGAGGTAACCGACCAAGCAGGGCCGGGGACGCCCGGAGGCCGCCACCTACGGCTGCGGCTCGCCACTCGCTGGCCCTGGGCCGACGAGATTAGGGCCGCCTTCACCCGCCTGCAGGCTCCGCCGTCCGGCTGACCAGCCGGAACTGTCATCTCGACCGGGCAAGGAGCAGCCCGGGGCCGTGGAACCCACGCCTGCGGCGTGACAGCGGCCAGCCCGCCACGGCGTGCACCCGAAAATCACCGCCAGCCGAACCACTCAGACCAGCATCACCAGCAGTCGAAAGACATCGAGGCTAATGGTTAGACGGGCCCTGCGCTCATGACTCGAAGTTCGGAGCTTCAATCGCCCCGCCGGGCTGGTCGAAATGACCTAGACGGCGTCAGCTGACATCGATCTGGGTTGGATTGCGAATGTGCTCACGACAGCCAGGTAATGGTGATGAATCCATTGCCGTCGGGGGTGGTGCCACGGAGTACAGAGGGCGACTGCAGGAGGCCGTGCGTGTAGTAGGAGGACCCAGCGCCTCCGCCTCCGCCGCCGCCTCCGCCAGCACCGCCGCCTTGCCCACCAGCGCCGCCGCGGAACCCCGCACCGCCACCACCGCCACCACCACCGCTGTGGGCGCCCCCGCCGCCCGAGCCACCGGGGCCATTACTTTGGGCGCCACCCGCGCCACCTGCGCCAGCTCCGAGGCCGCTGCCCCTGTGTCCGGGATCGGGAGTGACGTCGCTACTCCCCCCAGGGCCGCCGGCGCAGCAGAACTTGTCGAAACCCTGCCCGGCTCCGCCGCCACCGCCGCCTGCGAGAACCAGAGAGTCGGGACCGGTCTGGAGGACGCTGGCCCCTCCGCCACCCGCGCCGTCTTGGCCGAACAGGCCATTTCCGGTCCCGCCAGTGCCGCCATGACCCGAGGGACCCCAGCCACCCGCGCCTGGGGACGAGGTGCCGAGGCCGTCGCCGCCCCGGCCGCCGACCCACAGATCCAGCACTTCCCCGGCACGTACAGAGATGTCGCCGGTGACGTTGGCGCCATCACCGCCCACGGCCTCGTAGCTGTCGCTAGCCCGGGTGGCACCACCGTGGGCACCGATCACGCTTATCTCGGCGGTCGTGACTCCGACGGGGACAGCGATTTCCTGGTCCCTCGGACCGACGTAGCCGAAGGTGATGGTACTCACCGGATGCGCTGCCGCCGGCTCGCTCACAAGCCACCCTGAGACACAGAGCCCCAACGCGGTCGCCGCGACGAGGACGGCCCGGGTTCGCTTGCGTGAAGTTCGGGTAGACATGTTTCCTTCTTTCTCTGCGCTTGACGTGAGGCGAGTTGCGACAGCTGGTGCTTGACCATGTGCGGCGGCGTCAGGTCGAGGTGTCATCGGCGCAGCTGTCGAAGATGCCCGGTCACTCGGTCGGGGCGATCAGCAACGTCTTGGTGAAGCTGGCTGTCGGCGGCGAGGTGGTCCAGGCGCGCGACCATCGTCGCCGCTACGCGGCCCGTCCACGCTGAGGTTGCTACTCGGCGGCCGTCTGGGTGGCCGTGCCCCGGAGGGCGCCGAGCTGCCGGGGGTCCAGCAAGGTGGCCAGGATCTCGGCGACCTCGGAGACGCCGACCTGGCCGAGACCGACCGAGACCATCCCTGCGATCTCGTTCGGGTTCAGGGTTGCCATCTGGGCGAGCAGCGACGTCAGGTTCTCCGCGTCGGAGCGGGATCCCTTGAACGACACGAGAATGCCCGTCAGCTCCTCGTCGGTGCAGCCTTCCCACAGCGCCGGCAACGCTTCCCCCTCTTCGAGGGCGAGGTGGTCGAGGTAGGTGGCAGTGAAGGCGGCAAGCGCCCGGTGGAGGACGTTGGGGTCCCCGGGTGACGCCGAGTAGGTCGCTGCCACCTCGCGGAGCTGGCCGAGGCGGGCGTCAAGCTCGCCATGGGCAGCCTCGAGCGTCTCCGCTAGGGCGGGGGCGCTCTGACGGAGGAGCGGGTGGATGAAGCGGTCCTCGTGCTCGCCGTGGGCGACCAGTTCGGCCGCCAGCGCGTTGACGGCGGCAGCGAGCCGGGCGGTCGTGACCTTGTCGTCGGGGTCGGCCTTGCCGGCCTCGACGGTCAGGTCGAACAGGCGCGCTCGCTGCATCTTGTGAACGGCGGTGTAGACGTCGAGGCGGTTCATGAGCGTCTCCCTCCAGGTAGGCTGACAATGTGTTGTCATGATAGTATTATGACAACATGTTGTCAATATGGGAGAGTGTCGATGAACCAGCCGTCAGCCCGAGAGTTCGATGCATTCGTGTTGGCGGTCGCCGACATCTTCGACGCGGCCGGGGTGCTCCGCCGCGACGGCGAACGGACCGCCTCGTCGGCCGGCCAGACCCAGGCCCGCTGGCAGCTGATGAGCGTGGTGTCAGCGGGCGACTGGACCGTCCCGATGGCGGCCGACCGGTTGGGGACCAGTCGCCAAGCGGTGCAGCGCATCGCCAACGAACTGGTCGATGACGGGCTCGCCGTGTTGGTGGACAACCCCCGCCATCGCCGCTCGCCGTTCCTGCGCCTCACCGGCGAAGGCAGTCAAGTGCTCGACGACATCACCCGCCAGGCGCAACGTCGCCACCAGGCGCTGCTCGCCAAGCTGGACGGCGTCAACCTGGTCGAAGTTCGCGCCGGGCTGCGTCAACTGACCGCCGCGGTGCGCTCCGTGCTGGAGACCTGAAGCGCCGATATCAGACGATGCCAGGGTGCGCGCAACGGGCAGTGCTGGCTTTCTTGAACCTGGCCGGGGTGAGCTTCGACCATGCCGCCACGGAAGCAGACAGGGAGATAAGGATCCGGGGGCTTCCTCATCCGGCTTGGCCGGGAGGTCGTTGTCGCGGCAAGCAGCACCGACGGCGTTCAGCCTGCCGCTGGCGGCCCCGTCATCAACTGGGCGGCGTGAGCGAAGCCCGGCCTTGCTTATCACATAGGCTGAATGTATTATCATGTTTTGTGAAAGTCGGTCCGTCCATGCTGACGCCTTTCCTGCGCTCTGACGCGCAGGGCGCCGTGCTGGCGGAGACACTGCTCGATCCCACGACTGAGCTTACGATCTCGGAGGTCGCCCGTCGTGCGGGCGTGCTCCCAGCCGTGGCTCACCGTGAGGTCAGCCGCCTCGTTGAGGCTGACGTGCTGCGCGATCGGCGTGAAGGCAACAACAGGCTGGTACGCGCGAACACGGAACACCCGCTGTGGCCGCTCATGTCACAGATCGTCGTGGAAACCTACGGGCCGGTCCCGCTGCTGCGCAATCTGCTCACCGTACTGCCGGGCATCCGCGAGGCCTACATCTACGGCTCCTGGGCAAGTCGGCGCGCCGGACAGCCCGGCCCTCCGCCACGCGACATCGACGTCCTTGTCGTCGGCAACCCGTCCCGGACCGACCTGCTCGATGTCGCCGACGCTGCTCAGCAGCAGCTGCACACTGAGGTCAGCATCCGCACCATCACACCCGAGGAGTGGGCCGCGAAAGACCAGCCCTTCCTGATAACGGTCGCGTCCCGGCCCCTCATCGCCCTCGTCGGCCCGGGGACAGCCGGTGACTGAGCGCAACCCGTTTGCAGACGACCTCGGCTGGCTGCTGACGCTCCCGCTACGGGGTTCCTGCTCGATCGCGGGCAGATCGAGCGCGTTGAGGCCAACCCGGCTCATGCCCGCGCCATCCTTGCCCAGGCCCGGATGCATCTGTCCTCCGCCCGTATCTTGGCCGCCACTGAGGATGCCGCCGCGGCATTCGTTACTGCGTACGACGCTGCGCGGAAGTCGCTGTCGGCCATGCTCGCCGTCCAGGGGCTGCGCGCCAGGGGCGGCGACGGCGGGCACCGTGTACTCAGCGAGCTCATGCAGGCGCAGCTCCCGCAGCACAGGCGCATCCTGCGCGAATTTGACTGGATGCGCCAGAAGCGCAATGACACCCAGTACCCAGATCCCGCTAAGCCGACAGCCACGGCGAACGACGTCACCGACGGCATCGCGGCAGCGCAAAGGATCGTTGAGCTGGGAGAGCAGTTCCTCGGGCTCGTCACCGCTAAGCGGAACACAGGGCAGGAGCCTTAAGGCCGCCAGGCATTGCCCGCCAGGGCCGGTTTCGCTTGGCTCACTTCGGTGCCCGCATCACGCGCCGCCCAGCGGAAACTCCGAGGTACCTGACCTGGACGCTCGACGCAGGCCACAGCGTCGCGGCCCATACGTCGTCGGCGGCGAGTCTGAAACCACGAAATGCCAGGTCAGAGGCGAGAAGCCAGGCGGACGGTCGGCGTAACCGCTCCCACCGGCCCCATCCGTGGCCATTTCCGCCGTCGTCCGTGGCCGTCCGTGGGCCGCTCCGCGCCCGTCCGTGGGCTGGTCCGCGCCCGTCCGTGGCCGGTTCCGCCACGGTCTGTGGACCGCTCGCACCCCGGAAGCCGGCGTCCACGGACGTATGGCGGACGGCGGCGGCCCCAAATCACACCTCGACGCACATGACCGCAGGTCAGCTGCATAAGACTTGAACAAGAGGATAGGGCTGTAAAACCGTCGGCTTCGCCTACGTTGGTTCCAACCCAACACCTGCCACCACTAGCGAAAACGTCCCGCTAGCTGCGAATTCTCCCGCTGGCGGGGCGTTTCTTCTCCGTGAGCATGAAGAAGGGCGGGCTGCCGCCCGGACGTCGGCCGCCCGGCTTCACCCCGCCGCGGCCGGGTGGTCGCCGGCGCTCTCGGCCCGGATTCGGCCGTAGTCCGCGAGCGCATGGAAGGCGGCCTTGGGCTCCCAGGGCAGGCCGGGGTAGGCGGTGCCGGTGCGGTCGCCGTCGAGTACCTTGACGATGCCGAAGGAGGCCTTGTCGAAGTCACGGTCGTCATCGGCGTCGTCATGCGGGAGGTCGTAGCGGGCGAAGGTGTTGACGAAGGCCGCGTCGATCGCGGACCTGTCGAACTCGGCAAGGAGGCCACGGAGGTAGCGGGCCTGTTCCTGCTCGTCGCGGACAACTGGGGTGGTGAACCGGGCGGGGCGGGCGCGGTCATCCCATTCGATGACCGAGTCACCCTGGCCGCCGCTGCTGGCACCGTGGTAGGTGGTGCAGCCGAACTCGGTCACGGCGGCGGGCTTGCCGTGGGCGGTCAGCGCCCGCAGCCCGTCGGCGAGCCGCCCGGCGGTCCGGGCGTCGGGGCAGGCCGCATCGGTGGCGACGACGTCGAAAGGCGCCCAGTCGACGCCCTCGAACGGCAGCGAGGCATACCCGATCCGGCCGCCGAATTCCTCCCGCACCGCGGCAGCCGCCGTGGCGAGGAATGCGTTGACCCTGGCCGGGAGGCCGGGCAGCGCGGCCCGGAGCCGCGCCGGGTCGGCGATGCGCTCGGTGATCGTGCTGCCGGGCAGGAAACCATCGGTGACCAGGGAGACCTCCGAGCCGGTGAGGAAGATGACCTGAGCGCCGGCCCGGCGTAGCCGTTCGGCGCGGGCGGCGCTGTCGGTGAGGAAGTCGAGGAGCTCGTCCTGGGTGAGGCCGTTGGTGAACGGCGAGTACCAGACCTCCAGCCCCGCGATCGCCGCGTGCCGCGCAGCGGTCTCAAGCCGGCCGCGGTCGCCGCCGGTGATCCGGACGGCGTCGCAGTGCAGCTCGCCGCGGATGATCTGCATCTCGCGGCCGACGACGGCCGGGTCGAAGGGCTCTCGGGTCGTGGTTCCGCCGCTGGTGAAGCCGGTGTCGTAGGTTATGCCGAAGGCGCGCACGGCGCATCCTCTCCTCGTCTTCACGGTGGCCCGGGGCGAAAAGCCGGTGCGCTCGCCCCGGCTGCCAGCTGCAGACCGGGAAGCATGACAGGCATCCTGACTGACAATCATCAGGCAGTTTCCAGTCATCCGCACTTAAGAAAAGTCGCTTAGCAGTCGCGGCACGTATGGGGCTTCGACCCTTGCCAGGTCATCTTCACCCAGCTTGATTTCGAGCGAGGCGACGGCGTCTTGGACGTGGGCTTCTCTGGTGGCTCCCATGATCGGCGCGCAGACAGCCGGCTTGCCGAACAGCCAGGCCAGCGCGACGCGCGCCATAGGAACATCGAGGCGCCGGGCGACGTCAGCGACGGCGTCTTGGACGTCGAAGTCTGCAAGCCGGTCACCGCTGGCGGCGGCAGCCCGTCTGGTGCGTGTATCTCCGCTTCGCTGTCTCGTCCCGGCGAGCAGGCCTCTTGCCAGCGGGCTGTAGGGAATCATCCCGACACCCATGTCGGCGCACATGGGGACGAGTTCCCGCTCATCTTCCCTGTTGACAAGGTTGTACCGGTTCTGCATCGCCACGAACGCGGCGCAGCCGTTCACCACAGCACAGCACTGCAGCTTGGCGAACTGCCAGGCATACATAGCGGAGGCGCCGACATAGCGGACCTTGCCCGACCGGACGAGATCGTCCAGGGCCCGAATGGTTTCCTCGACCGGCGTATCAACGTCGAACCGGTGGATCTGGTACAGATCGACGTAATCAGTGCCGAGCCGACGCAGCGAAGCATCAAGCGCGCTGATGACGTGCTTGCGGGACAGGCCCCGGTCGTTCGGGCCAGAACCCACCGGATAGAACACCTTCGTCGCCAGGACGTAGTCGTCCCTGTGCCGGAACATCTTGGCAAGGAGACGACCGGTTACGACCTCGCTCGCACCGTCGGAGTAGGTGTCGGCCGTATCGAAGAAAGTGACGCCACCCTCAACCGCGCACCGGACGATTGACTCAGCCCGATCCTCGGCCAGTGCCCACGACTGGAGCGAAGGGTCGCCATAGCTCATCATGCCGAGCCCGAAGCGCGACACCTTGAGACCCGAAGATCCCAGCCGTACGTATTCCAACTCATCTCCCCTGGCAGATTAGGAGCCAGCTCAACCCGGCCCGCGCGCTCGCCGCGGAGACAGGCACGGCTCCTCCCGTCGGCTGCGGGTCGCCGCGCTGTCGGGCAAGTCGCGCCGCTGGGGCAGCGCTGAAGTATTCCGGAGTCAGCACCTTCCGTTCGGAAAATAAAGACTCTTTATCCAGAACGAGTGGTGCTGGCTCACACACCCCCGATAATTGCCACTGGCCGCGGCGGCGTTCAGGGTGCGCCTGCGCGGCGAACTCGGTGGCGCGCTCGCCGCGCCCCGTAAGCCAGCCGGATACTGGTGACGGTGGATGCATGAGGCATGTCGAGAGCCTTCAGGGTTAAATTTCCGCCGCGAGGCACGCGGCGGTCTGGTGTCAGAGGGTCCAGAGTGCTTGTGGGGGATATACGCGGCGCGGATGGCGGGCAGGAGCCCGGCAAGGGCGGCGATGAGGAGTGCGGCCCTCAGCCCGCCGGCCCACGCTTCGGCGGGATGACGCTGGGCCAGCCCTTGGCGCGCGCGTAGATGACGGCGGCGGCACCGCCGGCGATGTCCCCGGCGGCGCCACCGGACAGGGCCAGCAGAACCGCCTCGGCCAAGAACTGGGTCCGGATCTGGCCGCTGGGTGGCGCATAGCACGGAGATGACCATGATGTTGGCGACGCCGACCACGCTGACCAGCAGCTCGACAGCGCCGTTCTCCCTCACGCAAGCTGTTGTACAGAACGGGAGGTGACAGCACGGTGACAAAAAATGTGACCTGGCTGTCACCTGTGTTCTGCGATGTTGGGAAGCAGGCGGCCGGCATGCGGCGGGCCATGCGAAAGCGGCGGGCAGGCGATGCGGGTTCCGGTGACCGAGGACGACGAGATCCTCAGGCTCACCGCCTCGGCCGCACCCATGAATACCGGCCGCAAGGCGCTCTGGACTGTGCGCGAGTTCGGGCTGCCCGCCATCGTGAGACCCTGCACGGACTGCTCCGGCACGCGTCACCACCCCTCGGGCAAGTTCGGCGTCAACGCGAACGGCAAGCTTCTTGACGTCTGGCTGCTGCTGCGCTGCGCAGCATGCGGCCGGACCTCGAAGGTGCCCGTACATCAGCGCGTCCACCTGCGGTCGCTGGAGCGCGCACGCCGGCTGGCATACGAAACCAACGACCCGGCCATGGTGCGCGAGCTGACCATGAGCGCGTCGCTCGCCGCGAAGCACGGATACCGCCTCGACTGGACCGGCGCCTGGGAACTACAGACCAGCAGGCCCTCCTACTCGCCGGACGACCCCGCACCCCTTACGGTCCTGATCGGCTTCGGACTCCCGGCGCCGGTCCGCGTCGAACGGCTGCTCACGCTGGGGCTCGGCCTGAGCCGCGCTGAGGTGCGACGCATGGCCGCGGACGGGCGCATCGGCCTGCCGCTGGCACTGGACGCCAAGGCACATCAGGACTTCGAGCTCACCGTTGACGGGAGCCGCTCCCCGCGGCCGGCAACCTGGTCGAGGTAGCGGCCACCCGTTTCCGGCTGGCGGTGATCAGCTCCGCCGGCCAGGTTCATGGGCTGGTGTAACGGGCGAGCAGGGGGATGAGGGCCTGGGCGTTGGGGCTGCCCCAGCCGGTCACCGGGTCCCACCCTGGCGCGGCCTGGTAGCCAGCGACGGTCTGCGTGCCGGACTTCACGGTATTGGTGCCCGTGGTCACATCGTGAAACGCCTGGTGGTAGGAGGCGCTGCGGGCGATCTGGTAGAGGGCGGGATTGACGAATCCCACGTCCCGGCCGGCGTACTGGTCGGCCAGGGCGATGACAGCGGCCCAGAGCGGAACGGCGGCGCTCCCTCCGCCGGCCCCGATGAAATGGTCCTTGCCGCCCTCGCTGAAGTCGAGGGCCATGCCGGCATGCGTATCAGCGTCGGCAGAAACGTCGGGCAGGCCCCGGGTGGCCCCGATGCCGGCGATGCCATCCTGGTAGGCGGGCCGGGGGAACAGCCGGCTGAAGCCGCCACCGGAGGCTGCCGGTCCCCCCGCCGCTAGCGGGACGTTCCAGGCGGTCTCGCCGATGTAGGCGCCGGTTGTTCGGCTGGCCTGCAGGCTTGTGCCGCCAGCGGCCAGGGCGAACGGATCTGAGGCGGGGAAGTCCACCCCCTTGACCCAGGTGGAGCCTATCCCGGGACCGGGACAGGCAGTGGCGGCCGCGCCTTGGTCGCCTGTCCCGACGACCACGGTCACGCGGTCGCGTTGCGCCGTCTGCAGCACTGAGTTGATCCGGGCAGTCGCGGCGGGGGTGAAGCACTGCTCTCCCGCGCCGATGCTCAGCGACATCACGGCAGGATGTTGCGCCAGGCCAAGCCGCATGGCGGCCGCGAGAGCCGCGGCTACCGTGTCTGGGCTGGCCGTGTCCGAGGACGGAATCAGGACTTCCCGGATCGCGGCACCGGGCGCGAGGGCGTGCACGATCTCCGTGTCCATCACCTCCTCGGTGCCGACCGGGCCGGCAGCCAGCCAGGGCGAGGCCGCGTGCGCAAGGGTGTTCACAACCTGCAGCCGTGCGGCGGGCAGGGCGAAAACGCTGTCAAATCGCGCCAGGTCCTGCCGGAGGTCGGTATCCGCCGGCGCACTGCCGCCGGTACCAGCCGACGGTGATCCCGCCGCCGAAGAGGGAAACTCAAGCAGCACGACGGTCTGCCCGCGGCCGGTGATCCCGCGATCGAGCAGCGGCTGGATGCCGTAGGCGGTACGGAACTGCTGAGGCCGGATGCACGGCGGCCGCAGGGCCAGGCAGTCAGCTGCGACGGCACCAGGCGGGCTGGCCGTCGCCGGCGCTGCGGCGCCGGCGCCCGGCAGCAGGTGCTTGCAGGCGTCATAACCCCGCACGATGGAGCTGTTGCCTGCCAGCTGCAAAGTGACGCTCTTTCCTGGGCTGGGGGCCGGGAAGTTCTTCAGGCCGTGGCTGTGCATGCACTGCACGAATGCAAGGTTTGGCTCAAGCGTCACCGACCCCGGCGAGGCAGAGGCACCGGAGGACCCGATATGCACGTGCACGACGTCGCATCCGGTGGCCAATACCGCGACGGCCGCCACGACCGGCAGGACTGCCGCGAGCCCCAGGGCCCGGGCCCGGCTGCCGCGTCTCTTGCCGTTCGCGGCAGGCCTCGTCAATAGGCTCAAGCGGGGCATCACTGTCTTTCTCCTGCTCTCGAAGCGGCCCGTGGTGCTGGCCGCAGGGCTTGGTGGTCCCCGCGAACTGTTATACGCAACGACAGGTGACAGCACGGTGACCAGAAACGTGACCTGGCTGTCACCCGCGGCCTGCGCCGGTGTAGCGCATCATCACCATGACGGCCACCATGACGCGGTGATCTCAGCCGACCACGGACTCGCGGGCGACCTGGCGCTGCCCGCCACCCTCACGGCCGTTTTTTTCGTGGAACAGCTGGATGTGGCCCGCAAGAGCGTCAAAAACCTGAACCATTCTACGCGGGGCGAGCAGGGCCAAGGCCCCCCCAGCGCGAGAAACGCGCCGACATGGGACGAGTTCAAGGCCGGCGCCGGACAGGTCATCCAGGACGCCAAGCAGCGGATGACAGAGCTGTTGTCTCCCGGCAAGACGCAGGGTGATAGAGAGACAGCGGATATAAGGAAACTGCAGGAGGAACAAGAGAAGGCGCGAGCCGATCAGGCTGCCCAGGTGGCCGAGCGCAGAGATCAGCTGGCCGAGAAATATGACGGCTCGCCAGACCAGGAGAAATACCTGAAGCAGTTCGCCGGCGCGGCGAAATCGGCCGCGGAAGCGCTAGCTCGCTAGCAGGCGGCCGACCTGCAAAAGCTCCAGGAGCAACAGCTGGACGGTCGCGATCGGCAGAAAGCCGGTGACGCGCTTCGCGTCACCGGCTTTCGCGCTAACAGGGTCAGTTGTCCGCGGAGACAGGCGTGGTCACGTTGAAGAACGTGTTGGTCCCGAGGCCGGACGCCGTGACCGGCTTGCTGAGCCAGATGCCGATCGCGTTGTCGAAAATGACGTTCTGCGCGATGGTGACCGTGACGGGCGTTCCGCCGGAGAACACGAGCACGCCGGTCGTCTTCAGGTCTTCGGGACTCGCGGGATGGTCGAGCGTGTCCCCGTCGAGGTTGTTCTTGCCGATGGTGTTGTCGACGATCACGTTGCCGCTCAGGTCCTCGAACTGGCCCTTACCGATGGTGTGGGCGTGCATCGTCACGCCGGCCAGGCCGTTGCCGACGATGAAGTTCCCCTCGACCAGGTTGTCGTAGGAGGCGGTGCCAGGCGCCCCGTTCGCGAACAGCACCCCGGCTCCTTCACCCTTGACTCCGTTGCCGACTACCACGTTGTCCTTGATGACGTTGCGGTAGACGCCCGCGACGGTCGGCTGCGGCACACCCGTGGCGCTGAGCGCACCGGGGTTGTGCCCCGGCACGGTGATCCCGCAGTCCGTGACGTTGCCGGCGACGACGTTGTGCTCCACCGTGTTGTCGTGCGTGGGTCCGACGTCGTCGCTCAGCAGCACCCCGCCGGAGTTATGGGCGATGAAGTTATCGCTGATCGTGGAGTAGGCGACGTTGCCCGCGAAGTGCACGCCCTCGCCACAGTCGCCAGGCACCTCTCCCTCGGCCGCGCACTGGAAGTACTTCGACTTGGGCGGGACACCGCCGCCAAGGTCGTTGTGCACGACGGAGTTGTGCGAGATCACGATGCCGGACACGGGCCCGCCAAGGCCGGCGGCCAGGACTCCCTCACCCTTGGCGTGCGTGACGATGAACCCGCTGAGCGAGACATGGGAGCTGACTATGACCACGGCGGCGTAGATGGTTTGCGTGCCGAGCCCGGGCAGGGTGACCTTGAACGTCGGCGTGACGCCAGTTTGGTCGATGGTCGCCTGCTGGCCCACGAGCGACAGCGGCTTGGCGAGCACCACCTGCTCGTGGTAGGTCCCGGGGCATACGATGACCGTCCCCCCGGTGGGGGCAGCGCTGACCGCGGACTGAATGGTCGAGAACCCCGCGGAATGGCAAGAATCGCCATTGTTATTCGAGTTGCCCTGTGGTGACACGTATAGGGTATTGCCGCTGAACCACCTCGTGCCGGCGGACGCTGCTCCCGCATGCGCAAGCACCGCGCCGGACGCCAGCAGTGGCGCCATCAGCACGGCCGCTAGCCGGATAAACCGCTTGGATTTCATGCTTTCCCCCCGAAAAGCTGCGTGAATTCCCCGAACCGGCGGCAGGACAACGTGACGCCAAACCTCTGGCTCGCTCGGGGGGCGTGCCCTGCGCGCCGCAGTGGAAGAGTAGCACAATGACTACATCTAGTCACACCAGTCATCCTGCTGCACATTGATAACACGCGCATCCGAATACACTCGGCCCGCCTTGGGCTACGGATAGATCCATTAAGGCGAGATGCCCGTCATCGCGACCTTCCTTCGGGCCCGCCTGGGAAATGACTCCTGGGGTCCCGTAAGGGTCCGTACTGGTGGCCTCCTATGTGGTACGGGTCGGGGTGCGTCATGCCGACTCCATCCAGGGCCCTGGCGGGGGCGCTGGGCACGGGCGAGCCGTTCCGGGGCTGGTGGAAGTGGACGTGGGATAGAAAGTGTAGCTATAGCTACCTGAACTATCCCATATCTTCGGCAAGGGGCCGCCGGCGCCGTCGGGCGCGGTACGCGCGGTGGCAGCGCGACCGGGGAGCCGCCTGATGCGAGCTGGGCAGTGCCGGCGGGCCGCCGCAGGCCCCGCCGGGGCGCCGTGCCGCCGTGCCGCCTGGGCGCCGTGCCGCCGGGCCGCCGGGGCGCCGTGCCGGCGGGCCGCGGGGCCGCCGCGGGCGGCAGCGGGTCCGGGGCCGGGCCGGCGGAGGAAGCAGAATCAGCGTGTCAACAACCCCCGTAAGCAGTTAGGCACAGCCTTCGCCGCCGTCTGAACGTCGGCCGCGTGCAAGCCAAGCGTGACCCCGGCCGATCC
>Ga0335073_10010030_pt1 | contig 13294 bp, 9 predicted proteins | sample Lox_Sample_22_FD_207093 | JGI IMG/M metagenome (GOLD analysis project Ga0335073, IMG submission 207093) | Soil microbial communities from Loxahatchee National Wildlife Refuge, Florida, United States - Lox_Sample_2.2 | ecosystem: Environmental > Terrestrial > Soil > Wetlands | place: USA: Florida...
CTGGTCTCCGAGTGGATGGGCGGCACGCCGCTGTCGAAGATCATCAGCGACGGCAGCAAGGAGGAACGCGACCAGGCGGGCATCCTGCTCGTCCGGTTCCTGTTCTCCGGCCCCTCGCGGGCCGGTTTGCTGCATGCCGACCCGCACCCGGGAAACTTCCGGCTGCTCGAGGACGGCCGCCTCGGCGTACTCGACTTCGGCGCCGTGGACCGGCTGCCGGGCGGGCTGCCCCCGTTCTTCGGCCGCCTGCTGCGGATCATGCACGACGAGGACGCCGACATCGAGGAAGTGGAACGCGAGCTGCGCGCGCACGGGTTCCTGCGGCCCGGCATCGACGTGGACCTGGACGCGCTGCACGCCTTCCTCGCGCCGCTGGCCGAGCCGTCCAAGTACGACTCCTTCAAGTTCAGCCGGGAATGGCTGCGCGGGGAGGCCACCCGGGTCACGGACATGCGCGCGAGCAATATCACGCGCCGCTTCAACCTGCCGCCTTCTTACGTCCTCATCCACCGGGTGTCCACGGCCGGCATCGGGGTGCTGTGCCAGCTCGAGTGCGAAGGGGAGTTCCGGGCCGAGGTGCTCAAGTGGGTACCCGGGTACTTCGACGACGCCGAGACCGCGGCGGCCGCCGAGCCCCCGGCTGAGACCGCGGCGGCCGCCGAGGCCCCCGCCGCCGCCGAGGCCCCCGCCGCCGCCGAGGCCCCCGCCGCCGCCGAGGCCCCCGCCGTGGCGGAGGCCAAGCCGGCGACCGGGGTCCTCGATGACGCCGAGCCGGGTCTATCGGGAGGTCATCTGTGAACCGGTTCGGGGAGGTAATGCTCGCGGGCGACATGACCGCGCTGGCCGGGATGCTGCACCCGGACGCCACCTTCACCAGCCCGGCGGTGTTCCAGCCCTACCGCGGCCGGGACGCGGTGCTGGTGGTGCTCACCGCGGCCGCGCAGACGTTCGAGGACTTCGCCTACACCGGCGAGACGCACGGGCCCGGGGTCGACGTGCTGCGGTTCCGCGCCCGGGTGGGCCGCTACCAGCTTCAGGGTGTCGACATCGTGACCACGGACGACGACGGCCTGATCACCGACGTCACCGTGATGATCAGGCCGCTGCGCGGGCTCGAGGCGCTGGTCGCCGCGATGCAGCAGGCCCTGGCCGGCCAGCCGGGCGGGACGCCGGCGGGACAGGCCCCGGCGGCCCAGGCCCCGGCGGCCCAGGCCCCGGCGGCCGGGTCGCCCGGCGGCCGGCCGGTGCGGCCCCAGAAGCGCGCCCGGGCCATCGCCATGAGCCCGGAGGAGCTCGACGCGTACCTGCGCGGCGAGCGCACCTGCCGCGTCGCGACCACCGGCACCGACGGCAGCCCGCACGTCGCGCCGCTGTGGTACGCCTGGGACGGCAGCCGCCTGTGGCTCAGCTCGCTGGTGCGCAGTCAGCGCTGGACCGACCTCACCCGGAACTCGCGCATCTCCGTCGTGGTCGACGGCGGCACCGAATACCACGAACTGCACGGGGTGGAACTGAGCGGCCGGGCCACGGTCGTGGGCGAGACACCGCGCGGAACCGAGCCCAACGACGAGCTCACCGAGCCCGAACGGCTGTTCGCGGAGAAGTACATGGGCGGCGGCCCGTTCATCTCGGACGGGCGGCACGGCTGGCTCCGGGTCGACGTCGACAAGATCGTCAGCTGGGACTTCCGCAAGAACCCCGCCCTGCGGCCGACGTCGCGGCCAGCGGGCGGCTGAGCTACGCGGCCACGCCACGGCCGCTCGCCCGCCGGTGGCGGTAGCCCACGGTCGTCTCGTGTCGCGTTCCTTACGGTCGGCCCGGCGGAGTTGCCCTCTGGCCGCCCGCGACATCATGAGACCCGGCGAAAGCGGGCGGGACAAACCGGGCAATTCGGGCGGAGCCTAATATCGTGTGTCGTTGTCATCGTCGGAGCGAGGTTTTTTACCCGCGATCATGGGCGGCGCCGGTCGCGACCGGCTAGGCCGGGGTTTCCGGGACCTCGCGGCCCATGGCCATGCGCTGGGCGGCCTGTTCCTGGCGGATGACGTGCATGACGGCGTTGATCAGGGCCAGGTGCGTGAAGGCCTGCGGGAAGTTGCCCAGGTGACGGCCGGATCGCGGGTCGATCTCCTCGCCGTAGAGCAGCAGCGGGCTGGCGTAGGACAGGACCTTCTCGCAGATGTCCCGGGCGCGCTGGTGCTCGCCGATCTCGGTCAGCGCCGAGACCAGCCAGAACGAGCAGATGGTGAACGTGCCCTCCTCGCCGGAGAGGCCGTCGTCGGTCTCGTCCACCTGGTAGCGCAGCACCAGGCCGTCCCGGGTCAGCTCGTCGGCGATGGCCAGCACGGTCGCCCGGATCCTCGGGTCATCCGGCGGCAGGAACCGCAGCAGCGGCATCAGCAGCAGCGACGCGTCCAGCGCGGTGGTGCCGTAGTGCTGGCAGAACACGCCGCGCTCGTCGAGCGCGTTCTCGCAGATGTCAGCGTGGATCTCGTCGGCGGCCTTGCGCCAGGTCCGGGCCAGGTCCTTGTCCTCGCGGAGCGTGGCCAGCCGGGCCCCGCGGTCGGCCGCGACCCAGCACATCATCTTGGAGGAGGTGAAGTGCCTGGGCTCGCCGCGGACCTCCCAGATGCCCCGGTCCGGCTCGCGCCAGCGTTCCAAGGCCCGCTCCACCTGCTGGCGGGCCAGCTTCCAGACCCGGTCGTCCAGCCGGTCGCGTGACTTGGTGTGCAGGTAGATCGAATCCAGCACCACGCCCCAGACGTCGTGCTGGGCCTGCTGGTAGGCGGCGTTGCCGATGCGCACCGGCCGGGCGCCCTGGTAGCCGTTCAGGTGGTCGAGGATGTGCTCGTCCAGCTCTCGCCGGCCGTCGATGCCGTAGACGATCTGCAGGTCGCCCCGGTCGCGCTCGACCAGGTCGCACAGGAAGGCGAAGTAGTCGCTGGCCTCCCACTCGAAGCCGAGGGTGTACAGGCCCCACAGCGCGAACGTCCCGTCGCGCATCCAGGTGTACCGGTAGTCCCAGTTCCGCTCGCCGCCCGGCGTCTCCGGCAGCGAGGTGGTCGCCGCCGCCGCGATGGCGCCGGTCGGCGCGAAGGTCAGGCCCTTGAGGGTCAGCGCGCTGCGGGCCAGGTGGCTGCGCCAGCGGTGGTCGGGGAAGCGGCCGCGGGCCAGCCAGTGCTGCCAGTGGTGCGCGGTCCACACCAGCCGCCGGTAGGCGTCCTGGTAGCTGTCCGGCACCTGGCGGCCCCAGGACAGGGCGCAGAAACGGGTGTCGCCTTCCTTCAGCAGCGTCCGCGCGCGGGCGCCGGACCCCTCCAGGCCGAGCCGGACGTCAGAGGTCAGGGTGAGGGCCAGGTCCAGGCCCTCGGGCTCGATGACCGCCTGGGTGTAGCCGCGGTCGGTATGCCGCCAGCGGGCGTGCTGGCGCCCGTAGTCGAAAGCCGGCACGCAGTCCAGCGTGAGCTGGGCCTGGCCGTCCACGCAGCGCACCGTGCGGAGCAGCATGTGCTCGGCGTCGTAATCCGTGGGCGGCCTGATGTGCGTGCTGCCGTCGGGATGATCGTGCTGCCATGGCCCCATCACCAGGCACTCCCGCACGACGAGCCAGCCCTCGCCGCAGTCCCAGCTGGTCTCGAGCACCATGGTCCCGGGCAGGTAGCGGCGGTCGCTCGGCACCTGCGCATCGTCCGGGCCGAACCGGAACCACCCGGCGTCCCGGTCCAGCATGGCGCCGAAGATGCTGGGGCCGTCCATCTTCGGCAGGCACATCCACTCCACCGAGCCGCTCGGCGCCACGAGCGCGGTGACCTCGCAGTCGGACAGGAACGCGTAGTCCGCGATCGGCGGGTACGGAGAGAACTCGTCGAAGCTGCCAGCGGGCCGCTGGCGAGAGCTGTCCGACAGCGCCTCAAGAGGCATGGCGTCTTCCGCTGCCACGGCGATCACCTCTCGTCTCGTCCGGGCTCCGAGCTGGGCCCCTGGCAAAAGGGTAAGCTGATTAAGAGGTTTGTAACTAGAGGGAACCTTTCAGGTAACAGTTCGCGAACGGCTGATGATCGACGAGCGGCCCCCGACCCGCCGCGGGTGCGCTGGCCGGGCGGAGGTGACCGGATGATGCGAAACGGGACGCTGCTGCCGCCGGCCAGGCCGCTGCCCGCCGCGGCCGGCGAGCTGAGATCGGCGGTCCGCGGCTTCCTGGCGGACGGCCGCCCGCTAGCCAAGATGCCCGCGGTCCAGCAGGAACTCGCGCGGATGGCCGGCGAGGTGGCGCTGATCGGCGCGGCGACGCAGGCCGCCGTCGCGGCGGGCCCGCCGGCCGCGGCGGGCCCGGCCGGCCGGGACGCGATATCCGCCGTCCTCGCGGCGAAGGGCCAGGCCAGCCACGGGGCGGGGATCGTCGCCGCCATCGCGCACCAGCTGCACGGCGCGATCGGCACCACCGAGGAGCATCGGCTGCGGCTGACCACGACGCGGCTGTGGTCCTGGCGGGACGAGGACGGCCAGGCAGGCGAGTGCTTCGCCGAGCTCGGGCGGGCCGCTCTGCGCACCGGAGCCGGCGGCCTCTGGCCGTGGCTTACCGGCGGCCCGGGCCAGTTACCGGCCGGGGCGGTGACCGGCGGCGTCCGCCAGCCGAAGAGGCGCCGGTCAGTCGAAGAGGTCGACGACGGCGCGGGAGCCCATGTGGTCGCCGAGCAGCCTGCGGCCCACCACCTCCATATGCGTCCGCCAGTGCCGCTCGGCGCCCTCGGCGTCGCGCGCGTCGATCAGCAGCACCAGCTTGCGGTACGAGCGGACGAGCTTCCTGAACTGCTCCTGGGTGTCCGGGCGGTCGAAGATGCGCATGACCACGGTGGACAGGTGCATGGCGACGACCTCGCGCAGCACCCCCGCCTGGACGGCCAGGGTGCGGTTCCCGGCCCGCTCCAGGATCAGGTCGTGGAACCGCTGCGCGGCCCGGGACCAGGCGTCGGCGTCCTTGAACTGCTCATCGCTCTCCACCAGGCCCACCAGGTGATCCACGCAGGCGTTCAGGTCGTCCAGGTCCTGCCGGGAGCGCCTGGCCGCCAGCAGGCCGGCCGCGGCCGGCTCGATCAGCGCGCGCGCCTCGTACACGTCGGCGATGCTCGTCCCGCTCACCTGGAGCAGCAGGCCGACGTACCTGGCCGCCACGGAGATATCCGGGGACACCACGCGGGCCCCGCCGCGGGCGCCGCGGCGGACGCTGATCAGGGATTCGGCCTCCAGGATCCGGAACGCCTCGCGCAGCGTGGGCCGGGACACGCCGAACATCTCCATCAGCACGGTTTCCGACGGCAGCGAGTCACCGGTCTTCAGGTCGCCGCGGACGATCTGCCCGCGGACGTAGGACGCGATAAGCTCGGCCGTCTTAGGCGCGCGCAGGAGCGGCCCGGCCGGATCGCGATTCGGCAGCACTTGGGCACGTCCTCACACAAAGGATCAATTGAGTTAACCAAGCTTACCGAAATAGCGCGCGATCTCACCGGCCTTGGAAGGTGGCCTGGCGCGGGCCCCGCTCCAGCAGCGAGGCGATCCCGGCCTCCAGGTCACGGGTGGCGAAGATCCGGCCGGTCTCCCGCGGGGTCACGGCGTCGGCCGCGGCCACGCCGTGGTCGCGGGCCAGCAGGAGCAGCCGCTTGCCGACCGCGGTCGCGGCGGTCGGGCCCGCGGCCAGCCGGGCGGCGAACGCCCGGGCCTGTTCGAGCAGGGCTGAGGCGGGCGTGATCCGGTTGACCACCCCCCACTGGTGCATCTCGGCGGCCGGGTAGATGTCCCCGGTCATCACCAGTTCGGCGGCCCGGGCCACGCCGGCCCGGGCCACCAGGCGCTGCGTCCCGCCGCCGCCGGGGGTGAGCCCGACGGTGGCCTCGACCAGGCCGAACGACGCCTCTTCCGCGGCCCACATCAGGTCGCAGCCCAGGGACAGCTCGAACCCGATGGTGAGGTTCAGCGCATGGACCACGGCCAGCGTGGGGACCGGCAGCCCCTCCAGGGACTGCACCACGGCCAGGAACCTGGCCATCAGGTGAGCGCCGGTGGACGGGTTGAGCCCCTGGAACTCGTGCACGTCCACGCCGGCGCAGAACACCTTGCCCTCCGCCCGGAGCAGCACCGCCCGCGCCGTGCCCTCGCGGGCCAGCGCGCCGATCTCGCTCAGGGCGGCCTCCAGGTCGCCGATCATCAGGCCGTCGAACAGGTTGAGCGGCGGCGCTGAGATCACCAGTTCGGCCACCTCGCCAGCTCGTTCTACGTATGCCTTGGCCACGTATCGCTCCTCATGCATGCCGCAGGCAGGGCTGGCGGGGTGAACCGGTCGTGTCGCGCAGTCCGTTCGGCCTAAATGATCTGGATCTTTTACGCGGGCTCTTCGTACTTGAAGGAGACCCGCAGCTTGGTCCGGAAGATGACCTCACCGCCGTCTTCCACGTGCAGGTCCTGAGCCACCACCTCAGCGACCCGCAGGTCGCGCAGGGACTTGCGCGCGGTGCTGACCGCGGTGACCGCGGCGTCCTCCCAGGACTGGGTGCTCGTCCCGATGACGTCGATGACTCGGTACACGCTCACGGCATCCTCCTCGATTCCGGGCTGCTTGTGCCAGCGACATTCCCCGCGGATCGGGCCGGTAAGCCCGCCGGCCGGAAAACCGATGATCCTTGTGTGCGCAGCACGACGGCGGTCCGCAACATCGTCCTGGGTGTCCAATGCCCGAGGCCGACCCGGACGGTAGCGTCAGGTGACCGATCGCGGAGAGGTGATAAAGGCAGCGTGTGGTCCAGATATCGGCGCTGGCCGGGAGCGGGAAGACGGTCCTGGTGCGGTCGTGGATCGCCGAGGCAGGCCTGGCGGGGCGGGTCGCGTGGGCGGCGGCGGGCCGCGATGAGCGTGATCCGCGGCGATTCTGGGTCGGCGTCGCCGACGCGCTGCGGGGCACGGCGGCCGGGGCGGCGCTGGTGCGGCCGCTGACCGCGGCACCGGACCTGGACGGCTGGGCGGCGGTGGAACGGCTGCTGACGGACCTGGCGCCGCTGGCGGACCGGCTGTGGCTGGTCATCGACGATGTCCGGCCGGCGGCAAATCGCGAGGACCATGCGATGCCGGCTCACCGGGGCGGGTGCGAGGCTGGGCCCGTCCGAGAAAGACGCGCAACGAGGGCGTGGCGCATGCACGCCGGCGGAGTCGGTGCGCCTGATCCGGAGGGACGATCATGAGCCAGGATGCCCAGCTGACGCTGGCGGCAGGGGCGGAGGCGCAGGCGCAGGTAGAGGGACAGATGAGGGTATCGGGGCAGTCGGGGGCAGAGGGACAGCCGGACGGCGGCCTCGGCGAGGTCCAGGGTCAGCCACAGCGCGTGCGGCACGTGCCCGGCCAGCTCACCGGCCGGGGTGATGGCGGCCGCGTGCTGGTAGGCGGCCTCGAAGTCGCCGTGCCCCAGCGCCGACAGCGTCCTGGCCTGGGCGGCGAGCCGGACGACCAGCCCGACTCGCCGGGGGGTCGCCCACCTGGTCATCTGGTCGGTCAGCGTCCGCACGGTGGGCTCGTCACCCCGGGCCGCGGCCAGCATGGCCTGCAGGTACCACCCGAGGCACTCAAGCAGCCGGTAATTGTGGGTCTCGCACAGGCGGATGTGCTCGTCGGCCAGCGGCCGCAGTTCCTCCCATTCACCGGTCATCAGGTAGTCCAGGCCCAGCAGCGAGAGCGCGTGCAAGGACAAGGTGATCGCGCGGCCGCCTTCGCGCCGGTCCCGCAAGATCCGCCACAACGCGGCCCGGCAGCCGGTCAGCCGGTCGACGAACATGCAGGCCAGGCTGACCCGGATAACCCAGAGCGGGTTCTCAGGTTCGGCCTGCTCCGCCAGCGCCGCGACGGCCGCGTCGATCCGGCCCACAGCGGCCCGGGCCGTGCGCGCCGGGTCGGCGAACGTCGCGGCGAGCAGCGCCAGCAACTCGGGAACGTCCGGGGTCAGCTGGGCCAGCGCCCGGTGGAACGGCGCCCACAGCTCGGCGCGCCCGCCGAAGTAACAGACCCAGCCGAGGGTGTACAGCGCCTCGACCATGGTGTCGCTGGCGGCGTCGTAGGGCTCCGGCTGCATCTCGATCGCGCCGACGAGCAGCCGGTGCGCGGTGTCGATGTCGCCGTCGCCGCTTAGCAGCAGGTGGTGGGCGGCCGCGACAGCCGCGACGAGCGATCCCGCGCGCTCCGCGTCGGCCTGCCGCGCGTCCTGCAGCAGGCGCGGCACGTCACGCAGGCCGCCGGTCACCACCGCGCCCAGATAGGCCGCCTCCGCCAGCCGGCGGCTCCGGTCCGCGCCCGGCGGGGTCAGGTCGGCGGCCCGCAGCAGCACGGTGACCGCCCCGACCGCGTCACCGCGATGCCTGATCCGCTGCGCGCTCTGCTCCAGCAGGCCGGCCACGTGCTCATCGGGCCCGGCCGCCGCCTGGGCGAGATGCCACGCGCGGCGCTCGGGCTCACCGGCCAGCTGCGCGGCCAGCGCCGCATGGGCCCGGCGGCGATCCGCGCTGGTGGACAGGGCCACCACCGCCGAGCGGATCAGCGGGTGCCGGAACGCCAGCCGGCTCCCGTCCTCGCTGACGCGGACCAGCCCGCCCCGCTCGGCCGGGGCCAGGTCGTCGATCCCCTCCGGCCCCGGCGCGGCCGACTGCAGGACCGGCACCCTCCCGGTGCCGTCCAGCGCCGCCAGCAGCAGCAGGCGCCCGGTCCGCTCGGGCAACGCGGTGATGCGCGACTCGAACGCCTCCTGCAGGCGCCGGCTCAGCGGCAGCCACACCGGAAGCGGGCCGGTCCCGGCGCGCTGCATGCCGCTGAGCGGCACCGGCAGCTCCAGCAGCGCCAGCGAGTGGCCTTGCGCCTCGGCCAGCAGCCGCTGCCTGACCCGCGGCGCCAGCGAGGGAAAGCGGTCACCGACCAGCTCGGCGGCGGCGGCCTGGCTGAGCGGGAGCACCTCGCGCACCGGCAGCCCGCCGCGGTCGAAGAAGCCGTCCTCCCCCGAGCGGGACACGGCCAGGAACCCGACCCGGCGGCCGGCCAGGCGGCGGGCGACCACGCCGAGCACCACGGCGCTGGCCCGGTCCAGCCACGGCAGGTCATCCACCACCACCAGCACCGGCCCGTCCTCCGCGGCCTGGACCAGCAGCTCCAGCGCCGCGTTGGACAGCATCAGCTGATCGGGCGACGAGCCCGCACGCACCCCCAGCGCCACCTCAAGCGCCCGGCGATAGGCCGCGCTCAGCCCCCGCGCCTGGCCCAGCAGCGGGTGCAGCAGCTGGTGCAGGCCGGCGAAGCTGACCGCACCCTCGAATTCCGCGCCGGCCGCCCGCAGCACCCGGCTGCCCGCCTTCTCGGCGTGCGCCGCCGCCGCGTCCAGCAGCACGGTCTTGCCCACGCCCGCCTCGCCGGACAGCAGCAGCGCGCCGCCCGAGAACGCCGCCCGGTCGACGAACGCGGTGAGGTACCCAAGATCGTCATCGCGCCCGATCAGCGATCCGGGCCCGTTGCCGATCCGAGTACCACGGCCCATAGAACCCCCATCTGCCCGAGCACGCGCAGCGGCCATCCTATGCCGGGCCAGGCCGGCCCGGCCTCGGCAGCGGCGTCCGCTCGGCGCCCGGTCAGGAGGTCAGGTCGGCGGGGAGGACGATGTCCCGCTTCTGGATCTTGCCGGTGGGGCCCTTGGGCAGGGCGTCGGCGATCCATACGTGGCGGGGGTACTTGTACGCCGCGACCTGGCCCTTGACGTAGTCGCGGAGCTCTTCGGGGGTGGCGGTGGCGCCGGGCTTGAGGGCCACCGCGGCGGCGACCTCCTCGCCCAGGGCCGGGTGCGGCACCCCGATCACGGCGGCCTCGGCGACCGCGGGGTGCTCGTACAGCACCTCCTCGATCTCCCGCGGGTAGATGTTGTAGCCGCCGCGGATGATCAGGTCCTTCTTGCGGTCCACGATGTAGAAGTAGCCGTCGGAGTCGACCCGGGCCAGGTCCCCGGTGTGGAACCAGCCGTCGCGGAGCGCCTCGGCGGTGGCCTCGGGGCGCTGCCAGTAGCCCTTCATGACGTTCGGCCCGCGGATGACGATCTCGCCCACCTCGCCCTCGGGCATCTCGTGGTCGTCCTTGTCCACCACGCGCATCTGCACGCCGCGGATGGGCGTGCCGATCGAGCCGGGCTTGCGCTCCCGGTCGGGGTGGTTGAACGAGGCGACCGGCGAGGTCTCCGACAGGCCGTACCCCTCGAGCAGCGGGACGCTGAAGGCCTCCTCGAACCCGCGCAGCACCTCGACCGGCAGCGCCGCGCCGCCGGAGATGCACATCCGCAGCGAGGAGGTGTCGTAGTCGGCGCGGTCCGGGGCGTGCAGCAGCGCCACGTACATGGTCGGCACGCCCTCGAAGACGGTGACCCGGTGGCCGGCGATGATCCGCAGGGCGTGCGCGGCGTCGAACCGCGGCAGCAGGGTCAGGCACGACCCGGCCGCCACCGAGACGTTCAGCGCGGCGGTCTGCCCGAACACGTGGAACATCGGAAGCCCGCCGAAGATGACGTCCTCGGGGCCCGCGCCGACGATGTCGGCCCGCGTCACCTCGGTGTTGCTGATGAGGTTGCCGTGGGTGAGCTCGGCGCCCTTGGGGTGACCGGTCGTGCCCGAGGTGTACAGGATCACCGCGGTGTCGTCGTCGCCGGTGTCCACCACCCGGTCGTCGGGGGCGACGGAGGCCAGCAGGGCAGGGAAGCTGTCCCCGTCCACCACGATGTGCTCCGCCTCGGCCTGGTCCGCGCCCGCCCGGGCCTGGTCCGCGAACGAATGCCAGGCGAAGATCAGCCCGGCCCCCGAGTCGCCCAGGTAGTAGGCGACCTCTCGCGCCTTGAGCAGGGGGTTCATCGGGACGACCACGCCGCCGGCCCGGAGCACGCCGTAGTACACCACGGGGACCTCGGCGACGTTGGGCATCATGATGCCGACCCGGTCGCCAGGTTTGAGGCCGCGCTCGTGCAGCAGCCCGGCGACCTGGGCGCTCGCCTCGTCCAGGGCCCGGTAGGTCATCGCCGCGTCATCTACCCGGACGGCCACCCGTCCGGCGTGGGCGCGGGTGGTGTTCGTCAGGTTCTTCGCCAGGTTCGTCACGCTGCTCATTGTCCGGCCGCAGGCCCGGGCGGTCGCCGGTCCCCGGTATCAAGCCTGTCACCGGGCATTGGTCCCCCGGCACAACCGTTGTGCCGACGGCCCCAGGAAGGCGGCCATCCTCGTGTTGCCGGCCCGTTATCCCCGCGTTCAGCCCGGCTTAACGTCATGGGGCAGACGGCGAAAGGGGCGAGATGGATACCATCCGGCGCTACTCCATGCTCATCGACGGGGACTGGGTCGACACCGAGGACCGGTTCGAGATCCGCAGCCCGGCCACCGAGGAGCCGGTGGCCAGTGTGGCCAAGGGCGGCGCCGGGCACGCCGACCGCGCGATCGCGGCGGCTAAGGCCGCGCACGACGACGGCCGGTGGCGCAAGACCCCGCCACCGCAGCGGGCCGCCGTGCTCGACGCGATAGCCGACCGGCTGACCGAGCAGCTGAACGACCTGGCTGTCCTCGAGGCGCTTGAGAACGGCTCGCCGGTCCGTCAGGCCGGGGCCTTCCAGATCGGCTTCTCCATCGCCCACCTGCGGTACTTCGCCGGCCAGGCCCGCTCCTACGCCTTCGAGCAGACCGGACCGCTGCTGCGGACCCCGACGCTGGCCAGCGGCCTGGTCCGGCGGGAGCCCGTCGGCGTGTGCGGGGCCATCGTGCCGTGGAACTTCCCGCTGCTGCTGGCCATGTGGAAGATCGGCCCGGCGCTGGCCGCGGGCAACACCATGGTGATCAAGCCGGACGAGCACACCCCGCTGACGCTGCTGGAGTTCGCCAGGATCGCGCAGGAGTGCGGGCTGCCGGCCGGGGTCCTGAACGTCGTGCCCGGCGAGGGGCCCGTGGTCGGGGCCCGGCTGGCCGGCCACCCGGACGTGCGGAAGATCGCCTTCACCGGCTCGACGGCCGTCGGGCGGGAGATCATGCGGATGGCCGCGGGCAACATCAAGCGGATCACGCTGGAACTCGGCGGCAAGGGCCCGAACCTGGTCCTGGACGACGCCGACCTGGACCTGGCCGCGGACGGCACGCTGTTCGCGTGCCTGATGAACCAGGGCCAGGCGTGCGAATCGGGCACCCGGGCCATCGTGGCCAGCAGCGTGCACGACAAGTTCGTCGAGCGGCTGATCCAGCGGGCCAGCACGATCAGGGTCGGGGACCCGCTCGACCCCGCCACCGATTTCGGCCCGGTCATCTCGGCCGAGGCCCGCGACCGAATCCTGCGCTACATCGCGGCCGGGCAGGCCGAAGGCGCCACGCTGGCCTACGGAGGGGGCAGGCCAGCGGGCCCGCGGTTCGAGCGCGGTTTCTGGGTCGAGCCGACGATCTTCACCGACGTGCGCAACGACATGACGATCGCCCGCGAGGAGATCTTCGGCCCGGTCCTGGCGGTGATCCGCGCCGAGAGCACCGAGGCGGCGGTCCAGATCGCCAACGACACCGAATACGGGCTGTCCGCCGGGGTCTGGAGCACCGACAACCAGCGGGCCCTGGACGTGGCCGCCCAGCTCGAGGCCGGCACGGTCTGGATCAACGACTGGCACATGGTCAACGCCGCGTACCCGTTCGGCGGGTACAAGCAGAGCGGGCTCGGCCGCGAACTCGGGCCGCACGCCCTGGACGAGTACACCGAGGAGAAGTTCGTCCACGTGGACCTGTCCGGCCGGCTGGACCGCCGCGCCTACCCGCTGCTGCTCAGCACGCCGCCGGCCTGAGCGCCGGCCGGGAGCCGGTAACCGCTGGGGGATCACGGGACGCCAGTTCGTTCGGGAAAAATAAAAGGGCAATGGTCCCGAACGGACTGGGTTCGCGCGGGCCCCGCCGGTGACGAGCGGCCGCGGGCGGACGGGACCCCCCGGGAAAGAGGGCACTGATGAACCTCGAGGGCAAGACCTTGTTCATCTCCGGCGGCAGCCGCGGCATCGGCCTGGAGATCGCGCTCCGGGCGGCGCGGGACGGCGCCAACGTCGCGCTGATCGCCAAGACCGCCGAGCCGCACCCCAAGCTGGAGGGGACGGTGTACACCGCGGCCGCGCAGATCGAGGCGGCGGGCGGCCGCGCGCTGCCGGTGGTCGGCGACATCCGCGACGAGGACCAGGTCACGGCGGCGGTCGCGCAGGCCGCCGAGCGGTTCGGCGGGATCGACGTGTGCG
>Ga0335073_10010031_pt1 | contig 13293 bp, 11 predicted proteins | sample Lox_Sample_22_FD_207093 | JGI IMG/M metagenome (GOLD analysis project Ga0335073, IMG submission 207093) | Soil microbial communities from Loxahatchee National Wildlife Refuge, Florida, United States - Lox_Sample_2.2 | ecosystem: Environmental > Terrestrial > Soil > Wetlands | place: USA...
GCGCCAACGATGAGCGCCGTCCACGTGCCCGGCTCGGGGTTGGCGACCTGGGCGTTGCCGTAGTTGCCGACTCCCTGCGGCAGGCTGTACTCGGCCAGCTTGCCCGAGGGCGAGATCAGCGAGATCGCGTCGGGCGCCGGGCCGGTGGCGGCATATGTGATCGATGAGTTCAGCCTGGCCTGTCCAGGTCCGACGAAGAACTTGACCGCGGCGTAGTCGCCGGTGGCGTCCGCCAGCTGGACCGTGGTGTGCGCGACCTGCCGGTAGGAGCCGAGGGTCCGGGAGGACAGCAACACCGGCTGCCAGGTCGGCCCGGTGTTCGTGACCGTCTCCGAGAACCACTCGGGTGCGCCCTCCGGGCCCACGGCATTCAGCTGCGTGGCGCTCTTCAGCAGCTCATGCCCACCCGCGGCGTTCGAGCCCGGATACGCCGCCGCCGCCTGAACGGCAGCGTAAGCGTCGAGCATGCCTGCTCCCTGCTGCTCGGATGGAGCGGAGATGTCCTCCGCGGTCGACACGATGATCTGCTTGACCACCGCGGGGGTCGGGGTGCTCCCGCCGTGGCTTTCCTCGTAGGCCTGAATGACCAGCGCGGCCACGCCGGCGGTAAGCGGCGCCGCCTCGCTCGTGCCACCGGTAAACTCTACCGACGCTGGCTGTCCGGAGAAGTTCGTGCAAGCCGAGTACAGCGCCGGGTCGGGGGTGCAAAGGGCCCAGTTGAGATCGCCCGGGGCGACCACATCCACGGTCTGACCGGTCTGGTCGAAGCCGGCCGACGACAGCGCGCTGATGTTGTTGTCAAGCCAACCGGTGACCCCGGGATACGTGATCCCGCCGATGCCTGTCTGCGCGTAGGCACGGTAGGTCGTCGTGGCGCCGGCGGATATGACCGCCGGGTCAGTGGAGGGCGAGCCGATCGTGTCGGCGACGCCAGCGTCCCCGCTCGACACGGTCACGGTTACCCCCGCGGCGACGGCTGCCTCATCGGCCTCGCGAATGATGTCGAGGCTGCCCTGGTCGGGGAACGGGTTCGACCCGAACGACTCGTTGATCACGTTGACGTGGTCGACGTTGACCGCGTAGTTGATCGCCTCGACGAACACCGAGTTGTAGGCGAAGTTCGACGAGCCGAACACGTTCAGGCCGACGAGGCTGGCTCCGGGGGCCACGCCGAGGATGCGGATGTTGCACGGCTGGCTGAGTCCGGCGCCGTAATCGGCCACGTTGTAAACCTCGCGCCCCTGGGCGGCGATCGAGCTGGCGTCGAGGAACGCCTCGCCGCCGTTGGTCGGTGCCGAGGTGCCGGTGCCGCTGAAGTCCTGGTAGTCGACAAAAACGTGCTGTCCGTGAGAGCGGATGAAGTCCGGGTTGTCAGTGTCGAGTCCGTCGGCGATGAACGCGACCTTCACGCCGGCGCCGGTGTACCCGAGCGACTGAGCCGACGGCCCGTCTCCGGGCGGCTCGGCGGCATGGATCGCCTCGACCGCCTGCGGGTTGAGCTGCACCTGGCCGGGGGGCGCGCACGTCTCGGACAGGCTTCCGCCGGGGCCTGCACCGCCGCCGTGGCGGCGCGGGAGCGTGACCGGCGGGGAGGCGACCAGGGGAATCCGGGTGTCTGGCACGACCTCGGCGACCGCCGGGTTGGCCGCCAGTCGCTTCGCCTCGCCGCGGCTCACGTAGGCGGCGACCGCGTTGATGAGCTGGTAGCGCTTGACGTGCGTGGCATGCGTCAGGGCAAGCTCGGACACGACCGGGGCCTGCACCGCGGCGACGGCGTTGGCCCGGTGGGCGCGCAAGGAGGGTGTGTCTGGGATCGACCCGAGCTGGTTCTTGAACACCACGATCACGCGATCGTTGACGTTGGTCGAAAGCGCCCGGGCTTCCTTCGCCGTCAGCGGGCCCTGGCGCGCCGCGGCGCCGGCGCTGGATTTCGCGCTCGTGACTGGAGCAATGGCCAGCAGGCTCACGGACGCCGCGAGGACGGTCGCCGGGACGATGTGCTTCAGACGTACGTTCATGATCCCGACGAGCTCCCGCGTTCGGTGCTAGAAGATGAACGTCACGGAACCCCGTTCGAGGCCCCACGCCCGCGACGTGGGGACCCTATTCCTTTCGCGGGCGTCGTGCAATGCCGACCGCGCGTCGGCTACACGCCGGCCAGGTCCGCCACCCGGTCCCGGTGCCAGCGCGAGTCACCGAAGGCGTGCGCATTGGCGTGCGCCCGCTTCAAAAAGAAGTGCAGATCGTGCTCGTAGGTGAAGCCGATCCCGCCGTGCACCTGGAGCGCCGAGGCCGCCACGCGGAAGCCGGCATCCCCGGCGTAGGCCTTGGCCATCGAGGCGGCGCGCGGACCCGTCTCGGGCTCGTGGGTGAGCGCCCAGCCGGCCCAGTAGCAGAGCGAGCGCGACCCCTCCACCTCCAGCAGCATCTGGGCGCAGCGGTGTGAGACCGCCTGATAGGCGCCGATTGGGCGGTCGAACTGGGTCCGGTCCTTGGCGTACTCGACGGCCATCTCCATGGCGCGCTGGCCTACCCCAACGTTCTCGGCCGCGAGCAGGGTGACGATCGTCGCGTAGGAGCCGGCCACCGCCTCCGGCGCTGCTTCGAGCGGCTCGGCCGGAGCGCCCGCCAGCTCGACGCGGAAGAGCTTGCGCGTCGGGTCGATCGCCTCCTCGGGCTCGATCGTGACGCCGTCCGCCGAGCGCTCGACCAGGTAGTGGCGCCGATCGGCGCCGGACACGACCAGGAAGTCGGCGCTATCCGCGTCCGGGACCGCGATCTTCACGCACGTCAACGCCCCGTCCGACGACGGCTCGACCTCGGAGTGGTCGGGCGCCCAGCCGGAGTGCTCGTCCCACACCGCCACCGTCCCCCGCGCCTCACCTCGGGCCAGCGGCGCGAGCCAGCGGCCCTGCTGCTCCGAGGTTCCGGCCGCGACCAGCATCAGCGCGGCGGCGGTGGTCGAGAACCACGGACTCGGCGCCAGCGCGTAACCCATCTCCTCGGCAATCACCACGAGCTCGACCGCCCCGAGTCCCAGCCCGTCGCACTCCTCCGGAACGATCACGCCGGGCCACCCGAGCTCGACCAGCTCCGCCCACTGCTCGTCGGTGAAACCGCGCTCGTCCTCGGCGAGCGCCCGCACGGTGGCCAGCGGATAGCGTGCCTCGAGGAACTCCCGGGCGGTGCGCTTGATCGCCTGCTGGTCGTCGGTGAAGCCGAAGTTCATCGCATCCGGGGCAGCCCGAGCACACGCTCGGCCACGATGTTCTTGAGGATCTCGGTCGTGCCGCCCTCGATCGAGTTGGCGCGCGAGCGGAGAAACCTGTAGCTCCAGTTGTGGTCGGATTCGGACAGCATCGCCCGCGGCCCCGCGATCTCCATGGCGAGCTCGGTGAGCGACTGATTGACCTCCGACCAGTGCCACTTGCCGAGCGATCCCTCCGGACCCGGGACGCCGCCGCGCATGATCGCCGACAGACCCCGGTAGGCATTCAGGCGGAGGACCTCGGACTCGATCAGGAGCTGGGCGAGGCGCTGGCGGATCACCGGGTCCTGGGTGGCGACGCCACCGTCGAAGCCGCGCGACTGGTGCGCGGTCTCGACGAGTTCGCGCAGCGCGATCTGCACGCTCACCTGGAGGCCGAACGCGAGCGTGGCGCGCTCGTGCATGAGCGTGGTGATGGCCACCGCCCAGCCTTCCCCCTCCCGACCGATGATGTTGTCGTTCGGGATCCGCGCCTCCTCGATGAACAGCTCGTTGAACTCCGACTCGCCGGTGATCTGGCGCAGCGGCCTGACCTGCACGGCGTCCTGCTCCATGTCCATCAGGAAGTAGGTCAGGCCCTTGTGCTTGGGCGCCTCGGGATCCGTCCGCGCCACCAGCATGCACCACTTGGCGTGGTGGGCGAACGTCGTCCACACCTTCTGCCCGGTCACCACCCACTCGTCGCCGCGGCGCACCGCCCGCGTCTTCAACGACGCCAGGTCGGACCCGGCCCCCGGCTCCGAGAATCCCTGGCACCAGATCTCCTCGGCGGACAGGATCGCCGGCAGGTAGCGCCGGCGCTGCTCCTCGGTGCCGTGCGCGATCACGGTGGGTCCGCCCATTGCGAGCCCGAGCACATTCGCCACCGACGGCGTCCGCGCGCGCACCATCTCCTCGTTGAAGATCGCCTGCTCGACCAGCGTCGCCCCACGTCCCCCGTACTCCTTCGGCCACGACACGCCGGCCCAGCCGGCGTCGTTCAGCTGGCGCTGCCAGGTCCGGCGGAACTCGAACGCCGCCTCGTCGCCGGCGGGTTCGCGCCCCGGGTTGTGGTCCTCGAGCCAGCTGCGCAGCTCGTCGCGGAAGGCCTCCTCGCCCGGTGACAGCGTCAGGTCCATGGCGGCCCATCCTATCCGTGGGGGCCGGCCGGTAGCCTCCAAGGCGCCGCCGACAGGCGCCGCCGACAACACTCAGATACCGACATGAGCCAGCCCGCCATCGCCGCGCCTGCCCTGGAAAGCGACCTGCCCGGCCCCTACGAGGTGGGCAGCTACGCCGGCCGCCTCAAGCAGAGGCTGCTCGAGTTCGCCCGCGTCCAGCTCGTGGGCGAGGTGTGGGGATTTCGCTCGAGCCGCGCCAGGGTGTACTTCGAGCTGCGCGACGCGCGGGGCGCGCTCCCGTGCTCGATGTGGCTCTCGGATTTCGAGCGTCTCGGAATCACGGTCGCCGACGGGCTCAAGGTGATCGTCGGCGGTGGCTGCGACTACTACCCGGGCAGCGCCTCCTCCTCGCCGTCCTTTACGTTCGCCGTCACCGAATTACGCATCGCAGGCGAGGGCGACCTGCTCGTCCAGCTCGAGCGGCTGCGCCGGCGCCTGCAGGCGGACGGGCTGTTCGAGCCCCAGAAGCGCCTGGCGCGCCCGCTTCTGCCCCGGACGATCGGGGTCGTCACGGGCGAGCGGGGCAAGGCCCGCGACGACGTCCTGGCCGGCCTGAAGCGTCGTGGTTGGGCCGGGCGTCTCATCTGGGGCTTCGCCCCCGTGCAGGACCGCCTGGCCGCGCCGGTGATCGCCACCGCGCTGCGTGACCTGGCCGCGATCCAGGAAGTTGAGGTGGTCATCGTGGCCCGCGGCGGTGGGTCGCTGGCCGATCTGTTCGCGTTCTGCGACGAGGCGCTCTGCCGCACGGTGGCGCTGCTGCGGGTGCCGGTCATCTCCTCGGTGGGCCACCACACCGACCGCACACTGATCGACGACGTCGCCGCCGTGTGCTGCTCGACGCCGACCCATGCCGCCGAGGCCGCGGTCCCGATCGACTGCGCCGCCGCCCGCGCGGGCCTGGCCGGCGCTACTCGACGCCTGAGCACCCACAGCCGCCGGGCCGTCGCCGATCGAGCGCGCACGCTCGGGCGCCTCGCCGCCGCCCCCAGCCACCACGTCGCGCGCGAGCGCCGCCGCCTACACCAGCTCGTGCGTGAGCTGCGGGCGAGCGCCCGGCGCGGGGTCGAGAAGGGCCGCGAGCGGGCCGGCGTCCACGCGAAGGTGCTCGGCCGCGCCACCGACCGCGCCCGGACCTCGGAGAGCGCCGCCCGCCGGCGCGAGCTCGAGCGCCTCGCGCTCGCCCTGGCCGCCCATGACCCCGAACGCACGCTGGCCCGCGGCTACGCGCTGGTCGAGGACAGAGGCGGTCGGGCGCTGGGGTCGGCCGCCGCGGCTCGGGCGGCTGGCGAGCTCCGCCTACGCTTCCACGACGGAACCCTCCCCGCGAGCGTCACCGACGAGTCATGAGCACGAGCGAACCCCAGCCCACCTACGAGACCGCGGTGGCGCGCATCGAGGAGATCATCCGGCGGTTGGATTCGGGCGATGCCGGCCTGCGCGAGACGCTCGCGCTGGTCAAGGAGGGCCGCGAGCTCGTTGAGTACTGCGCCTCGGAGCTCGAGGCGGTCAGCCACGGCCTCGAGGAGCTCCGCCTCGACGATCTCGTCGCGCGCCTCGAGGGCGCGACCCGCCAGCCGTGAGCACGTTCGACCTGCTCGCCGACCTGCCGCTCGAGGTCGACGGCTACACGCTCGAGGGACTGCGGGCGAACGTCTCCAGCGGCTTCGAGCGCCTGACCACCGTGGTGCACCTCTCCGGGGGCGGGCTCGAGGGCGTCGGCGAGGACGTGGTTTACCAGGCCGAGGACCACGTCGCCCTCCAGCAGGCCGGGCCCGTGCACGCCAAGACTCTGTCTGGACGCTTCTCCCTCGGCGAGTTCTGCACGTTGGTCGACTCGCTCGACTTGTTCCCCGTCGCGCCCGAGTGGGAGGTCTCGCGCCTTTACCGCCGGTGGACGTTCCACAGCGCCGCGCTCGACCTCGCGCTCGCCCAGGCCGGCCAGCCGCTGCATGCGGCGCTGGGACGCGATCCGCAACCGCTCACGTTCGTCGTCTCGCTGCGCCTGGGCGAGCCGGCGACGCTCGACCCGCTCGAGCGTCTCCTGGCCCGCTACCCGACGCTGCGCTTCAAGCTCGATCCGACGAGCTCCTGGACCCCCGAGCTGATCGACGCGCTGGTGGAGACCGGCGCGGTCGACTCGGTCGACTTCAAGAGCCTGTATCACGGCACGGTCGTCGACCAGCCGCCCGACCCCGTCCTGTACGAGCGCGTGGTGCGCGCGTTCCCGAACGCTTGGATCGAGGATCCCGACGTGGTGACGCCGGAGACGGCGTCGATCCTGGCGGACGATCATGACCGGATCACCTGGGACGCGCCGATCCACTCGATCGACGACATCGAGGCGCTTCCGTTCCCGCCGAGGATGGTGAACCTCAAGCCGTCGCGGATCGGCGGGCTGCCCAAGCTGTGCGCGACCTACGACTACTGCTCCGAGCGTGGCATCGGGGCCTACAGCGGCGGCCAGTTTGAGCTCGGCCCGGGGCGGGGCCAGGCCCAGTACCTGGCCTCGCTGTTTCACCCCGACACGCCCAACGACCTCGCGCCCGTCCCCTTCAACCAGGACGATCCCCCGGACGGGCTGCCTATCAGTCCGCTGCCGCCCACCCCGTCCCCGGTCGGCTTCCGTTGGTGGGTCCCGTGACGCTGCTCGGGAAGTAACTACGCCTATGCTGAAGTTTCTTCCCACGGAGCCGAGCTGATGGCCGGGCCGCTCGATGGCACGGTGGCGCTCGTGACCGGCGCGTCCAGCGGAATCGGCGAGGCGACCGCGCTCGCGCTGGCCGAGCACGGCGCCACCGTGGCCATCGCCGCCCGCCGCCGCGGCCGCCTCGAGGATCTCGCGCGCCGGATCGAGGCCGCCGACGCCACCGCGCTCGTGCTCGAGGCCGACGTGACCGATCAGACCCAGGCCGAGCGTGCCGTAAACCAGACCGCCGCGGAGCTGGGCCGGCTCGACATCCTGGTCAACAACGCCGGCATGATGCTGCTCGGGCCCGCCGTCGATGCCGACGCGAGCGAGTGGTGGCGGATGCTCGACATCAACGTCAACGCGCTCCTGACTGGGGGTTTCACGGCGGCGCCTGACGGCGGCGCCTCGGCGCGCGGGGCGCCCTCCCCCACCTCATCGCCGCCGCTCATGACAGCCCCCGCAACGTCGCCGACATGGTCAACGTCAGCTCCGTGGCCGGCCGGACCGTGCGCCGCGGGAGCGCCGTCTACAACCTGACCAAGCACGGGGTCGGCGCGTTCAGCGAGTCGCTGCGGATGGAGGTGGCCGACCGGCACGTGCGAGTGTCGCTGGTCGAGCCCGGCGCGACCGCCACCGAGTTGCGTTCGCACAACCGCCCCGAGATCCAGGAGATGCAGAACCAGCGGTTCGCCAACCTCAAAACCCTGAACGCCGGCGACATCGCCGACGCGATCCTCTACATCGTCACCCGGCCCTGGCACGTGACCATCAACGAGGTCCTGGTGCGCCCCACCGAGCAGGCGGACTGAGGCGCCGCCGACAGAGACCATTCATCAGTCCGGGACGCTCGTCGGGTCGGTGGTGATCACCTCGAGCACGCCCTCCATCTCGTCGAACGCCGTGGCCAGCGGCTCGACATGCGGCTGGCCCCGGACGTCGATCTCGACCGCCACCGCGGCGCCGTCATGGTCGTTGGCCAGGTGCTGGGTGCGCACACGTGCGATCGAGAAGCCCAGCCGGGTCGACTCGGCCAGCAGCTCACGCAGAACTCCCCGTCCGTCCTCGTAGACGACGCGCACCCCGAACTCCAGGTACCTCGAGCGTGGCAGCCGCGCGGCCAGGGCGGGATAGACGAACACGACGACGAAGTGGGCCGCGGTTACCCCCAGCGCCAGCAACGGCAGTCCGGCGCCGCAGGCCATTCCGATCGCCGCCGTGATCCACACGATCGCCGCCGTCGTCAGCCCGCGTACCGCGTCGCCGCGCACGAAGATCAGCCCGCCGCCGATAAACCCGATCCCGGTTACGATCTGCGCCGCCACGCGCGAGGGATCGAGGACCACCCGCGGACCGAGGACGTCGCTGAAGCCGTACTTGCTGATGAGCAGGAACAGCGCGGCGCCCACGCCGACGAGCGTGTGGGTGCGCAGTCCGGCCGACTTCTGGCGCCACTCGCGCTCGGCCCCGATCAGCGACGACAGCACGAAGGCCAGCCCCAGCTCGCCAAATTGCTTTAGGCCCTGGCCCGACGGGACACCGGCTAGCGCGATGTGCAACACCATCGGCTAATACCCGGCATCCGCCCCGGTTTACCCGGCTGTAGGCCCGGGCGCAGCCGCCCCGGCCAGCCCGACGACTAGATCCGCTGGATCAGCGTGCCCGTGCCCAGCCCGCCACCGCAGCACATGGTCACGAGCCCGACCTCGCTGTCGGAGCGCTCGAGCTCGTGCAGCAGCGTGGTGATCAGCCGCGCGCCGGTCGACCCGAGCGGATGCCCGAGCGCCATGGCGCCACCGTTGACGTTGACTCGGTCCATGTCGGGCTCGAGCTCGCGGCGCCAGGCCGCCACCACCGGCGCGAACGCCTCGTTGATCTCGACCAGGTCGATGTCGTCCATGCTCATCCCATTGCGCTCAAGGATCTTCCGGGTGGCCGGGATCGGGCCGGTCAGCATGATCACCGGGTCGACACCGACCGTGGTCTGATCCACGATCCGCGCCCGGGGCTTCAGCCCGAGCGCGCCGGCCTTTTCGCGCGCCATCAGCAGCACCGCCGCGGCGCCGTCGGAGATCTGCGAGCTGCTGGCCGCCGTGATCTTGCCGTCCGGCTTGAACGCGGGCTTGAGCTGCGAGAGCGCCTCGATCGTCGTCTGCGGGCGGATCCCCTGGTCGGACACATAGGTCGAGCCGTTGACCTTGAACGGGATGATCTCGCGCTCGAAGCGGCCCTCCTCGGTGGCGCGATGGGCCAGCTGATGCGAGCGCAGGGCGAGCTCGTCGAGCTCAGCGCGGGGGATCTCCCACTGGTCAGCGATCATCTCGGCCGACAGCCCCTGCGGGATCAGGTTGTAGCGCTCCATCATCGCCGCCGGCCACTGCGTACCCACCTCGTCGGTCCAGTGCAGGTTCACGCCGAGGGGTATGTGCCCCATGTGCTCAACTCCTGAACCGATCGCCACGTCGTGCACGCCGGCGGCGATCAGCGCGGCGGCGAAGTTGACCGCCTGCTGGGCCGAGCCGCACTGGCGGTCGACCGTCGTGGCGGGCGTCTCCATCGGCAGCCCAGCCTGAAGCCAGGCGTTGCGTCCGACGTTCCACGACTGCTCGCCGTACTGCTGCACGCAACCGGCGACCACGTCCTCGACCTCGCTCGGCTCGATCCCCGACCGCTCGATCACCTCGGTGTAACAGCGGCCGAGCAGCTCGTTCGGGTGGACGTCCTTGTAGTAGCCCTTCTCCTTGTGCCCGCGCCCGATCGGAGTGCGCACGGCTTCGACGATGACTACTTCGCGTCCAGACTGCGGCATGGGTTGCTCCTTTTTTCTGATCGGGAAACTCCACACCCACTCTCCGCGAAGGCCCCCGATGGCGCGCTGCAACTGATTCATTACTACTGTACTGAAGCTTTCTGAGCAGCCAACCGACACGAGGAGCTGACTTGCCGGAACGAGTGGGAATCGCAGGCTCAGGTGTGATCGCCTGCGGTCTGGCCGTCGCTGCCGCCGAGCGCGATGAGGTGCTGCTATGGGCGCGATCGGATGACTCCGCGGAGCGCGCCCGCGGGCGCGTGGTCAAGCTGTGCGCGAAGCTGAACGGCTTCGACCCCGACCGCGTACGGATCGTCACCGACCTCGACCAGCTGGCCGACGCCACCTTCCTGGTCGAGGCCGTGATCGAGCACCACGGCAGCAAGGCCGCCGTGCTGGCCGATCTCGGGGAGCTGGCCCGCCATGCCGGCGCCGGCGCCATCGTGGCCACCACCACCTCGTCGCTCTCGATCGCCGAGCTTGCGCAGGCAAGCGGGCATCCGGAAACCTTCGTCGGCCTGCACCCGTTCAACCCGGTCCCGCGGATGCGGCTGGTCGAGCTGGCGTTCCCGCCGGAGGCGACCGAGGAGACTCGCCGCCGGGCTCGGAAGCTGTGCGACGAGCTCGGCAAGACGCCGGTCGAGGTACCCGACATCCCCGGCTTCGTCGTCAACCGGCTGCTCTTCCCCTATCTGTTCAGCGCGGTCGATCTGCTCGTCGAGACCGGCATGCCTCCAGAGGACATCGACAGCTGCATGACGCTCGGCGCCGGCATGCCGATGGGCCCGATCGCGCTGCTCGACTACGTCGGGCTCGACGTTTCGAAGGCGATCGGCGAGTCGATCGGGGCCGCAATCCCGCAGCGGCTGCTCGAGCTGGTGGAGGCCGGGTCGCTCGGGCGCAAGTCCGGCAGGGGTTTCTACCGCTACGACTGAGGCCGAGTCGATCCAGCCGGATGATGCTTCCCGGCCCCACGGACGCCGCCGAAGGCGGCCCCAAGGCGCCGCCGTCGGGCGCCGGCGCCCATGGATCAAACCTGTGCACTGACGAACCTAAGACGAACTATTTAGGGCCCATTCATCTGAGGGACGCAAACTCCATAGCGCGACGTACCTCATAGCAGCACCTCCTCCCCAGAAGCACGAGGCCGGCCCGTCCCCAGCGGGCCGGCTTCTTTTTGCCAGGGCTGTTCGTCCCGGCGCCCGCCGGGACCCCTGACAGGGCGAAGCCGGCCCCGAGTGGCGGGCCGGCTTCAACTCTCCTCTCAACCACCGGGAGATGGTCGACGCTCTGACCGCGACTCTCCGGCCGTTACCGAAGGCGCAAATGTAACGAATGGTGCGAGAGGATGCAGGCCCGGGTCTCGAGGCCCGGTGGCGGGGTGCCGACTCCCTACGCGGCGGCTCGGCGCTGTCTGATCCGCACCGCCTCGATCCGGTTCTGGCGGACCGATTCGACGCGGATCGAGAAGCCGTTGGCCGAGATCGTGTCCCCGCGCTTGGGCAGCCGCCCGAGCTCGGCGAACACGAAGCCACCGACCGAGTTGTAGGCATCGGTGTCGACCGGGAGCTCGAGTCCGTAATCCTCGAGGTCGGAGACGGCGACGTGGCCGCGCACGAACCAGTCGCCGTTGGCCAGCCGGCGGACCGCGCCGCCGGCCGGGTCGGTCTCGTCGGAGATCTCGCCCACCACCTCCTCGATGATGTCCTCGATCGTGACGATTCCCGCGGTGCGGCCGTACTCGTCGACCACGATCGCGAGCTCGGTCCGCTCGCGCTGGAGATCGGCCAGCAGATCGTCGAGCGGCTTCGTCTCAGGGACGATCGGCGCCTCGCGCACGAGCGCGTCGAAGTGCGCCTCCATGCCGTCGTTGAGCATCTTCTTGACGAGCTGGTTGACGTGAACGATGCCCTTGACGCGGTCCTGGTTCTCGTCCTCGGTGACGACCAGGCGCGAATGGCCGGTCGAGACGCAGCGCTTGAGCGCCGCCTCGACCGTCTCGGAGAGATCGACGGTGACCACGGCCGGGATCGGAGTCATGACCTGACGGGCCTCCTGCTCGTGCAGGTGAAAGACGCCCGTAAGCATGCTGGCCTCGCCGACGTCGAGCTGACCCCCGGACGAGGACTGGGCGATGAGACGCTTGAGCTCGTCGGGCGTGCCGCCCTCGGGCTCGGCATCAGGGTCGGTGCCGAGCATCCGCAGGATCGACTCCGACGCCGAGTTGAGCACGACGATGAACGGAGCGAAGAGGACGCGGAAGAACTGCATCGGCCGGGCGATCCGGCGGGCCAGGCCCTCCGCATGCTGGATCGTGTACAGCTTGGGGACGATCTCGCCGATGATGCTCTGCGTGATCGTGATCAGCAGGTAGGCGATCACCACCGACACCGCGACCGCGGCGGTGTGCCCGATCGGGCTCCCCAGGATCGGCTCGAACAGGTGCGCGATCGCCGGCTCGCCGAGCGCGCCGATGCCGATCGACGCCATCGTGATCCCGACCTGGCAGGCGGAGATGTAGTCCCCGATGTCGTCGATCTGAGACAGCGCGAGGCGAGCGCCCCGCGCCCCCTCCTCGGCGAGCGCCTCGAGGCGGGGCCGGCGCGAGCGAACCAGCGCGTATTCGGCGACGACGAAGAACGCGTTGACCAGGACCAGCAGCCCGGTGAGGATGATGAAAAGGGCCTTCACCGGCTAGGTGATACCCGCCCGCCTCCGCGGCGCTCCAGCGGCGCCTTCAGCGATCCGCGTGGCCCCGTGGTCCTTCCTCGCTGGGCAGCCCGTCGCCTCTGAGCTGCTACTTCGGGATGGGTCGTCGTCGTTCATGCAGCGACGAGCAAACGGTAGCAGCAGCCCCGGCCCCCATGGCGGGGCTGCTGCTCCCAGTTGCCCCCAACTAACCGCAGACGGGGGAGCTCGGCGAAGTCGAGGACCCGGCGAGCGTGTTGGCGTCGTTGATCAGCTTGTTGGCCTGTCCGATCAGCCAGAACGCCTGCCAGCTCGACACCGGCGCCTTGCCGGTCTCAGCCGCCTCCAGCACCGACTGGATCTGCGCCACGAGGCCGGTCCGCTGGCTCTCGCACGCCTGGAGCTGCGAGTCCATGCCGGTGTAGGTGGCGTCGTTCGTGCTGTTGCTGGCCAGCGCGGTCGTGTCCGCATCGAGCGTCCCGAGTCCGAATTCCCCGAATGGTGCGTCGAGCTGCTTGTACGCCGCGGCCAGCTCCTCGTAGCCGCGCTCGTTGACCCGGATCGTCCAGGGCAACGCGCTCTGGCCGTGGCTCCACCGGTCCCGCCCGTTCTGGGTCGAGCCGATGATCTGAGCGATCGCCGCTCCGTCCCACCTGTAGTCGTCGTGCAGCCCGAGGACGGT
>Ga0335073_10010033_pt1 | contig 13292 bp, 10 predicted proteins | sample Lox_Sample_22_FD_207093 | JGI IMG/M metagenome (GOLD analysis project Ga0335073, IMG submission 207093) | Soil microbial communities from Loxahatchee National Wildlife Refuge, Florida, United States - Lox_Sample_2.2 | ecosystem: Environmental > Terrestrial > Soil > Wetlands | place: USA...
GCATCAACGATGTGCAGGATCGGCAGGCGGGCGGCTTCCTGCATCGCGTCGTACCAGCCATGCGCGGTGTTGCAGGGAACGGCAATGGCGCTGCAACCGGCCTGCTTCAAGCCGGCGATGCCATGCAGCAGCCAGGGCAGCGGGTCATCGCCGTCACCACGTTTGCCCTGCGTGCGATCAGGGACGCGGGGATCAGACCATAAGACCGTCGGAATGTGGTCCTGGTCACGCTCGGCCGGGGTGAGCGAGGTCAGCCGGAGCATGAATTGCGCGCGGGCCAGCGGTCCCATGCCGCCCAGTACGCCAAGGACTTTGCCGCCGAATGGATCCGGGGTGGTCATCGGGTGGTCCTTTCTAACAGTCATAGGCCTGATCTAACGGTGATCAACCCCGTCTAACGGTCATAGCGCATGCCCAACGATCATAGAGCTCGTCATGCCCCGGACGAGGAAGTTTCTCGGCATACCTACGCGCCGCCGACCAACACAACAATATTCCCGAAAGCATCCACCTCCGCCGCGGCACCGCGCGGTACCAGGCACGTCGCGTCGTATTCCTGAATGATCAGCGGTCCGCACCGTGGCGCCGACATCGCCGCACGGTCCACGACCGGCGTTTGCTCCCATCCGGTGTCGGGGAACCAGGCGCGGCGGGTGGCGGGCACGATGGCCGCGGCGGGCGGGATGCGGTCCGGCAGGCGTGGCGTCTTTGGGAGTCCACGTGCGATGACGGACAGCCCGATCAGCTCCACCGGCTCATCGTCCGGCGCGCGGAATCCATAGGTGCGCTCATGCTCTGCCGCGAACAACGATGGCAGCCGTGCGACCAAGGCCGCGGCATCGATCCCATCGGGCAGCGGCACTTCGATTTCGCTGGACTGGCCGACATAGCGCGCGGATGCGGACCGGCGGAAGCTTTGTTGCGCCGGTGGAAATCCATCGCGCGCCAGGCGTTGCGCGCCCGCCTCCGCCAATGCATCCAGCGCGCGCGCGACCTGCGCCGGATCGGCGTCGCTCAACCGTGCCCGCAGGCTTTGCGTGGCGTGATGCTCGGTGTCGGCGACCAACAGCCCGAACGCACTGAACAATCCCGGCATCGGTGGCACGATGACGCGGCCGATGCCGAGTTCCGCCGCGATGCCGGCGGCGAACAATGGTCCATTGCCGCCGAACGCGAGCAATGAGAACAGTCGTGGGTCGCGGCCGCGCTCCACCGAGACCGCGCGGATGGCGCGCATCATCGTTGCGGTCGCCAGGCGCAGCATGCCGAACGCGGCTTGCTCAACGGAGCATTGCATCGGCGCCGCCAGCGTGCGCGCAATGGCATCGCGCGCGGCGTCCACGTTCACCCGCAATGCGCCGCCCACCAGGCCGCCTGGATCGAGATAACCCAGCACCAGATTGCAATCGGTGATGGTCGGTGTCGTGCCGCCGCGGCCGTAACAAACCGGACCCGGATCGGCGCCCGCGCTCTCCGGTCCCACTTTCGGCGCGCCGGCGGCATCCAGCCGGCAGATCGAGCCGCCGCCGGCACCGACCTCCGCCAGATCGATGGCGGGCAGCTTCAGCATGTAGCCGGCGCCGACCAGCAACCGGGAACCGGCCATGACGCCGCCGCCCACTTCCAGCGCTTCGCTGCGCAGCACGTCGCCGTTCTCGACCAGCCCCGCCTTCGCCGTGGTGCCGCCCATGTCGAAGGTGATCAGGCGTTGCTCGCGCAGATGCCTTGCCAGCACGGCGCCGCCCACCACGCCGGCCGCGGGCCCGCTTTCGATGATGTGCGCGGGTGCGGCGGCGGCGAATTCCGCCGATGCCAGGCCGCCGTTCGATTGCATCAGTTGCAAGCCGGCGGCGATGCCCAGCGCTCGCAACCGCGCATCGAGCGCGGTGATATAGGCGCGCACCACCGGTTGCACATAGGCATTGATCACCGTGGTGCTGGTGCGCGGGTATTCCTTGATCTCCGGCAGGATCTCGTGGCTGACGGAAATCGCGAGGTCCGGCAGCGCCGCGCGCACACGCTCCGCCACCGCGCGTTCATGCGCGGGATTGGCGTAGGAATGCAGCAGGCAGATCGCCAGGCTCTGCACGTTCTCGGCACGCAACAGCGCGATCGCGGCATCGACGCCGGCCATCTCCAGCGACACCGCCACCGAACCGTCCGGCCGCAGCTTCTCCGTCACTTCCAGGCGCAGGCGGCGTTCCACCAGCGCGCGCGGCTTGCTCCAGTGCAGGTCGTACAGCACCGGCATGCGCAGATCGCGAATTTCCAAAATGTCGCGGAAGCCGCGTGTGGTGATGAGGGCAGTACGGGCGCCTTTGCCTTCCAGTATCGTGTTGGAACCGACCGTGGTGCCGTGCAGCACCTCGTCGACCATGGCGCCATCAGAGAGCAATGCGCGCAGGCCCTCGTTGATGCCTTCGCCGTAATCGTCCGGCGTGGAGGCGATCTTGTGCGTGCGCACGCGGCCGGCATCGTCGATGGCGACCAGGTCGGTGAAGGTGCCGCCGATATCGATGCCGACGCGCAAGGTCATGCTTCGTTCCTGTCGTTGCCCGCCGCCCTGGGTATCGTTGCAAGGCCTGCGGGGCCGCAGCAATCCCGGTTCGCGGGGATGCGCGAACCGTTCGGGCATCCCGTGACCGAGATTGCTGCGTCGCTGCGCTTCTCGCAATGACACGCGGCGTCGCTGCGCGTCTCGCCATGACCCACGGCGTCGCCGCGCCTGCCGCAATGACACACTGACGCCGGACGCAAAGACGCGCTGGACCGGTGCGGTGAACGGCACCGGCTATTCCCGGTCCAGCACCAGCCGTATCCGCTCCGCCAGTTCGTTGCGCCGGTATGGCTTGAGCAATACCGGCACATCGGGCGATTCGCTGCCTGGACGGTTCGCGTTCGCGTATCCGGACGTCATCAGCGCGCGCAACCCGAGATGCCGGGTGCGCGCCTGATGCACCAGATCGAAACCGTTCATGCCATCGGGCAGCACGACGTCGCTGAACAACAGATCGATCGTGCCGTCATGTTGCAGGATCTCGAGTGCATCCTTGCCGCTCGATGCTTCCAGCACGCGATAGCCCAGGCCGCTGATCGTTGCCGTGGCCAGTTCGCGCACCTCCGGGTTGTCTTCAACGACGAGGACTGTCTCGGTGCCGGTGGGCAGATCGTCGCGGTGCGGTGTGGCATTCGTGGCGCCATCCCGCCTCGGCGCGCAGCGCGGCAGGTAGAGCCGGAAGGTGGTGCCGCTGCCAGGTTGCGACTCAAGGGAAACATGCCCGTCCGACTGCTTTATGAAGCCGTAGACCTGGCTCAGGCCCAGGCCGGTGCCGCGGCCGACATCCTTGGTGGTGAAGAACGGCTCGAATGCTCGGGCGACGACATCCGGGCTCATGCCAAGGCCGGTATCCGTCACGCGGACACAGACATAGTAGCCGGGCCCCAACTCACCCGATGGCTCCAGCGCCGCCTTCTCGACCGTGACGTTGGTGACCGCGATGCTCAGCTCGCCGCCATTCGGCATCGCATCGCGGGCGTTCACCACCAGGTTCAGGATCGCGGCTTCGAACTGCACCGGATCGATCCGGCATGGCCACAACGCGGGATCGCATGACAGGCGGAATGCAACGGCCTCGCCCAGCGCGCGGCGCAGGAACGGCTCGCACGCGTGGATCGCCGCATCCGCCATGACCGTCTCAGGCTGCAAGGTGCTGCGGCGGGCGAAGGTCATCAACTGGCGCGTCAGCCTGGTGCCGCGGTCGGTTGCGGCCTCGGCGGTATTCAGCAGGCGCAGCGCCCTGGCACGGGGAAACTCCCCCGCCTTTTCCAGCGAGCCGCGCAGCAGCTCCAGGCTGCCTACGATCACCGCAAGGAGATTGTTGAAGTCGTGCGCGATGCCGCCGGTCAACTGACCCACGGCATCCAGTTTTTGCGTGTGCCACAGCACTTGCTCGGCCTTGCGGCGCTCGGCCGTCTCGGCCTCCAGGCGGCGATAGGCTTCGGTCACCTCGCGCGTGCGCTCGGCGACCGCAAGTTCCAGAGTCTCGTTCATCCGCTGCAACGCTTGCTCGGCCGCATGCATGCGCAGCAGTGCGTTGACGGTGGCGAGCAATTCCTCCGGCTCGATCGGCTCCAGCAGAAAGGCATCGGCACCGCCCGCGAGCGACAGTGCACGGTCATGCGGGGTGGTAATCGCGGCCGAGGTTTGCAACACCGCGACCGCCGGGAATTCAGCCTTGATTCGCCGGCACAGCTCGACCCCGCTCATGTCCGGCAGGACAACATCGAGCAACACCAGGTCCGGCCTGGCATTTTCGCAATGTTTCAGCGCCGCCGCACCGTTGCCGGCCGCTTCGACGGCGTAGCCATGCTTCAGAAGGATATGCGCCTTCACGTAGCATCCGCCGTCGTCATCATCGACAACCAGAATCCGCTTGCCGGTGCGGCTCATTGGGTCAACATCACTTCGCCCGGATGCAGCACACCCTGAATGGCATCGACGAGCGTCGCGGATGACAGGCTCGACTTCGACATCACCATCGTGGCGTGCCGCAGCAGGCTGCGCTCAAAGGGGTCGATCACTTTCGAGGTCAGCACGATCGCTGGAATGCCGGCCAGTCCCGGATCGGCGGAGACGTGGGCCAGGAACTCGTAGCCGTTCATCTCTGGCATGTTGATGTCGAGTACGACGATGTCGGCCGGCGCTTCGGTCAACTGCGTCAGCGCGTCGATGCCGTTATCAGCGGTGCGCAGATGGTAGCGGCTGCGCGGCAGCAATTGCCGGACCAGGTAGCGCGTGACCTCCTCGTCATCGACCAGCAGCACACGTGTGACCGATTGCCGGCCGGTGAGACGATCGAGCAATTCCAGCAGACGCGGCCCATCGACCGGCTTCGGCAAATACTCATCCGCGCCGAGATGGACGGCCTTTTGCTCCTCGCCGGTGGAAGACATGACGACCAGCGCGATGTCCGCGCTTGCGTTGTTGCCGCGCATCTCGAGCAATAGCCGCCAGCTCTCGTCGCCGAGCAATACGATATCGAGCAAGGCGGCGGCGGGCTGGACATGTTGCAGCACGTGCTGCGCCTGGCGCACCGTGTGGACGCGCAGCATCTGGTAGGGCGAGCCGGCAAGGATCCGCTCGATGGCAAACGCATCGGCGGGATCATCTTCCAGTACCATAACTGCGGCTTTCCCGGGTTCGATGGTCCAGTCGTCGCCTATATCAAGCGACTCCCCGGAGACGTAATAGACGCGCGGCAATGTGACCGAGAATGTGGATCCTTCGCCGGGCGTACTCTCTACCGTGATCCGCCCACCCAGCAGCTCGGCCAGCTTCTTCGCCAGCGGCAGGCCGAGGCCGGTTCCCTTTACCCGTCTTTGCAGCCGATGCGCGAGCTGGGCGAATTCCTGAAATATGACGTCGAGGTCGCTCTGCGCGATGCCGATACCGGTGTCGCGGACGCTGAACGTGACGGTGTCCGCCATCGGGTCGGCGGTCGCCGCGATACGCACCTCGCCACGCTCGGTGAACTTGATGGCGTTGGAAATGAAATTGCGCAAGATCTGCGACACCTTGCCTTCGTCGGTGTCCAGTGGCGGCACGGCGACCGGGTCTTCGAACACCAGCGCCACGGCGTCGCCCACCAGCAGCGGCCGCAGCATGCCACGCAGTGCGCCGAACAAGGATGTTGCGGTGAATTCTGACGGGGCGACGACGGTCTTGCCGGCTTCGACCTTGGCAAGGTCGAGCAAGTCATCCACCAACTCGGTCAGATTCTCCGCCGCCTTGCGAACGAACTGCACCTGTGTCTCTTGCTCTGGCGTCAGTTCGCCATCGCTGCGCGAAAGCAGCAGCCGTGACAAGGCCAGGATGGAGTTCAACGGCGTGCGGAATTCATGGCTCATATGCGAGAGGAACCGCGACTTGAGCTCGTCGGCGCGGCGCAGGTGATCGGCGCGTTCATCGAGTTCCGCATACAGCGCGACGACGCCGCGATTGGTATCCTGCAGCTCCTGGTTCAGCCGTTCCAGCTCGTCCTGCCGGGTGCGAAGTTGCTCCATCTGCGACAGGATCTGAGCGTTCTGCTGGCGGATTTCCTCCATTGGGTCGGCCGGTCCGTCCGCCGCCAGCGCCGCGGCGATGCGCCGCAACGCAGCCGGCGTCACCAACGGCGCGCGGAGTGGCAGCTTGCGGACCAGCCGCACCGTCGTGCCGGCGCCGGATCGAGACGTCACAGTCATCTCGTCCACCAACCGCTGTGCGCCGAGCATGCCTACGCCCATGCCGTTGGCGGATTTGTGCAGGCCGGCCAGGACGTCCGGCAAATTGGCAATGCCTGGCCCCTTGTCGCTGACAGTGATCACAAAAACTTGCGGCGGTGACGTTCCTTCCAGGCGGAATTCGACCTGCCCGCCGCCGGCATATTCAAATGCATTGCGCGCGATCTCCGACACCGCCGTGGTGATACGGGTCATGTCCTGCGCCTCGAAGCCGATCAGCTCCGCCAGACGGCGCGTGCGCTTGCGCACCAGCACAATGTCGGTCTCGTTGGCGATGGCAACCAAAAGCAGGCGGGCGCTCATCGTCGCACTCTACGACAGCACGTGCATGGCGACCACCGAGGCGTCGTCGCGGCCGCGCCGGAAGTCGCGCAACAGCACACCGGCGATCAGCGACGGATGCTGCCCTGCCAGCCCGGGATAGGCGGCCAGGTCCCAGCGCGGCGTCAGGCCATCGGAATGCAGAATGACCGTCGGCGCAGCGCTGAACGGATACGACATTTCGCGAATGCGTGGCGCGACGTGGCCGGCCGTGCCGTTGTAAGAGATCATGCTGCGCGTGGTGCCGTCGGCAGACAGCACCCCGGTGATGTTGCCGATGCCGACATACCGCACCACGCTCGCAACGTGATCGACGCGAGCGATGGCAATGGCCGCGCCGCGGGTCGGCATCAACCCACGGTGCAGTCGCTCGGCCAAACGCTCGCACGGATCATTCACATGATCGTGAAAAATGCGCACGGCAAGTTCCGCGGCGCGGGCAGCTTCCACGCCGTGCCCCGCGCCGTCCACGGCGAGCAAGGTGCGGCCTTCCCGCGCATCGCCTACGGCCCAGTTGTCGCCGGACACGATTTCGCCTGGGTAGGGAGCCACCGCGGCGCCAATGCGCAGCGCGGGCGTTGGCTTCGTTGCCTGCATCACGAACCGTACGGCCACCGCTGTCCCGTGCCCCGGGCGCGAATAGATGCGCACGAGGTCGGATTGGCGGACGATCGCGCCCAAACCGTTGCCTGGACTGCCAGCAGTCGAATACCCGTCAGTAATACAACGTTCGACATTGGCCATGCCGACGCCGCGATCCAGCGCCATCACCTCGACACCGGAACCGTCCTGGTCATCGAAGGTGCCGACAAGGACGCTGCCGCCGTTGCCGTGCTTCAGCAGGTTGGTGGCCAGTTCCGTCACCACCAGCGCAAGTTGCGCCAAGCGTTGCTCGGGCATGCCATGACGTTGCGCGAAGCCGGTGGTCAGGCGGCGAGCCTGCGCGACCTGGCTGGCGTCGGCAACGGTCGTGATCATGTCATTTCCAACGCGCGAGGATCACTTCGGTACCCTGTCCCGGCGTGGACGTGATCGCAAATTCATTGACCAGGCGCTTGGCACCGCTCAGGCCAAGGCCAAGTCCGTGGCCTGTGGTGTAGCCATCCTGCATTACCAGTGAAATATCGGCGATGCCGGGACCCTGGTCCTTGAACGTCAGTCGCACGCCGCGCCGCTGGCCATTGCGCAGCACCTCGAGCCGCATCGTGCCGCCGCCGCCGTAATCCACCGTGTTGCGCGCGATCTCGCTGGCCGCGGTGATGATCTTGGTCTGGTCCACCAGGCTGAAGCCCACCGCGACCGCCCTGGCCCGCACTGCCTGCCGCGCACGCACCACGTCGTCGGAGCTGCAGACCGGCATGGTCTCATCCGCCTCGACGATCATCGTCCTGCTCGCCGCGATCGATGATGTCTCGGATCATGGCCAGGCCCTTGTCGACGTTCAGCGCCGTCCGCACGCCGGTGAGCGTCAGCCCCAGTTCCACCAGTGTGATCGCCACCGCCGGCCGCATGCCGACCACGACGGTGACCGCGTCCAGCACGCGGGACATGGCGGCGATATTGTTAAGCATGCGGCCGATGAAGGAATCGACAATCTCCAGCGCGGAGATGTCGATCATCACGCCGTGGGCTCGGTCCTTCACGATGCGCTGCGTCAGGTCGTCCTGCAGCTCCATCGCCAGCCGGTCGTGCATGTCCACCTGGATCGACACCAGCAGGCAGTCGCGGATTTTCAGAATCGGGATTTCCGACATTCGGCTAGTCACCCAGCCGCGGCTTCGGGGCCGTGCGATCCTGGATGGTCTTGCCGTTGCGGCGCAGCGCCAGCGCCAGCGCATCCGCCATGGTGGCCTTCGATACGACGTTCAGTTCCAGGCCGAGATGCACGATGGTTTGCGCGATCTGCGGCCGGATGCCGCTCAGGATGCAGTCGGCACCCATCAACCGCGCGGCGGAGATCGTCTTGATCAGGTGCTGGGCAACCAGCGTATCGACAGTGGGCACACCGGTGATGTCGATGATGGCGGTCTCGGCACGCGATTCGACGATGCGTTCCAGCAGGCTTTCCATGACGATCTGCGTGCGGGCGCTGTCCAGCGTGCCGATCAGCGGCAGCGCAAGGATACCGTCCCAAAGCTCCACCACCGGGGTGGACAGTTCCAGCAGCTCCTGCTGCTGGCGTCCGATCAGCTCCTCGCGGGATTTAGCGTAGCATTCGACGGTGTAGAGGCCGAGGGAATCGAGCAATTGCGTGGCAGTCCAGATCTCGTCTGCCAGGCGGTCGGCGCTGGCGACTTCCCGGCAGAGCAACTGAAACAGCGGCTCTTTCAGGGAAAAGACAAACGTTGCGGTCTCAGTCGGGGTAAAGCCTTGGGTGACGCGGGCGCGCGAGACGTCTTCCAACAGCTCGCGCATCGGCGCCCAGTCCGCGGCGTTGATGTCCTCGAACTGCTGGTTTCGGGCGCAGTGGCGCAACTGCTGCAAAAAGCGCTTCGCCTGGTCGGGCGTGTCGGCGTCGCGCCGAAGCACGCCGCCCGATGAGCCAACGCGCGCCATGGAGTTCAGCCAATCGCCCAGCAACGCGGCTTGATGCTTGTCGATCAGGTTCAGTATGAGGCTTTGGTTCTCCGCCATAAACATCCTGTTGTGACTATTGCCCCTGCGATCGCATACGCCGTGCGGCGGCTGCCAGCAAGTGCGGCAGCCGGACATGCTGCCGGGCGTGAACGCCAGGGCCTCTGCCGGTTGCCCAACCGGCGGAGCGGCCGGTTGGTGCCTGCCAGGCCGGACGGCAAGCGCCGATCGGGCGCGGCGCTGTTCTGTCAGACCTCAAGAAATCTTGCGCTCATCAGGATTTCGTAATAGGGAGATGCGTCATGAGCAGTTCACTGAAGGCGCGAGAGATGGGCGCGGCCTACACTCCTCCGGTCGAGACGCTTCGCAAACGTCATATTCTGCTGGTGGAAGACGACGAGGCGGGCAGAGCCGCCTATGGTCAGTTGTTACGTCAGGCGGGTTACGAAGTCACCGCGGCGGCGGATTTCCGCCTCGCCTTGGATACCCTCGAAGCGGACCAACCGCTGGACCTGCTGCTGCTCGATATCGTGATGCCGGGCAGCGTCAACGGGCTCGCGCTGGCGCGGATGGCGCGGATGCGGCGGCAGGGTTTGAAGATCATATACATGACCGGCTTCGAGATCACCGGCGCGGAGCGCGAAGCCCTAGGCCCGATCCTGCGCAAGCCGGTCGAAAACGCGCGATTGCTCGCGGAAGTCAAGCAGGCGCTAGCCCCGGATTAGCGACACCCGCGCGTATTGCGAAACGGGAACGGGTTTCACCGTCGTCCGGCCGAGGTTGCCTGTCTCTCCCAGTTGCCCCTATTGGACCTCCTCGTATCGCGCCGTGCCACCAGGAGGGACCATGGCAGCCACCGCCGAAGTCGTCGCCACCGAGAACCCCGCGCTCGCCCGACAGGCGGAGATATTGGCACAGCCCATGACGCCGGAACGGCGCATGGCCGATGCCATACGTGCGCTCGCGATCGACGCGACCGAGGCTGCCAATTCGGGCCATCCCGGTTTGCCCATGGGCATGGCCGATGCGGCCACTGCGCTGTGGACGCGCTTTCATAAATTCGACGCGGCCGATCCGCACTGGCCGGATCGCGATCGCTTCGTGCTGTCCGCCGGCCACGGCTCCATGTTGCTCTATGCCCTGATCTACCTGACCGGCCATACCGGCATGACAATCGAGGACATTCGCAACTTTCGCCGGTTGCACTCGCCCGCGGCGGGCCACCCGGAGCATGGCGAGCATCCCGCGATCGAAACCACCACCGGCCCGCTCGGCCAGGGCATCGCCACCGCTGTCGGCATGGCCTTGGCGGAACGCTTGATGGCGGCACGGTTCGGCCGCTCATTGGTAGATCATCGCACCTGGGTGATCGCTTCCGATGGCGACATGATGGAAGGCATCAATCACGAGGCAGGCGCTATCGCCGGCCATCTTTGCCTGTCCAAGCTCACTGTTCTCTATGATGACAACCACGTCTCGATCGATGGCGACACGTCGCTGTCGATGTCCGATGATGTGGCCAAGCGCTACGCGGCCTATGGCTGGGCGACGAAGCACGTCGATGGGCATGATCCGCAGCAGGTTGCCGCGGCCTTGTCCTTCGCGGTGCGGTCGAAAAAACCGACGCTGATCGTGTGCCGCACGATCATCGGTTTGGGCGCCCCAAACAAGGCGGGCACCGCCGCGGTGCACGGCTCGGCCCTCGGGAAGGAGGAAGCGGCGGGCGCGAAGGCAGCGCTCGGCTGGCAGGAGCAACCGTTCACCGTGCCGGAGGATCTGTTGCAGCGCTGGCACGCGATCGGTGCGCGCGGGGCAGCGGCACGGCGGGCATGGCTGAAGCGCCTTGCGCATAACTCCATGCGCGGCGAATTCGAGCGCGCCATCGCCGGACGCCTGCCGGACACCTGGCACGAGGCGGTCGCCGCGCTGAAACAATCCATCCTGGACAGCAAGCCCAAAATCGCCACGCGGCAGGCGAGCCAGCGCTGCCTGGAGGCGCTGGTGCCGGCGACGCCCGACCTGGTCGGCGGATCGGCGGACCTGACCGGCTCCAATCTCACGCTCGTGAAGAACATGGGCAGCGTTTCGCCGGGCAGCTATGGCGGGCGCTACATCCATTTCGGCGTGCGCGAGCATGGCATGGCCGCCGCCGCTAACGGCATGGCCCTGCATGGCGGGATGATCCCCTACACCGGCACGTTCTTCGTGTTCACCGACTACATGCGGCCGGCGATCCGCATGGGCGCGATCATGCGCCAGCGGGTGGTCCATGTGCTGACGCACGATTCCATCGGCCTGGGCGAGGATGGCCCGACGCACCAACCGATAGAGCACCTCGCCAGCCTCCGCGCGATGCCGAACCTGCATGTCTATCGCCCATGCGACGCGCTGGAGACGGCGGAATGCTGGGAATTGGCCATCCGCCGCATCGACGGCCCCAGCCTGCTGGTGCTGACCCGCCAGCCACTGCCACTGCTGCGCAGCAGCGCGGTGGAGAACTGCTGCGCGCGCGGCGGCTACGTGATGGCAGAGGCCGACGGCCCGCGCCAGGCAACGCTGATCACGACCGGTTCCGAGGTGCCCATCGCGATGGGCGCACGCGAGAAATTGGCGACCGACGGCGTCCACGTCGCGGTGGTTTCGCTGCCCTGCTGGGAATTGTTCTCGGCGCAGGATGAGAGCTACCGGGCTCAGGTGCTCGGCGGTGCGCCGCGTTTCGGCATCGAGGCCGCCTGCGATTTCGGCTGGGACCGTTGGCTGGGGCCCGACGGCACCTTCATCGGCATGCGCAGCTTCGGTGCGTCGGCGAATTACACCGATTTGTACAACTACTTTGGCCTGACGCCCGACGCGATCGCAGCCGCAGTACGCAAGCGGTTGGGGTGAGTGACGGGCTGGACGGTCCGGTGACCAAGCCGGAACGATAGACAGGCCGCGCCGCGTCCTGTTGTCTGACCCAAGCGCAATTGGAAAGCGGCAGCCCTTGACCGGAACGGCTCTGAATCTGCTGGTTGCCACGCATGTCGCCTTGTTGCGCGTCACGTTGCATCTCGAAGCCGGCACCGCCGATGTCGCCGTCCTGCACGATGCGTGTCCGGTTTATTTTGGCGTTACCGCGTGTGCCGGCGGCACGCTGATAGCCGCGCGCAATATCGGCCTCGATTTCCGCGTGGCGACGCCTGGGCTGCCGTGCAATGCGATCTGGCGCCTGCCCTACGGCTCGAACACGCCAGAGCAATACATCACGCATCCGGTGTTGTTCGATCTGCATCAGATCCATGCCGTTGGTGACTGGCTTTTCGTGGTCATCGGGCGAGGGTCGAGGCTTGCGGTATTCGACATCACAACGCGGCAGATGGTTCGGTGCTTTGACCTTCAGTCGGTATTGCCGCCCGATCTGCGCCGTACCGATCGTCCGACAGATCCGTATCATTTCAATTCTATTTCGTTCGCCCGCAGCCGGCTGTTTGTCCTGGCGCACAATTGGCAGGAGGGAAGTTTCGCCCTCGAGCTGTTGCTCGATCCCGCGGCGGAGCAGGTCCCCGCTTTGACGTTGCGGGCGATCCATCGCGACCTTGGTCATGCGTCGCACGACATCGTGTTCGACGACGGAACGCTGTTCGTCCTTGACGGGGAGGGTGGCGCCGTCATCGCACGCGGCCATCCCGCCGGGCGAGCCAGCCTTCCGGACCGCGAAACCAAGCCCTACCCACGCGGGCTTGTTGTCATGCCGGACAAACTCATCGTCGGTTACGGCTCCTGGTCGGCCGAGCATGGCGAGCGCGCGGCATCACCGACGCGACTATGCGTGCTCGACCGGGACAGCCTCGATGTGCGGCTGGAACTGGATTTGGGACCATTCGGCAACCCGTCCGCTCTCTCGCTGCTTGGGTCGTCCGGCGTGATCGGCGGCAGAGACCGGTCGATCACGTGAGCGGGGACATCAACCGGTCGACCGCGTGAGCCGGGACATCGACCGGTCAATCACCTAGTGTACCGACTCTAACGCTTGTCGCCCACGAGCCACCTTTTCGAGGACAGCGGCGGCTGATGCCGTCCAAACAAAAGGCACTGGGTTGGCGTTGTGGTGCTCCAAGTACTGCTCGATCACGGCG
>Ga0335073_10010034_pt1 | contig 13290 bp, 10 predicted proteins | sample Lox_Sample_22_FD_207093 | JGI IMG/M metagenome (GOLD analysis project Ga0335073, IMG submission 207093) | Soil microbial communities from Loxahatchee National Wildlife Refuge, Florida, United States - Lox_Sample_2.2 | ecosystem: Environmental > Terrestrial > Soil > Wetlands | place: USA...
CGGATCGCCACGCACATCCTGGCCTGGGAGGGCGGGTCGAGCTGGTACTGGTTCGAGGGCAACTTCGAGGCGTACGAGAAGAACAAGATCGAGCGCCTCGGCGCCGAGGCAGCGCGCCCGCACCGGGTCACCTACCGCAGGCTGACCCGCTAAGTCACCGGGATCCGACATGGACGAGGACAGCGCGGCAGTCATTCACCAGGCCGAGCGCATCATCTACCAGGCAAGCTGGCAGCTTCAGGAAGAAGCCGTGCTGCAGGGCCTAGCCGGCACTCGCGGGCTGCGCTGGGCACCGCTGGAGCCGCGGTCCGACGTGATCCAGCTCGTCACCTACGACGGCGAGCATCTCGGCCACATACGGCGGGACGGGTCATCGGGACCAGGAACGAGATGGGTGGCCGTGCTAAGGCCGGGCCGTGCAGTCGGCTGTTACGGCAGCGCGCGGGAAGCCGCCGAGGCACTTGCCCGGGCATGCGGCAAGGAGATCACACACCATGGCTGACCTCCCGATCGCGGGCCAGGGTGGGCCATGCCCTGGTCCGAGGGCCGCAAGACAGGAATGCCGGGAAGGGGCCGGACATCCCCCAGGCATAGGCCACAGTCGCCAATGCCGTCTTCAGCGCGTCGGCGTGGCTGCCGCACATTGCGGCGCGAATGACACCCCTCATCAAGTGCCGTCAGTAACCCGATGGAGGAAACGGTGATCATCGAGGTTCACGGAACAAGTACGAGATGGATGCCGCCAGCGGGCGGCTGGCCCACCGCTGGATTCGGCTCTGTCGGCTACCTGACCGGCGGCGGACCGAACGGGAGGACCTTGCGGCCGAAGGTGAACTTGATGGTCTCGCCGGCCGCGTAGTGCCACGCGAGCACGGCGAAGACGAAGATCATGTCGCCGAGCTCGAGACGTCGGCCGCCGTCATCCACTTCGCCGATTACCAGCAGTGAACATCACGCACCTGAGTAACCAGCACGGAACTTGCGAGGTGCTGCACGCGGTGCTGCACTAGTCCTCGTCGAGCAGGCGGGCGCAGACGCCAAACAGGCGCAGGTCCGCGGAGATCATCGCCTGGCGGTCGAACGCACGGACATCGCCACGGGACAGTGAGTCCCAGCACAACTCGTCCGCCAGGGCCAGCGCGCGGATGATCTCCGCCGCCAGCCAGGTGACCGGCCACGTCTCGACCTGCTGACGTAGATGCGTCACGTCGCCGGCGCGGGTCCCCGCGGCGGACTGCAGCCGTTCCAGCCGCACTGACAATTCGCCGATGAGACAGTCCTGGATCATTACGGCCCTCCCTGCTGGCAAGCAGGAAACAGGGACCGTTGGCACGGGCGCAATTGACGGCGGGCCCCTCCGCCGTCTCCAGGTTATCCCGGTCGGTGGGCAGGCGGTACAGTCGTGTAGCCGATGAAGCCCGCCTCAACCGCCGCTGCGGCTGATGGCCTCTGCCGGGACGAGAGCCGGCGGAGGCGCAGTGAGTCCTTCCGGGCGGTTCCGCAGCATCCTGTTGGCCCGTTCCGCGGATGCCGCCGAGCTGAAGGACCCGTTAGTTCTTCTCCGGCCTGAACCTCCATCAGGTTTTCAGCGCGGCGGGCGCGGGCCAGGGTGGGTACGATCTGGCGCTGGTCGGCGAGCGGGTGCTGGGCCGACTGACCCCGACCGGGCCCGCGCTCACCGCCGCCTGAACCCGTCCCGTCCCGCATGGTGGCCATCGTGATGCGGTGGACCGGCCGACGGCCCCGGGACGCCACCTCAGGCGTTTTCGTTCCGCTCCGGCAAGCAGGCTCGTTGCGCGGGCTCCTTGCCGACGCGGCCGCGCGGAAGCGGTGCCGTAAAATCGTTGCCGGTGGTTCGATCCACCCGGCGGTGGACCCCGCCGCGTCCGCGCGAAGCGATCCAGCCGCGCGGGATTGCCGGATGGCCGATGGGTCCTGCCCTCCGCATGGAGGAGGTGGGACGGCATGACGGCGCCGGTATCACGACCCACTGAGCAGTCCGCGCTGCCCAGGCACGCGAATCCGCCGGGGTTACCGGCTGCGGGACCGCTCATGGCAGCGGCCTGCCATCACAGCAGTAGTCATCACCTGACGGGAGGGCATGACAGTGGCAGAAGAGCAGGAGCCGGAGGGTTCCCAGGCGCAGGTCTCCGAGGCGCAGATCGCAGTGCACTGGCGTGAGGAGGAGTATTACCCGCCGCCCGCCAGTTTCGTCGCGCAGGCCAACGCCAATGATCCCGCGATCCGGGAGCGGTTCGCCGAGGACAAGTTCCCTGACTGCTTCAAGGAGTACGCCGACCTGGTGTCCTGGGATCAGACCTGGCACACCACGCTGGACACGAGCAACGCGCCGTTCTTCAAGTGGTTCGTCGGCGGCAGGCTGAACGCCTCCTACAACTGCGTGGACCGGCACGCGGCGGCCAACCCGGACAAGACCGCGATCATCTTCGTGCCCGAGCTCGAGTCCGACGAGCCCGTGCACGTCAGCTACGGCGAGCTGCTCGGGCAGGTGAACGAGTTCGCCGCCCTGCTGCGCGATGGGCTCGGCCTCAAAGCCGGTGACCGGGTGACCCTGCATATGCCGATGGTCCCCGAGTTGCCGGTCACCATGCTCGCCTGTGCGAGGCTCGGCGTCATCCATTCGGAAGTGTTCGGGGGCTTCGCCGGCGCCGCCTGCGGGACACGCATCGCCGACTCGGGTAGCCCGATCCTGATCACCATGGATGGCTATTACCGCGCCGGTCAGCTGACCGACCACAAGGTCAAGGCGGATGAGGCCGTGGCCGAGGCGGCCAGGCAGGGCCGGAAGGTCGACAAGGTGCTCGTCTGGCGGCGTCGGCCCAATCAGTACGCCTCGAAGATCCCGATGGTCGAGGGCCGGGACTTCTTCGTCGACGAGCTGCTCCCCGAACACCGGGGGAAGACCGTCGAGCCGGTATCCATGCCGGCCGAGGCGCCGCTGTTCATCATGTACTCCAGCGGCACCACCGGCCGCCCCAAGGGCTGCGAGCACAGCACGGGCGGCTACTTGTCCTACGTGGCCGGCACGTCCAAGTACTACCTAGACATCCACCCGGACGACGTGTACTGGTGCATGGCCGACATCGGCTGGATCACCGGTCACTCCTACATCGTCTACGGGCCGCTGGCCCTGGGCACCACGACGGTGATCTACGAGGGCGTGCCGAACTACCCCGACGGCGGCCGCCCGTGGCGGGTCGCGGAGAAGCTCGGGGTGAACATCTTCCACACCTCGCCGACGGCGATCCGGATGCTGCGCAAGGTCGGCCCGGACGAGCCGGGCAAGTACGACTACCACTTCAAGTCTATGACGACTGTGGGCGAGCCGATCGAGCCCGAGGTATGGCGGTGGTACTACACCGAGGTCGGCAAGGGCCAGGCGGCCATCACCGATACCTGGTGGCAGACCGAGAACGGCGGCTTCCTCGGCAGCACCCTGCCCGCCCTGGAGCCGATGAAGCCGGGCAGCTGCGGCCCCGGCGTGCTCGGCATCTACCCGGTGATCTACGACGAGAACGGCAACGAGGTGTCGCAGGGCAGCGGCAAGGCGGGCAACATCTGCATCCGCAACCCCTGGCCCGGGATCTTCCAGGGGGTCTGGGGCGATCCGGAGCGGTACCTGTCGACCTACTATCGGAAGTACAACAAGAACCCGGACAGCAAGGACTGGCGCGACTGGCCGTACTTCTGCAACGACGGCGCCATGGAGGCGACCGACGGGTACTTCCGGATCCTGGGCCGGGTCGACGACGTGATCAACGTGGCCGGGCACCGCCTGGGCACCAAGGAGATCGAGTCGGCGGCGCTGACCGTCCCCGAGGTGGCCGAGGCGGCCGCGGTGCCGGTCGTCGACGACATCCGGGGCCGCGTCGTCGAGCTGTACGTCTCCCTCAAGCCGGGCTTCGAACCGAGCAAGGAGATGGAAGAGAAGGTCAGCAAGGCGATCGAGACGGTGATCGGCAAGATCGCGCGGCCGAAGAACGTGTGGATCGTTGCCGACATGCCGAAGACCCGGTCCGGCAAGATCATGCGTCGAGTCATCGCGTCCGTGTCCAACTTCGCCGACGTCGGCGACGTCACCACGCTGGCCAACCCCGAGGTGGTGGAGTCGATCCGGCACCACGTGCAGGCGGAGAAGGTCGCCCGCGGCGAGGCGCCCCGCGAGCTCACCGAGGCCGAAGCCGAGGAAATCAGGAAGTTCGGCGGCGAGTAACCGGCAGGATATGGCCTGCGGCGCCTACTCGGCAGGGTCAGGCCGGGGGCGCCGGGCGAGGCTTACGGTGAGAAGCTGGTCGGCATCATGGGGTATCGGTCAGCGCTCGTCGACCCCGACCACGCCTCGACCGCCAGCACGGCTCTGACCAGGCCTGCTCTGGTGAACTCGTCCTGGTCCCGGCGGCCCGGGCCGACCGCGGCTCTTCGGACAGCAAGCTGGGAAAAGGTCCTGGCCCTCCGGGGTCGGACCCCCCGCCTGTAGGTCCCCGGTCACCGGCGTTCCTAAGGAGGGCGAGGTATCTTCGGGTCCAGGCCCCGGCAGCTGGGTTTTCCGCAAGGCCATGGCATGCTCCCCTGTGTTCTGGCCGCTGGGCGGTCAACAGGAGCCATCAGCCACTAGGGCGAACCCGGTGAGCTCCATCACCGTGATTCCTGCTCTACCGGCCACGCTGGAGGCCGGCCCCGGGGGCGGACGTGATCGTTATCACCACTAACCATTGCCCGGCTGTCCGGCGGGCCTCGGCGAGTAGCCCCGGCAGTGCCGCTCGCGGGCTCGCGAGGCCGCCCGGCCGCGGATGCGCCCGGGCTTGCCCGCCAGATCGTCGCCGGACTCGACGCGCTGCTCGACGGTGACCTGTGGACTGCCGGCCTGGCGAGATCGAGCAGCGCGGCCGTGAGCGGCTGGTCGCGCTGACCGTGGCGGCCGCCGAGGACTGGCGGCAGCGGGAGCACATCGAGCAGGGTCTGGCCAGCGTGGACGCCCGGCTGGCGGCTGACTTGAAGGCCGAACTGGACGTGCTGCGCGATTCCGCCGCCAAGTTGCTCGGCCTTGACCTCGCCGTGCCAGAGCCGGGCGGGCGGCTGGCCGAGGACCGGCGGTTCTTCTACACCACCGCCAAGGGGGTGGGCCAGACCGAGCAGCTGGCAGGTGCGGTCCGCCGTCGGCTCCCCGGCGAGCTCGGCCGACGGGCGGTCCGCGAGCACCTCCGGGGCGAGGCGCCCGGCCTAGCCGAACGGCAGGTCGGCCGGGCCCGCGGCGACCTGCAGTACCGGCTCACCGGGGCGACCCGCGGGCTGGTCCGGGTGATGGAACGCCGCTACGCCGACGGCACCGAGCGGATGCAGGCCGCGCTGCGGGGCCGCGGCGGAATTACGCGCGGCATCCGATGCCGAGGCCACGCGCCGGGAGACGGAGCTGGCTGCCCGAGACACTGCGCTGCACCGCGTCCTCGGCAGGCTAGGCGAGGCGCGACCGGCCTAGAAGCGCTCAGCAGAGCGGTCAGGGCATTCCGTAGCGCAGGCCGGGCTGGGCGGCCGCGATCTCCAGCAGCCGGTTGTATTTCGCGACGCGTTCGCCGCGGGCCGGGGCGCCGGACTTCAGGTGACCGCAGCCGGTGCCGGCGGCCAGGTCGGCGATGAAGGTGTCCTCGGTTTCCCCCGAGCGGTGGGAGACGAACTGCCGGTACCCGGCGCGGCGGCAGATGGCCATGGCTTCCAGGGTCTCGGTGACGGTGCCGATCTGGTTCAGCTTGATCAGCGACGCGTTGGCGATCCCGCGGGCGATGGCCCGGGTGATGATGGCCGGGTTGGTGCAAAAGTTATCGTCGCCGACCAGTTCGGTGCTGCCGCCTAGCCGGGCGGTCAGCGCGATCCATCCGTCGTCGTCGTCCTCGCCGAGCCCGTCCTCGATCAGGTGTACCGGGAACCGCCCGGTAATGGCGGCGTACCGGTCGATCATCTCGCCGGAGGTCAGCAGGTCCCCGGCGACCTTGTACCGGCCGTCGGGCTGGCGGAACTCCGAGGCCGCCGGGTCCAGGGCGATGGACACCCCCGCGGCGCCGGTCGTGTACCCGGCGTAGTCGATGGCCTGCACTAGCAGGCCGAGGACGTCCTCGGGCTGGGTGATCTCGGGGGCGAACCCGCCCTCGTCGCCCAGCCCGGTAGACAGTTTGCGGCCGGTCAGCTCGCGGCGCAGCGCGGCGTAGACCTCCGCGCCGGCCCGGACCGCCTCGGCCATCGACGGCGCGCCGACCGGAGCGATCATGAATTCCTGGAAGTCCAGCTCGTTGGGGGCGTGCACGCCGCCGTTGAGCACGTTGAAGTGAGGCACCGGCAGCGACGAGGTGACGCCGTCGGGGGTGAGCCACTGCCACAGCGGGACTCCCGCCGAATCGGCCAGGGCGCGGGCCAGCGCCATCGAGACCCCGACAGTGGCGTTGGCGCCGAGCCTGCTCTTGTTCGCGGTGCCGTCCAGGGCGATCATGGCCTGGTCGGCGTCGGCCAGCGACGCCCAGGACCGGCCCCGCAGCAGCCCGGCGATCTCGGTGTTCACCGCCGCCACGGCTCCCAGCACTCCCTTGCCCTCATACCGGGCCGGGTCTCCGTCACGGCGCTCGACGGCTTCCCGTGACCCGGTGGACGCGCCCGATGGCACCCGGGCGCCGGCCGTGGTGCCGTCGGGCAGCCGCACCGTGACCGCCAGCGTGGGCCGTCCCCGCGAGTCGAGGATCTCCAGCGCGGACAGGTCCGCGACATCGAATACCGCCATCATGCTCCTTCCGTCTGGCCGCAGCCGCCTGGCTGCCGTGCCGTCTCAGCGCTGATCGTCTGCCCTGGCACCAGCGCGGCGACAGGGTCTTCCGGCCTGTTTATCCGAGCCGCCTGGTGGAGACCGGGCTGCCGGCCGACCCGGCCCGGGTCGCGTTCAGGAGACCCTGACACCGGGATCGGCGCGGCCGCCGGCGGCATTGCCGGCGGGCGGGAATGAGCGGTGGGCGCGGGCGGGCCCTGGGGTTTCGGGCCCGCCCGCGCGGTGCCGCCGGCGGTGGCCTACTTGACCGGCGGGGGGCCGAACGGGAGGATCTTGCGGCCGAAGGTGGACTCGATGATGTCACCGGCGGCGTGGTACCAGGCCAGCACCGCGAAGACCAGGACGATCCAGCCGCCGGCCTCGGTGATGTCGACGTTGTTGGCCCCGGCGCCGATCGACAGCACGACCAGGCCTACGAAGATCAGCCAGATGATCACGGTCAGCACCAGGTCGGTGCGCAGCGAGGCGATCGCCAGGTAGAAGCTGATCACCGCGAATACCGCGAGGAACAGGCTGGTCGCATCGTTGAGCGCCACCGGGGGGACGCCGGCGGCGTAGAGCGTGTTGAACGCGCCGAGTATCACCCAGAACGGGCCGTAGGTGCCGAACACCGCCCCGGCGAACAGGTTGCCGCGGGTGAACTCCATGATCGCGACGATGATCTGCACCAGGCCGCCGAAGAAGAACGCCGCCGGCAGCACGATGGAGATCCCGGCGTTGTTCAGCAAGTGGGTCTGGTACATGCCGATCATGAACGAGGTGGTGGCGAACGCGGTCACCGCCCACGGCGCCGGGTTGGCCATTCCCGCCCGGGCAGGCGGCGGGGCCTGGGCTGCCTCAGCCTGCTCTCCTATTGCACCTGATGTCGTCATTGGGCACTGCTCCTTTTCTATCTCCGGCCGACCGGGGTAGTCGGCGCGTCTGCGGTGAATATCGCTGGTGCGGTGTGCGGGCATGGCCGAGCGCGGGCAGGGCCTTCCCGGGTCACTGCCGGAGCCCTGCCAGCGCGCAGGGGGGAGTTCGCCCGCCGCGGCGGCCAAGCGGGATGCCGACGGGCGCATGAACCCGCACGATCATGGCCGACTGGCCCAGTGAGCAGCTTGATGCGAGTCAGCCCAGGCGTGGCAGCCCCAGTACATGTCTCTGACCCGGGGTAGTGGCCAGCGGTGCCGGATCGGGGCACCGATCCCCGACCGGGCACCGGATGGCACCCGCGGCATGTCACGGGCTTCCGCTGGATCTGGCACCGGAGCGGTCGTGGCGCAGCGACCGTCGGCGGCCCGCGGTCGGGTGGGCCGACTGTGCTCGGCACAGGCAAAGCTGAGCCAGCCGCGCGGGTTCCCGCGTATCCCGTTCATTCCGCGCGGTGCGCGACACGGTGCGGCAATACCGGCATGACGACGTGCCGTCAGAGGGCATACAGGACGTGGTGAGGTCAGAGTCGAACATGGGGGCACGCAGCCTCCTGTCCCGCGCTGGGCAGGGACCGTTGGCGGCGATCGCAATTAACGGCGAGCCCCTCCGCCGTCTCCGCTTCTGATCATAAATCCGGCTTCGTGTCCGGGTAAAGCATGTGCCCGCTGGGTTCGCCTGTGGCTGGCGTTACCAGCCCGGCGCCCGTGGCGACCGAGCGGTCGGCCGGATATGGCTGGGAGGGACGGACCTTTCTGAGGCACTCTGGCAGTGCTCGATGCGGCAGCACGAAGATGGGGCCATGATGTGCCCCGCTGTGAAAGTGCTCCCTATACGGCAGCCCTGAACCTGGGCGGTTGTCTACACGGGGAAAGATGTCCGGAACCGCCGCTTGTAGACCCTCGTACCGTGGGCCGCTGCTGATTCATGCCGCGAAAGACGGCGACCCAGCAAGGTGCGCAGGGGCCAGCAATATGGGTAGCGGCGCGTGGCCGCTTTCGCGCGCCGGGCAGGCCAGAGATCCAAACCAGCCGCCTTCCTGGCTGCCAAGAGTCACGGACGGGAGGCTGGCCGCAGCCCGGCTCTCCACCGGCGCATGAACGGCGACCGGCCGCCGGCCGGCCTTCGCGTGATCCCCTGAGCGCGCAACAGCCTGAGTATGGTCTGCGCGGGCTGCCCGGTGAGCAGCTCGATGTGGCGCACCCCGAGCCCGCAGGCAACGTACAGCTCTTCGGCCAGTTCCGCGTTCACCGGGACCGGGACCGGGAACCGCTGCCAGATCGGGCCGCCGGCGGGCCGGGGGGCGATGTGGTAGCACGCGAGCGCCCGCCGCACTAGCGGATCGGCGTATAGAGCTTCGACCAGCTCGATCTCGCCGGGCCCGTGGCTGGGCTCGGGCCCTCCGACCCGGACGGGCAAGCCCTCGTCGTGCGCGGCGCGCAGCACGATCTGTCCGGACACGCCGAGCAGCCTGCCGGTATCCGCTGCGGACAGCCCGCCGCTGACATACAGCCGGATGAGCGCGTCGGCCGGCAACCCCACGCGGTCTTCCCTGTTGAGCCGCCCCTTCGTGCGCATCCGGACGCCGCGCGCATGCAGCCGGTCGCGCACCGTGCGCTGCGGGATCCCCGTGATCGCTGAGATCTGGCCGGAGCTGAGGCCCGACTCGGCGTACAGCCGCTCCATAGCCTCGTCCAGCGCGGCCCGGTCCTGATCAACCGGTCGGCGCCTTCCCGCGCCCCGGGGTTTCACCGGGACGCCCGCCCTGGCCAGCATCCGGCCGACCCGCTGCCGGTCCATTCCGGTCACAGCGCCGATGCTGTAGGTCGACAGGCCCTCGCACAGGTATAGATGGCTGACCAACTCTGCAAGATCGGTGCCCGCGGGCGGCCCGCCGGAACTCCATGTCACCGGCGAGACCGCATGCAGGCAGCCAGCATTGCGGTCGGGGATCACGGCGCCAGCCTCCTGCTCTGAAAGCAGGGACCGTTGGCGGCCTATCCGCGAGTCTGACGGCGGGCCCCTCCGCCGGTTGCATATAGCTTAACCGCGCAGGCGTTGCCGCCTATAACGCAAATCGCTGCGCTGAACCAGGTGGCTGAACGCCGGGGTGCCAGCCACCGAGATCGTCCGCCGCGTCGGGCACAGCATCGCGATCCGGCCCTCGGAGCTCACCCGATCCATCACCGCCGACTTCGCTTCGCCTGTGGATCGCGGAACTGTTCGCGCCACGCAGCCCGGCGGCCAGCCACATACCATGAAGTCAACGGCGGAGGGGCTCGCCGTCAGACTCGCGGAGATGCCGCCAACGGTCCCTGCTGACGCTCACCGGACTCCTACGAGGTCTACACCGGCACCCGCCGGGTATCTCCGGGTCCCGGGGGCGCCGCTGGTCCCTACTCAGCTGCAATGCCAGCGCCGGGCTGACCCGCAGGCCCGCCGGATTCTGCCCGATCCCGGTAACAGTCCCGTCCGGCGACCTCGTCCCGCATTAGCGTCACCAGTTCCAAGCGGCATGGGGCCCGATTCCATCAGAAGGGTGTCCAACGGCGGTCATCGTCAGCACGGAGCGACCGGAGCCTGATGCGCAACTCGCGCCAGGAGGTTTCGTTGGCATGACTGTCGCGCAGCAGGGCGCTGGTGGTGGAGAGCTCCCGGATTTCGCGTAGGACCGGGTATCCATCCCAAGATCGGATGTCGTGTCCGTAAGCGGAGATGAAGGCGTCGCGCTGGTCTTCGGGGAGTCCGAACCGGGTGGCCTGGAGGGTGGGGACGAGGTCGATTTCCCGAGGGCCGACGCTGACCGCGTCCCAGTCGGCGAGGACAACGCGGTGACCATCCCTGAGCAGGTTTCCTCGGTAAGCGTCGCCGTGGATCATTCCGGCCGGGAGCGGGAAGCTGAGCCGATCGTAGGCATCTAGGAGCTGGGCACAACGGTTTGTGAGCCAGGCGCGTTCGTCCTCCTCGATGGCGCGACTGGCCTCGATCGCCCGCTGCACCGAGACCAGCGGCCGGTAGGCAGGCAGGGGTACAGGGGGAGGTTCCAGCCGGTGGAGCCAGCGGAGCAGGCGACCGAGTTCGGCCGGGCCAGGCCGGGGTCCTTGCTGCGGAAGGTACCGCCAGAACGTGACCGCGCAGCCGTGACCCGTGACTGGCTGGTCGACGGGCAGCGGCTCCACGGCTGGGAAGCCGATCCCGGCTAGCCAGCGCGTGACGCGCACCGACGTGGCCAGCTTGGTCACTGAATCCGGGGATGTTACCAGCGCGATGCGCGCCACGGCGTCGGCTGCTGGAAGGTGGTAGACAGCGGTGGCGAACAGGCGGATCAGCCGCGCGTCGCAGGGATCGAGGCCGCAGTGCTCTGCTGCATGCTGCAGAGCAGAAGCCGCCACGATAGGAAGATCAGCTGCCGGACTCGCCGTGCGGGGCTGAGACATCACTGCCCGCCAGGCAGCGCCCGCGCGGTACTGGCAGCGCTGAACGCAGCAAGTTGCTGATCCAACCGACGGGCGGTGGACGAGCGGCGGTAGACGGGAGAATCCAGCAATTCGCGACAGGCCTCCAGGTGCTGGTTCAGGCTGCTGATGCGCCGTTGCGGATCAAGCGCGAGTACGCCGCCCAGCGCTTCGGCGGCATCTTCCAGGCGATTGCTCATGAGCTGTGCCCTCGCGAGCTGAACGTGTGCGAGCGCTGCGCAGCCATAGGAGCGGGCTCGTACCGGAACTGCTTCGTAGAGGTTGATCGCGGCAGCAGCGGCCTGCTCAGCGTGGGCCGGATCCCCCGAGTCGAGCAGAGCCAGCGACTCGTAGTAGCGCAGCTTTGCTTCGTTGAACGCGAACTCCCCAGCGATGTTTTCGTGGAGCTCATCTTGGTCCGCCTTCATCAGAGCCTTCTCGGCGGCGTGCATGGCGGCACGGACCTGTACGGGATCCCCCAATGCAGACGCAGCAGGCCTTGAGGTGGGTGGCGCCGCGCTCGGTCATCTGCTGGTAGTAGATCCGGGCGAGCTGCGGGTCCTGGCGGCGGGCGGTGTCCGCGGCGCGGACGAACGCCGACCGCAGCTGGGATGGCCCGGCTTTGCTCATCGGCTGGCCCTTGCGGTCGGTCTCCCCGGTCTCGCTGGCCCGCGGGGCGAGCCCGACATAGGACTTGAACCGGGTGCCGTCGCGGAACCGGCCGGGCCGGCCCATCGCGGCGACCAGGACCGGGGCGCTGATCTCGGCGAACCCCGGCAGCGACCGGGCCAGCTGCCCCGGGTCGACCTGGCGGTAATGCAGTTCGCGGGCCGCGGCATGGGCGGCCAGTTCGGCCCCGATGGCGCGCAGCAGCCGGATCTCGGTGGCGACCTCCGCGGCCAGCTCGTCATAGGGCACGGCGGGGTGATCACCGTAGAGTTCGACGGCCGCGGTCGCGGCGGTCAGCCATTGCCGGGCCCGTCCGGTGCCTTGCTGATGGCCGGACACCGTGGTGATCAGGCGGGTCAGCTCGGCCGCACCGGCCGCCAGCAGGGACCGCGGGTCCGCGTAGCGTTCCAGCACGGCCAGGTCAGCCTTGCCGAGGTCGCCGGCCAGCGGGGTCATCGGCATCAGCTGCCGGACCAGGTCCTTGATCCGCACCTTGTGCTTGCTGGCCGCCTCAGTGAGCCGCCCGCAGGCCCGGACCCGGCGGTCCAGCGCGGCCGCGTCAGGGCCCGGCAGCTCGAGGCACTGCAAGCCCCGCGGATCGGCCAGCGGCATCCGCGCCAGGGTCTCCGCGTCGATCCCGTTCGACTTCGCGTGCCGCCGCAAGAACCGGCGCAAGTCCGCGGCCTTCGCCGACGACACCCGGAACACCGCGTGCCCGCGGCGGGCGAAAAACACCGCGATCGGCATCCACGCCGGCCCGGTCGGCTCGAACACCACCGCCAGCCGCGTGCCCTCCGGCGCGCCAGCCAGCGCGGCCTGCTCCACCGCCGATAGCGACTCCACCGTCGGCACGCACGACGACCGGCCCACCACCCGCCCGTCGGCCTCCAGCACCCGCACCGAATGCCGCGACGCGATCCCCAGATCAATCCCTGCCAGCCGCCGCGGCACCAGCACTGGCTGCCCGTCCTGCTCCTCCACCAGCCACCCCATTTCCGCATCACCGGACTCATCAGCTCCGGCGGCGCAGCAGGCAGCAACCCATCGGCCACGGTCCCAGGGCGGCAGAGCCCGGCAAACGGCTCCCACTCATGTGCTGCAACCGGGCCAGACCCCAGGCCAGGGGCCGGCCCACTTCCCTCATGCGGGTCATCCGTGGCCAGGCCAGCAGTGGCAATCAAATCCGCGAGGCCTGGCGCGAACGCCAGCCTCAGAACCTAAGTCGTCGCCACCTACCGGACCAGCCGGGGATGCTATACAACCCTGGAACCCCGCGCTGATCAAGCGCCGGAGTTCCTTACATGAACCCGCGACCTCTGGGTTATGAGTGCAGTTTACTCGTTCAAATGGATATCCACAGACTGCGCCGATTTCTACTAAACTGCTGGTCACAGGCCATATTTTGGTGTCGATGGCTATCAGGCTCTG
>Ga0335073_10010035_pt1 | contig 13290 bp, 9 predicted proteins | sample Lox_Sample_22_FD_207093 | JGI IMG/M metagenome (GOLD analysis project Ga0335073, IMG submission 207093) | Soil microbial communities from Loxahatchee National Wildlife Refuge, Florida, United States - Lox_Sample_2.2 | ecosystem: Environmental > Terrestrial > Soil > Wetlands | place: USA: Florida...
GGCATGTCCGTGTTGAAAACACAGGTATTTATTCTTCAAACTGCGGAACTTGGGCTAATGACTGTCGCCCTTCCCCACAAATCCCTCCATCACCGCTTTCCTCATCAAATCCGGCGGCAACAACCCCTGCGCCAACACAAAATCATGAAACGCCTTCGCCTCAAACTTCTTCCCCTGCGCCGACTCCACTTCCTTCCGCAGCGCAATCAACTTCGTGTACCCATAAAAATAGCTGTTCGCCTGTCCCGGCATCCGGTACGTGAACCGCTCCACTTCCTCATCCGCAAATGCGTGCGACAGCACCACATCCTGCTCCAGCACACGGTATGCGTCCGCCGGCTGAATCTTTCCCGCCTCCAACTCCGGATCCAGAAACGCCCGCGCCGCCCGCAGTAACCGCAGATCCAGCGACAGCAATTGCCCCTCCGCCGGCATATACGGCTCGATCAAATACTCCGAGTACAATCCCCAACCTTCCACGTTCGTCGAATTGAACGCATACAGCACCCGCGCCAGCGATACGCCGTGCTCCAGCATCGAGTCAAATTGCAGTTCGTGTCCCGGCCGCGCTTCATGCGCCGTCAGCGTCCACGCCACCGCGTCAAACGTAAAATCGTCGTACTGCTCCGCGGTCTGATCCTTCGACGCCGACGGAATATTCAGCGGCAGCACGAACTCTCCCTTTTGCCCGGTATTGTGCAGGAACGGTGGTGGCACCATGTGCGGCGCGGGTTGTTGCGCCGTTTCCGCCGCGGTGGCGATGCGAATCTTCGCCGGGCGATCCGGCAAAGACACGATCTGCTTCTCGCGCACAATCGCCTCGATCTGCTTCAGCCGGTTCTCGTAGAAGGGAAGTATCGCGTCGCCCACCAACTGCTGTTTCTTCAACTCACGAATCACGTCCCGATAATCGCTCGACGGTAGATGCCGTTCCTGCGCCACTTTTGCCGCAATCGGCTTCATCTCCTCCTGAATCTCCGGGAACGCCGCATGCGCCATCGCCGCCACCTGGTCCGGTGGAATATCGATCCCGTAATCCTTCAACTTCAACGCGTACAACTCCGTCGGCAACCGGAAATCCGTCCGCGCTTTCGGCAACACGTTCTCCTTGGTCCACGCGTCGTATTCCGTCAGTTGCCCCTTCAATTTCTCGTACGGCTCTTCCCACCCCTGCAGCTTATTCTTCTGCAGCAGCGTCGCCATCCCTTCCAGGTAATTCGCATTCCTGCCCATCTCCGTTTCAATCTGCATTCGTGAAGGGTAGATCGCTCCCGGCTTGGCCATTTGCTCCATCACCCGCTGCTTCAAAATTTCCGTCAACGGTTTGTACCCCGGCTCCAGCCCCGCATACTCGCGAATGCGCACCACCGCCGCTGGCCGCCTCTCAGCCGGTGTCTGTTCGTCCAACAAAATCCGCACGCCGCTAAACACCCGCTGGCTCGCGTTGTAAAACGGCACCATATGTGCCCGCTCGTAATCGTCGATCTGAAACTGCAATTCGTTCGCGCGAATCATGATCTGCAGATCCTGCGCCACCCGTTCGTCCTTCTCCCTGCTCAGCGCTTTCTTTAACTCTTCCACCACCGCCGCTGTCTCCGCACGTTCGCGATTCTCATTCTCCCGCGTCGGCTGCGCCACCTTCTCGTCGAACCGGCTCAAGCCCTGGTAGCTCCCCTGTTCCGGGTGATACGCAAACGCCACGTCCAGCAATTTCTGCGTATATCCATTACTCTTCGCAATCCAACTCACATCCCCCACCCCAGCCTGCTTCACCCCAGCCTCCTGTATCTGCGCCGCCGCGCGAGAGCCGTCGCTCTTCGCCGATGCCACTCGTTCGGGCGAGTCCGCGAGCCCGTTCCCTCTAGGCCCGCAGCAGGCTGCGCCCCAAGTCCGCACCATCGTTGCGTCTTGAGCCTTCGCCCGCACTCCTAACCATCCCGCGCCCGCTAATCCCGCGACCGCAACCAACCATCCCCATTTCCGCATCCCCGCTCCTCCCAGTAGCACAGGCTTTAGCCTGTGTCGCTCCCCCTTCACGCCGACGCGCCCCCCGTATCCACGCTTTAACTCTTCCACTTTTTCACTCTCCTCCACACACACCTCCGCCCGCTCCCCCGTCTCCACTCGTCTTGTACCTGGAATTCCTAATGCTGCAACTGGCGGTCGGCCTTTGCGTCCGACGCCCGATCCTTCTTCAACTGCTTCGCTTGCTTCTGCTGCGCTTTCTTTTGCGCCTTCGCCTGCTGCTTGGCCTGCTTCTCTCTATTCTTCTCCTGCTGCTTACCCGCCTTCGCCGATTTCTTCTGATACTCCGCCACACTCATCTGTTGCGCACGCGCCGGAGCACACCACGCCACACTCAACGCCACCAGCACCAGCCATGCGCCCCAGCGTTTCATCCGCAAAATCCCTCTCTGCCTTCGACGCCACACCCCCGCGAATCGTTAGTGTATACCATCTTCAGTAGCACAGGCTTCAAGCCTGTGTCCGGTGTAGCGGCGGGTCTTTAGACCCGTCCTCCGAGTGCGCCTTTCGCGCGAGGGTAGGTTTTTTCATCGCGCTTCTTGCTTGCCTGCGCTAGGCAGCCCTACCCGCCGCAGACAGCCGCTAATCCCTCTTCGTTCTCTGCATCCTTGTGGCACAGGCACTCCTGCCTGTGCTCTTGGCCTGCGCCGGGTGCCTCACGGGCCGCCTATGCACGTGGGATCCGCACCGTCTGCCATCCGACGAATGCCTGTTCGATCCATAAGTGTTGAGAGCCTTCCACTCTGATCCTCTTTCACTTTCCTACTTTCACACACTTCACTGTCGGCTGCAGGATACCGGCTCTCGGCTATTTCTTTACATCCCTACTCCTCCGCCCCTACACTCCCCCCATGTCCGCCCTACTCCACCAGCCCGCGGTCCTCCTGTTCACCTTCGTCCTCATCATCCTGTTCCCGCTCGCCGACGCCTTGCTCTACGCCCGTCTCCACACCCCGTTTCACGTCTATCTCTGGAACATACTCTCCACCTGGGCGCTAACCCTCACCGCCATCGCGCTCCTCTATCGCCACGGCTTCACCCTCGCACAATTCGGCGAGAATCTCGGCCTGTACCCACGCAACATCATCACCGCACTCGTCACCATTCTTGCCGTCGCCGTCCTCGTCGCCATCAACAAACTCCAAAAAAGCAAACCCACTGCCGAACAATACGCCAAGCAACTCGACAGCATTCGCAAACTCATCCCCTCCACTCCCACCGAGCGCCTCCTCGCCATCCCGCTCGCCGTCACCGCCGGCTTCTGCGAGGAATTCCTCTATCGCGGCTATCTCCTCAACCTGGCCGCCTCCGCCACCAAATCCCTCTGGCTCGGCCTCCTGCTCTCCTCGATCCTCTTCGGCTTTGCCCACCTTTACCAGGGCCGCAAAGGCATACTCGGCACCACCGTAGTCGGCCTCATCTTCGGCCTGATCTACCTAGCCTCCCGCTCCCTGCTCCCCGGCCAACTCCTCCACACCGCCATGGACCTGAACAACCTCCTCGCCCTCTCCAAAAAAGTTCGGCCCCAGTAGCACAGACTTTAGTTTGTGTCCTGCGTAGCACCCGCTTTGCGCTTGTCCCGAAGCAAGAAGGGAAGCGCGCCGTTCGTTTTTCGTAGCGCCAAAGGCGCGGCAGCACATGGGTTCACGCAAGGACTCCACCGGTTTTCTGATCGCGGATTCGCCGATCGCTGGTCACTGCTCTCCGCACGGTCGGCTGCAGGCTAACGGCTGTTGACTATCCACCGGTTTCTCTCGCCACTCGCCACTCGCCACGGCCTTTCTGCTATCCTCATCCCCATGCCCAACATCCCACTCCGCAAAGGCGGTCCCAACGCCCGCATCGCCGTCATTCCCGGCGACGGCATCGGCAAAGAAGTCACTCCCGTCGCTGTCCAAGTCATCCAGGCCGCCATCGCCAAGCGTCACCGCCACATCGATTTCGTCGAATTCGAATGGGGCGCCGACAAATTCCTTCGCGAAAAAATCACCCTCCCCGAAGGCGCGGTCGATACACTCCGCGACGAATTTGACGCCATCCTCTTCGGCGCCCTCGGCGACCCGCGCGTTCCCTCCAACCAGCACGCCGCCGACATTCTCCTCGGCCTGCGCTTCAAGCTCGATCTTTACGTCAACGCCCGCCCCGCCGAACTTTTCCTCGATCGCTTCTCCCCGCTCAGCGATCGCATCTGCAACGACATTCGCATGATGGTCTTCCGCGAAAATACCGAAGGCGTCTACACCGGTGGTGGCGGCTTCTTCAAGAAGGGAACTGCCGACGAAGTCGCCATCCAGGAAGACATCAACACCCGCAAAGGCGTCGAGCGCATCCTCCGCTTCGCCTTCGACTACGCCCGTGGCGGGGCCATTTGTGGCACCGGCACTCCTGCCGGTGCTTCTCCGTCGACCACGGCCACGCCACCGCACCCCCACAAACCCCTGCGCCTCTGCATGGCCGACAAATCCAACGCCATGACCTTCGCCGGCGACCTCTGGCAGCGCACCTTCAAATCCGTTCGCGCCGATTATCCCGATGTCGACTCCCGCCACCTTTATATCGACACCCTCGCCATGGAACTCATCCGCGACCCCCGCCAGTTCGACGTCATCGTCACCAACAATCTTTTCGGCGACATCATCTCCGACCTCACTTCGCAACTCGCCGGCGGTCTCGGCCTGGCCCCTTCCGGCAACATCCACCCCGGCCAGACCTCCCTCTTCGAGCCCGTCCACGGCTCCGCCCCCACCATCGCCGGAAAGGGCATTGCCAATCCCTTCGGCTCCGTCCTAGCCTCTGGCATGATGCTCGAATTTCTCGGCTGGCACGCCGAAGCCCAACTCCTCAAGCAAAGCGTCAAGTCCGCCCTCCACGACAACATCACCACCCCTGACCTCCACGGTTCTAAACAAACACTTGAAGTAGCCGACTGGCTAACCAACTACGTCGCCAAGCACTCCCTGTAGCACAGACTTCAGTCTGTGCCGCCCGCTAGTTCTGTGGCACAGGCACTCCTGCCTGTGCTCCGTCGTTGCCTTCGCCCGATAGTAGCGGCTTAAGTAACGCTTGAAGTTAATGCCTTCGGATGGGATGTGTTTCTTGAATGGCCTTGCCTCTAGTGATGTATTACTTGAGGTATGTCGCGCCGATGTCGTGCATCACTTGAACCAGATCAAACACTAATCTCGTGCATGACTTAAAGCGCTCGGATTGCTTGTGTAGTGGCCGAACTTTAGATCGGCCAACCTTTCCGCGAATCATTTCAATCGCCCGCTCCTTTTCACCACTCCCGCAATCACCAGCCCCAACAAAAATCCTCCAATATGCGCCCATACCGCCACGCCGCCCGCGCTATTCGCCGCGCCAAACTCCCCAATCCCTTCCAGGAACTGCAGCACGAACCAATACCCCAGCACAAACACCGCCGGTATCGGTATCAGAAAAATGATAAACCACACCAACACGTTCGCCCGCGGATACAGCACCAGGTACGCGCCCATCACCCCACTGATCGCTCCGCTCGCTCCAATCGCCGGCAGAGAACTGTGCAGGTTGAACAGCACATGAAACACTCCCGACCCCACGCCGCAGAACAAATAAAAGATCAGGTACCCCACGTGCCCGAAATAATCCTCCACGTTGTCCCCGAATATATAAAGGAAGAGCATGTTCCCCAGTAGGTGCATCCACCCGCCATGCAGAAACATGCTGGTAAATAAAGGATAGAACGCCATCTGGAATCCCACATGTCCGGCCAGAAACGCCGGAAGGCGCTGCGGGATGGTCGCGTTGTGCAGCACAAACGCCTTCGCCGCCCGCGCCGGCAGCTGTAGCTGGTACAGAAACACCACCACGTTACTCAGGATCAACGCCCAATTCACAAACGGAAACGTGCGTGTCGGATTATCGTCCTTTAGCGGAATCATATCGGTAGCACAGACTTTAATCTGTGCCGGGAGTCAGTGCCACCAGCTGCCAGCCCACAGTCGCCAGCTAGTAACCGCGGCATCATGCCGCGCCCCTCCGCATTGTCAGCTGCAGCCATTCCTCGATCCCCAATTGTCCGCGATAAGTGTACAAACTTTCCCTGCGCGATTTTTGCTTCGATAAAAATTGTCGGCGCGCCGACAATTTAAGCTCGCCAACCTCTCTTTGGATGTCATTCCGAACGCAGTCTGCGGAGGGAGGAATCTCTCTTCGACCGGTGAATGCGGATCTCCGATCTCTGTTCACGGTCGACCGTAGGCTAACGGCGTTCCTCTCTCGCCACTCGCCACTAACCACTCGCCACTGCCTTATCCCTCACTTCACATACCCCGCGCAAAACGACGGCCCATCCCTCCCCAGCAACTGGCAATTCCTCCGGATCTCGTCGGTAATCAACTCGCACGAATTTTGCGCGTTGCACGGCGGGTGCGTCGCCATACTCACCTGCAGGCACTGCTTCACCATCTGATCCGACCGCGCCTTGCCCACCTGCTGCAAGCAGGTCTTATCCGCGGCTCTCTTGGCATTCGCCTCCTCGCCGCTGTCCGCCGGCGCCCGTGGCGTCACGCCCAACTGAAAATCCGCACTACATCCACGATCTACCCAAATCCCCAGCCCGTCATATCCCCACGAATCGCCCTGTTTGCACGGCGCCGCACTTCGCTGCTTCACCAACTGCACGCCCCGCCCGGTGCTCGCGTCGCAATAAATCCTCCCGCCTTCCGATGAGCAGGTCAGCACTTTGCCCCCGGCCGCTGGCGCCGCCACTCCCGCCGCAAACTCGCCGCCGCAGCCATGGTCCACCCACAACCCCTTCTCGTCATAGCCCCAAGACCCGCCCTGCTTACACTCTGCCTCGCTCGTCTGCTTCACCAGGTGCGCCCCGCCCTTCGTTTCCAAAGCGCAATACTTCTTCAACCCATCGTTCGACGCGCAACTCACCGATCCCGTCTGCGCCATCGCCCCTAAGGCGAACACGCCGCAACTCAGCCACACGACACACGCCAGCCGGAATATTCCCATGGAACACTCCCCAATCCCGAATTGCATTCGTTGTCCTCACGCTACTGCAAATGTTTCCACCCCACAAGTGTCCCGTGGCGCAGGCACTCCTGCCCGTGCTCTGTTCTTTCGGGCGCAGGCTTCATCGCGCATTCCGGCACATCCTCCATCCCGCGCCTTTATACCGGCGCCTTCTGCTGGCCCAGACGAAGGAAAGGAGGCGGGCGCATTTTCGCAGCGCCAGCGTTTAACGGTCCGGAAAGGGAAGCGTCACCCGTGCGCGTCTCATAATATTTCCAAGCCAAAATCCTGGTTAACAGAATCCAGGCCGCCTCCTTGCGCACTGAATTCACAGGGGATTGTCATAGCGGTACCGCAACCTGCGCGTTTCGCGAATTTACATTTCCGGCCCGATTCTGCCTAGGGGCGCAGTACGCTGCGCCCCATGTCCGCAAGTTCTCCGCCTCTTCTGTGGTAAGCCTTTTTCGATCGATGTAAGAGAGTTTTCTCACTTCGCAGGACTTCGTTTGAAATGACCTCCCCGAAGAAGTACGGTCGACGGGCGTGGAAACAAATGTCGGCGCGCCGACATTTGTCCCAATCGCACGACCGTGTCAATCCGAGCGGAGTCTTCGCGGGGAGGTACGTTTTTCATCGCGCCTTTTGCCGGGAATCTCTCTGGGATCAATCGATGAATTGCAGGGCGCCTACAGAAACCGCATTTCGCGTGCTCACTTCTCCACAGTTTTCGCCACACCATCATTGCGTCCCTACAGCGCGTATGGTAAGTAAATAGGTTCTGCACGCGCGCTCGTTTTGTGCGGAGAGCAGCCGTCCCGCTCTCGCCTCGCGGTCGGCGCGCCGACATTGCGCATGCCTGCCCGCGAAACGGAAGCCATCATCCTGAAGACCTTCCCTCTGGGTGAGGCCGATCGCCTGGTCAGTTTTCTGGGCCGCGCCTCGGGACGCATGCGCGGTGTAGCCGCTGGCGCGCGCCGCCTGAAGAACCGTTATGGCTCCACGCTGGAGCTGTTGTCTCATGTGCAGATCTGGTACGTGGAGCGGGAAACCCGCGACCTGGTGCGTATCCAGCAGGCCGAATTGCTCGACAGCTTCAACAAAGCCCAGAGCGATTACAGCCTCAGCACCGGACTCGCGCTGGTCAGCGAAGTATCCGAGCAGGCCCTGCCGGAACACGAAGCCAACGAGGCCATGTTCCGCCTGATCCTGCTCACCGCCCGCGAAGTGGAGCGGCGCAGCACCACCGCGTTGCCCCTGGCCTACTTCGCGTTCTGGACCGTGCGCCTGGCGGGCTGGCTGCCGCGCTTCGATGCTTGCGCGGTTTGCGGCAAGCCGTTCGGGCAGGGAATCGCGTATCAGGATGCGCACCATCCCGGACTGTACGACGCGGAGCATCGCCGCGCTGGTATGAAGCCGGTTTCGCCGGAAGCTCGCGACCTGGCGGAAGTCTTCGCCAAGCAGCGCCTCGATCAGCTCGAGGAGGCGCTCACGCAGTTGCCCGGCGTGAAGGAGTTGCGGGAAGCGGGGCTAAACTGGATTGAGCATCACACGGAACGCAAGCTTAACACCCGCGCCCTGCTCGAGCCGTAGTTGGCGCGGTCTGCCTTTGCCTGTGTAGTGGCCAGCCTTTAGGCTGGCCGGGTTGTCATCCCGAGGAGTGTTTTTCACGACGAAGGATCTCAACGAAAACGTGAACAGGCCGACTGGTCGTAGTGAAGTAAAGCTTTAACTGGTGGCACGGTGAGAATTTTGAGGGTTCATATGTCGTCAGCACGCGCACTCGGTGCGATGAAGCAAAACTTGAAGTAATCGGGCGATGTGAGGGAGCAAGCTGAAGCGATACTTGTGATTCGTCAGGATGATGTAAAGCAGTACTTGAATGCGAGACAGGATCAGTTTTGTAGTTCGCAAAGGGAAGCAATCGGTTGCCGGTGCGACATGAAGTTTTACATGAGTTTTCGGTCGACAAGAAATTTTTGCTGTAGAGCATGACTTGAGGAGCACTCGTGCCAGTTAAAGTAAAACTTGAATCCAAGCCCAAGCCGCAAGGCCTCACCTTCCAGGAACTCATCCTGAAATTGATGCATTACTGGGACAAGCAAGGTTGCGTCCTGCAGCAGCCGTACGACACCGAAGTCGGCGCGGGCACCATGCACCCGGAAACTTTCCTGCGCGTCCTCGGTCCCACTCCTTATCGCGTCGCGTTTGTCCAGCCTTCGCGCCGTCCCGCCGACGGCCGCTACGGCGAAAATCCGAATCGCCTCTACAAACATTTTCAGTACCAGGTCATCCTCAAACCTTCTCCCGCCGACATCCAGGATTTGTACCTTCGTAGCCTGGAAGCCATTGGCATCGACCTGCGCGCCCATGACATTCGTTTCGAGGAGGACAACTGGGAGTCGCCCACGCTCGGGGCTTGGGGCATCGGCTGGCAGGTCTTGCTCGACGGTCTGGAGATTACCCAGTTCACCTACTTCCAGCAGAGCGGCGGGATCGACCTTGACCCCATTTCGGTGGAGATCACCTACGGGCTCGAACGCATCTGTGCTTTTCTCCAGAATGTCGAGAGCGTCTACGACATCCGTTGGACCAACGACATTACCTATGGCCAAGTGCGCCTCGCCGAGGAGCAGCAACTCTCCGAGTACAGTTTCGATCGCAGCGACGCCAAGGCCCTTCGCTCGGAGTTCGAACTCCACGAGAAGGAAGCCAAAGAGCTACTCGACGGCTGGAAGCAGTTGGTCGGCTTGCCTGCCGGAGCAGGCGCGTCGACAAAAGAAGGGAAGGATAAGGACTCGGCAAAACATGAGGCGCGTCCAGTCCAGACCGGGTTGGGATTCCAAGGCCCGGGCGATGGGGCTCGTGGTCAGGGCAGTGCGGTCAGTGCAGAAACGGGACATCCCGGTTTGGTCGGCGCGCCGACCAAAACCCGTGAGCGCTACCCGCTGCTCGCGGCATACGATCGCTGCCTGAAATGCTCACACCTGTTTAACTTGATGGATGCACGCGGAGTCATTTCCACCACCGAGCGGGCGGCGCTGATGCAGCGCGTCCGCACCCTGGCCTGTCGCACCGCCGCGGCCTACCTCGCGCAAGTGAGCGGCAAGTCCACCGGTGAGGTGCGCGCATGACCCGCCTCCAGGGTTTAAGCTTGTGCAGTTGTCGGTCTTTCGACTGGCCATTCGGGGAGTCTGCGAAAAACGCGGGCCGATCCCTTCCTGTGTCAGGGCAGGCTGAGGTTAGGCCAGTACACAACCCACCTCTCAATCACTCGTCATTCCGAGCGCAGCGAACAATCCCTCTTGGATCGATCCAAGAGAGATTCCTCACTTCGCGGACTTCGTTCGGAATGACAAGCGGTGACAAAAATGTCGGCGCGCCGACCAAAAGCAGTCTGGTAGCTCGGGCCTTCAGGCCTGAGGATTTCTGCCGCACCGACACCGTTGCCATGGACACAAAAGGCCTCACCCCTGCCCCCTCCTGTGCATCCGGGGCAAGCGGGGTGAGTTGCAAGGTGGCCGCATGAACGCCACTGCGAAGAAGGGGACTCCTTTGAAGCATTCGAAACCCGCAGGTGCATCTTCGAGGAAAGGTGCCATTCCTTCGAAAGCCACGGCCACCAAAGTGCCCGCCCGCGTCGAACTCCTCTTCGAAATCGGCGCCGAAGAAATTCCCGCCGGGATGCTCCCCCGCGCCGTTGCGGACCTGCGGGCCATCCTGGAAAAGCACCTGACCGCTGAGAACCTGATGGAAGGCGTCACCCTCGAAACCTTTGGGGGGCCTCGCCGCCTCACTGCCGTCGCCCGCGGCATCATCGCCAAGCGGGCCGACGTCGAGATGGAAGTCACCGGCCCGCCCAAGTCCGTGGCCTACGACAATGTCGGCGCGCCGACCAGAGCCGCGGTCAGCTTCGCGGAGAAGCAGGGCGTCGGCCTGCACGAACTGATTGTGGTGGCCACACCCAAGGGCGAAAGCATCGCCGCCCGGGTCACCAAGCGCGGCCGCACCTCCTACGATTTGCTGATGGAGATTCTGCCCCGCGTGATCCACGACTTGAACTGGCCGAAGACCATGACCTGGACCGGCCTCAAAGGCGCGCGCTTTATCCGGCCCATCCGCTGGATCGTCGCGCTGCTGGATGGCAGACCTCTGAAGTTTTCCTTCGGCGGCGTAACCGCGGGCGACACCACTTCCGGCCACCGCTTCCTGGGCCAGGCGCACATTCGCGTCGCAAACTTCGCCGACTACGAAAAGAAGTTGCGCGCCAACGGCGTCATCGTGCGCCCGGAAGAACGCCGCGAAAAAATCTCGCGCGAACTGGCGGCGCAGGCCAAGCGCGGCGGCTACCACATCCACGAAGATGCGACCCTGCTGGAAGCGGTCAGCTATCTCAACGAATTTCCCAGCGTGATCGAAGGCGAATTCGATCCGTCGTTCCTGGAACTGCCCGACGAGATTCTGATCACCGTGATGCGCGATCACCAGAAATACTTCGCGGTGGAGAAGCGCGGTGGGGAACTTGCACCGCACTTCCTGGCGGTCATCAACCTGGCGAAGGATGCCCGGGGACTGGTGCGCGCCGGGCACGAACGGGTGTTGCGTGCGCGCTTCGCCGATGCGCGCTTCTTCTGGGAGTCCGACCAGAAAGTAAAGCTCGCGGAGATTCTGCCGAAGTTGCAGAAGGTGACCTACGAGTCGCGGCTCGGCAGCTACTTCGATAAGGTCGAGCGCGTGCGCTCCATCGCGCGCTGGCTCGCCGACGGCTGGTACAACCTCGGCATTGCCCATGCGCATGTGGCCGATGCGGACCGTGCCGCGGAGCTGGCCAAGTGCGACTTGGCCACCGAGATGGTGCGCGAGTTCACCGAGCTGCAAGGCATCGTGGGCGGCTTGTACGCCAAAGCGCAGGGCGAAAGCGAAGACGTGGCCGACGCGGTGTACGACCATTACCGCCCGGTGGGCCTCGACGATCCCATCCCTCGGAACCTCACCGGATGCGCGGTAGCTCTCGCGGACAAGCTCGACTCGATTGTGGGCTGCTTCTCTGTGGGCGTGGTGCCGACCGGCTCCAGCGATCCTTACGCCTTGCGCCGTGCGGCGCTCGGCATCGTGAAGATTATTCTGGAGAAGAAGCTGTACGTTTCCTTGTCCTTGTTTATCGGCGCGGCCGCGAAGGCGTTGCTGGCGTATCCGCCGAAGAAGGCCATCACGCCGCAGCAGGAGGCGCAGGTTCTGGAGTTTCTGCTGGAACGCGCGCGCTTTGTGTTGCGCGAGAAGTCTGGCTACGCCTACGACGAAGTGAATGCCGTGCTGGCCGCAGGCAAAGACGACTTAGTGGACGTGGAGAAGCGGCTCAAGGCGCTCAAGGCCATTCGCAAGTCGAAGAACTTCGAGCCGCTGGCGGTGTCGTTCAAGCGCATTCGACGCATTCTCGAGAAGGCCAATGTCGGCGGGGAAGCCCAGCCGGTGAAGCCGGAGTTGTTCGAGAAGGACGCCGAGAGGGAATTGCACGCCGCGGTGCGCAAGGCAGCCGCAAAGGTCACGGAAGAAAAGCGCGCCGGGAAGTATCAGGGAGCGCTGGAAGAAATCGCCGGGCTGCGCAAGGTGGTGGATCAGTTCTTCGTGGATGTGATGGTGATGGCGGAAGACGAAGGGGTGCGCGCGAATCGCCTGGCGCTGCTCGCGGAGTTGTTGCGCGAGTTCACCACCATCGCGGACTTTTCGGAGTTGGCCGGCGACGAGAAGTAGCGCGTGGTACCGGCGCTCTTGTCTCTGCGGTGGGGAAGGCGGCAGCCAGGAGTGGCTGTGCCAAAATTATGTCGGCGCGCCGACATTTCTCATCGCTACTCCCGGAGGGAGAGCGCAACGCTCCAGAAAGAGCGAGAGGTGAAGTTTTACTTGAGGTGGCGGTGAAGGGTTTTCGCGGCGTTGCTCTCCGGAGCAATGTCGGCGCGCCGACCAAAATCCACTCCAAACCCAACTGAGTGGAAGCGGTAAGCGCGAGTTCGGTAGTTGTAGCTCACCCCTTCAGGGGTGAGGGTTTTCGCTCCCTCCCGCGGCGTAGGCCGCACAGGGAAAACCCTCAGGCCTGGAAGGCCTGAGCTACAGGTGCAGCAAATACTAAGAGAGGCGTACCGTGAAAAAGTGGGTCTATTTCTTTGGTGCAGGTAAAGCAGAAGGAGACGGCGAGTGGCGCGACCTGCTCGGCGGCAAAGGCGCCGGGTTGGCGGAGATGACCAAGATCGGTCTTCCCGTGCC
>Ga0335073_10010036_pt1 | contig 13290 bp, 9 predicted proteins | sample Lox_Sample_22_FD_207093 | JGI IMG/M metagenome (GOLD analysis project Ga0335073, IMG submission 207093) | Soil microbial communities from Loxahatchee National Wildlife Refuge, Florida, United States - Lox_Sample_2.2 | ecosystem: Environmental > Terrestrial > Soil > Wetlands | place: USA: Florida...
TGGCGTGGGGTGCGCCGGCGCGGTAGGAGCCGGGGGCCATACCGAGCTGAGTGTTTTCGTAGGCGCGGCCGGGGCCGGAGTAGCCGGCGTCGTAGATGGCATCGGTGATGCGGGCGGAGCCGCCGGCAAGCTCGCGCCGGAAAGATGCCGCGCGGCGCTGGCGCTGATACTGCGCGGGCGTGACGCCGAGAACGCGGCGAAAGAGGCGCTCGACAGTGAAGGGGCTGCGGCCAGCGATGCGGGCAAGCTGAGCCAGGCTGACGGGCTGGTCGCGATGGAGCGCGGCGGTGAGGCGCTCGACGAGGGCGGCGTCGGCATGCCGCTCCTGGGGGCGGCAGCGCCGGCAGGGACGAAATCCCGCGCGGGTAGCGGTGGACGCATCGGGGAAAAACCGGACATTATCGCGATCCGGACGACGGCTGGGGCAGGTGGGACGGCAGAAGACGCCGGTGGTGGTGACGGCGTAGACCAGCTCCGTATCGGCGGAGGGATCACGGGCCAGGATGGCGGCCCAGGCCTGGTCTGGAGTCAGCATGGCGGATGTGTTCATCGTACTCGCACCTCGTAGCCTGAGGATCGCAGGAGCGCAGCCAAGGAACACTCCGAAGATTGCGGGCAAATTCGGGAGGGGTGTTGGGCATCCAGAGAAAGAGAGACCCCATGATGGAGGGTGCGATGAAGACGAGGAAGAACATGTCCGGATCAAAGCAGAAGAAGCAGGAGCGGATGGGCGGGCGCGAGTTCGGGAATGTGATTGAACCAACGCAGGCGCAGATGGCGAGCGGAAACAAGGGACTGGCGGCGGAGCCCGGCAAATCCGGGAAGAAGGAACCGGGGAGGAAGAAGAGGGTCGCCTAACCGGCCGCGCCTACCAGCGCCACCATCCGGGGGGAAAGACAGCGTGGCGATCGGCGCGAAGCAGGGCGAAGACGAGAATGGCGGCGGCGAGCAGGAGAATCCCGAGAAGCTGCTGGCGACGGAGCCCGCGCCCAGTCAAGGCTCAGTTGCTCCCGGGCAGGCCTTCGTTATAGAGGAAGTCGAAGCGCAGCTCGAGAGACGGCCCTTTGAACTCTTTGGGCAGCGGCGGGAACGGGGCTGCGCCGGTGATGCCGGCCCACGCGGCGCGGTCGAGGGCGACATCGCCAGAGGGGCCGTCGAGGTGCATGTCGACGACGTTGCCGTTGCGCAGAATCGTGAAGCGGATGAAGGTCTGGCCCTGCTTGTTGAAGGGCGGCCGAGCTTCGTCAGGGATGATGGGCCACCAGGCCTGCTCCGTATCCCAGATCACGCGTTGGATGTAGGGGCCGTAATCCCAGCCCATGGTATCGCTGAGGATCTGAACCGACCCGTTGAGTCCCTGGTTCTGTGGAGGCACGCCGAGACCGGAGTCGCCGCCTCCGCCGCCGCGCATCGCCTGGCGCATCTCCTGCTGCAGCTGTTCGTTGGGATTGCTGGCGCCAGCGTTGATGTTGGGGACGGGCGCGCTGGGCGGTGCATCGAGCTTGGCCTGATTATTCTGCGGCAGCGGCTGCGCCGGGGGCGTGGGGCGCTGCTGCTGGGCTACCTGGGGCTGGGCTTGCGCGGGAGTTTGGGCCGGCGGCGCCTGAACCGGCGCAGGCGGTCCGGCGCGGCGCATGGCTTCCAGCTCTTCGAGGGTCTTGCGGTCGATGGTCGGATGCGGAGTCTCGGCGACGCGGGTCTTGTCAGAAATGATGTTGGTCGGCTTCGGCTTGGGCGGGGGTTTGATCGCGTCGGGCGGGAGGTTCAGATAGGTCAGGTCTTTCTGGCGCTGGCGCAGGACAACAGAAGGATCGACGACGCGTACGTGGAAGATGTATTTCGGACCGTAGAAGAGATACCACACGATCAGCAGGTGGATGATGAGCGCGATCCAGAGCTTTTCGCGAAGGCTGGCCCAGTTGCGGCTGCCCTCCAGCTCATCGATGATGTGCAGCAGATCGGTGTGATCCAGCTCCTCGTAACGATTGGCATAACGGAAGGCACGCGTGCCCAATCCATTCAACGATGCCGGGGATGCGGAGGTGGGATCGGGTTGCCGCGGAGCTTCGGCTTCCGGCTGCTCAACGGGGGGGTCGGTTGGGGTGACTCGAATCGGCATTCCTGGGTAACTTCTTTTGCGCGGCTCCGGCGGGAACGCCACGGGTGCTATCTATCTATTTTCTCATCAAATTCGGAGATTGCTGGAACTGGTTTCATAAATAGTACCGCGACCCCCGCAAGCGGCATAAGCCCCGCTTCATGGCCGGGCTCACACGGTGCCTCGCCCGCCGGAAGGGCAATATGAGCGCCGTTCCGTGCAGTTTGTACAATCGAAAACGTGACTCATAACCCTGCAGGCTCCGGCCAAACGGCTGTCGTGATTACAGTCAGCGACTCGTGCGCGCGAGGGGAGCAGCGGGATGCGTCGGGCCCGGCGGTGGCGCGAGAGCTGGAGGGGCATGGATTCACGGTATTTCAACGGCTTACGGTTGAAGACGAGCAGAGTTCCATTGAAGACGCACTGCGGCGGGCGGCAGACGAGGCAAGGCTGGTGGTGACGACGGGCGGAACGGGCATCGCGGCCCGTGATGTGACGCCGGAGGCGACGCGGGCGGTCTGCGACCGGTTGCTGGAGGGAGTGGCGGAGCTGATGCGCAGTGAGGGACGGCGCGAGACACCGCTGGCGGCGCTCAGCCGCGGGGTGTGTGGGACGCGCGGTACGACGGTAATCCTGAATGTGCCGGGAAGCCCTTCGGGAGCGGTCAGCTCGCTGCGGGCGGCGCTGCCGCTGCTACCCCATGCGATAGATCTGCTGGCGGGAAAGACGGAACACGCGGCGGGACGAAGCGGAAAGGTTGAACGCAGCTGAAGAACCTGGTACAGAAATACCTGAAGTGGGTGCAGCACCTGCTGAAGCCGCTGGGGCCGTGGGGCGTGCTGGTGGCGTCGTTTGTGGACTCGGCATCGGTGCCGCTGCCGATCGACGTGATGGTGGCGGGCTGGGCGTGGAGCGACCAGCGGCACTTTTACGTATATGTAATTTTGGCCGCGGCCGGATCGGCGCTCGGCGGGCTGATCCCCTTTTATCTGGGACGCGGCGGCGGCGAGCTGTTCCTGCTGCGGCACGTGAACCGAGCGCGATTCGAGGCACTGCGCAACCGTTTTGAGAAGCAGGAATTCCTGGCGGTGATGATTCCGTCGCTGCTGCCCCCGCCAACCACCTGGAAGCTGTTCGTCTTCGGCGCCGGCGTCTTCGAGATGCGGACATTCAGCTTCGTGCTGGCAGTTTTTGCCGGCAGAATCATCCGCTTCGGAACGGAGGCGGTGCTGACGGTGAAGTACGGACCGCAGATTGTGACCGCGCTGGGGCAGTTCGCGAAGCGGCACTTTGCCGTGACGATTCTGCTGCTGGTGCTGATCTTTGTGGGGCTGGCCTGGTACATGTGGCGCAAGCTGAAGGGAAAGGGCGCGACCAGCAGGAGCGCGGAAGCTGAGCGATCCTAATACGGCTGGTTCTTCCAGATCATGGGCACGTAGTCCGCGGCGAGGAACCAGGAGACGAAGAAAACGAGGGCGCCGAGGCCGACCGTCCAGAAGAAAAGCCGGACGGGAAGGGTCTGGATGAGGCGCGGCGGAGGTTCGGGATCGAATCGACGCTCGGGGATTTCGAAGATCATGCCGCTGGCGAAGCATATGCCGGCAGCAAGGCCGAGCAGGCCGAGGGCGTCGAGAAGGCGGTCCTGCCAGGGACTGCCGGGGATGAAGAAGGCGTGGCCCAGTAGAACGTACAGCGACAGGATGCTGAGCAGCAGCGCGACGAATTTGGCGATCTGCAGCATGCAGGGCGCGGGCCGGATGGCCAGCGCGATCTCCGCCCACTAATTTAGACGAATGGCAGCAGCGAGCGTGCCTATTCAGAGCGCAGAGCCTGGATCGGGTTCACGGAGGCGGCGTGGAGCGCCGGGACGATCGCGGCGAGCAGCGACAGGACGAGGACGGCCACCGCGGCAACGGTGAGGACGATCGGATCGAACGGGCTGACATTGAAAAGGAGCGCGCGCAGCAGACGAGCGGAGGCGATGGCTCCGGCGAGGCCAAGAATGCAGCCGAGAAGAGCCAGGCGGGCCGCTAAGGCGAGGACCAGACCGCGGATGGCCGAACGCGGGGAGCCGAGCGCGAGGCGGATGGCCATCTCCTGAGTGCGCTGCGCGACACTGAAGGCGATAACGCTGTAGATGCCGAGAATGGCGAGCAGGACAGCGGCGGCAGCGAAAGCAGAGATCAGCGAGGTATTGAAGCGGCGCGTGGATTCGGTGTGGTACAGAGCCGTGTCCATCGTCTCCATGTCGTTGAGCGGAAGCTGGGGATCGATGGAGCGGACGGCTGCGCGGAAGGCGTTCTCCATCTGTTCCGGGGGAACGGCGGTGTGCAGGACGATGGCGCCGGTGTAACCGTCAAGATCGCCGGGCTGTGCGAGAGATCCGTAGGAAGCGACGTTCTGGACGGCCGGCTGATAAATCTGGGGGCGGGTGCTGCCGTCGGGACGCGCCTGCTTGATGTCGCCTACGACGCCGACGACGGTCATCCAGGGAAAGCCCATGGTACGGGTTCCCCAGCGAATACGACGGCCGATGGGATCCTGCCCGTGCCAGTAGCGGCCGGCAAGAGTGCCGTTGACGACAGCCACCAGCGGAGACCGTGCGGTATCGGCGTCGTTGAAGAGGCGGCCGCGCAGCAGAGGAATGCCCATGGCCTCGAAGTAGTCGCCGAAGATCGATGAGGGCCAGGACAGAGGCATGCCCGCACCAGGCGGCGCGACGTAATCGGCAACATCGAAGGCCGCCGAGACACCGCTGCCGACACCCGGCAGGTTATCGGTAACGCCGACCGCCATGACTCCGGGCAACGCCCGCAGCCGATCGAGAAGCCGGCGATCGAACTGATCGATGAGGGGCTGGGTGGAGTACTGATTTTGCGGAAGCGTGTACCAGGTGACGAGGATGTGGTCGGTGCGGAATCCTACCTGGACGTCGCGCATCTTCGCGAAGCTGCGCAGAAGAAGGCCGGAAGCACACAGGAGGATGAGGGCGACGGCAATTTCCGCAACCACCAGAACGGAGCGCAGGCGGGCGTGACCGCTGCCTGCAGTGCCCGTGCGACCGCCTTCACGCAGAGCCAGATTGACGTTGGTGCGGAAGGCGGCAAAGGCGGGAGCAAGACCGCAGATCAATCCGGTGAGGAGGCCGAGGGCGAGAGAAAACAGGGCTACGTGCCAGTCGATGGAGATGTCGCCGACCAGGGGCAACGAATTCGGCAACAGGGAGACGCCGAAGCGGAAAAACATCGCGGCGAAAGCGAGCCCGAGTACGCCGCCTGCACAACTGATGACAAGGCTCTCCAGAAGAGCCTGACGGAGCAACGCACCGGCAGGAGCGCCGATGGCCAGGCGGACGGCAATTTCGCGGCGGCGGCGGATGGAGCGAACGAGGAGCAGGCCGGCGAGATTGGCGCAGGCGATGAGAAGCACGACGCAGACGGCGAGAAACAGGGTGCGGAGGAGCGGCCGGGCGGAGACAACGGTGTCCTGCTGCAGCGGGCGCACGACCGCGCTGATGTGCATGCCCGCCATGAAAGGCGGGTAGTTGCGCATAATTTCCTGGGCGACCGATTCAGCGTCCTGCTGCGCCTGGGCGGGCGTGACGCCAGGCCTGAGGCGGCCCACCATGAGGAACGACCAACTGGCGGCGCCGGGACCGAGATCGTCGGCGGTGAAGCTCATGGGCACCCAGAGCTCCGCATGGGCCGCATGCCCGGCGTAAAACGGGAAGGCGAAATGGCGCGGCATGACACCGATGACAACGTAGGGAGCGCGGTCGATGAGAATCCTGCGGCCGAGAACGGCGGGGTCGCCATGGAAGCGCGATCGCCACAGGTCGTAGCTGAGATCGACGACCTGCTGCTTCTGGGCGTCTTCCTGCTGGGTGAAATAGCGGCCGAGCAGGGGCTGCACGCCGAGGGCTTCGAAGACGCCGGCGGTCATGCGGGAGCCGTTGAGCTGCACGGGCTGGCCGTTTCCGGAAAGCTCGAAGGTGAAGTATCCGTAGCCGCCCAGGGCCGTGAAGCTGTGGGTATAGCGCGTGTAGGCGAGAACGTCGGGAGCGGTAACCCCCGACTCGCCGTTGTGGCCGAAGTCGGCGCTGCCCAGGATGTCGGAGAGGACCACGAGGCGATCGGGGTGAGGAAACGGAAGAGGACGAAGCAGGATGCCTTCGACGATGGAGAAGATGGACGTGGTGGCACCGATGCCGAGAGCCAGCATGAGGACCGCGGTAAAGGCGAAGGCCGGAGATTTGAGCAATTGACGAACGGCAATCTTCAGATCGCGCAACACGGTTGGAGAGGCTCCTGCGCCAAGAGTCGATGATACTTTGTGAGGCTCCGGTTCGCTATTTTTACAGAAACCAGGTGAGAAAGGCGAGCGGGAAAGAGGCCGCGCCGCAGAGAACTCAGCAAAATGTCCGGCTCAGGTACCGGATTCGCTGCAAACCGCGGCGCCCTTGCTGCGGCTGAGAACGAAGTTTGTCCGCGAAATGCGCCGCAAACGGCGGTCGAGTCGATCGAAAAGCCAGCTCCAGGATCGAGCTGGAAATCCAGAAACCGCGCTGCATGACTGTTTTCTGTTTACTCTTCTTTTTATAACATAACTATATAATAGTAAACAAATATACTTAAGTAGGGATCTCTCACTTCCTTATAACTCCTGTTCCGGTGTGACAGGCATTCTTCGTTTGAATGAATACGAAGGATGAAAACCGGCGTACGGCACAACGGTTCCCGATGATCCGGGAGTTACCCAAATTCATCCGGTCAGCCGCGAATTCCCTTCAGAGCAGGATAAATTCGGCGATAACCGGCATACCCCTGCGCATACCTGGCGACCCATTCGGGAGCGGGCACAACGGTTTCGGCGACGGTGATGCCGGCGTCGCAGGCGGCTTCGAGATCGGGCCATGCGCCGGCGCCGACACCGGCCATGAGCGCCGCACCAAAGGCTCCGCCTTCTTCAGCGGTCAGCCGTTCGCAGGGATATCCATAAATGTTGGCCTGAATTTCACGCCAGAGTGGGCCGCGAGCGCCGCCTCCGCCAAGGCGGACGTCCTTGACCGGAATGCCAAGCTCCGTAAACAGGGTGAATGTGTCCTTGAGAGAATAGGCGACGCCCTCGAGGATGGCGCGAGTGAAATGGGCGAGCGTAGTGGTCGCGGTGATGCCGACGAAGGCAGCGGTCGCAGTCCCGTCAAGATGGGGCGTGCGCTCACCGAGCAGGTAGGGAGTCCAGAGCAGGCCGTCGGAGCCAGCCGGGATTTCGGCTGCCATGGCAGTGAGTTCGTCGTAGGAGTGGCATGGGGCGAGGATCTCCCGGAGCCAGCGCAGGGAGAGCCCGGCAGCCTGGGTAACGCCCATGACGTGCCAACGGCCTGGAACGGCGTGGCAGAACGTGTGCAGGCGGCCGTGCGGATCCTTGGTGGGCGCAGCGGTTGCAGCGAAGACGACTCCTGAAGTGCCGATGGTGGCGGAGACGGAGCCGGGATCGAGGATGCCCATACCAACGGCGCCCGCGCCCTGGTCGCCGGCCCCGGCGGCAACGGGAGTTCCGGCGGTGAGACCGGTAAGGCGACCGGCTTCAGGAGTAATCCTGGCGCAGATTTCCGGCGACTCGAACAGCTCGGGCAGCCACGATTCGGGGATGCCGGCAACTCTCGCCACCTCCGTTGACCAGCGGCGATGGGCCACATCGAGGAGCAGCGTGCCGGAAGCTTCCTGAACGTCCATGGCGTACGCACCGGTGAGGCGATAACGGACGTAATCCTTGGGACAGAGGATGTGGGCGATGCGGGAGAAGATTTCGGGCTGGTGCTCGCGGACCCAGAGCAGTTTGGTGAGGGTGAAGTTGGGGAGTGCCGGGTTGGCGGTCAGCTCGATGAGACGTCGACGGCCATCTTCACCGGAGCCAAACTGGGCGTGCAGCCAGTCGCATTGAGGCTGCGTGCGGGTGTCGCACCAGATGACGGAGGGGCGGAGCACCTGGCCGTGCTGATCGAGCATGACGGCGCCGTGCATCTGGCCGGTCAAAGCAACTCCGTCGACTTTGACTCCCGGAACCTGCGCCAGCACAGCGCGGATGGCCTCCTGCGCAGCGCGCCACCAGTCTTCGGGGTCCTGCTCGGCCCAGCCGGGATGCTCGACGCGGAAGGCAGCGTGTTCGCTGGAGGCGGAGGCGATGAGCTGGCCCTGCTCACTGACAAGAACGGCACGCGTTCCGCCTGTGCCGACATCCATACCCAGAAACATGGGGGGGGCCTCCTGAGTAAATCGGTGTAGTGGACACCAATGTACCAGAGGCGGGGAGCTTCGCGACGGGCGAACGGCGAGTTACTTCCTACTCGGTGCCGTTGGGCAGAATGAGTTGCTCCGTCTTCGACAGCCGCAGATCGCCAATGGGGTGGCTGTAGCGGATTTCGAAATCCGAGACGTTGCGGAGAGAAAAATTCGGCACGCCGGGGCTCACGGGCGACTGGATACGAAAGAACTCTGCGCCCTGGACATCCTCGAGCAGAATGGCGGGGCGTGCGTCGGCAGTCTCCGTCTGAAGCTGGATGTTGCTCATCGAAAGGCCGCGGAGGTGGCGGATAAAGAATCCCCAGACAGGGGTGGCGCCGAACATGGTTGGCTCAGGGTATTTCGCTTCGTCTTCAGGAAGCTGGATGGCGGCCTGCTCTGCGGTACCTCCGCCCTGAGAGACGATGAGGATGTCGTGGAGGCTGACGTCTTCAATGTCGGCGCCGGGGATGCCGCTGAGCAGCGAGGCGACCTTGCCGGCTGCATTCCAGCAGACGATGTTGCCGATATTCACGCGGCGAAGCGTGCCGACCCGGGTGCTGGCTTTGGGTCCGCGCAGTCGCGCGCCGAGCCGCAGGAAAATCGGCGCGCTGAAGATGTTGCGCATGGTGATGTTGCTGACGGAGACGTCCTGGAGCTGCGCGCCGTCGACGGTCTCAAGGGCGAGACCCTGGCAGCCCTCGAAGATGCAGTTGGAGATGACGATGTTGAGGAAGCCGCCATTGGATTCAGTGCCGAGCTTGATACGGCCCGTGCACCACGGCTTGCCTTCGGTTGGGTACTGCTTCCAGGAGCCGTCAAGAACGGAGCCCAGCACCCAGTACCCGGAGACGTAGCAATTGGAGATGGTGACGTTCTCGGTGGCACGAGGGTACCCGAGTGCGTACGAGCTTTTGAGGACGATAGCATCGTCCCAGGGCGAGTTAACTGTGCAGTTCGTGATGCGGACATTGCGGCAGCAATCGATGTCCATGCCGTCACGGTTGGTATCGATCAGAAGGTTGTCCACGGTCAGGTTATCGACTGCGGTGGCGAGCAGTCCGAAATGGCCGGCCTGGAAAATGGCGAAATCGCGCAGCAGGACGTTGCGGCAGTTTTTGAGGGCGATGGCCTTGTTGCCCACACCGGGGTCTTCGGCTTTGGGGCCGGGGCCGTAGCCTTTGCTGAGTCCTTTGCCGTCGATGAGGCCCGGACCGGTGATGGAGACGTCGTGGAGGTTCTCGCCCCAGAGCAGGCTGTTGTGCCAATGGTTGTGACCGTAGTCCTGATAAGCCTCCCAGGGCGCATTGGATTCGGCAGCGTCGTAGTGCGCGCCTTCGGCAGCAAGGATGGTGGCTCCCTGATCGAGGCGCAGCTCGACGTTGCTTCTGAGGCGGATGGAATAACAGGCATAGGTTCCGGCCGAGAACAGGACGGTTCCGCCACCGGCTGCGGCGGCAGCGTCCACGGCTTGATTGATGGCGGGCGAATCGATCGTGTGGCCGTCGCCCGCGGCTCCGAATTCGCGCACGGAGAAGATGCCATAAGGAGATGCAGCGGAGGTTTGCGCGGAGGCGGACCTGGCGCCGGCGAAGGCGGCTCCGCTGACGGAGGCGCCGGCGAGGCGGAAGAAATCTCGGCGAGTATCAAATTTGATTGGGGACAATGAAACTTCTCCTGCACCTGGCAGTGGTTCGACCACGCCATCCCCCACATTACCTGAGAGACGGGCCGCCGTGAAAATCCGGCCTCACACGGTTCCGCCGACGTCGCAGAGAAGATTCCCCTGAGTACCTCTTCGGCGTTGCAAACCGCGGCCAACATGGCGCTGTTCAAGAGCTGTATCGGCAGTCACAGCAGAACTGAACTGTTGCTGTTAACCTCTGTCGTTCCCGTGATACATTTCCTGCACGCGACCGAGGCACCGGCCGCGACGAACGTAATTTTCCAACGGAGGGAGGGTTTGTGTCGGTTCAAGCCTGGGTCTTTTTCATCTCTGCCGTGAGCATCCCGTCGCTTGCGGTCATATGGTTGTTTACTCGAGAAGTCCTGGGTTTCGACACCGGCACTTCGGCCGTGCAGCAGGTGACCGCTGCGCATAGCGAAAGAGCAGTGACAGGAGGACGTATGAAGAACAGCTTGATTTCGCGGCGCTGGGGGAGACTAACGAGCGCGGTCGGCGCGTTGTCCTTGCTGAGCGCAGGCACAGCATTTGCGCAGGAAAACCCGGGCGGCGGGGGTGAAGCCAATCTGCAGCTGCCCGACTTGACCCAGGTCCACTTCTTCGGCATGAACGGACACACCCTGCTGCTGTGGGGACCGCTGGCCTGCATACTGGGAATGCTCTTCGGCCTCCTGATGTACGCTCACCTGAAGAGCCTGCCGGCGCATCGATCGATGCTGGATGTTTCGCAGATCATCTGGGAGACCTGCAAGACCTACCTGATCAATCAGGGAAAGTTCCTGCTGCTGCTGTGGAGTTTCATCGCGGTGGTGATGCTGGTTTACTTTGGCGTGCTGATGCACGATCCCGCGGCGCGGGTCATCATCATCCTCGCGTTCAGCGTACTGGGGATGGCGGGCAGCTACATCGTGGCGTGGTTCGGCATTCGGGTGAACACGCTGGCGAATTCGCGGAGCGCCTGGGCTTCTCTGGGCGGCAATCCCTATCGCGCCTTCAGCGTTCCGCTCAAGGCAGGCATGAGCATCGGCATGATGCTGATCTCCATTGAGCTGCTGATGATGTTCAGCATCATCCTGTTCGTTCCGGGAGACTATGCCGGACCGTGCTTCATCGGGTTTGCGATCGGCGAGTCGCTGGGGGCGGCCACGCTGCGTCTGGCCGGGGGCATCTTCACCAAGATCGCCGACATCGGCGCCGACCTGATGAAGATTGTCTTCCACGTGAAAGAGGACGATGCCCGCAACCCGGGCGTGATCGCCGACTGCACGGGCGACAATGCCGGGGATTCGGTTGGCCCGACCGCCGACGGGTTTGAAACCTATGGCGTGGTCCAGGTGGCGCTGATCGCATTCATCCTGCTCGGCGCAAAAAGCGCTGCGGTTGGAGTCCAGTTGCTCGTGTGGCTGTTTGCCGTGCGTGTGGCCATGCTGGTGGCCGCGGTGGTGGGCTATTACCTCAACGGGATGATCGCCAGCGCGAAGTACGGCAAGGCGCGCAGCTTCAACTTCGAAGCGCCGCTCACCTCGCTGGTGTGGATCACCTCCATCGTAACCATCGCCGTCACCTATCCGGTGACCTACGCGCTGCTTTCGAGGCTGGGCGGCGATCCCTCGCTCTGGTGGAAGCTGGCGACCATCACCTCCTGCGGAACTGTGGCGGGCGCCCTGATTCCTGAACTGGTGAAGGTATTTACCTCCACCGAAGCGCGGCATGTGAAAGAGGTTGTGGCATCGGCAAGAGAAGGCGGATCCGCTCTCGGTCTGCTCTCCGGATTCGTTTCCGGAAACTTCTCCTCCTATTATCTGGGCCTGGCGGTCATCATTCTGATGGCCATCGGATACGGCGTCAGTACGCTGGGATTCGACAGCATCATCCTGGCGTCGCCGATGTTTGCCTTTGGCCTGGTGGCCTTCGGCTTCCTGGGCATGGGGCCGGTAACCATCGCCGTCGACTCCTTCGGGCCGGTCACGGATAACGCGCAATCCATCTACGAGCTGTCGCTGATCGAAAACGAGCCAGGCGTCCGCGAGGACGTGAAGAAGCAGTACGGGGTCGAGGTCGATTTCGAGCACGCCAAGAAGATGCTGGAAGCTGCGGACGGCGCGGGCAATACGTTCAAGGCCAGCGCCAAGCCGGTGCTGATCGGCACGGCGGTGGTGGGCGCCACAACCCTGATCTTCGCCACCATCATGGCACTGACGAATTCGCTCACCGCGAACGTCGACAAGCTGTCGCTACTGCACGCGCCCTTCCTGCTCGGCCTGATCACGGGCGGCGCGGTGGTTTTCTGGTTCAGCGGGGCTGCCACCCAGGCGGTGACCACCGGTGCTTACCGTGCCGTGGAATTTATCAAGAGAAATATGAAGATCGAAGGAGCCGAGAAGGCTTCCACGGCGGACAGCAAGAAGGTGGTGGCCATTTGCACGCGCTACGCGCAAAGCGGCATGCTGACGATCTTCATGGCGATTTTCTTTGCGGCGCTGGCGTTCGCGTTCCTCGATCCCTTCTTCTTCATCGGGTATCTGGTTTCGATCGCCATGTTCGGGCTCTACCAGGCCATCTTCATGGCCAATGCCGGAGGAGCCTGGGATAACGCCAAGAAAATTGTCGAAGTGGAACTGCATGAGAAGGGAACGCCACTGCACGAGGCGACCGTGGTGGGCGACCTGGTGGGCGATCCGTTCAAGGACACTGCCTCCGTGGCGCTCAACCCGGTGATCAAGTTCACCACGCTGTTCGGTCTCCTCGCTGTCGAGTTGGCGGTCAAGCTGTCGAAGACCAGCGCGACGTTGACTCACGTGCTCGCATTGGTCTTCTTTCTTCTGTCGTTCTTCTTTGTCTACCGCTCGTTCTACGGCATGAGCATCCGAAGCAACGAGCCGCCGGAAGCGTCTCAACCGAAATCGGAACTAGGTGTGAGCACCGCCGGCGCTGCGCGATAACGAAGAAGCGAAGTACACGGAGGGCAGGGACGCAGATTCCCTGCCCTTTTTGCTGTTTCTTTCTGTCGGCATTCCTGCGCCGAAGGCGCTTCCGCCTGGACGGCGAGTCCCTGATACCCTCAAATCATGATTAAAGGCATTACTTTCATTCGCCCGGTGGAGTCTTCCGGTGCGCTGGAGGCGCTGTCGAGTTTCTTCTCGGCAGTGGGATTCGAGCCCGGCAAAGGCTGGGACGACCCGCAATCGGAGGGCTGCGGACGGCCATTCCTGGCGCCGCTGGGCAAT
>Ga0335073_10010037_pt1 | contig 13290 bp, 9 predicted proteins | sample Lox_Sample_22_FD_207093 | JGI IMG/M metagenome (GOLD analysis project Ga0335073, IMG submission 207093) | Soil microbial communities from Loxahatchee National Wildlife Refuge, Florida, United States - Lox_Sample_2.2 | ecosystem: Environmental > Terrestrial > Soil > Wetlands | place: USA: Florida...
GTGGTTGGGGAATCGGGACCCGTAGCGCGGTCCTGATCCACGGTGGTTGGGTTGGCCATGAGAGGTTACATAAATATTGTGGCATAACCGCGGGACCGGGGGAGGGATGCTCCGGCGGTCCAAAAGGTTCCGGCACCATATGGCATAATCCCGCTACCATGGAGTCTTGGCCGGTTCAAAGCTGCCCAACTGGATACGCCTGATACGCGCGCAGGACCTCGTCTGGCTGCTGCTGTTCGGAGCGCTGGCCTACACGGCCCCGTATCACGACACGCCGGAGCTCGGTTCGTTGGCCGTTCTGGCCATCGTGCAGGTACTGGAGCCCAAAATTCCCGCTCTGGCCTCCAAGCGCAACCGCATCCTCTGGATCGTGCTGAAGCTGATATTTGCCTATGTTTTCATCGGCTACACCGATGGCATTACCAGCCGGTACTGGTGGGTGATGCTGCTGCCGGTGGTCTCCGCCGCCACCACTTTGGGAGTGGCGGGCACCATGGTCTTCGCGTTTCTGGCGGGCGGCGCCTATCTCTCGTTTCTGCTCTTCCCCAACTGGCGGATGGTGGACTACGACCCGGGAGACTTCTGGCTGCGCGCCATCCTGTTCGGCATGGCTGGAAACCTGGTCAATATTCTGGCCGAAGAACTGCGGGTGCGGTCGGCGCAATACCGGCACACCGCCGAGCGGCTGGTGGAGGCGAATGTCCAGGTGCAGCAGGCCGAGGAAGCGGTGCGGCGGTCGGACCGGCTGGCCGCCTTGGGACAGCTTTCCGCCGGGCTGGCTCACGAGCTACGCAACCCTCTGGCCACCATCCGCACCTCGGCGGAAATGTTGACGAAAAATCTGGATACGGAAAGCGACGTAGCGCGTGAGGTGGCGGGCTTCATCGGCACGGAAGTGGACCGCGCCAATTCGCTGATCACGCGATTTCTCCAGTTCGCCCGGCCTCTGCAACTGCGCCCCGAGGTCGCGGATTTAACGCAGACGCTGGACCGCGCCGTGGCGCTGGTGGAACGCGAAGCGCCAGCGATCCCCATCTACAAAAATTACCAGCCGGATGTCCCGCCCTTCTCCTTCGATGCCGAGCTGCTGGAGCGCGTTTTCTACAACCTGCTGCTGAATGCCGCGCAAGCCACGGCCGCCGGCGGCGCCGTCACGCTGAAGCTTCGCGCCAAGGACGGTACGGCCGAAGTGACCGTGATCGACCGCGGCGTCGGCATCGACTCCAATCAGATGAACAGCATCTTCAACCCGTTCTTCACCACCAAGCCGGATGGCGTGGGGCTCGGACTGGCGATCGTTTCCAAGATCGTGGACGAACACGGGGGTAAGATAGCAGTGGAGAGCGAGCCGGGAAAAGGCAGCATTTTTTGCGTTCTGCTGCCCATGGAACGCCCGGCTTCCGCCGCCTCCGCCTCATGAAAAAACGCATTTTGGTGGTAGAAGACGAAGAGAAGCTGCGGCGTGTAATCGAGCTGCAACTGGTTTCGGCGGGTTTCGACGTGGATAAAGCCGCGGCCGCAGAAGAAGGCCTGAAGATCGTAGACCGTGCCGACCTGGTGCTGACCGATCTCAAGCTGCCGGCCATGGACGGGCTCCAGTTTCTCAATCTCATCCGCCGGCAGAACGCGCATGTTCCGGTGATCATGATGACGGCCTTCGGCAGCGTAGAGACGGCGGTCCAGGCGATGAAAGCCGGCGCTACCGATTTTCTGCTGAAGCCGTTTTCGCTAGATCACCTCATGCAGGTGGTTTACAAGGCGCTCGAAATGCGGGCGCTGCGCGATGAGAACCGGCAGCTCAAAGAGGAACTGGGGCGGCGCTACGAATACGACAACATCGTGGGCCGCAGTTCGGGCATGCAGGAAATCTTCGCCACTGTGGAGCGCGTGGCGCCCACCCGCGCCACGGTGCTGCTGGCTGGCGAAAGCGGCGTAGGGAAAGACCTGATCGCGCGCGCCATTCATTTCCATTCGCCGCGTCGCGACCGGCCGCTGGTGAAAATCAACTGCACCGCCATTCCCGAAAACCTGATGGAAAGCGAACTGTTCGGCTACGAAAAGGGCGCATTCACGGGCGCCCAGACGTCCAAGCCGGGCAAGTTCGAGCAGGCCGATACCGGCACGGTGTTTCTGGATGAAATCGGCGACGTGCCGGCGGGTATTCAGGTAAAACTGCTGCGTATTTTGCAGGAGCGCGAGTTCGAGCGGCTGGGCAGCAACGTGACCCGCCACATCGACGTGCGGGTGATTGCGGCCACCAACCAGGACCTGCGCGCCGCGCTGGAGCAGGGCACGTTTCGCGAAGACCTCTATTACCGGCTCAACGTGGTGCCCATCAACATCCCGCCGCTGCGCGAGCGCAAGCAGGACATCCCCTTCCTGGCAAACCACTTTTTGCACAAGCTGGCGCCGGATATGGGCGGCCCGGTGGAATCCATTACCGATGCCGGCATGGAGAAGCTAATGGGGTACCACTGGCCGGGCAACGTCCGCGAGCTGGAAAACGTAATTGAGCGCAGCCTGGTAATGTGCACGGGCTCGGAGCTGGATGCCAAGGACATCAAACTCGAGGCCGCGCCGCGCCCGCGCGCGCAGAACGATTCGCATTTTCTGCCGGAAGGGATGACGCTGGACCAGTACGAGCAGGAGTTGATCCGCGAGGCGCTACGCCGCGCCGACGGCAACAAGAGCCACGCGGCGAGGCTGCTCGGGTTGACGCGCAATGCGCTGCGGTATAGGCTGACGCAGATGGGGCTGGAAGCGTAGGTAAGTTAACAGGGTTTCAATTCCGTAGAATCCGGGATCCGGTGTCCGACCTTACGCTCGCGCATCTGCGAACGTCATGCTTGTTACGAAAGCGCTGTTCGCTTTCGCGCAATCGGCCCTGATCGCCGCAAACGGCATATTACCCTGACTCCATGGAGCTTCAGCGATGGCAGCTTGCCGAAATGACGCAAGCGGAGCCCGTGCTCTCGCCTGCGGCAAATCTCGCGCGCCCGGCGCGCTGGCAGGTGGCCGCTGCAGCACGCGCCTCTGCCCTGTTGCAGATGCTTAACAGGGCGGCGAGGCATAAGGCCTTGGTGTGCATCTCAATGGCGGCGCTGCCCATGATTATCAGGCTGGCTGTGCTGCACTACGTCCCGATTCCGCAGCCGTCAGTGCATGACGAATTTAGTTACATTCTGGCCGCCGACACTTTCCGCTCCGGCCGCCTGACCAATCCGCCGCACCCCATGTGGGAACACTTTGAGACCTTTCACGAGCTCATGCAGCCGACCTACCAGAGCAAATATCCGCCGGCGCAAGGCATGTTTCTGGCGCTGGGCTGGAAAGTGTTCGGCAATCCGTGGTATGGCGTCTGCATCAGCTTCGGCCTGATGTGCGGCTGCCTCTGCTGGATGCTCCAGGGCTGGATGCCCCCAGTGTACGCGATGCTCGGAACGTTAGTGGCCATGGGCCAGATTGGGATATTCGGTTATTGGATGGATTCCTACTGGGGAGGTGCGGTGGCCGCGGCAGGTGGTGCATTGGCCTTGGGTGCGCTGCCGCGGCTGGCGCACCGCGCGAGCACGGCTGTTTCCGCCCTTGGCACTGTTGGCGTGGCTCTCCTCGCGAACAGCCGTCCCTACGAAGGCCTGATGATGCTGATTGCCGCGGCAGTGGCGTTGCTGTGGTGGCGCCGGCGAATGGGCCGGCGGCTCACCGAGCTGTTTTCATGGCGGAACCTGGTGCCTTTTCTCCTAATCGGCGGTTGCGTTGCAACCTGGATGGCCTATTATAACTACCGGGTGACCGGCAAACCTTGGAAGCTACCTTATATGGCTTACGAGGATACCTATGCCATGGTGCCGCAATGGGTGATCCTTCCGCCGATCAAGCATCCGCCCCACTTTCGGCATGAAGTCCTGAAGCAGTTTTGGACCGAGGAGGAAGCCCCGCAGTATATTGGCGCACGCCACAACCCGTTCCGCGCGGCTGTAAAATCCCTACACGACGCCCTGCCTTTTTTCTTTTCGACGCTCTCGTTTGCACTTGTGGCCGCAGCGCTGTTGATCTCGCAAAGCCCCAAGCTGTGGCTGGCCGCCGGCATCGGCGCCATGTTGTGGCTGGCCTCTCTGCTGGAACTCTGGTATTTCCCGCATTACCTGGCCGGCGGAACAGGACTAGTATTTGTAATCGCGATGTTCGGTATGCGCCTGCTTAGGGTCACAAGCCGCAGGGTGGGCGCACTGATCCTGCTGCTGGTGGCTGCGACACCGTTTTTGCATGGGCTCTCTCAGATCGTTGCCGCGCATGACGGGGCCGGACGCCCGAAGCCTCGCCTCGCCGTAACGCGTAGCTTGTTGGCAACGGGCGGCCGGCATTTGGTTTTTGTACGATACAGTCGCGATCACGACATTTACGGTTTGGAGTGGGTATTTAACGCCGCGAATATTGATTCTTCACCGATTGTGTGGGCGCGCGATATGGGCGTCGAGAAGAACAAGGAATTGCTCAGCTACTACCCGGACCGCAAGGCTTGGCTCCTGAAGCCGGAACCGACGCCTACACTCACCCTCTACGCGCGTTAAGGCCGTCGATCGCTCTGGTTTCGTGAGCGCCCGCCGCTCGGGATCACGGCGCTTCGAGCACCGGGCAGACGCCGGGCATGTATAAGTTGCACAACGAGGGCCCTGTCTGCGGCATTTTGCGAAACAGTTGCGGTTCCCCGGAAGGATCGCCGGGCACGCGGTCGCTGACGGGCACATGCTTCCGCTTTACCGATAGCAGCAGATTGACGCCGTTGCGGTCCACCACTTGTACGGGTCCGACGGCAGGCAGCGCATATGTAAGCCAGACCCACGAGGCGTCCACACCTCCGAATACCAATGCTGATGAGTGACTTCTCCACCAATCGCTCCACCACGCGACGTGCAGAGGGAACCACGGAGCAAATTCCAGTAGCTCGCTGTCAACCGTGTCCTGCCCCACGTAATGTTCCGAAAGATGCGGGTCCGCAAGGAAGATGAGCCTGGCTGCGAGATCGCGCGGCGCATAAAACGAAAGCCGGTAGAAGGGATCTCCATTATTTACCACGACTGGCTCCTCGGGGAACCGGCGCAAAGCTGCTACATCAGACCGCAGGGCGAATAGCTCGCCGGCTTGGTGTGCGCGGAGGGAATACCATTGCACGCCTGCGGCCGCCAGGCACAGGAGAGATGCCAACGCCGGGCCCGCTCCGTCGTTGCGCAGGATGCGCCTGAGTCCCCAAAGTAGAAAGATGAGAGTCCCGGGAACTGCACCGATGAAGTATCGGGGCGTATAAGCATGAGTAAACATGCAGGCAAATAGCATGCCAATGACCGGGAGAAGCGCACAGGCAGCCACGGCCACCACTGCGAAGTGCGGCACTTTGTGGTCCTTCGCTGGCGGATCCTGGTCCGTTCGAATCTGGAAGACCAAGACAAGCCCGGACGCCGCGATAAGCGCAAACGGCGCCAACCCCAACATCCCGGGATACCACTCCACCATCTCGCCCCACCGCGGCAAGGCCCAGAAGTGGCTCGAATAGGTCCGAGCTTTGAGGAGCAGCGGCGCGAACAAACAAAGCGGAACCGCTGCCCCGGCCATAGCGCACCATATCGCAATGTCTATCGAATGCCGCCGGATCGTCCTGACGAATTCAGCGGCCGCCAGAGGAATCACGAAGAGCACTGCGTAGTAATGCGATGCCACTCCGAGGCAAAGGCCTACGGCCAGTCCGGGCAGTGTCCAAGTCCGCCTTTTACCGTCAGATGCCAGCATCCACATCAGGAGGGAAAATGTTGCAAATCCGAGCTCCAGGCCGTAGCCGCGGGCTTCGGTAGCGTAATAAAGAGCGGGGGTCCCGAGTGGAAGCAAAATGGCGACTACAGCCCATTGGCGGCCCATTATCAAGCGGACAATTTCGTACAGGCAGATGCAACAAAGGCCGAAACCGGCTAATGCCGGTATTCGCAATGTAATAGGGCCGGCGCCAGCCGCGCGGAAAACCAGATGTGTTATATAGAAGAAGCTAGGCGGGTTCTGGTCGGCACCGGTACTGAGCGCGCTCCATAAGGCATGCCAGCTTCGAGTCGTACTGAGGTAAAGAGTGTAGAACTCATCCTGCCAGATCAGCTTCCAGCGTGCTAATGCGAGGTTCGGGATCAGGTACACAATCGCAAAAGAAACGTAAACGAGCGCTCTGGAATCGGAGAAACGCATCCAAGCGCTACGCATCCGCCGGACGAACGTACGTATCAGCCGGGGGCCTTCGATCTTTACTGTCGCGGCAAAGCTGGCACTCATGGCAGATTAGGAACTGGTTACCCGGAACTCTCGTCCGGATGTAACTGGCAAAACATTGTTACCGTGAAGCGTAGCATCGAAGGAAGCATTCGATCAAAGCACGAGTGTCCTTCTTCAGACATACTTCGACCGTGTTACGACGGCAGATAGCCCTGGACCAAGGGTATGGCGGATCACCGTAACGCGATCGGGAGAAGCCGTTCTGCGAAGGCGCACGGGCGACCTGCATTGTACAGTGGGTTGTATGGCGTTTCCGGAAGACGTCACCTTGCGGGAAGCGCGCACGGCAGGAGCTGTGCCCGAGCCGCGCCGAACCGCGCGGATTTGGGGCACTGGATCGCATGGGTGGCAGGGCCGCGTAGCCGATTCCTGCGAGAGCGCCTTCCGCTTTCTTCAGCGAGTCGCGCGGCATAAGCTTCTGGTGTGCGTTGCCATGGCGGTTCTGCCGATGGGCATCCGTTTCGCCGCTCTGCCGTGGAAACCGATTCCCACTCCGGCCATACACGACGAGTTCAGCTATATTTTGGCCGCCGATACGTTTCGTTCCGGCCGCCTCACAAATCCTACGCATCCGATGTGGCGCCATTTCGAGACGTTTCATGAGCTGATGCAGCCTACCTACCAGAGCAAATATCCGCCGGCGCAAGGTATGTTCTTGGCTCTCGGATGGAAGCTAATGGGGCATCCGTGGTACGGCGTGTGGATCAGCTTTGGTTTCATGTGCGGGTGCCTGTGCTGGATGCTCCAGGGGTGGGTGCCGCCGGTTTACGGCGTATTAGGGACGCTGCTGGCTATAGCCCAAATCCGAATCTTCGGCTATTGGATGGATTCGTACTGGGGCGGCGCGGTGGCGGCGGCCGGTGGCGCGCTGGTGATCGGCGCTTTGCCCCGATTGACGAGCAGACCAAATTTCGCCGCCTCCATACTTGGCGCCGTGGGAGTCGCGATATTGGCCAACAGCCGCCCTTATGAGGGCGGGGTTATGGTTGCCGCTGCCGCACTGGCGCTGTTGTGGTGGCGCCGCCGCCGCAACCAGCCGTTCCGGCAACTGTTGTCATGGCGCAACCTGGTGCCGTTTCTCGTGATCGGCGGATGCACGCTCGCCTGGATGGCCTACTATAACTACCGGGTGACCGGAGACGCGTTGACCATGCCGTACGCCGTCTATTGGCGCACGTATGCCGTGGCGCCAAACTGGTGGATGTTTCCCCCCAACCACCACACTGAGGTCGTGCACCAGCCGGCGCTACGCGATTTCTCTTACGGCTGGGAGTTCTTGCAATACCTGCCGCAGCATCTGCATCCGCTGAACGCTGTGTATCGAACGGTTGAGATGGCCAAAGCATTCTATTTCCCGGCCGCTCTCTGCCTCGCCATCGGCGCCGCTCTTCTCGCTGTCCGCAGTCCCAAGGTATGGCTACCGGCGGGACTGATCGCAGTAGTCTTATGCGGCAACGTGTTCGAGACCTGGCATTTTGCTCACTACATAGCCTGTGCACTAGGACTTGGCTTCATCATTGCCGCCTCCGCGCTTCGCATGTTGCGGACGATGGCAGGCCGTTTCGGTGCTGCCATGGTGTTCTTGTGTGTAGCGATTCCGGAGGTAAGTGGCCTTGGGGGAATCGTAAGCTTTTATGTGCCTCCCGATCCGCGGCCGGATGTCATCCGCAGCCTGAAGGCGCATGGAGGCAAGCATCTCGTGATTGTGCGATACGCGCCTCAACACAAGGCCGATGTCGATCCCGAATGGGTTTTCAATGCGGCCGATATCGATCGCTCCCCGATCGTGTGGGCGCGTGACATGGGCGTGGAGAAGAACAGGGAACTGCTCAGCTATTATCCGGATCGCAAGGCTTGGCTCCTCAGGCCGGATCAAGCACTGATTCCGACGCCATATTCCGAAACCGTGCAATAGGGCGTCAGGGAACGTCGAGCACGGGGCTGAGCTCATTGGGCATATACAGCTCGGTTCTCAATCGGTCGAACAGCATCGGTTTGCCAGCCAAATGACTCCCCGCCATTATGCAGCCGTATTGGCCTGCCGCGAAGTTCTGTCGCCTAATGCCAGCGCGGACCCTTCTTCGGGCTGCGGCGCTTCGTCGCGCGTCGGCTGGAGTTCGGCAGGCAGCAGATAGTTCAAATAATACAGACGATCCTCCATCATCATCAGGCAACGATCGATGATGCGCGTAACCGACAGAATCATCGACAGCGATAGCCAGAAGGTCATGGCCACATACCGCGACCACGCTGCGTTTGTTTCTCCGGTGCGGAAGCGTTGCACCAGGCTCGAAAATACCAGCCCGATGCCGATCGCCGCAAAAACCGCCGGCACCACCCAAAACCACCGGCTTCGGAAAAAGCGGGTCTTACTGCTGCGGGCCCGCCCGATGATTTCGCCAGGAAGCGCCAGGCGAACGATGCGCTCCGTAACGTAACTGCCGCACACCAGAAGGCAGGAGCCCACCCCCAGCAGCGCACTCACCAGAAAACGGTAGATCATCAGCGGCTGCACCCAGCGATTCTCCACATAAAACAGCGAAGGCCCGATCATCAGTGCCGCGGCTGCCAGGAAGAATCCGGCGCCGACCAGCGCCAGTGGGCGCGATGGGCGATATAAGAACGCACTCTCCAGGATGACCCGCAAAAATCGCAGGCCGTCCTTGCCCACGCGCAGCTTAGATTCGCCGGCGCGTTCCTCGTACGGCATGTCAATCTCTACGATCTTCACGGCATCGCTGAGCATGGCGCGCGCGCTCATAGCCGGGGTGAAATGCAGCCCGTCCGGCAGGGGAAACAGCTTGGCAAGCGCCGAGCGGCGGACCACTCTCATGCCGCTCGCCGTGTCGCGCACGGCGGCTCCCGAGAACGCGGCCAGCAGCCCTGCAAAAACCAAGTTGCCGATGCGCCGGACAAGCGGCATATGGCTTTGACCGTTCAGCCTGCAGCCCAGCACCACATCGGCATTCTGTTCGGCCAGCGCACGGCAGAGCGGCGCGAAAAAAGCGGGATCACAAGTTCCGTCGGCATCGAGAAAGCCCAGGATATCCGCATCCGAGCGCCGCCACGCTTCTTTGATGGCCGCTCCGTACCCGCGGTTTTCGCGGAATACGATCAAATTAATCTGCCCCCGGTAATTACCTGCAAGTTCGGCCGTGCGGTCGGTAGAGCCGTCACTCACTACTGTGATTTCCACCTCATCAATAGGCGAGCCACTGACAATGGAATCGCGCGCTGCAAGCGTCCGTTCAATGATACTTTCGATGCTCTCTTCCTCATTCAGAGCGGGAATTGCGATGAGCAACTTCAAGAGCGCCTCCGCGATGGAACGCCCAATTATGGCAAACCCTCATGGGCGGTTCGGCATGTTTTTTAACTAATTCGGCGAATTGCGTGCGGCGCCGAACGCAAAATCGGTGAGAAAAGTAACTTATCGCGCTCGATGTTATTCAAGACCTGCACCCGCTTAAGCCGCACCGGCGTGGCGCACTCTGCTGACCGAAGCCCACTCCCAAGCGGTGCGGACAATCGTATCGAGCGATGAGAAACGCGGCGTCCAACCGAGTTGCTCGCGAATGCGGCACCCGTCGGCCACCAGTTCCGGAGCATCGCCCTGCCTCCGTGGGGAATAGACCACCGGCACGGCGCGGTGCGAAATCTGCTCTACAGCTTGCACAACCTGCTTCACGGAATGTCCCGAACCGGTACCGCAATTGAATCGAGCGGTGGAGCCGCCGCGCACCAGCCAATGAAGCGCGCGGACGTGTGCATCTGCCAGGTCTGTAACATGGATGTAATCGCGGATGGCGGTGCCGTCTGGAGTCGGATAATCCGAGCCGTAGATTTGCAGTGAGGGCCCCTCCATTGCCGCGCCGATCGCCAAGGGAATGAGGTGCGTTTCCGGATTGTGCCATTCGCCAATCTCCCCATCCGGGTCGGCGCCGGCCGCATTGAAGTAGCGGAGCGAGACGGATCGCAATCCGTACGCCTGATCGTACCAGCCGAGCGCGTTTTCCAGAAAGAGCTTGGTTTCGGCGTAAGGGCTCAGCGGGCGCTTGGGACTGTCCTCGGTGATGGGAATCGTTTCCTGTGTGCCATAGATTGAACAACTCGACGAGAATACCAGGTGGCGGACGCCGGCGGCCAGCATTGCGTCGAGGAAGGCGATCGATTGCGAAACGTTATTGCGATAATAGTCCGCCGGACATTTGGTGGATTCGCCCACGTAAGCGTGGGCTGCAAAGAGGATTGCCGCCTGGATACCGTGCTCCTTCACGGTCCGTTCCACTAGAGCCCGGTCCCCCACCGCACCTTCCACAAACGGGCCAAAGCGCACCGACCAACGATTTCCGGTAGCCAGATTGTCGAGCGCCACGGGCACGAAGCCCGATTGTTTCAGCAATTTTGCGGTGTGGCTGCCGATGTAACCTGCGCCGCCGGCCACCAGAACGGGCGTCATTTGCCGATGTTAGCGCGGGCCACCCGCGATACAGTGGACTTAGTCACTTACGAAAGTAAGACAAAGAACAAACACCGCGGCGTGGTTTGTATGCTCATTCACAAGCGCACACGCGCTCCGGGCTTACCGGCCTGCGTCGCGTGCTTTCTGCGCTGCCAGCGCGTCCTCCAGACGCCGCTTGGGCAACGGGTCGGCCGGGTCGGCCGCCACCAACTTCTTTAAATTCTCGATGGCGTCGTCCAGCTTTCCCGTCTTGATTTGCGCATTAGCCAGGTTGAAACGAGCCGCCGCGTAGTCCGGGCGCAGCTTGAGCGCAATTTGGAATTCCACTAGCGCTTCCGCCTCCCGGCCCACGCGCTCCAACGCCAGCCCCAGCATGTTGCGTGCGTCGGCGCGCGCCGGCGCGGCAGAGACGGCCGTTTCCAGTGGGGTCACCGCCCCGGGAGCGTTCAGCCTTGAGAGCATCACCGCTCCCAGGTTGAAGTTTGCCGTGAAGTCCTTGGGATCCTTTTCGAGCCGATGGCGGATGGCGGCCTCTTCCAATTCGCGCCGGCGGTCGCCCGGACCGCGCGGCAACAGCTCCAGCCACAGGTGTGCCATCTCGTCTGTCGATTGGTTCCCGGCCACCACGCGGCGTGGCGGATGGTTCGGATTGCGTATGTTGTCGGCGGAATTGTCGTAGTGATAGCGCATGGAAATTACGCTGCCGCGGGGGAGAAACACCGGCTCGCGGTAGTAAAAGACCGCCTGCCAGTCGGGGTTCCACTCCGGGATGCGAATCAGCCATCTGCGCTCGCCGGACGGGAGCGTGGCGTAGGCCTCCAGCAGTTTTCCCAGATAGTGGGCGTGCGGATAGACGGCCAGCGCATCGCAATCGAGCGGCAGGCGGAAATCGTCTTTCACCGGAAAATCGCGCACGCCCGGCGGAATATTCAGATGCTGGTCGTCTTCGAGCTGCACCAGCAGCGGAAAGCGCGTGGGCGGGTCCTTGGTGAAATACAGTCCGATCGCAGGCCGCACCGTTTCGGGTTTGCCCGTGGGGTGCAGGTGAACGTTCAGCACCAGTTCGTCACCGGGAGAGAGCCGCCACGCCAGGCCCTTCGGCTCCTGGTGCGGCACGCTACCCGGCTTCCAAAACAGAAGATGGCCCGGCGGATCAAACGGGCTCCGCATGATCTCCAGATCCATGCCGGGAAAGCCGCGGCCAGGCGCGACCTCGCGCAGATGCGAGATGCCGACGCGGTCCACCAGCAGGTTGGCGTGATGCACCAGTTTGCGGTCGCCGGGACGGATCTCGATAGCGCGCACGTAGCGGACGGCCGGCTGGCCGGGCTTGAGCACGAAATTCCAGTAAACATCGGGGCCGCTGGCCGGAGCTTCGAAGGAGGATGGCGCCTCCAGCACCAGGTCGGGTGTGCCGAGATCCCAACCGCTGGCGGGAAATGCCGGAGGCGGCACCGCTTCGGAGGTTGGCCCTTCCGGCGCACCGGCGGCCGCCCAATCGGCGATGGTGCGGATCTCGTCGGCAGTCAACCGCCGGTCGCCTTCGAAATCGCCGTGCCCTTCGTCCGGAAGCCATGGCGGCATGTAGCGGCTGTGCGTTACCGCGGCCAGTTGCCCGGCGCGCTTTTTCGCATCGGCGTACGAGAGCAGCGGGAACGGGCCGGTTTCCCCCGGGCGATGGCACGGCGCGCAGGAGCGGTAGAGGATGGGCGCAACGTCGTGGACAAAATCCGGAGGCGCGGCCGCGGCCAGTAAAGCAGCCGGCAGCAGCGCGAGCCCGACGCGGAAAACAGCCATCAACCCACAATGGTAGCGAAAACCAATTCAGTTATATTCGCGTCATCCGGGTTCATTCTAGCGCCGAGTTATTTCCCGAAGAAGCTCCGCACCGGCGGCGGAGGCGCCGTCCCACGAACGGCGAGCCAGATGGAATCGTTCAGCTCGTCGTCGTCGTTTTCGTCGGCTTCGTCGAAGGCCAGTTCTTTGGCCTGACGGGCGCCGGGACCACGCGGCGGATTGCGGTCGGTGAGCGAAATATGCGGTTTTTCGGCAATGTACGGCGCAGGATCAGGCGTCTGCTGGAAAACCGAGGTCATGGGCCTCGCGCCGGCATCGAAGTGCGTCATGGGATTCAGCCCCAACAGAAACTCCATGGTGCGCAGTATCGAAGTGGTGTTGTACATGGTGCTGTTCACGGTGTGGCGTTTGACGTACGACGAAATCACGTAGGCCGTGGACCGGTGCGAATCCACGTGGTCGGGACCGTCCTGCGCATCGTCTTCCACGATGAAGATTGCGGTGCTGGTCCAGAATTTGGATTTGGAAACCGCCTCGGCGATCATGCCGACGGCGTAATCGTTATCGGCAGCGGCGGAGAGCGGCGAAATCTTGTTCGCGGAGGCGCCGCTGGTGTGGTCGTTGCCCAGCCGCATCACGATCAGGCCGGGCATGTTGCCGCTCTTTTCGTATCCTCCGAGCTCATCGATGAAAACTTTGGCCCGCTCGACGTCAGGGTAGTC
>Ga0335073_10010038_pt1 | contig 13289 bp, 15 predicted proteins | sample Lox_Sample_22_FD_207093 | JGI IMG/M metagenome (GOLD analysis project Ga0335073, IMG submission 207093) | Soil microbial communities from Loxahatchee National Wildlife Refuge, Florida, United States - Lox_Sample_2.2 | ecosystem: Environmental > Terrestrial > Soil > Wetlands | place: USA...
TCGCATCAATCCGCGATGCCCTTGACAATTTTGATAGCTCTATCTCCCCGGTGCCCGTAAAGCGTCCCAAACTCCTAAGTGAAAAATTTTCACCTCACAAAAAAGCTCCCCGATCCTACATGCCTGGCCTCCAATGCACTCCCCCACGCTTCAACAAAGGTATCACGGACTGCCCAGAGACTCCGCCTCCTGGACCCCTTATGGAATCGCCTTCAGCCACCCCCTACTCAATAAGCCTCCAGCCTCTCTGCCATTCAAAACCCTGCCCTCTGTCGAATCCTCTGGGCCTTACAAGACAACCTCAAAGACCACGATGCTCAGATCCTCTAGCTCAAGACAAGGCTCGAGTCCTTGTTCCATCTTCCGATTCCCCGTAATTCCTCTCCCGGACCCAGCCCCCAACCCCGAGAACCAAAGGTCACATTACCCCTTGAGTTCACTGGAAAAGTCTCTAAATTTACAAACTTCATAGTACAATGCTCTCTGGTTTTCGAATTGCGACCATTCAGCTATAGCACCGACAAAGCGAAGGTGTTGTTCGTTATCTCTTGCCTTTTCGGTCCCACGTTCCAATAGGCTCGAAGCATCATCTCCGACCCCTATGACCCCCTCTGCAACGATTACTTCATGTTCAGGTCCTCCCTAGAAGCAGTATATTCCAACCATACTTGCCAGATCACCACGATGAACAAGATCTCTTTCCTACGTCAAATGAAATCGGTCACCATGTATGCCTCTGAATTCATGTCCTTGGCTAATACCTTGAATCTCAATAACAACGCGAAGCTCCTCCAGTTTCAACAAGGGCTCTCCCCCGAGTTAAAGAGATCTCTAACGATCTCCGGTATTTCCCTAACCATCTTCGAGACCTACATACAACGAGCAATCGAAATCAACTAAGAAACTTTCTTAGCTGGCAAGTCCGAACGACAATCTACTGGAAAAGCCTCGTCCTTTAGCCACCCCTTGACTTCTAACCACAGTCAAAGAAGCTATGCCTTGTCTTTAGCCCCCTCTGGAAACCCCAAGCCCAACAGCTCTCAACCTCACAGAAAAATTACCCCAGAAGAACAAAAACATCGCTTCAATAATAAGCTCTATATGTATTACGTGGACCCTGAGCACTTTATGGACCAATGCCCAAGAAGGAATAACTCAAATGCCACTAAGTAGGTCCCCACCTCTAGACAGACCTCGGCTCCATCGTCGTCTCTAAAAAATGCCTAATCTCAAGGGCTCGAGAGACTGGCTCCTTGAGATGAGTTCACATCTCGGTCTCGCTTGCTCATCCATCCCTCCTGTTATATCTATCGGTTTCACTATCTGACTCTCCCCTTATGTACCAGATGCTACTAGACTTTGGAGCAGCCATCAATCTCATCCATGAAGATGTTTTGTGGCACCTCAGCCTCAAAGCATCTGAAATCCCAGAACCCTTGAAAATCCTGACGGCGAATGGAAAGACACTATCGATTGCGACACGTCAAGTCACCCTACGATACACCATCGCCAACGTCCCTCATGAAGACACCTTTGTGATCATCCCTATTGGCACACTGGAGCGAACGCGTAACTTTTGAAGGAAAACGACTCGTCGTGGGCACAGAGGTCAACAGGACTGAATTCTCATTGGCTTCCTAGAGCTATATATAGTCCGGATAGAACTTCCTAATGCGGCTAAGCTAAGCGGAAGAAGATCGTCGTATGCATTCATTGCACACACACCCCCTGATCCTCGGTATGCCGTTCCTAGAACATATTGATGCCCTCGTCAAGTAGAAGGAGCAATCTGTTCACTTCCCTCATGCCCCTGAGCCTGCTGATGACCCTCCAGTTATCCCCCTTATCTGCGACTCTTAAATCGCCACCCCAAGCCCATTCATCCCACCAAGCAGAAGAAGCAGGAATCACATCACGAAAAACGACCTCCCGTAGCCACCTCAGACCCTGTAGGAGACGAGCCTATCATCAAGATCGTCCCTTTCCATACCCTTTATCTAAAAGAGGGTGAACAAGTCTATCTAATCAACGTCAATCTTAGCTCCATCCCCACACCCCTGAACTCCAGCCCAGTCACTACATCGAAAGAACTCATAGCTCATAGGTACGAGGCCCTTGCCGACTTGCCCTCTGAATACCATGACTATACTGGATCCGTCTTCAGCGAAGTCGAACCCGTCCAAGCCCTACCTCCCCATCGAGGTCATGTCGACCACCACATTGACTTAATCAATGGCTTCAATCCTGCCTTCAGTCCCATCTACAACCTTTCTGAGACCAAACTCAAAGTCCTCAAGGAGTATATCGAAACCAGTATCGCTAAAGGCAACATACGATCCTCCAAGTCTCCTTTCGGCTCCCCCATCCTGTTCACTAAGAAATCTGATGGCTCCCTCTGCATGTGCATCGACTATTGAGCACTCAATCATATGACCGTCAAGAATCGATACCCCCTGCCCTTGATTTCGGAACTCCTAAACCAATTGCAATGAGCAAAGTACTTCATGAAGATTGACCTCCTGGCTGCCTTTCACCAACTCCGCATAGCTCAAGGAGATGAGTGAAAAACCGCCTTTCACACCCGCTACAGACACTTCGAATACCTGGTTATGCCCTTTGGCCTCATGAACGCCCCCACATCATTTCAAGCCTACATCAATGACATCCTCTACGAATTCTTGGACCAATTCTATGTCGTGTACCTTGACGACATTCTGATCTACTGTGACACCTATGAGGAGCACGTCCAACACGTCCGCTCCGTCTTAGAGAAGCTCTAGAAAGTCGGACTCCACGCTCACGTCGACAAATGTACCTTCCATCAGAGATCCATCTCCTTCCTCAGCTACATCGTCTCTTCAGAGGGAATCTCGATGGACCCCGAGCATATCTCTACCATCACAGAATGGCCTGTCTCTGAATTCGTCCACAATGTTCAAGTCTTCCTCGGCTTAACCAATTACTATCGACACTTTATCGAGGGATACTCTCACATTATCTTGCCTTTGACCAATCTCCTACAAAAGAACCACCCATTTGAATGGTCCCCTGAAGCCCAAGCAGCCTTTGACACAATCAAAACTACCTACATCACTGCCTCAGTCTTGCATCACTTTGACCCTGAGCACCAGATCTAGCTCCATACTGACTCAAGCAGTTTCACTCTCTCTAGCATCCTGAGTCAACTCTATGGCAACTGCTGGTACCCCATGGCATTCTGGTCAAGAAAATGCCTTTTAGCTGAATGCAACTATGACATCCATGATCGCGAAATGCTCGCAATTGTTGAATCTATGAAACATTGACGCCATTACCTTGAAGGTTCACATCACCCTATTCACGTCTTGTCTGACCACCAAAATCTCAAAGTCTTTATGTCAACTAAAGTTCTCAACCGATGGCAAGCTCGATGGGCCGAGCTCCTCACAAACTATGACTTCGTTCTTGTTCACATCCCCAGCAAAAACAACCCCGCAGATACACCTTTACGGCGTCCGGACTACACTAAAGGAATGGATCTCCTGAGCGGAGCATTAATCTCATTCGAAGCACTTCAGCTACTCAAGCCTTCCCTGCCTTCATCTTTGTCACCCCCTCAAGCAGAAGGAATTCCTGAAAGACCTATCTTGTTAAGTAACCTTGTTGGGCTGCAGACCGACTTGAGGATCCCACAGGATTAATGTGACGAAATTCTCTCTAGTCTTGAATCTGACCCTTTGGCATTGAAGCTCAAGAACAAGCCTACACAATCCTTGTCCTAGAAGGATGGTTATCTCCTTCACGATGGACTTCTGTATCTCCCTGACATCAACAATCTGCGCCTTCGCATGGTGAGGAACCACCATGATATAGCATTAGCAGGACATCCTCACATAGTAAAGACTGTAGAGCTGCTTTCTAGAAACTATCACTTTCCTGATATATACAAGTTTGTCAAATAGTATATTACCTTCTGTGATCTCTGCTCCCGGGTAAAGCCACTTCGACATCAATGTACAGGTGAGCTTGCACCTATCCCTGTCTCCGATATCCCTTGGAGGGGTATCTCTTGCGACTTCATCATTGATCTCTCCGAATCCAGCAGCCATGATGCCATCCTCGTCTTTGTCGACCGTCTCACCAAGATGTGTCATCTAGTCCCCTGTAACAAGACTACTGACACCCCCTAGTTCACTCAACTCTTCCTCAAGCACATAGTCACCCTCCACAGCCTCCTTGATTCCCTTGTCTCCAACCGTGGCTCTGTCTTCATGTTGCGATTTTGGAAATCCCTGTCGACTCTCCTAGGAGTCAATCTCCGCCTGTCGACCGCATTCCATCCTAAGACCGATGGCCAGACTGAAAGAATGAACCTGATCATAGTAATATCTATGCATCTATTGCAACTATCAATAGAACGATTGGTCAACCCTCCTGCCCCTCGCCGAGTTCTCTATCAACAACTCTCGCCAAGAATCAATCAAGACATCACCATTCTATGCAAACTACAGCTACCATCTCAAGTTCACTATTACGGTCTCAGCCCTTGCCTCCTCTCCCTCGACACCTGCCGTCCCAGCCGCCGAAGACCTCGCTAAGAAGCTCAGGGCCCTCTACAAACAGCTAGTCGAGTCCGTCAAGTCCGTTCAAAACACCCAAGTAAAATACTATGACGCCAAGCACAAGCGAATCGAATTCGGCGTCGGCAACAAAGTATAGCTAAGGTCCACGAACCTGTGCACCGAGCGACCCAGCAAGAAACTCGATTGAAAGTGCATCAGACCCTTCATCATTACTGAGAAAATCGGCCTCCAAGCTTATCGGCTCCAACTCCCCGTATCTATGAACATCCACTCCGTCTTCCACGTCACCCTGTTGGAACCCCATCATGAAAACACTATCCCCAATCAAATCCAGCCTCCTCTATCCACTATCACTATCGGTAAGGAAATTGAATATGAAATCGAAAAAGTCCTCGACTCCAAGATCTCTCGTCGAAAGCTCTTATACTTCGTCAAATGGAAAGGCTATCCTACATCTGAAAATTCATGGGAACCCATAGAGAACTTGAAACATTTCCTCGATCTCACATGGTCTTTTTATAAGAAACACCCCACTAAGCCTGCCTCTGCTCTTACATACACTCACGCTCCCCCTCCAACTCGTAAAAAATGACGTCGATCTTAGACTCCACCCCACCACTCTTTACTTTGCACTTCTGTTATTGGTTTTTGGAAATTCGCTTAGATATCTCTGTATTCACATCATGTATCTATACCCTGCATCCTGCATTGGCATTTTGCATCGGAACATCTTTATTTTAGATTCTTATGTATCAATAAGGCTTATAGACTTGCCCCCTAAAGAGGGAGGTACTGTCACAGGCTAAACATATTCCTGTACATATATAGAGCACGCAGGCCTCTGCAACAGCTTTAGCTATCAACTTTATCCTCCTGCATCCTTATCGTTTTCGTCGATTCTCATCGTTCCCTCAAGCCATCTGCTTTGTATGTATCTTTCCTCATCGCTATCGTGTCAATCCGTGATGCCCTTGACAGTAACTTTGAAAGCAAACTATTTAATAAAAGCAAAAGCAAATTAGTAATTCAATAAAAGCATTAGATGTACACTCTCTCAGTAGATTGACTCAGTTAATATAAACTACCATCTGAAGTCAATCACAAAGGTCAGGTTGAAAGCATAAAGTAAATTATACAATAAATACAAAGACATGAATCATTTAGCAAGAGATAGATATATATCTTAAAGAACATTTTAATTGATCCTCTTTTTCATTAGTCGTAAAAGTTAAAATGGCTTGTACTATAATTGAAAGCCTAAAGTGAACAGTTTATCATTATAACTGATCGTATTTTTCTGGCTAAACTCACAATAGCTGTATCTACTTTTAAATTCCTTATTTAATATGTAAATATGTAGGGAAATAGTGAATTTAAAAGTCAAAGTTTTAACAAGGCAAAAGATTTTTAATAATAAGCCTATCATAGATCAGCATACAAAAATCATTCAAAAACTTAATGATGGTGAATTAGATGGCCTGATCATCATAAATGAAGTAGCCAACTATGGGTTTAATATGATCAATGCAAATAATGTTATATTCATAGAGAGCATATATAGTATAGCTTATGAAAAATAAATCATTAATGAAGCATCATCTTTGCTATTTGTTTACTTTCAGAAAGGATAGTGTCAAGAGTGATAGGACAGAATCTCAGAATGAGAAAGAAAGGTATATGTGAACAGGAAACTCAAAATTGGGACAGAAATCAGCTGAAACAATAAATGATATAAATGATATAAGGTAATACAAGGTTGTTGATTAAAGGTGTAGTAGGAGTCTATACACTTTATATACGTACAAGATTTGTCCAACCCATGACATCATCAATAACATCCTTTATAAACATTTTGATAAATTCTTTATAGCTTATATAATTAATGATATTCTTATTTGTTTTGAAACTTATAAAGAATATATTTAACATGTTTACACTATTTTTAAGAAACTTTACTTAGCTAGCTTCTACTATATGATAGGCCTTTTTTTTAAAAAAGGCTAATTATTCAATTCATTATTGTAACCCTCTAATCACAATCACTTTATATCATTATCATTATAGCCTTAAAACTAAAGTACTAATTAATATACAAGGGATACTACTTACTCACTATAATATCTTGGACCTATGTGAAGATAAATCCACAAAGGCATGAAATGATAAAAAGGACCTTCAAAACTTAAATATATTTCAATAGCAACTTTTCGTTGTTATAAATTATATCATTTTGATAAGAGAGTAAGACAAAGTCTCAGTATATTACTTTTTCAATACTTACATTTTCAGGACTCTGAAAGCCCTAAGTGAGCAACTATATTTTCTTATTCTTTTTAATCATAAATAGAAGAGTTATTCTAAATCAGATTGAAAATGTACATCAGAGACAATAACAGAATGTAGCGGAGGAGACAACTGTATAAATGAGATATTTTGATTCTGTCCAAAGATAGTTCACTCAGCCTTTCAATATATAGGCATAATAACTAGATCCTTTAAACTTCTACAACTGTTTGTTCAAACATCTTTTCCTTTTGAGTGTTTATAAATCTAAATGTCCTCCATTGAAATACACAAAATCCTGCTGAGATATGGGATTGTTATAAAGATTTGCGTCTTCGAAAAATCACTAATCTTCTAATTTACTATTCCTAAAGTGAGTGACAATTAAACCTTATGAGTGAACTCTAAAAAGTAACATAGGCATGAGGTTACAGCTATATGACTATTGTGGCAACAGCCTGTGTTTCTATACAGCCCAGTCTGTAATATTCCTTACTTCATACTGTGTGTCTCCTACAGATTTATATATCCAGTAATAGTACTAGTAATATTAGTAAGTAGCACTATTAGCAGCTTAAGCAATAAGTGAAAGGAGTTCAGAGCATTTAGGTTCTTATCATGTTCAACTTGAACATCATTTGCCCTCAAATTGACTAAATGAAAAATGGAAGTTGAAAAAACCACCCTCAGCCCAAAAGACTTTTATCTTACTATTAGTGGAGGAGTGGGTCATTACATACAACCAAGACTACAGCAGCTGTGTTCAAGATAGTCATTATCTTAATGTTAGCACAAATGGTTGCAGGGCCTCAGCTGCAGACTGTGAGCTATTTAGCAAAGGATTAGATAAGTTCAATGGATCACAAAAGTGAGTAGGCTATAGCTTTATGATGGAGCTCTACAACTACTACTCTATAGTGGAATATAGGGCTCCCTCACACATCATTTTTACTATGTTGATATCTTAGATAGATGATGATAAAATGCAGTGAGTGTGGGCATCTTAGTTTGCATGATAACAAAAGACAACAAATGTAAGACTGAACCACATCATTCACATCATGATGGGTAGGAACCAGGTCCTGAGTTCATGTGCATATCGGACACTTGAGCAGAATCAGCATCACTTTGAACGATGCAAAGTGGACAAGGTAAGAGAGGTATAAGTAGTTTAAAATTCAGAAGTTGTCACTAGAATTTCTCTTGATGTGGTATAGTGGTTAGCCAAGGATGCAGTAGCCAAGATGTGATGGGTTTGACTCCGACCAAGAGCCTATTACTATTAGTAAGTAGTAGGCCAAGTTTTTCAATTCATTTTAATGTTCAATTAAGATTGGGACATGATGTTGTAATCCCCTTGACATGAAGTTGTCATGAAGTCATTACAGTATGGACATGTCCCAGGATCTAGTCAGGCATGTCCACATGATATGTGGGGCAGCCCTATGATTGGCTATGTACTAGTAGTAGTGCCTACTATATATAGCTATTCAAGCTGTTCCCTAGCTTGTTTATGATTTCGAGGCAGGCTGGGTCAAGTAGCCAGGGAAAGTGATGACCTGCCTGAAATTCCAATGAGCTGACAAGGGCTATAGCTAGTCAGTGTAATTGACCTCCTTCATGTCAAATAGCCGCTTGCATACAGCTTAGGAGTTCATTGATCTATTACAGTTTCCTTTTCAATTTCTTCTCTATTACCTTCGTCATGTGCACAATGTCTTCACTATTTATTCACTACTTTCTTTTATTTTCATGGATCATAATCTTATCATGGATGGTTCAAGATACTAATTCAAACATTGTAAACAGGTTTCACCATATTTGCATTGTGTTTATAACTTAATGCATCCAGCATATGGTTTCATTGTCCAATAGTATTAGGACTAGCTAGTAAGTCACATGGGCCATCTGTGTTTGTCAATCGGCCCAGAAAACACATGATTCATGTGCAGTAAATTAACATGGGGAAAAACACAGCCTGTAGGTTCATAGGGCACAGTAACTTGAATGAACACATCATACTAGTAGTTCTGTACTTTGCAACAACTTGAAGGTTTCCCCAAACGTGAATTGAAGATGGAAGATATTGGAACTCAATCACAGCAAGCACTAGTACCAGGTCACATTGCAGAACTTGCTTGCATTGAGATGCTTGAAATTCAGCAGGATCAAAGATACATTTCCCTGAGCTCTAGTACTAGCTAGTTAATTTATATGATGAGCTCGAGACATCAGCTGCAGAGCTTTATAAAAATCTCGATTAATTCTAGGAATTTACTGGTAATTGGTAGTACTAGGAAACTTTCAGTATTAGTAGCTATAGTAAAGCAACTAGTATGTATAGTATTAAATGGGTATATCTTGAACATTCTATTCAAGTCAGAGCTACTACTGCTACTAGTAGTCAAATTGAAGTTTCACTGACCATTGCCTAACTATTTGTTATGCACCTGCAGCTCCTGTGTACATATGCATAGCCATAGATGCATATGGTACATGGACAGCCCCAATCAACTGACTCTCAGGAGCCACCAACTGCAGTTGATCTATCTGCTACCACTATTACTAATAGTAGTAATAGCGCTAGTAATGCTCATGAGCTAGTAAAAATCACTAAACAGCTATTTTCTTTGCAAAAATTATAACACTGTTACTAGTGCTAAGCTGCTAGCATCTAGTAATGATATTGATTGTCACTTGGTGTGTCCTTGCCCAGGTTCTGTGGTCCAGCTGGCCATAGAGATCAGGATCATGTTTCAAAGAATGTGTATAGATATATTATTAAACTGCACTGTGGAATCAGGGACAGACACTGTATCACTTGGGCCTGGCAGTTGTCTCATCATGTGAAGAGAAGTTGAGTTCAGTTATGATTGGAGTCTGTTGAGAGCTTGGAAGGGCACATTTGGAAGTCTGTTGGCTCTGACTTCACTTCTGTGAACCACTTTTTGAGATTATGTCGATGGTGTCTTTTAACAATCTACATTGGTCTGCTGTACAATACACTGTCTGACTGCTCATAAGGCTGACATGTCAGGACACATTGGTCCCCAATGATTATGATTAGTGTTGTGATATTGTTATTAATTTCAGCTCAGGTTATAGATCTAGAGGGATAATTGGGACCTTTGTTGAAGGGTGACAGCCAGCTTGAGTGTGATTGTTGTGCAGAGGGCATGTTCACTTGACAACTTTAAGGTAACTGATTAATCAGGTGAGAGCTGACTTTGGTTGATAAGCTTTGTACTATAATTGCTCCTTATCTTTCAGAAGCTCTCATTGATATTGAGAGATTGTTGATTGTAGATTCATAAAGATTATGTTAGAGACAGATTTCAATTCCGAGGTTCAGTTGAATGAGTTAACTAAGATGTTGAAATTGTCTTAAATCAACTTTGGACCTCTAAGATGAGTTATAATAACATTGCTTAAGATAATATCCTGTCCCACAGATATTAGTATACCTCTGGTTAGATGACACTTGTTTATTAGGAGATTAGGTTGAAAAAATCCACCATGTGCCATTTGTTATTGTGAACTTGGATGGGTAGATGAAGAAGTTGTTATTAATAGATAAATGGCTGCAATAAGATCTATAGAAGTCTAGGGATATGGATCAAGAGGAAGGAGAACAAGATAATGAAGAAAGTCTATATAGAGCTTCTGGGTTTGGCCTTGGCCCAGAGTCAGATGATAGAGAAAGTTAATGTTCTTCATTAATCAACCCTCTTGTGCTAAGATTAGCTAACTGCTTCAAAAACATAAAACATTACAAATTATTCATCCTTTAGTAACAATTTGTTCAGCTCCTTTGTTGTTTGGTTTCATATCTTTAAAAACTGTAAATCTCATATTCTATTTATGGAATTTCCCAGAAGTAGTGAACTATATAATTTGCTTTTGCTTTAAGTAACTGTAGAATTTGAAGAATGATTAATCTACATTAGGGCCCTGCAGGCTAGCCATTGTTTCAACAGGATATGCTCAGCAAATCTCTTTCATCCGAGATCAAGATAGGTCAGACATGTAAGTACAAGATCTACTTTTGCTTCTGTGTCAGGAGTGTAAATGGATGACCTGTGATCCAAACCTTGAGCACAACACTTATGGAAGTATTTCCCAACTGAGTGGTGAATGAAATGTAAGTATGCTCCTGGTCCATTTCCGCCTTGAACCAGGTTGCCACAAACTAAGAGAAAGGCTCTAATCTCACCCAGAAGTCGCCCTGTATCCCATTCACCAGTTCTCCAATTGATGACTAATAAACCAGGTAAGGCCGAGTCCCTCCTGCATGACTTTTAATATCAGAAATCCATGCAAATAACTAGTAAACCTGTGCGCTTTTTATAATTTAGAATCTCTAGAGATAATCCCGACCATCCACCAAACCGTTACTAGTAGTAGCTAGTAAGCAATTGCTATTCCACACTCCGCCTGTTCTTCTCTGTAGGTGGGCGCATTGTGTTCGACAAATTTCTATCATACTGCAGCTGTATGCATCGCCCTCAGCGCTGATTTGTCGCTTGGAAGGTGGATTCAAGTTGTGGAGACCTGCCACTGCAGAGAAGCCGATGTGCATGTTGAAGGAGCGTGGCTGCCAGCTGCAGATTTGCCTCTTTGAGAGACAGTCTGGTGTACATATATTTCCCCCCCGTTATTAGTAATACTAGCCGGCTATAGTACTATCCCCGGCCCATGCCAACTTGAATAGTGTGTGAGCAGGTTTTCCATTAGTACATCATATTGATGTGTATACAAACTGCGGTTGGTTAGTACTAGTAGTGACTGTATGCATATGCCATGTTGGACACACACTGGCAATGTGCGGCTGGGATCTTCCTGAGTATAGGGATGTACTAAGGTAAAACACCACTGCAGCTGGCAACAGGGGAGGGATCTTTTATATTAATGGTTTATTTGGCTGCAATTTTCTTAACTACTACTAGTACTACTAACTAAGCAGTATTTGCTTTATGTATAGATATATATATTCACTATTAGTTGTATATGTTTTGTGGCATACATATCAATGTCAAACTTCATGTGACTTCAGCTGAAGGTTCATGTGTTAATCAACAATTACATGCATGGACACTAATTAACAATTGGCAGCAGATGAATATAATTGAAGCCTGAGATCATGATAAGGTTGGAAGGATAGGGATTTTCATTAAGAGGCACCCGATTGGGATCACCTGGTTGCCTTAGCAACAGCCCGCTTTCGGATATGCACATCTGAAGATACAGGATTTTCATCAACTGTACATCACTGGTGTTTTTCTGCAGCTGATGGTCACATGCATGCATATGGGGCTCAATTAGTGGTACTGCTAGTACTATAGCTCCGCAATTCATTTTCATTCAATTATCTTTATAGAGTGTTGTTTCTCTGGTTGCCATCCGGATGACTCTTTATACGACGTAAAGTTGAAATGAGACTCCACATTAGTAGTCTACATAATAGTAGGCTCCCTGCATGCATGTTAAAATTATGCCAGACCCGCCTAAATCATAGGAGCGAAAACATTTTAGTAGAGCATTATATTTCGTCAAGGGAAAATCATGTTGAATTAAACTTGCTAAGACATCTTAAAGTGTAGAAGAGGGGGCAAGAGGGGCCAGGTTAACATCGCTAGCTTGTTCAATTAGATGCCATGTGTGCATCTCTGGAATCGACAACTTTATCCCAAACGAGAGCAATGCTCTACCGACCATGTAAAGTGCCGTCAAGTGGCCCGTCATCAGGTCCGTCCGTCTGCTTGGTGTTAGCGTGATAGAATAGGACAGGATCTACCTAAAGAAAATATCTAAACCATGAAGGCTTCTAGGCCTCCGGAAATCTTGAATAGACGTAGCCCGCAGCCGATTTGGAAACTTGCGACAGATTGGCCGGCCGCCTAGCCCGACGGTGCAGTGAACATACATTTTCCTAGAGCAGAAGTCAGTAGAGACAAGAAAGTAATCATACACCTGATGACAGAGAAAAGTGTAGGCGCCCGAATTCTTGCATCCGTACGGACAAAGTGCATGTTTACCTGGCGGTGGTGTATGAGGAACTTGGATGAGTCTGACACCTTCCAATGGTTGGCCTCGATAAACAAAGTCATAAGCGATATGCCCAGTCAAATCGTCGGAGAGAGCCCTAGGATTTTGTAATGACCACAGTCTCCAGAGCCCTCGTCCCCTTTGTCGAGCGTGGAGGAGGCAACGGGTAAACTCAACAAGAGATATCGAAGAAATGGGGGTCAGCAAGCCGTTTTCAGTGTGCAATAAAGAGCCTACAGGGTTAGAGGTAACCATGAGTGAAGAATACCCGTGGTCTCTCCACAAGGGTCCTCAACTATCTCACCATGCCATTCAAAGCCACCTAATGCATTAGACTTTTGGACTATATAGAAGTACCTTCAGGCTCAGGCATCGGAGGATCTTCGAGTGGATTTGAGA
>Ga0335073_10010039_pt1 | contig 13288 bp, 8 predicted proteins | sample Lox_Sample_22_FD_207093 | JGI IMG/M metagenome (GOLD analysis project Ga0335073, IMG submission 207093) | Soil microbial communities from Loxahatchee National Wildlife Refuge, Florida, United States - Lox_Sample_2.2 | ecosystem: Environmental > Terrestrial > Soil > Wetlands | place: USA: Florida...
GATGAAACGCCCGAGTGGCTGGAAAATTGGAAGGGCGAAGGCGTCATCGTGCGTCTGGAAAATTCGGACATAGTAAGTGTTATTCGATGTTTGAAGGTGCCGGCGATCTTTTTACGCCGGGTTGAACCCAAGGCAAAAATACCCTGCATACTTACCGACAATGTGGCTGTTTCACGGACCGGATTTGAACATCTGAAAGAACGTGGTTTTCGCCACTTCGCCTTTTGTGGCTTTAACGGCGCCGATTATTCAGATGAGCGCAAAACCGGCTTTGTTGAGTCGGTAACCCGGGCGGGTTTGCGATGTCATGTTTACGCCGATGCACAAATGTCTTTAAAAAACGATACGGCCAAATACGAGGGTCTGGGATTGAAAGACGGAGGTCGGGTGGCGGCGTGGATCCAGAAGTTGCCCAAGCCGGTCGGAGTGATGGCGTGCAACGACATGCGCGGCCAGCAGATTCTGGACGCCTGTCGGGCGACTCGGGTGGCGGTGCCGGAGGAGGTCGCGGTGGTGGGTGTGGATAATGACGAAGTTGTCTGCAATCTGTCGGATCCGCCGCTTTCGAGCGTCGTTCCCGATACCGAACGGATTGGTTACGAAGCCGCGCTATTACTGTCGAAAATGATGGAAGGCGGGCGCTCCTGGCCGCCGGAAATTCTGATTGAGCCCAAAGGCGTCGTTACCCGGCGCTCCACTGAAGTATTGGCGATGGAAGATCGGCAGATTGCCGCGGTGGCCCGCTTCATCCGCGAGCACGCCTGCGAGGGGATTGATGTCAGCGACGTTTTGCGGGTGATCCCAATGTCTCGCAGTTCGCTGGACCGACGTTTCATCAAAATCCTGGGACGGTCACCCAAGGATGAAATTCTACGCGTCCGCTTGAACCGAGTGAAACAGTTGTTGGCGGAGACCGATTTTCCCCTGTCGCTAATCGCGGAAAAGACCGGCTTTGAACATATCGAATATCTCAGCCGGATTTTTAAGAAAAAAATTGGTATCACCGCTTCTCATTTTCGATCCCATGCAGTCGTTGGAAACGTTGCAGGCAAATCATTGTTCAGTGTAACACGCTTGCCATAAATCAGTGAGCCACATTGCTTCTCCCCGCAATCACCTCCAAAGGCGTTTGCACGGTCTTTGACCAAAAAGGTCAAATCTTTTCCCTAAAAGTCCATTGGAATCAACCGGTCGAAATGTTATAGAATAACAAAATACATTGTGCCTCCTGAAGGACTGTCCTTGGTGGCATCGGAAAAGTAATTCAAAAAACACAACTCAAATCAACTATGAAGACAGCGATATTTTGTGCGCTGAGTGTTAGTGCCGTTACCATGGCCATGAATGCGGCTGACATAAACTGGCAGGCGCCTGCTACAATCTCAGGGACCTCCGACGTCAGCACGTTGGGAACGGTTGTGGGGACGTGGGGACCTGGTGATGATTGGGGAGGGACGAGCCGTTCGGACTACTATCCGGTAAACGGCGTGACTTTTGCCGCATACGGTAGCGGCCCCTTTGGCTCCTGGACAAGCACTTCCGGTCTCGATGACCGCTATGGCAGCTTTGCCAACCCGAACACTGCGGATTCCAACTACAATTATCTTTTGCAAACGGCGATTTACAGTTATGGGGAACCGATTTCACTTACCTGGAGTGGAATGACTCCCGGCGATACCTATCAGCTTGAATTCTGGGTCAATGATGGGCGCAACAACGTGACTGCCGAACGAACTGAAACCCTGACCGGCGGTGCCAATACTTCGGCCCCTTTGGCTTATGGAACCGGCCCCAACGGTACCGGTCCTGGACAATATATTATCGGCACTTTTGTGGCAGATAACAGCGGAATGGAGACGCTTACAGTAAATCCATCTGGCGGCGCCGACATTGGTGCGTCTGCCCAAGTCAACCTGTTGCAACTTCGTGATATTACAAACGTCCCCGAACCCTCGACGGCTGCCGTGTTGGCGGCTGGTGCGGGGGCAATGCTCCTCGGCCTCCGCCGAAAACAAACTTCCGGTCTGTGAGTGCAAGTGATGTTTTACTTTTGATCCCTGGCGGTGTGGAAACCACACCGCCTTTTTATCTGTCGGGGTTCAACACTGATCTGATGGTGGGTCGTTACCTTGCAAAAGGGTGTTCAATATTCTTCACTGAACGAAATCGAAAGACGGGCAGCGAATAATGCCTTAAGGTGAGTTCATAACCACGGAAGTGTAAGCGCATGATCGTAGATCTAAAAAGGACACGGCCCAGCGACGCCGGTGGGTATCGAAATGCCGCCTGTGCCTTTACGTTGATTGAATTGCTCGTTGTCATCGCCATCATCGCCATCCTGGCGGCGATCTTGTTGCCGGCTCTGGCCATGGCGAAATTAAAGGCAATGACCGCTACGTGCCTGAGCAACCAAAGGCAACTCGCCCTGGGCTGGGATATGTATGTGGACGATCATCACGGGAATATTGTTTGTTTTGACACCACGCTTACGGGTGTGAGTGCGAGCGGTGACGCCCCGTGGCGCTATGCCGTCCCCAAACCACCACCGCAAATTCCGTTCAACGAGATAGGAACAGCCGCGGCAGATATCTTGATATTGAATCAAGGTTACAAACAGGGTGGGCTTTATAAATATGCCCCTAACGTCAATGTATTGCATTGTCCGGCGGATTCCCGTGCCAAAAGCGGGTACCCGGGTTCACCGAATGCACCGCCCGGCGTTTTTTCCTGGGGTAGCTACTCCGGCGCGGCAGGGTTGAATGGCACGCCGAATGCGCCGAGCACGCCAATTACCAAACAGTCGGCTATTACACATCCGAGCAAAAGGTATCTTTGGATAGAAGAAAACGATCCTCGCGGTGAAAATCAAGGGGCTTGGGTGATGGGCAACGCGGGCACGGCCACGGCTACGCCGCCATTTTCCGATGCCACCATGGAGGATTCGGTGGCCACGTGGCACGGAAACACCAGCACTTTCAGTTTTGCCGATGGTCATTGCGAAAGCCACCGATGGCTGGATGGTCCCACCATCGCTTTCGCTACCAGCATGGATCCATGGAAATATGCTCCTCATAATCGTGCTCCGGCTGCTCCGACTTTTGCCCAGGCGCCCGACGACGTCTATTTTTTGGCCTACGACTATGCTACTCAACAAAACCCCTGACAAATTTCAACGCCTTTCCCAATCGAAAACAAAATTATGAAAATACAAAATTCACTTCGCTGCCGTTATGGCAGGTTGTTCGCTGCGATCGGCTTAATGTTGGTCGCCGTTATCACGACCCACGCCGATTACAAAAGCACCGTGCTCGGTGACAAGCCGATTGCTTATTTTGTGTTGGATTTGACCATCGACAACAGCGGCACGGCCACTGACTCGTCCGGCAACGGCAATAATTCGGCTTATTACAATATTTATCCCGTGCCCGGCCCGTCGGCTTTCATTCCCAATGCCGCGAACTTTATTGGCGCGTCCGTGGATTCGTACGTTGATTTGAGTACGGCTCCAAACCCCGGCATCTTGAATTTCTGGGGACCGATTACCATGGAAGCTTGGGTCCAATCCACCAACATCACGCAGGGACCTGCCGACATCGTGGGCAAAGGGTATGACTCGACCAAGAATTACGACGAGCTGGTCTTGCGAGCACAACCTGGCGGTACTTTCAGTTATTACGGTGGTACCTATAACAATACGAACGGGGGGGCAAGCGCCAGCGGCGGCCTGCAAACAACCAATTGGACGCATTTGGTCTCCACTTATGATGGAACCAATTGGAATCTGTACGTGAACGGCGTGCTGGTGGGCCAGGGTGGGGACAGTGTGGGCGCGATTAATTTTTCCGATCCCTGGGCGATTGGAACCGGGTCGGCCGACGGCGCCAGCCGATTCTTTCAGGGTAACATCTGCCAGGTGGCGTTGTACACCAACGCTCTGACTCGAAACCAGGTGCTCAACCATCTTTTTATGGGTTCACTCGGAGTTATGCCCAGCAACGCGGTGCCGCTTATTGTGAGCCAACCCCAGCCGCAATCCGTTTATGCGGGAGGGACTGTTACCTTCAGTGTTACGAGCGTAAGTCCGTTGTTGACGACCAACCAATGGTACAAGAACGGCAGCCCTCTAAGCGGGCAAACCAACACTACACTTACGCTGAACAACGTTCAATCTGGCGATGCGACAACCTACAGCGTCCGGGTTGGCAACAGCGTTGGTTTCACTAATAGTGTGTCCGCCACTCTTACGTTGCTGGCGTCCGGGAATTCATTACGGTGGGGGACCAACGCAAATAATACAGGGGGAACTTGGGACGCGGGCACTTCGATCAGTTGGATCAACACCGCCAATAATCAGCAATCGGTCTTCAATACCGGTGATCTGGTGTTGTTTGATGACACAGCGGGGGTGCCCACCAATGTGAACATCAACAGTACCGTGTCGCCCAGTACGATCACGGTAAACTCAAGCACCAATAACTTTACCTTTGGTGGTTCCGGCGCCATCAGCGGCGGTGCCAGCCTGGTCAAGCAAGGCACCAGCACCTTGACCATTGTCAACCCTGGCAATAATTTTACCGGTCCGGTAACCATCGGTAACGGTGTCATCTATGCCGGCAATTTTGCCTTTGGTTCGGTTGCTTCGATCCGGATTACCAATAACGCCACCCTTGATCTTGGCGGCGGACCCATCGGCGGCGACAAGCCGGTTATTGTTTCCGGCACGGGTTTCAATGGCGAAGGCGCGATCTTTAACAGTTATGAAGACTATCCTGTCAGCCAATTAAACATTACGATGGCCGGCGATACCACTTTTGGTTGCACGGCCCGTTGGGATCTGGGCGCCGGTTCGCAAATTTCCGGCCCCTACAACCTGACGATCAACTGGGCGGACACGAACAATCCCTATGGTGAATGGACGACGCTGACCATCGCATCGAATGTGGCCGGCATCACCCTGACTAACGGGAGCAAACTGGGGTCGCATAATATGGACGCAGCATTCCAAAATCCCGCCACAGTGATTACCGTCCAGACCAATTGCCAGTTAATTTTCTGGAATGGCGGGTGGAATGGCACGATTCACCTGTTTGGCGGTGGCCAGGCGTTTCAGTTCGGGGCGCCCGGCACATTCAATGGCGGCAACGTCATTATGGAAAACGGTGCGGTATGGAATACGTATGGCGGTTCGGGTGATCAATCAATCAACATCCCCATTACCTTGAATGGCGTTGCACGTTTTGTGATTGGTGATAATAACCGGATTTACACCAATGTGATCAGTGGCGCCGGCGGCTTCGTGTGCGATGTTTACAACCATGCGATGATCCTGTCAGCGGCCAACACGTATACCGGTCCGACCGTCATCGGCAGCGATGGCAATACACCGGAGGTTGTGCTGACCAATAACGGTTCCATTTCGCACAGCTCGCTGATCTTCTTTGGTGGCAGCAACCCGACCGTGGCGCACGTGGATGTAACCGCGCGACCCGATCAAACTTTGACGCTGGCCGGTGGCCAGACACTGGCCGGGGTTGGTGGCGTCAATGGCAGCATTGTGGTTTCCAGCGGCGCAACGTTGTCGCCCTCGGGTACCACCGCGGCACTGGGGATTAATTGGGGTGGCACCAATGCAGTTGGCGCGATTGCCGCGTCGGCCAATGTTTCGTTGAACGGTACTACCGTCATCAAACTGGATGGTTCCGGAACGAACGACATGGTTCAGGCTGCTGCCAATATTACTTATGGGGGCACTCTGAATCTGGTCAATATCAGCAGCTCGCCACTGGCAGCCGGAAACAGTTTCCATATTTTCAGTGCGGCGGCTTATTCTGGTTCCTTTGCCGGCATTACGCCGGGCACGCCCGGGGCGGGGCTGGCATGGAACACAAACCAACTGGGCAACGGCATCGTGAGTGTGGTGACTGCACCGGCGCAGCCGGTGATTGGCAGCGTGAAGGCTTCGGGGGGAAACCTGGTCTTCAGCGGCACCGGTGGCACGGCCTTTGGCACCTACTATGTGTTGACCACTACCAATCTGGCGACACCGTTGGCGAACTGGACACCGCTCTTCACCAACGCATTTGATAGCAGTGGCAATTTCAGCGTGACCAACGCCATCAATGCCGGCACGCCGCGGTTATTCTATTTGCTTAAAACACCTTAACCAGACAACATAGACAATATTGTGACACTCACCACCACCGCCGGGTCAGGACACTGATCCGGCGGTGGGTTGTTGAGGCTCGAAAATTGTCCAATTCCGGCCACCGGCGGTACATGATCATCCAAAAGCGAATTCCTGGAGCTTTTATCTCGGCGCTGCTTCTGTCGCTTTGGGTTGAATCGGTTTCGGCTGCTCCATCGTTCCAGCAGGTGGGAAGCACTCTGGTCATGTCCAACGGCGATGTCGTGTTGAATTACAATCTCAACGCGGGCACGACGGATTTTTACTGGAACGCTTCCAAAAAGATCTCCGCCTTCTACAGTGGCGTTACGCTGAGCACGGGATACATAAAGGGCATAAATTTCAGCAGTTGGAGTTACACTGTCACCAGTAGTAACCAGGTGGCGGTTACCGCCACGGGCAATGGTTTGCCGACGATGAGGCAGTATTTCACGCTCGACCAGACCGACAGTTTTCTGGTTCGCGTGGACATGGTGGGAACGAATTTGAGCGCTAATTGGATGGGACCGGTGGTGGTCGATACGACCGGCGGCGTGGACATTGGCAGTTACGGCGACGATCGGGCGTTGTGCGTGCCGTTCGATAATGACGGGTTCGTTTCCTACAACGCGATGCCGATAAACAACACGGGCGTCAGTTATGAAGTTGGCGCTTTCTACGACAATTCCAGCCGCAATGGTCTGGTGGTCGGCTCAGTCACGCACGACGTCTGGAAAACCGGCATTTATTTCTACGGCGCAAACAACAAGTTGAACCAGATGAACGTGTACGGAGGCGCGACCGCTCCGGCGGACGTCATGTCACATGGCTCGGTGATGGGGAATACGATTTCTTCGCCGACAATGTTTGTCGGGTTTGGAAGCGACTGGCGGCAGGTTATGGAAAACTTCGCGGCGGAGAACACGAATTTCGTTCCCAGGATGGCCTGGACCAATGGTGTTCCGTTTGGCTGGAACAGTTGGGGCGTCCTCCAACAAAATATTACTTACACCGACGCAGTCGCCGTGTCGGATTTTTTCCACACTAATTTGGAGCCGAATGGTTTTACCAATGGAGGGACGGTTTACATCAACCTGGATGCCTTTTGGAACAACCTCAACAGCTTTCAGTTGCAGAGCTTTGTGAACCACTGTCACGCGCTCGGCCAGAAGGCGGGGATTTACTTCGGACCTTTTGTCTGGTTTGGATCGGTTACCAATGCAACCAACACGTTTGTAGAAGGTTCCGCCAACCAGTACCGCTACAGCGATCTTTTACTTCGAGGCACCAATGGAAACGCCGAATCCGTGGATGGCGGTCTGGCCCTCGATCCGACGCATCCCGCTGACAAGGATTTGATTAATTATTACGTGAATCTCTATACCAATTATGGGTTCGATTACATCAAGCTGGACTTCTTGTCGCACGGCGCTCTGGAAGGGGTTCATTACGACACCAACGCGACCACTGGGATTGAGGCTTACAATGAGGGAATGTCAAACGTACTTCAGGCCATCAACGGTTGTATGTTTGTCAGCGAGTCCATAGCGCCGCTTTTTCCTTATCAGTATGCCGACAGCCGACGGATTGCCTGCGATGCTCAAACTTCCCTGATTGGCAACACCGCCTACACCATGAATTCAGTGACGTACGGTTGGTGGCTGGACGACTTATACCAGTTTAACGACCCGGACATCATGGTGTTTAATGGCTACGGTGCCACCACAAATGAAAATCAAAGCCGGCTTATCAGCGGTGCTATCACAGGCATTTTTCTGGACGGTGACGACTTGACATCCTCCAACGGCCAACAGGCGGCTGACACATGCTTGACCAACGCCTCAATCAACGCCGTGGCCCGGGTAGGCCGGTCCTTCACGCCCGTTGAAGGGAATACGGGAACCAGCGCTGCCAACATTTTTGTCCGGCAGGATGGTTCAACCTGGTGTATTGCAGTTTTCAACTATACTGCCAATGGCACAAACATCGTGGTTGACCTGACCCGCGCCGGTCTGCCTGCGGGGAATTATCGTGCAATGAATTTATGGAACGGGAGCACGACGAACGTATCCGGCTCTTTCAACGTGAGTTTGAATGCCAAGCAGGCAGAATTGTTTCAACTGACCGTCCCGGTTCCCGCGAATTTGGTCTGGAGCGCCAACGCGAATAGCGGAATCTGGGACACCGGGAATTCCGCCAACTGGCTCAACCTGTCCAACAGCCAACAGGTAACATTCAATCCCGGCGATCAGGTGTTGTTTGACGATACGGCGGGAGTTCCGACCGCTGTGACCGTCAATGGCACAGTTACACCGGGCAGTGTCACGGTTAATTCCAGCGCCAATAATTTCACCTTTGGTGGTTCGGGTTCCATCACTGGTTCGGGCGGTTTAATCAAGGACGGTTCCAGCTTGTTGACAATTGTCAGTCCGGCCAATTTCACCGGGCCGGTGTTCATTGGCGGCGGGAGCATCTATGCCGGCGATTATTCCTTTACGAGCGTTTCTTCGATCACGCTTACCAACAACGCCACTCTCGATTTTGGCGGCGGGCCATTGAGTGGTCCCAAGCCAATCATTGTTTCCGGCACGGGGGTGAATGGGGAAGGTGCCCTGTATAACAGTTACAATGATTTGCCCGGCGAGGTTTTAAATATCACTCTCGCCGGCAATACCGTTTTTGGCGGCAGTAGTCGGTGGGACTTGATGAGCGGCTCAACTGTCAGTGGTCCCTACAAATTGACCGTGAATTGGTCCGACAGCAGCGGCTATGGCGAATGGAACAGTGCAACGATTGCCTCGAACGTGGGTGACGTCGAATTGGCCACCGGCAAGCTCGGCATTAAAAATATGGGCAACAGTTTTGGCAATCCTGCCGGCACGTTCACAGTGGATTCGGGCGCAGAATTGGATTTCTGGACCGGTGACGGCGGTTATGACAAAAACATACATGTCCTGAGCAATGCTCTTCTGCAAATCCTGACCGGGTTCACGACATTTAATGCCAATCTCATCCTCGAAAATAACGCGAGTTTTAAGGCGCTCTATGGCAGCGGCATTCAGAACATTGATGGCACACTCACGCTGAATGGCATCGCGCATGTCATGCTCAGCGGCGCGAATTTCATCTTCACGAATGTCATCAACGGGCCGGGCGGTTTTGTGTGGGACACTTCCGACCATCAAATGATACTGGAAGCGTCCAACACCTACACCGGTCCGACTGTCATTGGGAACGGCTTGACGTTGGCGTTGAGCGGCAATGGTTCCATCGCGCAAAGCTCGCTCATTTTCTTCGGCGGCGGCAGTCCGGCCAATACTTCCCTGGATGTGAGTGGGCGGCCGGACCAAACCTTGATGCTGGCCAATGGCCAAACACTGGCCGGCATCGGCGGAATCAACGGCAGCTTAGTCGTTTCTTCCGGAGCAACCGTTTCGCCAGCAGGGACCAATATCACTCTGGGAATTACTGAAGGCGCAAATTCCACCGGCACGATCGCTGCATCGGGAAGTGTTACTCTGAATGGCACCACGGTCCTCAAACTGAACGGTTCTGGAACCAACGATGCAATTCAGGCAGGCGCAAATCTCGTATACGGCGGGACCTTAAATCTGGTTAATATTAACAGTTATCCTCTGGCGGCCGGCAACAGTTTCCACATTTTCAATGCAGCAAGTTATTCCGGGTCGTTTGCGAATATCATTCCGGCTGCCCCGGCACCAGGGCTGGCCTGGGACACAAGTGAATTGAACAGCGGAATATTGAATGTTATGACCGCCGCGTCGCAACCAGTCATCCGCGGTGCGCAGCTTTCCGGCGGCAATCTGGTGTTGAGCGGTTCCAACGGCGTGGCCAATGGCACCTACTATTTGCTGACCTCGACCAATGTGGCAATGCCGTTTGCCGACTGGACCGTGCTGGCCACGAACAATTTCGACGCCAATGGCGCCTTTAGCTTCACCGACATCATTGCCACCAGTGTCGCTCAATGTTTTTATCTGCTGAAAGAATAGCCCCCCGACCACCTTGCAAATGAATTACATCCGGGCATCTAAAATGAGGAAATTCCTTCCCGCGATTCTCTTCACCGCCGCTCTGGTGGCGTCAAGCAATGAGATTCATGCCGGGACACCCCCCTTTTCGCGTGAGTCTGTCGAATGGTGCGACATCTGGATTTCCCACGCCAATGAAACCAATCTGCCGCGCGTTCTGCTGATTGGCGATTCCATTTCCCGGGATTACTATCCCGGAGTTGAAAAACGTCTGTCCGGCAAAGCCTACGTCGCCCGGCTTTCGACCTCGGCGTTTGTGTCCGATCCGGTTTTGCTCCAGGAAATCAGGATGGTGCTCGGCGAATACCAATTCGACGTGATTCATTTCAACAACGGTATGCACGGCTGGCAGCACAGCGAAACGGAATACCAGAAGGCCTTTCCCAAATTCCTGGAAGCAATTCAGAAATACGCGCCCCGCGCGGAATTAGTCTGGGCGACCACCACGCCGTTAAAAGTGTCTCCCAAGTTGCCGCCGGATAATCAGACCGAGGCCACTGACGAACGCATTGCCGCGCGCAATGCCATCGCCCTGAAATTTGTACAAGCTGAAGGTATTCCTGTGGATGATTTGAACGCACTCGTCCGGGGGCATCCTGAATATCACAGCGATAATGTTCATTTTGACAGCCAGGGGATTGATCTCGAAGCCGCGCAGGTCGCCCGGCAAATCGAGCCTCTGTTGAAAAATTAAAATTCCCTGGCGATTGTTGACCGCACCAACTCAGATCTCGTCGGCAACTGGATTGGTCAGCACCCCGATTTTTTCGATTTCAATACTTACCTGATCACCGGCTTTCAGCCAGCGTGGTGGCTTCTGTGCCATACCTACACCGTGAGGTGTGCCTGTCAGAATTACCGTTCCCGGCAACAGGGTGGTGCTGCCACTCAAAAACTCAATCAGGGCCGGCACATCAAAAATCATGTCATTCGTGTTCCAATCCTGCATCACCTGACCGTTCAAAATCGTGCGGATTTTCAGCGCATTTGGGTTGGGAATTTCATCGCGTGTGACCAGGCACGGACCGAGTGGACTAAACGTGTCGAAGGTCTTGCCGCGGCACCACTGGCCGCCGCCGTGTTTAATCTGCCAGTCCCGGGCACTCACATCATTGCAGCAAGTATAACCGAGCACAAAGTCCAGTGCCCGGTCGCGCCTGATGTCCTTGCCGGCGCGGCCGATGACCACTGCCAGTTCACATTCGTAGTCCACCTCGTTGCTTTTCAAGTGAGTCGGCAGCAGGATTGGATCGCCGGGGTGTTGCAGCGTGTTAACGCCCTTGAAGAAGACTACCGGATATTCAGGGAACTTCGCGCCGGTTTCCTCGGCGTGCTTGCGATAGTTCAAGCCAATGCAAATGATGGAAGTCGGTTGAATCGGAGCGAGCAGTTTGGTTACTTCCGCTTTTTCCGACGTGATCCTGGGAGAACCCAAGATCTCGCCAACCAGTTTTAATGCCGAGCCATCGGCTTGTCGGGCGGCGTGAACGAAGTTTCCCTGACGGTCCTGGTAACGGATGATTTTCATACATTTATTTTCCCGCACTCCAGCCGCCGTCAATCATCAGCGTGCTGCCGGTGATCATCGCGCTTTCGTCTGCGGCAAGATACAGCGCGGCGGTGGCGATTTCCTCCGGCTTCGCCATGCGACCATTCAATTGGGTTGAGGCCATATCGCGGTAGGCTGCCTGCGGGTCGGGATATTCCTTGAGCCGCGCGAGGACGAATGGCGTTTCGACGCGGCCGGGACAAATGCAATTGAATCGAACACCGGTGTGCGAGTGATCCAGCGCCAGCGCCTTCGTCAATCCCACAACGGCGAATTTCGTCGTCGTATAGGCCACCCGTTCGCGGACGGCGACCACGCCGCCGATGGAAGCCATGTTGATGACACTACCTGACTTCCGCTTCAACATATTGGGTACAAACGCTTTGCAGCAATTAAACACGCCGCGCACGTTGACACCGTAAAGCCTGTCCAAGTCCGTGGCCAGTGTGTGGAGCAGGGTACCCACGTGGCCGATGCCAGCGACATTTGCCAAAATATCCAACGCACCGACGGTCTGCCCTGCCTGGTTACAGGCGGTTTCGTTGGTCACATCGAGGGCGAGGAATTTTCCACCGATACATTCCGCGTGCGCGCGCCCGTCAGCTTCATTACGGTCGGCAACCCAAACGGTAGCCCCGGCTTGAGCAAACACCCTGGCTATCGCCGCGCCGATGCCGGAAGCTGCACCGGTGACCAGCGCCGTTTTGTTTTGGAGACTAAACATGATAGATCCTTTCTGCATTGGTCTGGAATAATTTGATCCGGTCTGACGGACTAGAGACTGAAAGTAAATTCTGGATGGTTTCAATCCAGCGTTCATAACTGGTCGCCAAGGTCGCCACCGGCCAATCGCCGCCGAACAAAACGCGGTCGAAGCCGAAACATTCCAACGCCCGGTCGAAATAGAATTTTAAATCGCCCGGCTGCCAGCGGTTCCAATCAGCCTCCGTTGTCAATCCGGAGATTTTGCAGACAACGTTCGGATTCGCCGCCAACAACTTCAAGTCCGCCGCCCACGGTTCGGCTTCCTTGCCGCGCACATCCGGTTTGCCAAAATGGTCCAACACGAATGTAACTTGGGGGATCTGCCCAACGAGCTCGGCAACACTGTGCAGTTGCTCTGGTCGGATGCACAGGTCGAAGACGAATTCGAACTCTGCCAGTAATCGGATTCCGGTAACGAATTCCGGCCGCAGGCAAAACTCCGAATTCCGTTCGCCCTGCAAATTCCGGCGAACGCCTTTCACCAGTGGACGATTGGACAGCTTCTCCAAATCTCCACGAGCGCCTTCACCCTTTTCCAGCGGGGCATGCGCGATGATGCCTTTCAATCGCGGCTCATTTCTGGCCAGACGGACGATCCAATCCACTTCGGCCAGGTTTTGCTCCGGCTCGCAGCCGCACTCCACGAAGACGAGCTTGTGCACATTTGCCATAGCGTTCTCCGCAGCAAAATCCGCAGGTGAAAACGGGCGATTCAAGGCCGGCAATTCAGAGAGCCACGTGTAACGAAATTGAGCGGGG
>Ga0335073_10010041_pt1 | contig 13287 bp, 6 predicted proteins | sample Lox_Sample_22_FD_207093 | JGI IMG/M metagenome (GOLD analysis project Ga0335073, IMG submission 207093) | Soil microbial communities from Loxahatchee National Wildlife Refuge, Florida, United States - Lox_Sample_2.2 | ecosystem: Environmental > Terrestrial > Soil > Wetlands | place: USA: Florida...
GTGACATGCGAACCCAGAAAGATTTTTCACGGGAGGCATGGAGGGGACGGCTCGGTCTCCGGAGGAGGCCTCCAAGGCGGTGCGCGGCGGCAGGTCTCCTCCAGCCCAAACCCTCACAGATGCTGTGGGCCAGCGGCTATGATCTGCCTGTTGGCGCGTTTGGACGGCACCCCCGTTAAATCTCCCGATCCGGGTCAGTACGTCGTCACTTACACTCGCGCTCGCGAAGGATCGCTGTGGATGGCGGGAAACTTAGGAGTGCTTCATTACGCGCATGCGGGCACGGTCGAGAAGGCCCCTGCCCCGCCGCTCCGTGACGCGGCGCTGCGCAACCTGCGTAGGTCAAACCGGCGCCGGCAATCCATTGCTGAAGACGGCGCAGGCGTCATTCGGCTCCCGGTTCGAACGCTCAAGCCCTGCAAGGCCGGCACGGAAGGCTCAACGCGACGGTAAGTCCCGGGCCCTCGTTCGCCGTCGCCCACAGCCGACCTTTGTGCTTCTCCACGATCGAGCGGCTAATCCACAACCCCATGCCCATGCCATCGGGCTTGGTCGTATAAAACGCTCCAAAGATCTGCTCCAACTTCGATGGCTCGACGCCGATCCCCGTGTCGCGGAAAGTGACCTGCACCTCGGTATCGCCGCGCTTCTCCGTTCGAATCAGCAACTCGTTGTGCATGTCATCGGCGCCGCCATTCATCGCCTGCAGGGCATTCGTGATCAAGTTCACGATCACTTGTTGCAATTGCACCCGATCAGCGAGCGGGTGAGGAAGATCATCGCTCAACTCCAGCTGGAGGCTGACCCCGGCATTGCGAATTTCATTTCGTTTGAGAGCGGCGACCTCTTGGATGGCCTCGTTTAGATCCAAGGCTGCGAGCGCGGCACCACCACCTCTCGAGAAAAGATCACGAATCCTGGCAAAAATGTCGACAGCCCGCCGCGCATCGCGACTTGCCCGCTGTATCGCCGACCGCACTCTCTCCAGATCCGGCGCATCGGCCTTCAACATGCCGAGAAGCGTATCGCAATTGACGCTGACGCCCGTCAGTGGCTGAGTCACTTCATGGGCGATCGCGGCGGCGAGCTCGCCAAGCATCGTTCGCTGGCCGATCGTCGCCAGCTCGGTCTGCGCATGTCGCAGCGCTGCGTCGGTCTGACGCCGCTCGGAAATATCCCGAAATACCAGCACCGTTCCCGTGATCTCGCCGCCATCGTCGATGATCGGCGAACCGCAATCGTCGATCGGAATCTCCCGACCGTCACGCGCAACCAACATCGTGTGGTTGGCGAGTCCGACGACAACGCCCGAGCGCAGCACTTTGGCTGCCGGGTTGTCGACTGCTTGGCGCGTATCCTCATTGATGATCCGGAATACCTCTACCAGCGGCCGCCCGGCGGCTTCCGCTTGAGTCCATCCGGTCAGCTTTTCCGCCACCCGATTCATGAAGGTCACGCGCAGCAACTCGTCCGTGGCAATGACGGCATCGCCGATGCTCGACAGCGTTACTGCATAACGGCGCTCGCTTTGACGCAGCTTGCGCTCCGCGGCATGCTTGTAGAGCGCCATATCGATCGTGGTTCGAAGCTGGGAATCTTCGAACGGCTTCAGCAAATAGCCGAACGGCTCTGTGACACGCGCGCGCCTGACCGTCTCCTCGTCCGCATACGCAGTCAGGAAAATCACCGGAATTCCAAAGCGCTCATGAATCTGCTGCGCCACTTCGATACCGTCGATCTTGCCCTCCAACCGGATGTCCATCAGCACCAAGTCGGGCCGGCTCTCGCCGGCCAATGGCAGGGCCTCTTCACCACGCGCCGTGATGCCGACGACAACGTGACCAATCCTCGACACTTGCTGCTGAATATCACGGGCAACGATGCGGTTGTCCTCGACGATCAATATCTTGGACTGCGTGATCATTCTTCACCTTCCTCGACTCCGACATCATCGAAGCTGATCGTGAACCTCGTCCCCACATCGCTCTTCACGACGAGCGTGCCGTGAAGTTGATCGGTCAAATCCTGCACCAACCGGAGACCCAGTGAAGTCGTGCTCGCAATATCGAGGTCCCGAGGAAGCCCCAAGCCGTCGTCGCTCACCTCGAGAACCCGTCGTCGGGCACCGCAAGAGCGGAGCTCGACTCGCACATTTCCCGCTGCTTGTTTTGGAAATGCGTGCTTCAATGCGTTGGAAACCAGCTCGTTGATGATGAGGCCGCAGGCGATTGCCTGACTCATGTCGAGCTCCAGCTCGCTGACTGCAATGGTCAGCTCCGGACTCCGCTCGGGCGATTCATAGGCACGGCTCAGGTGGGCGCAAAGGCTTCGAATGTGGCTCCCCATCGGGATCTTGGAGAAATTGCCCGCCTGGTACAAATTCTCGTGCACCAGGGCTACGGATCTAATCCGGTTTCGGCTATCGTTTAGCTGATCCGCGATCGCCGGGTCGCCGATTCGGGCCGCCTGCAAACTCAGCAAGCTGCTGATCAGCTGCAAGTTGTTCTTGACCCGATGATGAACTTCCTTCAGGAGCGCGTCCTTCTCTTCCAGCGATGCACTCTCCAGCGACAACGCTGCCTGCCCACCGAGTAGCTCGAGCAGTGCGATGCGTTCCGCGCTGAAGACGTGAGACGTGAGGCTGTTCTCCAGGTACAGAATGCCGATCAATTCCGCTCGCTTCAACAGCGGCAAACACAGAATCGATCGGCACTCGTTTTCAAGGAAATACCTATCTGTCGAGAACTGGTTGACCGCCCGTGCGTCATCCAGTGTAACGGTCTCCCGCGTTCGAGCGACGAATTGCAACAGCGTCTCCGGCAGTTCGTTCGATGTCGGGCGCGATTGCTTGACACGGACCTTCACGGCGTCTTGCGTCGCCTTCGCTTCTGCCTCGATGCGCAGTTTGTCATCGCGTCGAAGCAGCAGCAAACCTCGCTGCGCGCCGGCGTGTTCGAGCAGAATGACCATCAGGGTCCTCAGCAATCGCTCGAGGCCGCTCTGCGCCGAGACCGCCTGCGACGATTTCACCACGGTCGCAAGATCAAGATGCTCAAAGGGCAGCCCCGCAACCTTGCCGCCAGCCAAGCCGACGCTCGTCGAAGTCTTGGCGGGTGCCGTCGTCAATCCACTCTCTTGTTGCTCGAGTTGCCGAACCTTGCCGTCTGCACCCCACGTGCGGTAACAGGATCTGGCATTCTGCATATAGGATGTTGCGATCGCGTCGAAGCCGCGTCGTGAATAGAATCGCCCGGCGAGCTCGTGCGCGAGCGCCTCATTCTGCACAAAGCCATTCGCGCGAGCGGTACGGATGGCGTGCTCATAAAGCTTCATCGCCTCCAGCTCTCGGTCCTCGATCCGCGCGATCTCGGCGCGGATGAGTGCGGAGCGATCCGCAAAGTTGTCGGGACACTGCTTTGCCCATGCCTCCAGTTGCTCGCAGTCGGCTTTGATCGACTGCAGTCGCGGCGGCTGGTCCTCGCCAGGCGTGTCCCGGTACAGCGCCGCGTTCGCGAGCGCCCGATAGAAATGATACTCGACGATCTCCAGGAAGGAAGTCGATGTAAACAGGTAGGCCGCGGCCTTCCCGGCCGCCGCCAATGCGGCGGCGTGCTCGCCGGCGAGATATCGACCCTGCAGCTTCCGAACCCAGTACCAACAGGCCGCCAGGGCGAAGTTCGGGTTGGCCTCCAGGTGCTGCTCGAAGCGAGCCTCGTCGAAATCGCGACTATCGAAGGAGGTGAACTGCGGCGTGAGACCCCGCAGAGCCCGGATCAGCGTGAGCGACGCTGTGATTAGATCGATCGCGGGGCCAAATTTGGATTTGGTCACGAATTCGAGCGCGCTCTCGGCCTCAACCTGAGTCTCATCAAGCGGGTTGCCGCCTGCGAGCAACACGCTGAGCAGGGCAGCGCGACCGTACGCCGCAAAGGTAAGGTCGCCAGTCTCCATCGCGATGTCGTACGCGTGGCGCGTCAGCGCCTGGGAGGTGCGGACCGGTCTGCTCCACGGATGCACCCGATGGGCGAAGACGGACGCGACTCGCGCCCGATGGCGCCCGAGCTCCGGCTTTTGAATCATCTGAAATGCGGCCTCGCCAAAGCGAAATCCGGTGGCCACGTCGCCGAAGTAGGGACCAAAGATACTCGCCAGGAGCACGTAGGCGAAGGTCGATGCGTCGCAGTTGCCGAACTCCAAGCTCACCTCAACCATCTTGCACAGAATGAGCGCAGTCAAATTCTCATCCAGGTAGATGGATACGGGTATCGCGGGCGCGAGCACATCGAGTACTGCGCGCCAATGGGGGTCGGAGAGTCGGGGCAGATCGACGAGCGTCTCGATTGCGCGATCTCCCAGCCGTTGACGCATTTTGGCATATTGTTGCATGACCTCACTTCTGCTCGGCCTCCCCGACCAGTCGATTCCGCAGAGTCGCAGAAAGTCGAGGGTCAGATCCATGGCGCGTTGTTGCTGTTCTTGCGCCGAACATATCGTCACCCGCAGCTGCGTAACCGCAGATCGTTCGAGGAGATCCTCGGTGAAGGGCTCGAGCCGCGCGAGGCGCTCGTCAGCGGCGACCAGCTGGCCGGTCAGAAACTCGCACTCCGCCAGTTCGAGCTCGAGCGCGAAGGTTAGTGCGCGCTGATGGCTCCAGCCATTCTCGCCGAGCAGCGCACGGCCCGCGCTGAAGTACAGAAGCGCCGAGGCGTACGCCGTGGAGGCTTTGGCGCGCTTGCCGGCGCGGACATTGAATTCGGCCACCTGATCGCGCTCTTGTGGCGAGGAAAGTTCGGCAATGCCCCGATTGAATTGGTTGACGACATCGAATAAGTGCTCTTCGAGGCGCGGACCGCGCGCCCAGGAAGTGAGCGATCTCGCCAAGCGAAGGTGCACAGTTGGCCGCGCACTCTCCGGTGTCAGCGAATAAGCCGCTTCCTGAATGTGGTCGTGCATGAAGCCGTAGCGCTCTCCGTGCCTGGAGATGAGCTCGGCGTGGATGGCGGGATCGAGAGCGCCTTCAACTTGCTCCCGTGTCAAGCCGCAGGCCGCGCCGAGCACGTCCATATGCACGTGATTGCCGAGGCAGGCAAAATCCCGCAGTAACTCTTGGGTTGCGACGGGCAGACGATCGAGCTTTCTTGCCAGAAGACCAAACACGTTTGCGGTCGCGCCCCTGGCGTGAATGCCTTCGATGTCCCAACTCCAGGCCCGTGAAGTCCTGTCAAACCAGACCAGGTCGTCCTCCGCCAGGCTCCTCATGAACTGGATTGTAAAGAAGGGGTTTCCACCCGTCTTCGCATAGACAACCTGCTCGAGCGTCGCGACCGATTCCTCGTCTGTGCGAAAGGTGTCCGCCAGGAGCCGCCTGACATCGTCTTCGGAAAGCGGCGACATCACGACTTCGCGCAAGTTCTCGCCCGACTTTCGCATCGCCTGCAATGTCCGCAAGAGAGGATGGGCGGGAACTATCTCGTTGTCACGGTAGGCGCCGACCAGCAACAGATGCCGTGTGCTCGACACGGTGATCAGATGCTCCACCAGGGACAGTGTCGCGGCATCCAGCCACTGAAGATCGTCGAGGAACAGGACAAGCGGCCGCTCGGGTCGCGCGAACACACCGATGAAGCGATCGAACATTCGGTGTAATCGATACTGTGCGTCCTGAGGGGATAGGTCCGGAAGCGGAGGTTGGGGCCCGATGAGGAACTCCAGCTCGGGAATCAGCTTGACCATCAATTGGGCGTTGGACCCCAAGGCCTGCAGCAACTGGCGCCGCCGAGGCTCGATTTCGGCATTGCTCTTGCCAAGGACCTCGCGCACAAGATCCCTGAACGCTTGCGCAAGGGTTGCAAAGGGTACGTTTTGCTTGTACTGGTCGAACTTTCCGGCTGCGAAAAGACCCCGCCCTGGAGTCACTCTCTTGCGCAGCTCTTGCACCACCGAACTTTTTCCGATGCCCGAATGACCGGAGACCAGAACCAGCCGGGTCCTACCTTCGCTTGCGACCGATTCGAACGCTCTGGTGAGTACATCCGTTTCGGCCTCGCGACCGTAGAGTCTCTCTGGAACCGCAAGCTTGTCGGGAGCATCGTATTGCCCGGGCAGGAAGGCTCCGTCGATCCGCCCGTGAGCGTCCCAGGCTGCCAGACATCGCCGCAAGTCGGCTTCGAGTCCTGCGGCCGTTTGATATCGTTCCTCCGGTGTCTTGGCGAGCAGCTTCATGACGATGGCGCCAAGCGCCGGCGGACTGTCTTTGCGCCAGTGCCCGGGGTGCGGCGGCTGGCGCGCGATGTGGCAGTGTACCCACTCCATCGGATCAGAGGCGCTGAACGGCAACTGACCCGTCAGCATTTGATAGAGCGTTACGCCGCAGGAATAGAGGTCCGCTCGAGAATCAATAGAGTGGTTCATCCGCCCTGTTTGCTCAGGCGCCACATACGCCAGCGTACCGGCGATGAAGTTCGGGGGATGCGCGACCTGAGGCTCGCGCGGCAGGCGCGAGGCGAAGCCGAAGCCGGTCAGCCACACCCGGCCGGTCGAGGTATGCGCGAGCAGATTGGCTGGCTTGATGTCTTTGTGAATCAGCCCTTTTTGATGCAGGCCGCCGAGCGCTCCGGCGAGTCCGACGGCCACTCGCAAGAATTCTCCCACCGGCAATGGCCGCGAACAGAGTTGATCAACCGGCTCGCCCCCTGGATCCTCCAGCACGAGCGTGAGCCTTGCCTCTTCTCGCGCAAGAGACAAGGGCCGCGCGGCCCAGGCACTGTCGAGCTCGTGGCGCAGCGCATAGGCGTGCTGCAATTGCGCGAGCGTCGAGGGCGAGGGCTCGCGCGCAGCGGTTGTCACGGTCAGTACTCTGGCTCGTTCGGCGCCGGTTGTGGCACGCGCCATGATGAGTTCATCATCCGCACGTAAGATCTCGGGCTGCGGTAGTGCGGTATCTTGCTGCATCTCCCGCCTCCTCTTTCGTCCGTCCGCCGATAGTGCATCGAACCTTCGATGAGATCAAAGTCGCACCCCCTAGTCTAGTGCGGGACTGCCACGACGCGCTTGGCTGTCAGCCGACGCACAGCCCATCGATACTCGGGAGAGCGGTCGATTCACGCGCATCATGCCATTCGCGGATTAACACCGAACACTACCAAACGAGGGACCATCCCTTTCTTGGGGGCGGTGTGTGTGCACCCGCACAACAGTCGCCTTCGCGGACCGCGCCGGGCGAGTATTTCGAGCGGAATGATCGGGCGGTACAAGCTCATGGGCTGCGCCGCGTTGCATGATGGGGCAAGGAGTTGTGCGCGTGCAGACGATTTGAAGGGCGTGCGAACAAGCCGGTCAGCGGGGCATGGTTCGCGCAGCGTAGAGCCAGCAAGAAATGGGTGGTCTCCTCAGAATGAGGTTCAAGTGGCTCGTTACCGCAGAGCGCGGACATCTTGGGCGGCGGGGCTCGCGCTCCTCATGGCGGGCCGCGTTTTCCCCGATGCCCCACTCGAACAGCCGGCCACCGGATCGCTGGAGGAAATTGTCGTCACCGCAGAGAAACGCGAGGTAACTCTTCAGAAGTCAGCGCTGACCATCGAAGTTCTCAAGGCTGCCAGCATCGAGGAAGCCGGAATTTCTCAGGTGACCGATTTACAGTCAATGACTCCTGGGCTGACGATCGGGCTCGGCGGTGACAACGATCAGATATTCATCCGCGGCGTCGGAAGCTTCGCCTATAGTCCGATCTCCACCCCAGGGGTCGCAGTCAACATCGACGGCGTCTATGTCGGTCGTCCCGACGGACTCGGCAGCAATTTCTACGACATATCGCGCGTTGAGATATTGAAGGGACCGCAAGGCACGCTCTACGGGCGCAACGCGAACGGCGGATCCATCAACATCCTGACCAACGAACCCAAGCTCGGAGAAGATAGCGCATACATCGCCACCGAGTTTGGCAACTACAACCTCGTCCACGTCAACGGCGCTGCCAATGCCGCTATCGGCGACAGGTCGGCGCTGCGCGTGGCATTCAACGTGATCCGCCGTGATGGGTATCTTTCAGACGGATCCGACGATGATGTCGAATCCGCGGGTCGACTTCGCTACAAATTCCAGCCGAACGATGCGTTCTCCCTTGCATTCAATACCGACTATGCGCATCTCGGCGGGCGCGGCGGCGGGTCGGTCTGGTTGCCGCGTCCACCGGGCGAGAACCCCTGGGTGGCCACGACCTCCCCTGCCTCGAATGCTTACTTGCATTCCTTTCTTCCGCTGGGGCCGCTCATGGCCGATCAGGAGCCGGACTCTTTTCAAGACTCGTCCTTCTTCAACGCAAGTGCGCAACTTGATTGGAACCTGGGACCCGCAAAACTCACGATCGTTCCTGCCTACCGTTACACCGACACCGATTCGCTCAGCCAGAACGGACTGAGATACGGACAGGCATTGCGTGCGGATCAAAAGTCCCTGGAGGCGCGGTTGGGCGACACCGCGCCGATACTCACATGGGTCATCGGCGCATATTTCTTCGATGAAGGCCTGACGGGAACATCCAACGTCTTTCAGAGCAACGTGCTGCAATACTATCTCATTCACTATCTACCGACGACCAAGGCGTCAGCCGCATTCGGTCAGACCACCATCAACCTGCGTGACGACCTCAGGCTCATCATCGGTGGCCGCTATACGCGTGAACACGACACGCTGACCGGCGCGATCGACAATCTGGCCTCCGACCCGGTCAGCGTGCTCGAGCAGTTCGGCGGAGACAAGACCTTTTCAGGGTTTACGTACAAAACAGGCGTCGAGTACGACCTGGCGTCCGCCAGCATGATTTACGCGACCTATAGCACGGGGTTCAAGGCTGGAGGTTTTTCTCAGACGGTCGCACCCTTGAACGTCTATCAACCGGAGAAGCTCGATTCGCTCGAGTTTGGATCCAAGAACCGCTTCTTTGGCAACCGCGTGCAGGTAAATATGACTGCCTATCAGTGGAAATACAAAGACATTCAGGACCAAAGGGTCAACTTCGATCCGTTGGGCAACGTAAACCTCATCACCTATAACTCGGGCGATGCGACCATCGCCGGCGGCACGTTGGACCTGATTGGCAAGCTCAGCGATGCCGATACGCTCTCGCTTTCAGCCGAGTATGCGGACTCGCACTACACCTCGTACTGGTTCCAGGAACCCGCTCCGGTGTTTCAGCCGGCGAGCTCAGGGTGCAGCATCACAGGACCTTTCGCGCCGGGAGCACGCATTCCCTACAGCAGTGCCGGGTACACGACGAACATCGACCCGACGCCGATCGTCGTCGGCGACTGCGCGGGCTTTCAGGTCGCTCGTGTCCCGTTGTGGAGTGGGACGGTCGGAGCTCAGCACGTGTTCAGCCTTCCGGGATCCGCCTCGCTTCGGGCCAGCGCGCAAATGCATTTCGTGGGTGCAGAATGGCTCAACATCGACTTCATTGCGGCGGAGCGGGAGAAGTCATACGAGATAATCGACGCGGATTTGACCTACGCCGCGCGCCGCTGGTCGCTGGGAATCTTCGGACGCAACCTCGGAAACACCGCTTATTATTCGGGAGGACTGCAGCAAACCTTCGTGGCGGGTCTATTCGCCGCAAATATCGGTCCGCCACGCACCTACGGCGTACACGCCGCCTATCACTTCGGTGGTGAGTAAGGGGCATTCACCAACGCATTGCAGCGGCGCAGATCTCGAAGACTGACGCGCCCGCATCGCACCCCGGCCCCCGGTAGCCTATAGTAGCGCCAGCTGACCAGGGAGATGCCTCATGACGCCCGTTGAATCGCTCGAAGCGGCCGCGCGCCCGGCGGCGGCGGCGCGCGCGCGGATAGCCACCGCGCCACTCGAGGAGCTGAATCCAGCCGATCCGTCAGGTTTTGTCGACGATACGGTCGGATACGTGTTCGAGCGCCTGCGCCGCGAGAATCCGGTACACCGCTCCCATAGCCCGATACCGGGTATCGGCACGTATTGGTCGATCACGCGCTACACGGACATCGTGCAGGTTGAATCCAATCACAGTGTCTATTCGTCGCAGGACGGCATCACATTGATGGATTTTCCGCCGGGCGATGAGCAAAAGCTTCAGATGTTCATCGCCATGGACCCGCCCAAGCACGATGAGCAACGCAAGGCGGTAAATCCCATCGTGGTGCCCGCGAACCTCAACAACTGGCGACCGCTGATACGCGAACGTACTTCGAGGGTACTCGATAATCTGCCGCGTAATGAGACATTCAATTGGGTCGAGCGAGTGTCGATCGAGCTCGCAACTTACATGCTTGCCACTCTCTTCGACTTTCCACTGGAAGACCGCCGCCTGCTTACGCACTGGTCCGACATGGCGACCTCGCACAAGCTCATAAATCCGGATGCACCCGAGCCTGAGGTGCGCATGGCGGAATTGCGCAAGATGGCGGAATATTTCAGTCGTTTGTGGAAAGAGCGCATCAATGCGCCGCCCCGAACTGATTTGATATCGATGCTCGCTCATGGCGCGGCGACCAAGAACATGGCGCCCGCCGAGTTCATGGGCAACTTGGCATTGCTGATCGTAGGCGGCAACGACACCACTCGTAATTCAATGACCGGTGGCCTGCTTGCCTTGCACGAGAATCCACAAGAGATGGCCAAGCTGCGCGCCAATCCCGCTCTGGTCGAAAGTCTGGTCCCCGAAATCATCCGCTGGCAGACACCGCTCGCCTACATGCGCCGCACGGCGCTCGCCGACTCCGAGCTGGGTGGCCAGCAAATCAAGAGAGGCGATAAGCTCGCGATGTGGTATCTATCCGGCAATCGGGATGAATCCGCAATCAAAGACCCGGACCGTTTCATCGTCGATCGCGACAGACCGCGCCAGCATTTGTCCTTCGGATACGGCATCCACCGCTGCGTGGGGAACCGGCTTGCCGAACTGCAGCTCAGAATCCTCTGGGAGGAGCTCCTGTCCCGCCCCGGCGTGATCGAAGTCGTGGGTGAACCGACGAGAATTCGATCCTCGTTCGTGCGCGGATTCAGTCACCTTCCTGTGCGGATCTCGGTCTGACCGCGGGCATCCGGCGCCCCGGGCACGATCACGCAGACCCGACGAAGCTCAACTGACGAGCGCCGAGCGTAGCCCTGGTACGCTCGTGACGCCGATCTGGCCCATGGTCAGATCGAGCTCCTCCTTGAGAATCGCCACTGATCGCAACACCCCTTCATAACCGGCCGCTGCCAATCCATAGAGCGCGGCTCGGCCGATGAAGACGAAGTCGGCGCCGAGCCCGAGCGCGATCGCCACATCGCTGCCGCAGCGTATCCCTCCATCGACCATCACCCTCATTCGGTCGCCCACGGCGGCACGAATCTCCGGTAATGCCTCAAGCGCCGTCGGCAAGCAGGCCAGCTGCCGACCGCCGTGATTCGAAACGATGACGCCGTCGGCTCCGATAGCGGCGGCCATGCGGGCGTCGTCGGCATGGAGGAGGCCCTTGATGATGAGCCTGCCCGGCCAGTCGCGCCGAAGCTTTTCCATATCGACCCACGTCAGCGTGGGGTACCCCTGATCGAGAAAAAACCGCGCCACTTCGCGCGCCGAAGCGCCGGTACCCGCGTACCTCGCCCAAGTTCCAAAGCTCGGCAATCCCCCACGGCAGAGGTGATCGAGCGTCCAACGCGGATGCTTGAGCGCGTCGAGCGCCAGAGAGGGCGAAAGCCGAAGGTCATAGTCAAATCCGTTGCGTATATCCCGCTCGCGCTTGGCCGGCACCGGCAGATCGACGGTGATCACGAGCACCGCTACGCCGGCATCCGCCGCGCGCCGAACGATGTCGAGGGTCAGGCCGCGGTCGCGCGCCGGATACAGCTGATACCAGGTGCTCTGCGAATCGATCGCCGTTACTTCCTCGATCGAAGCAATGCTCGCACCCGACATCACATACGGAATGCCCGCATCGCGTGCAGCTTGCGCGAACAACAGCTCTCCGTCGCGGTAGAAGAGTCCCGCGAGTCCTACGGGAGCTATGCCGAATGGGGCCGCGAAGCGCCGCTCCCAGAGCGATGTCGCCGTGGTTCGTGCACCAATGTCGAGCAAATATCGTGGAGAGAGACGATAACCCGCGAAGCTGGCTGTGTTGCGCTTCAATCCGGATTCATCGCCTGCTCCGCCGTCGATATAGTCGAACAACAGGCGCGGCAGCCGGCGCCGCGCGCGACGTCGCAGCTCTTCGATGTTGACGGCGTCGCGATTCATTTCGCCGCTCGCCTGCGGCTGGTTGCATGCATGAGTGCAATTCTCCCTCCAAGGCAAACAAGCTCACCATCCTAACCTGCGCCCCCGGTACCGGGACCCCGGCGGCGAAGCGGGGCGGCGTCATCCTCTGCGGTCACGCGATTTATTGTGCATTGCGCAACATTGCGGCTGACTGGGATTTCGGGTAGCCGACCCAAGAGTTCGATCGCGCCGGCGGCGGAATCTTCCTGCAGCAGACATTGGCGCGGTTGACAGCGAAAATTCGGTCTACTCAAGGAGAGGCGCCCTCTTTGCCGCCCCTGATCTTTGAGGCACAATCGCCAGCAAACGCCTCCAATGGCACAAAATGTCGGACGAGATACGCGCCATGCTTGCCGAGATCGACGACCCGGGCGGTCGCCGAGCCAACGAGCAGCTGTTTGCGGCGCTATACCAGGAACTTCGCCGGCTCGCGAATCGGGAGCTGCACCGCTATCCGGGTGCCGGTGTGAGTCCGACGACACTGGTGCACGAAGCCTATCTCAACCTCATAGGGCGCGAGGGCGTCGCTTTCGCAGACCCCGCCAAGTGCCTCGGTTACGTGGCACGGGCCATGCGCGGCTTGCTCATCGACTTCGCGCGGCGCCGGCAAGCGGTGAAGCGCGGCGCAGGGTTTCACATTACCGACATCAACACCCAGATCAGCGACGAGCACGATGATGGTGGCGAGTCCATGACTCGCCTGTCCGACGCACTCGATGAGCTCGCGAAGCACGATCCTCAGCTCGCCGAGGTGGTCGATCTCAAGTACTTTTGCGGATTCTCGTTCGCCGACATCGCGAAGCTGCGCGGAACCTCCGAGCGCACGGTTCAGCGAGACTGGCAAAAGGTACGTCTGCTGCTGCATCAGCACATTACCACAGCATGACGGCTGTCTGCTGATCATGGACCCGCCGAGACCCTCCGGCCTGTTGCACAAGGATCTCAGCCACTCCGAGTACCTCAAGCTTTCCAAGCTCCTCGATGAGTCGCTCGAGATGGCGCCGGAGACTCGCGACTCG